>LPaug08P121000mDRAFT_1000203_pt1 | contig 10537 bp, 9 predicted proteins | sample LinP20P121000m_3_FD_9509 | JGI IMG/M metagenome (IMG submission 9509) | reverse complement strand
GTTTATTACTTACAATCCAGAAACAGACAATACCGCTCTTATTGGTGAACTATCAAAAAGTGGTGTCAGAATCAGTGCCAGTCCACCCAAAGGACAAGGTATATTTGTAAGCCTTTTGATCAATTCATTTCCTGTAATACTTCTTATCGCTGTTTGGATTTATTTTATGAGACAGATGCAAGGAGGAATTGGAGGTGGCAGCGGTGCGATGACATTTGGTAAAAGTCGCGCCCGATTACTGGGTGAAAATCAAGCGGATGTTACTTTTGCTGATGTTGGTGGTGTTGAAGAAGCTAAGGAAGAAGTTTTTGAGATTGTGGAATTTCTCAGAGATCCAGGCAAATATCAAAGCCTGGGGGGGAAAATTCCTAAGGGCGTTCTCATGATTGGCTCTACCGGAACTGGGAAAACATTGCTAGCTAGAGCAATTGCCGGTGAAGCTCAAGTTCCATTTTTTACAATATCAGGTTCAGATTTTGTAGAAATGTTCGTTGGCGTAGGTGCCTCAAGGGTTAGAGATATGTTTGAACAAGCAAAAAAACGCTCTCCATGCATAATATTCATTGACGAAATTGATGCAGTTGGCCGTAAAAGAGGAGCTGGTCTAGGTGGTGGCCATGATGAACGTGAACAAACACTAAATCAACTTTTAGTAGAGATGGATGGATTTGAGGACAATGTGGGTGTAATTGTTATTGCGGCAACCAATAGGCCTGATGTTTTGGACTCAGCATTGTTAAGACCTGGTCGATTTGATCGGCAAGTTGTCGTACCACTTCCTGATGTTCGAGGCAGAGAACAAATATTAAAAATACACATGAGAAAAGTGCCACTTGATAAAGATGTTAAACCTTCGATTATTGCCAGGGGCACACCAGGGTTTTCAGGTGCTGATCTTGCAAATTTAATTAACGAAGCTGCACTCATCGCCGCTAGGGCAAATAAGAAATACGTCAGTATGGAACAGCTTGATCGTGCCAAAGATAAAGTTATGATGGGCGCTGAAAGAAAATCTATGGTCATAAGTGAAGAGGAAAGAAAATTAACCGCATACCATGAAGCAGGGCATGCAATTGTGGGCCTAAGTGTACAAGATCATGACCCAGTTTATAAAGTTACAATTATCCCCAGAGGGATAGCACTAGGCCTTACCATGTTTCTACCAGAACAAGATAGATACAGCTTTAGTAAAAGAAGATTGGTTAGTCAAATAACAAGTCTATTCGGTGGTCGGGCAGCTGAAGAATTAATTTTTGGCAAGGATTCCGTTACTACTGGAGCCTCAAATGACATTGAAAGAGCTACAGATATCGCTAGGAAGATGGTCACAAAATGGGGACTTTCTGACAAGCTTGGTCCACTCACATACATTGAAGATGAGGGTGAAGTATTTCTGGGTAGATCTGTAACACAACACAAACAAGTTTCAGATATAACTGTAAAAACAATAGACGAAGAGGTCAGACGAATCATTGATCAAAGCTACCAAGATGCAGCCGATATTTTAAAAACGAATATCAAGCGACTTCACAAGATGGCTGCGGCTCTTATAAAGTATGAAACTTTAGATGAAAACCAAATTGGTGACATTATGAAGGACAAGGAGCCCAAGCCTCCTGAAGGTTGGGATCAGAATGATGTTTCGTCAGACGGTGATGGGAAGAAAAGAGACACAAAATTAGGCGATCACGCTACTCAACATTAATTTTTAATTTTAATTAAATATCCAAGCCTCAAAAAGTAAGCCCGGCTGTAGTGGCTAAATATGAAAGAAACTCTATAATTAGAGCCCATAATTTTTAAAGAAACATGTCCTTCATGTATGGTTACTAAAAAGAATGGTCAAAAAAAACATGACAAGTGAATTAAAAGTATTTGGCACTGACGGAGTAAGAGGTAAAGTTGGCGAACACCCCATGACGGTGGATTTTGTAAGCAGGCTTGCTGGGGCAGCTGCTTCAGTTTTAGCACCTCAGGGCGGTACAGTTGTCGTTGGGAAAGACACTAGGATCTCTGGGTATATGTTTGAATCGGCACTAGAGGCAGCTTTAGTTGCTTCTGGCCTTGATGTCATGTTACTGGGTCCATTTCCGACGCCAGGCATTTCTTTTACTACCAAAGATTGCAACGCTAATTTTGGTGTTATTATCAGCGCTTCGCATAATTCATATGAATATAACGGACTCAAGATACTTAACAGCCTTGGTGAAAAAATTGACAAAAGGATCGAAATTGATATTGAAAACCAGTTGTCTAAAGATCCAATAACTCATACTGCAGATACGCTTGGTAGAGCAACTCGCAATCCTGATGCGAGAGGTAATTACATGAACTTTATTAGTGGAATATTTACTCAACCACAACCATTAAGAAAAATTAAAGTTGTGGTTGACTGTTCCCACGGTGCAGCTTACAAGATTGCTCCGAGAATGTTGTCTGCTTTAGGCGCAGATGTTATACCCATTGGGTGTTCACCTAATGGCTACAACATCAATTTAAATTGTGGGTCGACTAACATCGAAACCATTGCTAAAACTGTTCCGGCATTGTCAGCTGATCTTGGTATAGCACTTGATGGTGATGCTGACAGAGTCTTTCTTATTGGCCCTGAGGGGAACATTATCGATGGCGATCAAATTCTATATATGCTTGCTAGCATTGCAACCAATAATCATCAGTTTAACTCAAAAATTGTTGGAACAATTCTCACCAACTCTGGTCTTGAAAAATCATTAAAAAACAAAGGCATACAATTATATAGATCGGAAGTTGGTGACAAGAATGTGCTGCAGCTGATGCGACAAACTGATTCAATCCTAGGAGGCGAGAATTCTGGACATATTATCAACTTAGACTATTCACCATCCGGGGATGGTTTGTTGACTGCATTACTGGTAATGAAGGCAATAGTTGAACTGGACACATCAATTGGTGAATTATTACATGGTCTTGAGCTTGTTCCACAATTCAACTACAACATAGAAACAGATCTAACAAAACTATCGAATGACTTGATCACTGAGCTTTCTGATGAAGCAAATACAAATTTGCACAATGGCAGAGTATTGGTTAGAAAATCAGGCACAGAACCAATGTTAAGGATTACTGTTGAATCTTTAGACGAAGCCCACGCACAAAAGTTATTTGAATCCATTAAGGTCCAAGTCAACTAGGCGTAGATAGATGAAAAAATTGTTCATAGTTGCCAACTGGAAAATGAATGGTAACAAAAGATCTAACGAACAATTGATTAATTGCATTAATGACAAGGTTTGTGAAAATGCGAACATCGAAGTCGTTATTTGTCCACCATTTACATATTTAACTCAAATATTAAAACTCAAAACCTCAAGTATTAAGATTGGTGCTCAGAACATTTCAGAGAATCAAAATGGGGCTTGCACCGGAGAAATATCAGGGTCCATGTTACAGGACATAAAAGTAGATTATGTAATCATAGGCCACTCAGAGCGAAGGCAAATGTACAACGATACCAATGCTGTCATTGCTCAGAAATTTGAATTGGCTCACCAAAACAATTTAATTCCAATACTGTGCATAGGTGAGTCTCTTAATGAAAGAAAAACGGGTCAGACATTGTCAGTAATTGAATCACAAATTAAATACATTATAGAAACAACCCGAATAGAATTATTTGCTAAATCAATAATAGCTTATGAGCCAGTTTGGGCCATTGGGACAGGTGAAACAGCATCCCCAGAACAGGCTGAAGAAGTCCACACTAATATCAGAAACATCATGGAAGTGTATGACTCCAATATTGCTTCTTCCATCCCAATTCTCTACGGCGGCAGTGTAAATGGTGCAAACAGTAAAGATTTGTTTACAATGGGCAATATTAACGGCGGTCTAATTGGAGGAGCCTCTTTAAATGAGGAAGAATTTGTTGAGATCTATCAAGCAGCAGAGAGTTTAATAAATGAATGATATCTTATCATTGCTGCTTTCATTCCATGTAATTATTGCAGTTTTGATTATTGCCTTAATCTTATTGCAAAAAGGCAAGGGTGCTGATATGGGCTCTGCATTTGGTGCTGGTGCGTCTGGGACTATTTTTGGTGCAAAAGGCTCGGCTAACTTTTTATCACGGACGACAGCAATCCTTGCAACAATTTTTTTTATTACCAGTTTGGCACTCGCGTACATGAACAAAGGAACGATAAAAGTAGACAGTGTCCTTGACCAGATTCAGCCTGATCAAATCATTATTGATGAATCTGACAACCAAGAATTACGGCCATCGATACCCTTAGATTCACCAAATAAGAATTAGTGTTTTAAGACAATTTAAATAGCCGATGTGGTGGAATTGGTAGACACGCTGTCTTGAGGGGGCAGTAGCGAGAGCTGTGCCGGTTCGAGTCCGGCCATCGGCAGTTTTAATTGTTGGAATTTATCATAAAAAAGTTCATTAATTTTGATTTTTTTTATACATAAGACTGATACAATACACCTGCGTTTGAGGATCAGAAAATGCTGGAAAATTATCTACCAATCCTGATTTTTTTATCGGTAGCATTAGCCTTAGGACTGTTGATGTTATCTCTGGGTTTCTTATTTGGTAGAGGAAGTAAAACTGAGGCGAAACTTTCACCATACGAATGTGGATTTGATCCTTTCGAAGATGCCAGAATACCTTTTGATGTTCGATATTACTTGGTTGCAATATTGTTCATCATTTTTGATTTAGAAATCGCATTTCTTTTCCCTTGGGCTGTTTCGCTCAATAAAATAGGCATTGCCGGAATCATGGCTATGGGAATATTTTTGCTCGTTCTCGTTATCGGTTTCATTTACGAATGGAAAAAAGGTGCTTTGGAGTGGGATTAGAAAAACAAGAAAACGATCTCATTATTGATCAAGGGGCGGGCTTTGTTATCACCTCAATTGAAAAGTTAGCCAACTGGGCTAGAACTGGTTCACTCTGGCCAATGACATTTGGTTTGGCATGTTGTGCCATTGAAATGATGCACTCAGGGGCAGCTAGATACGACATGGATAGATTTGGGGTTATTTTTAGACCAAGCCCTAGGCAAGCTGACGTAATGATCGTTGCTGGTACATTGGTTAATAAAATGGCACCTGCTTTGAGAAAAGTTTACGACCAGATGGCTGAACCAAAATGGGTAATCTCAATGGGTTCTTGTGCAAATGGAGGGGGTTATTACCATGACTCATACGCCGTGGTCAGAGGTTGCGATCAAATAATTCCAGTTGATATATATGTACCAGGGTGTCCACCAACTGCAGAAGCACTTTTAAATGGAATCATTGAACTACAACGTAAAATCAAAAACAAAAATTAAACAGTGGTTAACAAAAAGTATGAACAGTTAAATGATTGCATAGACCAATATTTGAATTCATTTGAAATTGTAAAAACAAACGACGGCACCAGCATCACCCTTGAGCTAAAAAAAGATGATCTTATAGAAATTTGCTCCCTTCTCAAAAATACTGAGGCATTGAATTTTTCCATGCTAATTGATGTATGTGGTATTGATTATCTTCATTATGGGNTTGGTGACTGGGAAACCACTAAAGCCACAACATCAGGCTACAGTCGTGCTGTCCAACAAAATACCATCATCCCAGATCCAGATGAAAAATATCAGGAAAAACGTTTTGCTGTAATCTACCATCTTCTTTCGATAGACAAAAATTGGCGGATTCGTTTAAAAACGTTCACTGGTAGTGAAAATCCGCCAATTGTTCAATCGGTAACTGGCATTTGGAATTCAGCTGATTGGTTTGAGCGAGAAGCCTTTGATTTATTTGGAATCTACTTTGATGGACATCCAGACTTGAGAAGGATTCTTACTGATTATGGTTTCATTGGCCATCCTTTTAGAAAAGATTTCCCATTGGCAGGGAATTTAGAGGTCTTCCATGACGATTTGGAACAAAAAGTTAAATACCGACCTGTTTCAATCACTACCAGACCGACTGTACCAAAAGTAATACGCAAGAAAAAGAATTCATAATTATGGCTGATTCTGACAATCTCACTTTAAATTTTGGTCCCCAACACCCTGCTGCTCACGGGGTTTTACGGCTGATCATGGAAATGGATGGAGAAGTTGTTCATCGGATTGATCCCCACGTAGGTTTATTGCATCGAGGCACAGAAAAATTAGCTGAAACCAAACCCTACAACCATAGCATTGGCTATATGGATCGTCTTGATTATATCTCAATGATGTGCTGTGAACATGCATACGTTCTTGCAATTGAAAAACTATTGGACGTCCAGCCTCCTATAAGAGCCCAATATATCAGGGTAATGTTTGATGAAATCACCCGTATTTTGAATCATTTATTATGGCTCGGTTGTCACGGTCTTGATATTGGGGCAATGGCTCTTTTTCTTTATTGTTTCCGAGAAAGAGAGGACTTAATGGATTGCTATGAAGCTGTTTCAGGCTCCAGAATGCACGCGACTTATTATCGCCCTGGTGGAGTTTACAGGGATCTTCCAGAAGAAATGCCTAAATATAAGGCCAACCGCTTTATTTCAAAATCAAAAGTTAAAAAACTTAATTACAACAGAGAAGGAACTTTATTGGATTTTATTGCAGATTTTACTGAGAGATTTCCAAGCAAAGTTGACGAATACGAGGCACTTTTGACAGACAACAGAATTTGGAAACAGCGAACAGTAAATATTGGTGTTGTTGAGCCTGAAAGAGCTATCGAGCTGGGTTTCACTGGACCAATGTTAAGGGGATCGGGGGTGGAATGGGACCTTAGAAGAAAAGAGCCCTACGAGGTTTACGATCTTTTGGATTTTAAAATCCCTATAGGTTTAAACGGTGATTGTTATGATCGATATTTAGTCAGGGTTGAAGAAATGAGACAGTCCAATTTGATTATTCAGCAATGTGTTGCGTGGTTAAATAATAATCCTGGCCCAGTAATCATTGAAGACAATAAACTGATTCCACCTAAACGTGCCTTGATGAAACACGACATGGAATCTTTAATTTATCATTTTAAATTATTTTCTGAAGGTTATTCAGTACCCGAAGGCGAAATATATTGCCCTGTTGAAAGCCCCAAAGGTGAATTTGGTGTTTACATTGTGTCTGATGGGGCCAATAAACCTTATCGACTGAAANTNAGAGCACCAAGTTTCGCTCATTTAGCTGCCATCAATGAAATGGTAAAGGGNCACATGTTGGCGGATGTTGTTTCGGTTCTTGGAACGCTGGATCTTGTGTTTGGTGAACTTGATCGTTAGTTGAATGCAATGAGTACTGAAAATACAGAAACCATGGAACTGGCTGAAACCATTAAAGAGAAAATTGATACCTGGGTTGCAAAATTTCCTGTGGGTAAGCAACGGTCAGCAATTATTGGCTCACTTCACGTTGTCCAAGAACACAACCAAGGGTACTTGACTCCCGAACTAATGGATGCGGTTGCAGACTATTTAGATCTGCCATGCATCTACGTTTATGAAGTGGCAACGTTTTATTCGATGTTTCAAACAGAGCCGGTTGGATACAACGAAATAGCCATTTGCACCAATATATCATGCATGTTATCTGGATCTGATGAGATCGTTCATCATGTTGAAGATAGGTTGAATATAAAATTGGGAGAAACCACAAAAGATGGGAAAATATTTCTGAAAAAAGAAGAGGAGTGTTTAGCTGCATGCACAGGGGCACCGATGATGATGGTAAACCATCAATATATTGAGAATCTGAATATTGAGAAGGTCAACGAGATTTTGGACAAATTGGGACAGCAAAAATGATGCACGAGAATTCAATCTGTTTTTCAAACATCAATCAGCCTGAATCATGGAAGATAGAAAATTACATGGCATCGGGTGGTTATCTGCAATGGAAAAAAATCCTCCAAGGACAACCGGGTGATAAGGCTCGACAAAAAATTGTTGAAATAATTAAAACATCTGGACTCAGGGGCAGAGGCGGGGCTGGGTTTCCAACCGGCTTAAAATGGAGTTTTATGCCAAAAACAACAGAACAAAAATACCTTGTTTGCAACTCTGATGAAAGTGAACCAGGTACCTGTCACGATCGAGAAATTTTAAAGTTAAACCCACATGCTGTTATCGAGGGAATGGCCATTGCAGGCTTTGCTATGGATGCCACCGTAGGTTACCACTACGTGCGTGGTGAATTTATAAAGGATTGTTACCCAATTGTTGAATTTGCATTACAAGAAGCATACACACACAACTTATTGGGGAAAAATATACTTGGTTCAGGTGTTAATTTTGATCTATATAATTTTTTAGGTGCAGGTGCATATATATGTGGTGAAGAGACTGGGCTTTTGGAATCACTTGAAGGCAAGCAAGGAAAACCAAGATTTAAACCCCCATTTCCTGCAAAATATGGTGTTTATGGAATGCCCACAACTGTAAACAATACCCAAACATTGGCAAGTGTTCCTAAAATCATAGAACAAGGTACCGAATGGTACAAAAGCATGGGTACCGATAAGTCACCCGGAACAAACATTTTTTCTGTCACCGGTCATGTTAACAAACCCGGTAACTATGAATTGCCTTTGGGTATTCCATTTGCAGATTTATTAGAAAGGGCAGGAGGTATGCTGGACAATAAAAAATTAAAGGCCGTCATTCCTGGCGGTTTGTCCACAAAAGTATTACCAGGAGATGTCATTGCCGATTGTACGATGGATTATGAATCACTTGCGAGTGCGGGCTCTGCCCTAGGTACAGGTGCAGTAGTTGTGATTGCGGAAGGAACCTGCATGGTTGAATTGCTGAAGAGGTCTTCACGATTCTACTATGTAGAGAATTGTGGTCAATGCACCCCATGCCGTGAAGGAACAGGTTGGCTGTATCGATTGTTGCAAAAAATCACCCAAGGCAAAGGTCAAGAAAGTGACTTGACATTATTGGTTGATGTAGCGAACAGAATAGAAGGAAATACCATATGCGCGTTTGGAGATGCTGCTGCTTGGCCGGTACAAAGTTTTATAGAACACTACTACAGTGAATTTGCGTACATGATCAAGAATCATGGAAAGTCAATCGCAGCATAATACAAAGATCAAATCATGAGTGAGACTAAAATTACCATTACGATTGATGATCAGGAATATAAAGTTAATTCTGGTCAAATGCTGATAGAGGTAACTGACCAACTGGGCATTCATATCCCTCGGTTTTGTTATCACGAGAAACTCTCTATCGCAGCAAACTGCAGGATGTGCCTTGTTGAAGTAGAGAATTCTACAAATGCATTACCGGCCTGTGCAACGGAAGTTTCTGAAGGGATGGTTGTTAAGACTACGTCCGAGAGTGCTGAATTGGCACAACAAGCCACCATGGAATTTTTGCTAATCAATCATCCACTGGATTGTCCAATATGTGACCAAGGTGGTGAATGTGAGCTGCAAGATTTGGCTTACAGTCATGGCAGGAATGAATCAAGATTCGAAGTAAAGAAACGAACTTTACCGGATGATAATTTAGGACCTTTGATATCCACCGATATGACTCGGTGTATTTTATGCACACGATGTGTCAGATTTGGTACGGAAATAGCTGGATTGCCAGAGCTTGGAACTATTGGTAGAGGTGAATCTTCAACAATCAGTACCTTTGTAGAAAAAACAGTTGATCATGAATTATCTGGAAACATGATAGACATCTGCCCAGTTGGGGCACTCAATAACAAACCTTACCGTTATACAGATAGGACTTGGGAGCTCGATCAAATCGAAAGTGTTTCTCCCCATGACTGTGTCGGTTCAAACATGTTTTTGCACGTTAAGGGCGATAAGATCAAACGAATTGTTCCTAAAGCCAATCCAGAAATTAATGAAGTTTGGATATCGGATCGAGATCGCTTTGCATTTGATGGTATATATAGCGATGATCGACTGACCGTACCCATGCTTCGTAAAAATGGAGTTCTGGAAGAGGCGACATGGGAGGAAGCAATTGATGCTTTCAGCAAAGTTTTAATAACACTGCAAAACAAGAAAAGTAAAAATGGAGTTGCAGCTCTAATTTCTTCATCAACTGCACTGCACGAGCAATACTTGTACGCATACTTAATGAGAAGTTTGGGTTTCAATAACATTGACCATAGAATCAGGCAAATTGATTTTACAGGAGATTCTTTGGATCCAATATTTCCTAATTTTGATATCAAACCGCACCAAATTGAAAACATGAAGTCAATTCTGATCATCGGTTCAGATTTAAGAAAGGAAACCCCTCTAATTGCTCATTGGGTAAAAAAAGCAGCTGATCAAGGTGCATCAGTTAATTTTATAAATCAAGAATACAGTGAATATTACTTTCCAATAGATAATTTTATTTTATCAGGCCAAGAAGCCCTAGCTGAGAATTTAGCGTTGGTTTTGAAAGCCTCAAATGATGATGCAGCAAACAAACTGCCGTCTCATATTGAAGATGTTTTGAATGCATTACCAACGCCATCACTTTCTCATTACCAAATAGCAAAATCCTTAGCTAATCATGAACAGAGTTTCTTGTTATCTG
>LPaug08P121000mDRAFT_1000202_pt1 | contig 10553 bp, 7 predicted proteins | sample LinP20P121000m_3_FD_9509 | JGI IMG/M metagenome (IMG submission 9509) | reverse complement strand
ATTTCAAGTTCTGCCCACTTAATTTTATTATCTGAGCTTGCAGGATGGAAAGATCAAGGATTGGTATTCGATGTTGCACTTCATTTTGGAACACTTTTAGCTGTAATTTTTTATTTTAGAAGAGAAATTAATGAGATGTTAGATTTCAGCCATTTTAAAACCATGAATACCTTGATCAAATCTCCTTTAGGGGTTATTACCATTGCAACAATTCCTATTGTGATTATTGGCGGGCTTTTTAATCAATTTATTGAAGCAAATTTAAGAACTTCAGAAGTCATAGCGATAGCAACTATTATATTTGGTGTACTGCTTTATTTATCTGATCTAAAAGGAAAGCAAGCTGNTAGTGANCTTAAGGTTACTTTAGGACTAGGTTTTTTAATTGGGTTAGCACAAGTTTTCGCTTTGATTCCCGGAACTTCAAGATCAGGTATTACTATAACAGCGGCTCTCTTATTGGGCTTTTCCAGAACTGAAGCGGCAAGATTTTCATTCCTCTTAGCAATACCCGCTATTATTGCTGCCAATATTCTTGGAGTATTTGAGGTTATTCAAGCGGAACATCTAGTGTTTAATTATTTAGACTTATTTTTAGGTGTATCAATTTCATTTCTAGTCGCTTACTTAACGATTGGTTGGTTTCTAAGCTTAATTGAGAGAATAGGGATGCTACCGTTTGTTGTTTACAGAGTCATTTTGGGAACATTCTTACTATTTCTTATTGTATAAACTTGAGTGCCCCCATATCAGGCAACACGCTCAGAGTTTTAGACTATCTCTTCTCTAATTTTATTTAATCTCAGCTCTCTTAATTTTTCCCCAATTACACTTCCCTCGAGACCATCTTCTTGTAGGTTATTGATTTTTACCGATTGAGCTAGGACCAGAGATTTTCTAATCAGTGAAACAGTTTCTTCTACATCACTGTAATTTTTTTTCAAACTAATTACTTCTAACACTTCTTCCAGATTACTGGGCTTTCTTAGAGCATCCAGTTTTTCAATAATGCTTAGACATTTTTCTGCGTTGAAAGCATTTTTCTTGCTAGCCTTTCCATTGAAAAATATTGGATAAATACTGTCAACCAGTAGAGCCAAATTCTTAAAATCATTGGGAAAATTCACCCTTTTTTGCATTGTAATTACAGCATTTTTTACAGTTTCACTCCCTTGTTCAAGCATGACTAAGAAGAGTGAGCCAAATTTAACCTTAGGAGTAACACCATTTTTAATCGCTGCTTGAATGATGTGATTCTCACTGAAATTAGAATTCATATGAGTGATTTCAGGAAAAACCTGATTGAGGGCTTTAAGGTTAATCAAAGTTTGGAAATATTGATCAAATCTCGGTTCGCATAATGCCTTGTAAGTCTCTTGCCAGATTCTTTCTGGCACCAAGGTTTCCAATTCACCTGATTCCACTATTTCTTCTAAAAGTCTGATAGTTTCTGGAGCGATTTCAAAGTTTAGATCATGCAATTTGGCTTTAAATCTTGAAACTCTAAGCAGCCTAAGCGGATCCTCTGCAAAGGCAGCAGATACATGGCGCAGCACCCTGTTTGAGAGATCTTTTTGCCCATTAAATGGATCAATAATTTGACCCGTATTATCCTCTGCCATGGCATTGATTGTTAGATCTCTTCTATACAAATCTTCTTTAAGCGTTACATTTGGGCTTGAATCAATTTTAAAGCCATAGTAGCCCTTACCAGACTTCATTTCCTTTCTGGCCAATGCATATTCCTCGCCTGTTTTTGGGTGAATAAACACAGGGAAAGACTTCCCAACTTGTTTGTATCCAAGTTTAGTTAAATCCGAAGGTATGGCATTGATAACAACCCAGTCTTTTTCTTGTGTTGTCAGGCCAAGGAGCCGATCTCGAATAGCTCCACCCACTAAATAAACGTCCATGATAGCTACAAAATAAATATAAATTGACGGTGCAATTTATTTTCTCATTTGAATAATAAGTTGGCGTCCGTTTCTGTTGACTCTTAGAACCAGTATGTTTTTGTCTTTAATGCTGGCAGCAAAATCATCAAGGTTTGCAATGGAGTTTTTGCCGTCTGCCCAAATAATATCGCCTTTCTTTAATCTAGCGTTTGCAGCATTACTATTTGGTTGGACGGACAGGATAACTACTCCTTGTGGTTTAGTTTTACCTTCTGGGATAAAATCCGCTAACTCAGCTCCAGCGAGTAATGAATTCAATTCATCTGCTTTAACAGGTTCTTGGGCAACCAGTTCACCTAAGGTAGCTGATACAGTCATTTCTTTATTGTCTCTGAGAATGATTAATTCAACTGACTCCCCACTTCTTTTAAGCCCGATCGCATTTCTGAGATCATTGGAAGTCTCAGTTTTTTCTCCATTGATTTTGGTAATGACGTCCCCGACCAATAAACCGGCTTCTTCTGCGGCTGAATTAGGTGAAACTTCTTGAATTAAAGCACCTTTTTCAACTTCCAGGCCAAGCTGCTCAGCAATATCTTTGTTGATGTCACTGATGATGACTCCCAACAACCCTCGCTTGACTGAACCAAATTCAATAATTTGGTGCATGATGTTTTTTACGGTATTTACAGGTATCGCAAAGCCAATACCAATATTGCCCCCGCTTCTGGTGTATATTGCGCTATTGATCCCAATCAGTTGTCCTCGCAGGTCCACCAACGCTCCTCCCGAATTGCCTGGGTTAATAGCTGCATCGGTTTGTATAAAATCTCCATAGCCATCAGAACTCATTTGCGGTCTTCCCAATGCACTGATAATGCCTGAAGTAACAGTTTGACTCAGTCCAAACGGTGCACCTATCGCCAATGCAAAATCTCCAACGCGAAGGAGACTTGAGTCACCTAGAGACATCTGTGAAATTGTTCTAGAAAGGTTTATTTTCAATACTGCTATATCCGTACCAGGGTCGGAGCCAATTAACTCAGCTAAGTATTCTCCACCGTCTTTTAGGAATACCTTAATTTCCTTAGCTTTTTCAATCACATGGTGATTGGTGATAATGTACCCTTGAATGCCATCAACGATAACTCCTGAGCCACCACCACCAAATTCTCTTTCTCTAGGGGGTTGAGGTTGTCCGAAAAAACGTTCAAAAAAAGGATCGTCAAAAAAAGGATTTTGCTGAACCTTACGTGTTCCCTTTATCGCAATAGTAACAACTGAAGGCGATGTGGAATCCACAAGCTCAGCAAGAGAAGACTGTTCAAGATTTCCTACATCATGGGCATTCAAACGATGTGTTATTAGACCTGGATTAATCAAGAACAGGAAAAATAATGTTAAAAGCTTCACCTTTAGTGGGATTTTTTTTGTGTATTGCATACAAATCTACCTAGGACTCTGAATAAAGAATAAAATTTCGCAAATGATAACTTAAAACGCCAACATACAGTATTCATTTTAAATGTATTCATAATATCTTCTTATTTTTTGGGAATAGATTTTAAAAAGATTGTTGATAATCTGTGAATAAATATTGAATTGTAGGTGGATATCACAAACACAACATGTAGTGTTCTATATTTTTTAGTGTAACTTGAAGATTTTCTCAGTAAATTATTAATAAATTTGGCTAATATTTCAATTAAGGCATTGATATATATAAATAAAAAGGTAAATCTAACCTGTGTAGAAAAATCTTGACATAACACAGAATTACGTAATAATTCAATATTGTCTAAACACAACATCTTGTGCTATTTTTTTAGGCTTTTTTGTGCTTTTAGACGCGTTTCTGTAGTATAAATTTAGAAAAATAGGAAATAAATAAAATTTTGAAATCAGCATCAAAAAAAGAAAACCAAGATATTTTGCATGTTGATTATCAATCTGCATCACTGGATATTTGGGATAAAAAATATCGTTTAAAAGATATCTCTGGAAAGTCCATTGATTTAAACATCGAAGATACATTGAAGCGAGTTGCCAAAGCCTTGGCTGGGGTTGAGCATCCAGATATTCAAGATAAGTGGGAAAAAGAATTTTTTCGGGCACTGAGTTCGGGCGCTATTCCCGCTGGAAGAATTTTGTCCAATGCAGGAGCAGGCGAGCATAAGCCTGCAACATCAACAATAAACTGCACCGTCTCTGGTTCGATACCAGATTCAATGACGGGGATTTTAGAAAAAGTAACCGAAGCAGGACTGACGCTAAAAGCAGGATGTGGTATTGGCTATGAATTTTCAACTTTGAGGCCCAAAGGTGCATATGTAACTGGCGCCGGTGCCTATACTTCTGGACCGCTTTCTTTTATGGATATTTATGATAAAACCTGTTTTACAGTCTCTTCTGCAGGCGGCAGAAGGGGTGCTCAAATGGGTACTTTTGATGTCGGGCATCCTGATGTTGAAGATTTTATCAAAGCAAAACGAGAGAATGGAAGGCTAAGGCAATTCAATCTATCTTTGCTAATAACCGAGGAGTTTATCAAAGCCGTTAAAGAGGATAACGACTGGCCTCTTGCATTTCCTCTAGATCCAAATCTACCCGAGGCAAAAGTGATAAATCAAGAGGACCCAAAGCAGATCATTTGGAGAGAATGGACAACAACTGAGGGTTACATAACCAATGACAATGGTCTGGTGGCTTGCAAGGTTTATAAAATCATACGAGCGAGAGAACTTTGGGATCTTATCATGGATTCGACTTACAACTATGCTGAGCCGGGATTCATCTTGATAGATAAAGTTAATGAAATGAACAACAACTGGTTTGATGAAAACATTCGTGCCACCAACCCATGTGGCGAGCAACCGCTGCCGGAATATGGCTCGTGTTTGCTGGGATCAGTTAATTTGACGCAGTTTGTCCAGAACCCTTTTACTGATGAAGTAATTTTTAATTGGAAAAGCTTTAGAAGAGTTGTCGGTGTATTTACAAGAATGTTGGACAATGTGGTTGAAATCAATGGGTTGCCGATTGAGCGGCAGAGAGAAGAAATTTGCAGAAAAAGAAGACATGGTATGGGATTTTTAGGCTTGGGCTCAGCGATGACCATGATGCGGATGAAGTATGGTTCCCAAGAATCACTCGAGTTTACAGACCAGGTAAGCAAGGAACTTGCGGTCACCGGTTGGAAAATGGCTTTGGAGTTGTCTAAAGAAAAAGGACCTGCACCTATCTTTTTCGAAGAGTTTACTGTTACAAAAGAGATGCTTAAACAAAGACCTGAAATGATCAATGACGGTTGGCAACTTGACGACAAGATACCCGGAAGAATTTTACATGCAAAATATAGCCGTTATATGCAAAAAATTGCAGAAGTAGAGCCCGAATTAGTAGACGAGCTATCAGAAATTGGCGCTAGATTTACTCACCATAGTTCAATTGCGCCGACAGGAACTATCTCATTGTCCATAGGCAATAACGTCAGTAACGGCATTGAACCAAGTTTTGCGCATCATTATTTTAGAAATGTCATCAGAGAGAAGAAGAAAACCAAAGAAAAAATTGATGTCTATTCATTCGAATTGTTGTCTTATATGAACATGGTTAATCCAAACGTTGATCTCGAGGCAGACAGTGAATCAGACAATAAATTACCCGAATACTTTGTGACAGCAGAAGATATTACCCCGAAAGAACATGTCGATGTCCAAAGCGCGTCACAAAAATGGATAGATTCTTCAATCTCGAAAACTGCTAATGTACCTACGGATTTTAAATTTGAGGACTTCAAAGATATTTATCTTTACGCTCATGCTCAGGGCTTGAAGGGTTGTACTACATTTCGTTTTAATCCAGAAGCTTTTCAGGGTGTGCTGGTCAAAGAAAAGGATCTTAAAAATACTCTTTATACATTTGTATTGGATGATGGCAAAGAAATTCAAGTAGCAGGCAATGAAGAGATAGAATACGACGGCGAAATCCACACTGCAGCAAACCTATTCGATGCTTTGAAAGAGGGTTACTATGGAAAATTTTAAAACACATTAAAATTTGATCATTTTATGAAGAGAATAAAGATAAAGAAAAAAATTGTTGATTACAGGGTCAGCACAGCTGAAACAGTGGAACCCAAAGCTGTGAAAAGCCCAGAGACGAAAGTGGTTCGAATGCACGAACGCCTGGAAAGACCAGGTATGCTCAGAGGTTCAACCTATAAGATCAAGACACCAATCTCTGATCACGCGATGTACATTACCATCAATGACATTGTCTTAAATCCTGGAACTGAATTCGAGAAATACAGGCCCTACGAAATTTTTATCAATTCGAAAAATTTAGACCATTATCAATGGATTGTTGCACTGACAAGNGTGATGTCTTCCGTCTTTAGAAAAGGCGGTGACGTTGCTTTTTTGGTAGAAGAATTAAAAGCAGTATTTGATCCAAAAGGAGGATATTGGCAGCCTGGAGGGATATTTATGCCTTCAATTATTGCGGAATTGGGTTACGTCGTCGAAAAGCACCTTCAATCCATAGGAATTATTCCCCTAGAAAAATTAGATGAGCACCAAAAAAAATTAGTCGAAGAAAAAAGACAGGAGTTTGAAAATAGAAATAGACAACAAGATGTGTTTGATCAGGGTTCCTTTCCAGTGGGCGCACAGTTATGCGGACACTGCAATACCGTCGCAATGGTTATGATGGATGGTTGTTTGACTTGTCTTGATTGCGGCTATTCAAAATGTGGTTAACTCAACTTTTAGTCGAATTTTGGTACTTTTTTTAACTCAATAAAAATATACTCTGTGATAAGATCAAGAATTATGAGATAGCTATTCTTGATAGTATGAAACTCCCAAATTTTTCCAGAATCAACTCAAACGTTATTGGCAAGCTGTCATCGATCAATTTAATTGAGAAAATTCAATCTTTGTATTTTAGTTACACATGAATACTAAAGCATTAATAAGGTTTGGTTACGTTGTTTTCACCTATTTAACAATTCCTCTAATTTGTTTGCACCTTCTTTATAAATCTTTGGGTGATAGCAACTATTTAAAAAGGATAAACGAACGGTTTGGTTTTAACGGGGATCCCCTGAATACAGAAATAATTTGGGTTCACGCCGTTTCTTATGGTGAGGTTAAGGCAGCTTCCTCACTTGTTTACCAGTTGATTAAACGGTATCCAAAAAAACAAATTCTTTTAACTACATTTACACCAACGGGTTCTGCATTAATCCAAGAATTATTCGGTGANACGGTACACCATGTCTACCTTCCTTATGATTTGAATGGAGCGGTTGCTAGATTTTTCAAATGGGCAAACCCTGAAATTTCAATCATCATAGAAACGGAACTTTGGCCAAATATCTTCCATTATTGTGGAAAATTAAATGTCCCATTGGTTTTAGCTAGTGCCTGTGTATCCGACAAATCAGTTAAATTATATAGACTGCTTCTTGGCCTGTTTCAAGAAGCAGTTTCACATGGAATTGTTGTTGGTGCTCAAACTGAGGAGGAAGCGAAAAAATTCATATCAATGGGGGCCAGTGAGGGCAGAACATTTGTAACCGGAAATATTAAATTTGATTACTCAACGCCTGATGGTCTTGTCGAGGAGGCAAAAAAATTCAAAAAAGAATTTGCTTTAAATAGGTCAATCTGGGTTGCCGGCAGTACTCATAATGGAGAAGAAAAAATTATCCTGGATGCACACAAGAGAATTATGGAAAGCTATCCCGATATTCTATTGATAATTGCTCCCAGGCGCCCAGAGAGATTTCAATCAATTCGCAATCTTATTGATAAGAGAGGATTTTCATGTGTCTCAAGAAGTAAGGACAGACAAATTTCTGCGACTACGCAAGTCATGTTGGCGGATACACTGGGCGAACTTCCCATGTATTACTCAGCATCCAGGGTTTCATTTGTCGGTGGCAGTTTATTTAAAACAGGCGGGCACAACTTATTAGAACCTGCTTCTTTAAACACTCCCATCATCACCGGACCGATATTATTTGGAGTTGAAGAGATTGCAAATTTGCTGCGAGCGAATGATGCTTTAGAGATCATTCATAACGCTGAAGAATTGAGTAAAATTGTATGCCAGTTGCTTGCCGATTCTGATCGACACGAAAAGATGATTAAAGCAGCCAGAAGTGTGGTCGATAAAAACAAAGGATCGCTGCAAAAGCTATTAAGCCTCATTGTTCCATTGTTGAAATCTTAGCTATTGGAGCCAATTATTGATCTGTGTTAAATCTTCTCTGGAGAGCGTTCCAGCCGCTTGTTTCAGACGAATAATATTTTTCAAATAATCGTATTTGCTAATTGCTAAATTTGTTTGTGCCGAATAAAGTCTCCTTCTCGCATCTAATACATCAACGGTCGTTCTAGTGCCTACTTCGTAGCCAGCTTCAGTTGCCTGAAGCGCAGTGGTAGAAGATTTTACAGACTGTTCTAAAGCTTTAACTGTGGCAATTCCAGAAATTATCCCTAGGTAAGCGTCTCTAGCTTTTCTGGTTGTTTCTCTTGCAATTCTTTCTAATTTTTCTTTTGCTGCTCTATGTTGGGCAACTGCTTGCCGGACTCTGGATGAGGTTTGGCCACCACTGTATATAGGGATATTTAATTGCAGCCCAATACCTTCACTAATATTTTCAGTATCTGCAGGTGAAAAAGGACTTCCACTGTCCGAACGCAAGCTATTATTATCCATATCTCTTTTTGATGCTTGAAGTCCAAGCGTTGGGTAATGTCCAGATTTTTGGATGTTTACTTCGTTTCTTCCAATCTCTGTTCCAACTTGAGCCGAAAGTAGATTTAAATTTTGTTGCAGTGCAGTATTGACCCACTCATTTTCACTTTGTGGATTGGGCATTATAAGTGGCATATTTGTGTTAGGCTTTTGCAGTTCTTCTGGATAGCTGTCGGTTATTTCTCTGAGTAATTCCTTAGTGGTCGCAAGACTTCTTTTTGCTGAAATTTCACTTGCTATTGATTGATCAAATGCTGCTTGAGCTTCTTGGACATCTGTAATGGCTATAAGGCCGACTTCGTATCTTTTTCTAGCTTGATCAAGTTGCTTTTCAATAGCAGTTCTGGCAGCTTGTTCGGATTCTAGTGTGTCTTGAGCAGCCAACACGTCAAAATAAGCATTGCAGACTCTCACCATCAAATCTTGTTCTGCTGATAAGTAGTCAACTTCTGCTTGGGCAACGATTTTATTTGCTTTTTTAAGTGTCATCCAGGCGCCCGCATCGATAATGGATTGCTGCAAAGTAACCTCCCATTGAAAACTATCTGTTTTCTGAACGAATTGAGCATTGTCTGTTGTAACTGCAAGTAAATCACCAGTTATAGGATCAAAAATTCTTCTCTGAAAAGTGCTATTACCATCTGTATCTGTATCAGAAAAAACACCACTGGCAGTTAGCTTTGGCAACAGCCAACTTAAGGCTTGAGGTTTGGATTCAATAATTGCCTGCTTGTTTGCATAGGCTTCTTTCAATCGGGGATCATTAATCAAAGCATCTTCATAAATATCAATGAGGGAAGCTCCATTTGTTACCAAGGGCATTATGAGGACAGCTAATGCAGTTGTTAATTTTATGAATTTATTTCCCATAACTTCTTATAATATTCTTCCATTTAAAGCAATATTCGAAAACCGGTAATGATCAGATTGTTTTAGACGCTATAGATTATATATTACACACATCTCTTACAAGCTGATTGATGTAACGAATTGTAACTCCGTGCTATCAGTTACTAGAGGCTCGCAACCATCAATAATGCAACTATATTGATGATTTTTATCAAAGGATTTATTGCTGGACCGGCAGTATCTTTGTATGGATCCCCAACAGTATCTCCAGTAATTGCAGCATTGTGTGCCTCAGAACCTTTGCCACCGCAGTTCCCATCTTCAATATATTTTTTGGCATTATCCCAAGCCCCACCGCCTGTTGTCATAGAGATTGCAACAAAAAGACCCGTAACGATTGTTCCAATCAATAATCCTCCAAGTGCTCTTATTCCTCCATCTTCAGGCATCATAGCATTCATTATTAATGCAAGAGCTATAGGAACAACAACCGGTAATAATGAGGGAAGAATCATTTCTTTAATAGCAGATTTTGTTAAAAGATCCACTGCTTTCGAGTAATCGGGTTTACTGCTACCGTCCATGATTCCAGGAATCTCTTTGAATTGACGCCTAACTTCAGTTACTACTGAACCTGCAGCTCTGCCAACAGCTTCCATTGCCATAGATGCAAATAAGTAAGGCACCATTCCTCCAATGAATAGACCGATAATTACTGCGGGATCATCTAAACTGAAGCTAACAAGTTTTCCTTCTGCTTCCAGATTATGTGTAAAGTCAGCAAAAAGAACAAGTGCAGCTAGTCCGGCAGAACCAATAGCATAACCCTTTGTCACTGCTTTGGTTGTGTTGCCTACAGCATCTAGAGGGTCTGTGATTGCTCTAATTTCGGGAGGTAGCTTAGCCATTTCAGCAATTCCTCCAGCATTATCTGTAATAGGACCAAATGCATCCAAAGCCACAATCATACCAGTCAAAGAAAGCATGCTAGTTGCCGCTATAGCAATCCCGTACAATCCAGCAAACATGTAAGCACCCCAT
>LPaug08P121000mDRAFT_1000201_pt1 | contig 10575 bp, 11 predicted proteins | sample LinP20P121000m_3_FD_9509 | JGI IMG/M metagenome (IMG submission 9509) | reverse complement strand
TCGCCTAGTTTTCTGATCAATTCCACATTATCTTCAGAAGATCTAATCATACGTTTTGCCTTTGTGATTTTTTTTGAGACTGTCTTTTTGGCTTGTGCTCTGACTTGTTTACTCAGTTTAAGGCCTCTTATTTTTGCCAGCTTGCCAATTTTTTGACCCTTCCTCTTAGCTTCGTCTACAGATTCCAAAAGCTTCTCTAAAAACTCTTCATCATTTGGCTTGAAACGTCTCTGAAATTCTTTTATGACAAGAACCGGATATGGCGTCCATTCCACAGCATCATAAAATTGCTTGATGTGTTTATCCGGAAGTGTCTTTAGATATTTGATAAGAAAGTCCTCAGATTTATTGTCCACGGATATATTTTTCACTCAAGTTATTAATAATGATCTTAAACATTCTAAGAGGGCATAGTTATACTTGATATATTAATTCATTATACTAGGAGTATGACAAGGGAAGCTATCCTTTATGAAAAAAGACCTAATGACAAGGTTTTGTGTACAGCATGTGCTAGGTATTGTGAGATAGGAAAAGGACAGATTGGCCTTTGTGGTATAAGGGGAAATGAAAACGGAAAGCTTGATCTTTACGTTTATGGAAAAGTTATCGCTGGTCATGTTGACCCCATCGAAAAGAAACCTGTAATTCATTATAATCCTGGAAGCAAGATTTTCTCAATCGCAACCACCGGATGTAACTGGCTTTGCAAGTATTGTCAAAATTCAGACATTAGCCAGAGACGCAAAGTCGAGGGTGTTGATATGACACCAGAAGAGGTAGCAAATACTGCAGTTGAGTATGGTGCACAAGGGATAGCGTATACCTACAACCAGCCCTCAATATTCATCGAATTTGCTCGTGACTGCGGCATAGCTGCTAGAAAGAAGGGTCTCTTTAACATCTTTGTCTCAAATGGCTATGATACGCCAGAAGTAGTCAAGATGATGGATGAGTTCTTGGATTGTATCACTGTTGATTTTAAGGGAAGTGCAGAGCCAGACTTTACCAGAAAATTCATTGGAGTACCGGATCCCCAGCCAATATTTGACACCATTCTGGAAATCAGAGACAAGACAAAGATTCACACGGAGATTACAGACTTGATAGTTCCACAGGTAGGTGACAACCTTGAGCATGCAAGAAAGCTTGCAAAGTTTGTCTATGATGAGTTAGGTCCGGAAACTGTAATTCACTTTTTGCGGTTCCATCCTGATTACAAGATGATGGAGTATCCATCTACTCCAGTAAGGACACTGGAAAAACATTATGAAATTGCAAAAAGCGAGGGACTAAAGTATGTATATCTGGGAAACGTTCCGGGTCATCCGTGGGAACACACCTACTGTGCAGGATGCAACGAAATTGTCGTGAAAAGATTTGGCTTTGACATACAGGAATGGCATCTTGACAAAAACAACAAGTGCAAATTTTGCGGAAATCAGATACCCATAACTGGCTCGCTAGCCAAGGGCTACAAGCAGGAAAGATTTCAGTTTGTGGTATAATCTATCTGCTAGATTCTCTTTTCAAACGATAATGCAAAAGGTTTGATTTTGAGATTTTTGTAAAACTTGTGAGTATCTTTTCTTGATAATCCTGACTCCAGTCTAATACGATAACAATTCTTTTTCTCTGCAATGTCAAGACATTTTTTTAAAAGTAAAGTCCCAATTCCATGTTTTTGGTATTTTTTAGTAATGATAAGATCTGGAATCCATACTTCTTCTCTATTTTGATTTAGTCTTGGCAGAAATATTATAGAAACCATGCCAATTATCTTTGAATCATCAAGAGCTACAAACATGGATTTGTCAGAATCAGTTATGTAATGGTTGACCACATTCGAAAAATGTCTTGTTTCATTTTTCTTTGGAATAGGTCGACCAAGCTCTATTAGTAATTTAATGATGGATTTAACATCATTTTTTCTTGCTTTTCTTGTTTGTACCATGATCCATATTCTCTTTCTAACTAACTTTGATTACTCCCACTTTGATTAGGTACTGGATTCCTGAAACGAACGTTTCATCATCTATTTGCCCTTCAGCCCACCATCCCGCATTGTTCTTTATCCAACTTGGAACTTCCTGTGATTCTGAAGCTTCTGCTGTTTCAGTAGGAGGTATAACCATTATTCCTTCTTTGATCAAATACTGAATTCCTTGTAGAAATGATGAGTCATCTATTTGCCCATCAGCCCACCATCCTGCATTATTCTTAATCCAGATAGGTATTGATGTTTCATCAATGCTAACTCTGTCTACAACTACTGGAAGAACTGCGTCAGCGAGATCACTTCCATTCAAGTTTTCAAACTGTAACGTCATTACCCCTGTAATATCATCTGGAACATCAAACTCTACTACATTAAGTCCCATGTCAGCACTAATACCACTAGCCTGAGCAATCTTTTCACCATCATGAAATATGGATAAATCATAGCTAACAGAAACTGGTCTATCCAACAAGAATGCATCTATAATCTGGAAGTAAAACGTAGTTGTTGAACCAGATTTTATATTTTGAGGCTCCCAGCTCAGATTTAGTCTGAATTGTGCATTTTCTGTCATTGTAGTTAGTGGCAAATTCTCCGCTGATGGCATTATAGAAAAATGCATTTTGCTAGGATAGTCCTGTATTTTCTTTGATAACTGTGAAATATCCTTTTGATTAAGTACGAGATGAATAACTCTATTTTTCGGTGAAAAATCATCAATTGTGATAGCATTGTCCGGCACTTGCATTCCATTTACATTTGTTGAAAAGCTTTTCACCATTAAATCACCAAAGGTTTTTGGAATTATAATCTCCTGATGCACAACTGAAATTTGCTCAATATTTTTTGCAGACCAATCAAACGGCATAGAATAACTAATCATCTTTTTGCTGGGATCGTAATTGAAATCATCACTAATCAGTTCGTAATATGTTATGACATCCAGCTGCTGTTGTCCAAAATTTACGTCATTAATATTGTGCAAAGTTTTGTCTAAAAATGAAATTCCCACATCATAATCAAGTGGTGGGGAAAGAATGTTTGAATAGCTATCCGCCGTAGTTATAATCACTTTAAAATTATACAGTCCCCCCGAACCAAATGCACTTCCTTTAACATTAACGGTTTCACTTCCACCAAGCAGAGAACCAAAAAAATTTGCACCTTCTTCCTCAATTGAGATTTGATCAGATTCTGTTGTATGCAATTTTAACATAAATGTACCATCATCCCTTTGTCCTGTTACGTCAAATAGCACTTCATTTTGTTTTGTTAGCATAACGAAATACGTAACATCCTTGACCGTAACACCAGTATCCGTTTCAAACAATGCAAAAGATATTTCTTTTGTATATTTATCAGGCCAAGTGTCAGATGATATTTCAAGCGAAACTAATTTTGAACCAAGCATTTCTGGTGGCATAATTTCATAGCCTAATCCATGCCCAAATGCATTTGTCATTCCCATGGAAATTATAATTCCTAAAACGAAGAGCGAAAGAAAGATTTTTGAAAATTGCATTTGTAAATTAGTACAACTTTAGTAATTTATCACTATTTCGAGTGATTAATCCACCGGTAACTCTAATCCTAAAACTTTAGACAAAAATTATAGAGGCATAGCCAACAACAGAACTTTTGTCGCCTGAGATATCGCCACTAGTAGCATATTTTAGCAATTTTCCCTCAGTGGCACCCAGTTCCTTGCAGGCAACCATGGTAGATGCAATTGCACCAAAACCGCACGCAGTTACATTTCTTTCATACAAAATCTTGTAAAACTCGTCAACATCTAATTTCAAGATGGGCTCAATTAGCGCAAGATCTTGTCTATGAGCAAACTCATTTTCTTCATAGTGTGTAAAGTCTGATGAGCCAATCAACAATGCGTCTTTTTTTTGTGCAAGTTTTGCAATTGCAGAGCCCACTTGTGTTGCTATTTTTTGTTCTTGGGTAATTAGCGAGATAGGGAGAATTTTCATTTCATTAGGAAATGTTTCCTGCAGCATAGGAATTTGAACTTCGATGCTATGTTCTTTTGAGTGAGAAAAAGAATCAAGTTCCAATATGCCCAAGTCTTCCCTTAATTCTAGTGCTGATTCCGAATCCACTTCAACCAAACCAAGGGGAGTTTTCCAACTGGAGTCAACCATTGACGCAACGTTTTGACCAATTCCGTAATGATTGGGCCCAGTGATTATTGCCAGCTTGTTTGTTGATGATGAGATTGAATAAAACGAATGGCATGCAACAGGGCCAGAATACACAAACCCAGCATGTGGGCATATCACTCCGTAAATCTTTTGATCAGAATCTGTAGGTGGTATTTTACCAGGACCTAGTTCGTGCAAAAAGCATTCATGTATGAGATCTTTTAGCTCCTTTTCATCTCCCGGATAAAACGTTCCAGATACCGCAGGCGTTCTAACTTCCATTAGGTTTCCTCTCTTACAATCGCTCCATTAGGCGTTTCTTCTTTGAATATAATACCCTCAAACTTTTCAATTTTTACGTCTTCATTTTTCCAAAAGTCCTTTAATAGCCCAGCTTTTTCACATGTGTGTTGCAGAAATTCTTCCACATTCCAACCATATTCGACAGGAACCTGTGGCAAAAGCAAGCCAGAGGAAAAAGAGTGTCTTACAATGAGACCGTCTCTTCCAACTTTAATTTTTGACAAATATTCCAACGGATCCGACACATCGATTTCAACCGGCGGTGTAAGTACAGTTACTTCAAACACAATGTCATCCAGTTCCTTTATTTTTACTGGTGAGAATCTTGGATCCTCAGTGGCAGCAGCGATGGCTCCATCTACTATTGCATGTGACAGTTTTTTTTCAGGCATGGGAAATCCAATGCAGCCACGTAACCCGTCAGGATTGTTTAAGGTAACAAACACACCGGAATTAAAAGAGAATTTTTCTTCAAGATCTGATTCCAATTTAATTCTATTACCATTTGAAAGAAGTTCGGTAACTGCTCTCCTTGCAGCCTTGACCAAAAGAACTCCATCTGAATCAGATAATTGAATGTCCTTGGACATATATGATCAACTGGCATGTATTAAAAAAACATTAAATTTTACAAATCATCCTGTAACACATGCCGCAACCAATTATGACAATAGCCGCGTTGGCTGTTATCACTATCGCATTAATAGGTCAGGCACGTGAAATGCGAAAGATACGCATGGGAACGTATGGCGAAGACTCGATAGGTCACCCAAACATATTCTTGGATAAAAGAAATTTCAAATGGTATGCACTAATTGCCATTGGATTTGGTTTGGCATATACAGCACAGTTTCTTTAGTTATAATCCACTTCTAAAACTACCCTAGATTCATTTGCACGCTTTTCATCTTCATACTTTAACTGAGATATTTTCTTGCAAAGCGAGATATCATTCACCAAACTGGCTTTACCAACAAAACTTTGTCCACCAAATTCTATTCTCACATCTGGATTTTTTTGCGCATTTCTTAACCAATCACTGTTAGTATTTCTTCGCGAGAAGTACAGCTTACCATTGTACTTTACTGCAAGTAACCATACTTGATGTGCTTTTCCGGTCTCTCTTCCTTTTGTTTCCAAAATTGCCTTAAACTTAGTTTCATTATCATTCATACTTTCTTTTCACCTAAGACAATAATTTTAGAATCTCATCAATCCTGCAATCTGTTCTGAATCCAGTTGGGTTTAATGAGGTTGGACTTGCCATAAAGCCAGCGTCTTGAAGTTTTTTAATCGCATTTTTCATTTTCAATGGAGACTTTTGCATTTTTGATGCAATCTCATCAAGTGTATAGTACGTTGCCGGCATTTCTGATTCTAACNCACATTTTTCTAAGATTTTTCCACACCGCTTATCCACTACAAATTTTGGAGCAATCTCTATCATATTCACANCGAATTTTTTTTCGAACAGTTGTCCTATCCATAGTGGACCTCCTATATCGAGCTTAGAATTGCAGATTTGGCAAATTTCCTCTTGTTTCATAACAGCTTTTCTATTTCCGCAAGATTTGCAATGTATAATGTATCCCAGTTGTTCTTTTTGCCCTGGCTTGTTTAAAATTTTAAGATACACTCTGTAATAATGCATATCATGATGTACAAACTGTGGAATTATCTGAATCCCTAATCTTCCCGCAACAAATTCCAAGCAGCCCAAAATTAGCCTAATTGCAATTTCATTAGAATATTCTGTTTTTATTGGNANNCCNTGNTATTTTCTNTGACATGATCTTTTTGATAANCCATGTAAGACCTGCAAATCTGTAGCGGTAACTGATAGCATGCCACCATGCATTGTGGCCCTAATTGCACAGTCAAAATATTTTGTTGGTGAACCAAAAGGATCAACATCAACAATTGAACCTCTTTTGCCTTTCTTCGAATACGAACTGAAAAAGCGACATATCTCGTCCTCAGAAGTATCAAAGTTTGAAATTTCATTTAGTTTCACAGAATTTTGTGCAATGTTTAGTCCTTCAGAATTTACATCATTAGCTATAACCTTNTCCGCATCGGAAATTTCATTTGCAACTCTCAGGGATCTAGCACCAAGACCTGCTAACCCATCTAGAAATATTTTTGGTTTGTCAAAATTTTNCCAAAATGCAGAATAAGCTAAAATTGAAAAATCTCGATTAAGTTTTGCTACTGGATTGAAAAACGCAGGTTCCTTTGGCGGAACTTTCTCCTCAAGTGACTTTTCCGGAACAAGAATTTTAGTGGTACCTTCAGTTATTTCCACCAGTTTTTCTTCTATTCTTTGCAATAGATTTCTTGAATTCTTTTTACCTATAATGGTTAATACTCTTAAAAAATGAAAAATCATATGCGGGTCTGTGGTGTTGACGAAGCAGGAAGGGGTTCTATGTTGGGTCCTTTAGTTATTGCGGGCATCACCATAAATAGATCAAAAATCAATCTCTTGAAAAAACAGGGCATTCGTGATTCAAAGAAACTTTCTCCGGCAACAAGAGAACGTCTTTACAAGAAAATCATTAGTATAGTTGACGACTATTATGTGGTAAAAATTCCTCCACGCGTAATTGACAAAAGCGTCTTAAGTCATTCTTTAAATCATCTGGAGGCAAAATATATGGCAAAAGTAATATCCAAACTTTCCCCATCAATCGCTTTTGTTGATTCATGTGATGTCAATTCCAAAAGATTTGGAAAAGAGATTTCAAAACTTACCCCAAACACAAAGATAAGATCATATCATCATGCTGATAGTAAATTTATCACAGTTTCTGCCGCATCTATTCTCGCTAAAGTTTCTAGGGATAGGACAATAACAAGACTGAGGAAAAAACATGATATAGGCAGTGGTTACCCCTCAGACAATAAAACTAAGGTTTTTGTGAAAAAATCAATACGAAGAAATCAGAACCTGACTTTTCTTCGAAAAAGTTGGAAGCCTGTACAAATCTTAATGAAGAAAAGAAAATTATCCTAACAATGTTGCTATTACCATCGCATGATCCTTATCGTATGGATGCAAATCAATTGTCTGTTTGATTTCAAAAAATGATTCCAGTTTTTTTATCTCATTTTTAATTACTCCTTTTGGGTCTTTTGTAACATCTATGCTTCTGGTTTTTATAACCAGAAGCAAGTAACCGCCAGATTTTAGATATAATTTACAGTTTTCAATAGCTATTTTGTTTGATCTGGTTGGGCAATGTCTACATATACGGCATCAACTTTCTTATAAACCGAAAAAAACTCTTCTGGCCTTCTTGCATCCTGAATTATTGGCACAATGTTTTTTCTATGTGATGCCACCCTGTCTAAAAAATCTCTAGCAACTCTAGTTGCATGCTCAATTCCAAAGATGGTTCCGCTTTGGCCGACAATGTCTGAAATATGACTAATTGTGGTGCCAGTTGATACTCCAAGGTACAACACATCAGTTTTTTGGTTAAAGGGAAATACTCCAACCCATTCATTATCGCGGCAGCTAGTTTGCTTCTAAAAGGATTCCAAACTCTATATTCAACTCCTTTGGATTGTACAAGCTTTTCATTGTAAACCTGATTTCCAGGTACCAAGTTTTGAGTTGCTAATTTTTTCTCTCCCTCTACTTGAACCCAAAAAAATGCTTGTTTATCTACCAAAACTCTTCCGTCTTCGTTTCATAAATCGCCCTGATTTTTTTCTTTTTACTTTGGGCTCTGGTTTTAATTCTTTTATCACAGGTTTCTTGTATTTGTCTCCAATTTCCTTCACTCGAACGTTTAGTTTATCCAAAAGTGTCTCGTTTAATCCCGCCTTAAAGAGATCAACTCTTGCAGCAATTGCTGCCTTTGCAGCCACTGCTCTTGCAATCTTTCCCCTTTGCCATCTCGGAGCTGCATGAACTGCTGCATGCTGAAAAAGAATTCCATGCTTGGGTGGATTTGCGCCAGTTTTTAAAGAACGAAACAGCGCTTTTTCTGCTCCCAAAATTTGAATTGTGCTTGCCGGCATCCGCCCTAATCTATTCAAGCTTCCCGCATGTGCCAAAACTCTGGCTCCCACCGCAGTTCCAAGAATCGCAGAGATATTTGGCGCTTCTTCTTTCATTTGTTCATCAACATGCTCTTCAATGTTTTTTCTTAACTCAAAAAGATCCAAAATCTGTTTGGCTAAAGATTGTACTATGGCAAAGTTTTTTTCCGAAATATTTCCTCCCCTGCTTTTTTCTTTTATTAAAGAAAGCATTTCGACTTTGTCCTTAGAAAATCCAGCCTTTTCAAAATCTTCTTTTGAAATATTTTCTCGCGTACCTGATAACACTATCTGTGAGTATCCGTTTATGCTGTCAATTAAATTATCAAGCTCTGGAAAGTGTAAACCGTACCATTCTCGTAGCCTTGAACTAATGCTGTTTATTATCTTGTCAGTTTCATCCAGTGTGTTTATTGCTTGAATAATATGAAGGTCAGGACTTTGTGAAACTTCAGTTACTTTGGATGATGAAAGTTGTATGGCAAACTCACGTAGTTTTTCCATTGCGTCATTTTCATCGTTGGCAAATCCTGAATTTACCAAGAGTTTAGTCTTTGTTGATTGTATATTGTCTATTTGTTCAGCATCCATCAATTGTACATCAATTGATTTTTTTTTCAAAATATCCAGTAACCCATGATCATTCACAATTACATTTTCACCATTTGCAAGAAATTTTCCAAGCTCGCTAAGTTTTGATTCATGTTTTTTAACTAAAACATATTCTTCGGCTGGATTTTCAAAAGGAAATGTTTTCAGACATTTCTTGTCGTCAAAGACTGCAATTCCTAACTCTGTAAGAATGGTTGAATACATAACAAATAACGACGCTCTGTCCTCATTAAAAAGTTAACAACACAATTTGATAATCAACTGTTATATGAGAATGGAATCAAACTATTCAAAGTGAAAGCCAGTCTCTCAACTTCAATAGGAACATTAACTCTCGAGAGGCCCACTATCCTTGCTTCTGGGATTTTAGGTATATCACTTAATATTTTTGAACGATTGTACCGCGCTGGAGCTGGGGCTGTTGTTACAAAGTCGTTAAGCAAGGAACCTTGGGATGGCTATGCAAACCCAACAATCTTTAGTGTGAAGGGTGGTGGGTGGCTAAATGCAGTTGGATTGTCAAATCCCGGCGCACCAAATTTTGCAAAAATGATTACCTCAAACAAAGATGTCCCAATAATTGTTAGTTTAGTTGGTTCAGTGGAGGATGATTTTGATTTTATGGTCAGGCAGTTTGAAAACTGCAAGGTTTCAGCCTATGAACTGAATTTGTCTTGCCCACATGTAGCCAAGGTTGGTCTAGAAGTTGGTGATGATGTTGAACTTGTAAAAAAAATTGTAAAAAAAGTAAAATCACTTACTGATGTGCCTGTTATAGCAAAAGTAGGTTTAGGTACTACAAACTATCTAGATACCGTTGGTGCCGCATGTGAGGCAGGAGCTGATGGCATTACGGCGATTAACACTATTCGTGCAATGGCAATAGATGTTGAAACTAGAAAGCCAATCCTAAGTAACAAAATTGGCGGTTTATCTGGAACTCCTATTAAGCCAATTGCTGTGAGATGTGTTTACGAAATTTCCTCCAAGTTTGATGTTCCCATTATTGGATGCGGTGGTATTTCTACATGGCAAGATGCTGTAGAATTTATTCTTGCGGGTGCATGCGCTGTACAGTTTGGCAGTGTATTGGGTGAACATTGGACAGAAGTTTTTGCGGAGATAAACAGTGGAATTCAAAATTATATGGAACAAAAGGGATATTCGAGTATAGGTGAGATGGTTGGACTGGCAAAGGGATCCTAATAGCCATCACATGTGTACGATTGAAAAAATTATTGACGAAACACCAACTGTACGTACCCTGATCTTCTCTGACCAAGTATTATCCAAAGTTTTACCTGGTCAATTTGCAATGGTGTGGATTCCAGGCGTTAATGAATTACCCATGAGTGTAATGATCACACAAGAAAATGGCAAAGCTGCATTTACAATTAGAAAACGTGGTGAATCGTCAACTGCAATGTATAATCTTTCTGTGGGTGATTATATTGGAGT
>LPaug08P121000mDRAFT_1000200_pt1 | contig 10611 bp, 9 predicted proteins | sample LinP20P121000m_3_FD_9509 | JGI IMG/M metagenome (IMG submission 9509) | reverse complement strand
ATAAACCTGACATGGCATCCAGTATTTGGTGCCCTTCAGCATCCCAGACATAGACACCCTTGCCTTTTGTGATAACTCTTGTTCCTTTTTCGGAGAGCTGTAAATGATCCGTGAAGGGATGCAAATGGTGATCCCTGTCTTTTTGTTGTAATGATTTTAGCGTCATGAACTTCTATACACTTAATAATAAATATTCTCTTTCCCAAGGAGTAATAACCTCAAAGTACTTCTTGTATTCATGGTTCTTAGTAGCAATATACACTTGTAAAAAACGACTCCCCATTATTATTGGCATCACCTCGCTATGTTCTAAAAGCTCAATGGCTGCAGATAAATTTTTTGGTAAAGCGAAAGGTAAATTATACGCATTTCCGTCTTCTGGTGCACTAGGTTCTATTTCCTCCTGCATTCCTAGATAACCACAAGCAAGAGATGCAGCAATTGAAAGATAAGGATTAACATCTGCTCCACCAATTCTAAATTCTATCCGTCTATTATCAGGAGACGAGGACGGAACTCTCAGGCCGGTGGTTCTATTATCATAACCCCAATAAAGATTTATAGGTGCATTCTGCCATCTTATAAAGCGCTTATAAGAATTGACATAAGGCGCATTAAATAACAGTGCTTCAGGTGTGTATTTTTGTAATCCTGCTATAAAGCTTCTAAATTTTTTACTCTCTCCTCCTTTCTCAGAAAATATATTTTGCTTTGATTCACTATCAATTAGCGAAATATGCCAATGCATAGCACTGCCAGGTTCGAATTGCATTGGTTTAGCTAAAAAAGTTGCATAGATGTCATGCTGCATAGCGGCCTCCCTCACTAAACGTTTAAACATCATTACCTGATCACAAATCATTAATGGGTCATTATGTTCAAAATTAATCTCCAACTGACCTGTTCCCATCTCATGCTCAAGTGTATCGATCTTGATGCCCATTAACTCTGAAAAGCGATGTATATCATTAATTACAGGTTCAAACTCATCAAGCGCGTCAATACTAAAAGGCTGTCTTACTGTTTCTTGTCTACCAGAACGACCTATAGGTGGCTCCACATTATTATTAGGGTTGGTGTTTTTTTTAACTAAATAAAACTCAAGTTCTGGAGCAACAATAGGTTGAATATTAAGATCATTAAATTTTTGCAGAACATTTTTTAAAACTTGTCTGGGTGAAATATCTACCGGTGATCCGTCCTCGTAAAAACAATCGTTAACGACAGAGGCAGTCGGCTCCTCCCAAGGCAAAAGCCTTAGAGTTTTTAAATCAGACTTAACAATAACATCCCGGTCCGCTGGATTGATTACAGGAACATCTAGAAATTCCCCTGTTACGGTTTGAGTAAAAACAGATTCAGGCAATCGAATTGCTGTGTTGTTAAGAAACTTATCAGCTGGCACTAATTTACCCCTAGCTATTCCCGCGAGATCTGGAACTATAACTTCAACTTCTTGAATATTCTTCTGACTAAACCAATCGGATAATTGTTTGTCATTCATTTGAGTACAGCAAATGCTCTACAAGCATCTCCAAACGCATTAAATATTGTAAGTGATAATTCGCTTTTACTTGGTTGCCATTCTGGATGCCACTGAACTGATAGATTAAATCCCTTAGCTGCCTTAATTGTAAACGCTTCAACTAATCCATGATCACTTAAAGCATTAATTTCTAGTTGATCACTTAAAGCATTAACTCCCTGAGTATGCAAAGAGTTGACATCAGCATTAACTAATCCACTAATTTTATGAAGCAATGAACCTTCAGTAATTTCAACTTGGTGACTAAACCCATATTGTTGTTCATGTGAAGCATCTCGATCAAAGTCATGCCCTTGGTGACCAGATTGCAATTCTAGGTTTTGATATAAAGAACCCCCAAATGCCACATTCATTTCTTGAAATCCTCTACAAATAGCTAACAATGGCATCTCTTTTTGGATGATAGATTGAATCATTTTAAACACAGAGCGGTCCCTAGATTCATCCAATAACATTTCATGATTAATAATTTCTTTATCGTATTGATCAGGATGCACATTAGATAAGCTGCCTGTTAATAAAAAACCGTCCATACGATTTAAAATTGATTGATCAATATCATCATTCTGATCAACAGGCACCAGCACGCCAGAGCAACCTGTGTGCTGATTTATAGCGTTGATGTACTTTTCACCCACCACATGAAAATAGTGTGAGTCTTGCATTCTCCGACAACACACAATACCTACTAAAGGTTTTTCAATAGAACTCATAATCGTTCCATTTTACGGATGGTAATTAAGTTTGGCTAACTATATTGGCGTTTACGCAAGCCAAGGAAGTAAGCGAGGTATCGAAAACGTCTCTTTAACCCTTCTCCGATTCCCATCATTGAAGGAACATATATTAGAACTAAGTATGGAACAAACAACATTCCAAAAATAAATGTAATGGCTAGTGGCTGCACTAATCTTGCTTGCAAGCTTGTCTCAAAAAGAATTGGCAATAAACCCACGATGGTTGTTATTGTGGTTAGAATAACAGGCCTTAATCGTTCTTTTGCTCCCATCACTACTGCTTCTGATAATGCATAGCCTTCTGTCAGAAACTCTTTGATCGTTCTTACCAAAATAATGGAATCATTGACTAAAACTCCAGTTAACCCAAAGAAGGCCATTAGACTAAACATACTGAGATTAAAACCTAAAAGATAGTGTCCTAAAATAGCTCCAATCAGTCCAAAAGGCACCACAGACATTATCAAGAGAGGAGTTGTGTAGCTAGAAAACAACCAGGCGAGAATAATATATATAGATGCGAGCGTAATAATTAAAGCTAAACTGAGATCCCCAAGAGCTTCTGATTGTTCTTCTGCTTTCCCTTTATATTCAATTGTTACGTTAAAATCATTTTCAATTTTGGGTGCTATATTTTTACGGACGGACTGCAGAATAATATTGGTGGTTGTGATTGCTGGATTCACATCAGCTGTAACAGAAACCTTTCTCACGCCACCTTCTTTCCTAATTTTTGTAAAACCTAACCTTTGCTTCAATGTGACCACTTCAGATAGAAGAACATTGTTGTTGTCGGGTGTAATCAGGAAGATATCACGGATAGTTTGCTTGATGGTCTCAGCTTCAGGTAACTTAACCCTAACCACTATCTCTTCTCCATCCTGAGAAAAACGTTTAGCAATAGCCCCTGAAAACGAATTTCGGACCTGCCTTGCTATTTCTTCAGCACTAAATCCCATAGCTTCGCCTTCTGGGGTAATCTCTAACAGTACCTCTTGTTTTCCGAATGGTAAGTCGTCTTCAATAGCAATAAGTCCGGGTAATGATCTGAGTTCATTTCTCAAAGCTAATGCGGCTTTTTTTATCGTTTGCAAATCATCACTCACAATTCTTATATCAATATCTCTCCCAGGCGGTCCACCTGTTGGGCTCTCAAAGACAATAAAGCTCTCAATACCAGGCATCATCCTGGTGGACTCTTCCCAAGCTTTAATAAATTCTATATTCCGAATAATTCTTCCATCGCCAGCAACCAACTCCACAGTATAGGAGCCAATGTGAGCACCTGTTGTATTGCTAAGCAGGTTCCCCCTGCCTGAATCTGTGGATCCAATATTGCCTACTCCATATTTCACTAAACTCCCAGGGCCATCCATTAACCTGCTCTCAACGGCTAATGCTGATCTTCCTAATTCTTCAACCATTGTTTGGGTCTTTGATTTAGGAGTGCCTGGAGAAAACGAGAAATTAGCATGGATAGTGTCACTTTCAGGGGTATCAAAAAATTCAAAATTAACTCGTCCTGAAAATAACAAACTAACTGACATGAAGAATAAGCAAACCGTTGCTAACACTGTAAATCTTTTGCTTGCATAGGTTCTAGCTACCAATGGGGCAACATAATGGTCTCTAAAATGATTAAAATAAACATCAAATGTTCTTGTCTTAGTTTGATCGTATTGGCTCATTTTCTTCATTGCATGTCTAAGATGCATCGGAAGAATTAAAAAACATTCAATCAAACTTGCAATAATAATTAAGCCTAAAGTAATCGGTATAGGGGCAATAATAGTGCCGACATCAGCTTTCACCATAAGCACAGGCAAAAATGCTGCTAGAGTAGTTAAGCATGCAGCTAGCACTGGGTAAAACATTCTTTGGGCGCCAATCCTAGAAGCATCTTTATAGTTCATTCCTCTTCGATGCAAAGTGGTCGTATGTTCAGAGACCACAATAGCATCATCAACAACAATGCCAATTCCCATAATCAGTGCAAACATACTGATCATATCGAGAGATAATCCGATGAAATACATTCCTCCTAGGGCAGCTAAGAAAGCAACTGGTATTCCTAAAGCAACCCAAATTGCAATTCTTCCATTTAAGAAGACAAATAAGACTAACAGCACTAATACTAGGCCAGTGAGCCCATTGTCAATGAGCATCTCAATTCGTTGCCTCACTGAATCTGCAAAAACATCGTACACAACTATGTCTAAACTTTGAGGATACTTCAAAGCGACATTGTCCATATATTGCTCAACTAAGTCATGTGAAACAAGTGAATCAGCTCCCTGGGTTCGAAACACAACTAAACCTATTGATGGACCACTATTATTAATACGATAACTAGAATTTTCTTGGAATGTTTCGTATACATGTGCAATATCTCCTAGATAGAGCTTTTCACCCGTTGCTTTGGATAAGACTTCAATCTTTCTGAGATCATTAGGACTTCTTGCCAGTTGCTCACTTCTAATTTGTCTAGATATCCCCCCTGAATTAATACTTCCAGATGGCAAATCTATGCTGGAGGCTGACAGTCTTTTAGAAATGTCATCAAGTGACAGGTCTAATTCTCTTAAATTATCCGAAGGAACTTCAACCCAGATTTCTTGATCTCTTGCTCCCTCAAAATCTACACTTGCCAGACCCATATTAATTAAATCATCACGCATTTGACGTGCAAAATATTTCAGTGTTTTATTTGAGAAAGGACCTGAAATATCAATTCGACAAACTTCATCCCTTTGCAGTACTTGACTGATTACAGGTTTCTCTATGTCTTGCGGAAAAGTCGATATTCGTGAAATAGCAGATTGAACATCGGTTAATGCTTTCGACATTGAAGCGCTTTGTTTAAAGCCTATTGATACTTTTCCTCTGCCTTCATAAGCAAAAGAATCAACATCATTAACATCATTGATAAATCTAACTTCAGGCTCTATCGCATTGATGATATTTTCTTCAACATCTTCCGCGCTTGCTCCAGGCCACTCAATATTAACAGTGACTATTTCTATCCCAAAATCTGGCATTAATTGCCTTTTAAGTTGACTTAATCCAAATATCCCAAAGAGAATCATGAGGGCCATTAAAAGGTTCCCAGCAACTTTATGCTGGCTGAAAAAAGGGATTATGCCTTGGTTTGAATAATTTAGATTACTACTATTATTCTGTTGTTTATTCTTTTGGCTAGAATTCTTATACATAATTATAAAATATCAACCAATACACCTTCGCCGGCTTCCATTAACTGGTTTGTTATAATCATATCCCCTGTTTGAATATCTGAACTTTTCTGCACGGCCAATAAAACATTGGTGCCATCATATCCGAGGATATTGATAAACTGTTTAGTCAAACGTTGGTCATTTACAACAAACACGTAGGCGTCTTCATAAATAGAAGTTTCAGGTACAACGATAACTGAATAATAACTTTTATCAGGTACTGTAAGCCTTACAAAAGCACCCGGTCTAATCAAAGCTGTTCCGCTGTCTATTAAAGAGAGAGTAGCAAAAACATCAACACCACCAGTATTAGATTTAATTTCAGCACCAATACGTGCAATGGTTGCTTCAAAAGGGATGGTTTTATTTCCTGCTGTCCAATTGATTGATACCGGCCTTCCTATAATTGCAGTTTCATCTTCTAATAATCTCCCGTACTGAGCTTTTGAAAGTGAGAACCTAACCTCAAGATTATTAATATCAATAATTTCACCAATCTTATCATTGAAGGTGCTTACCTGTTTTCCTAAACTTGCCAAAACATCATTAATGACACCGTCATAAGGTGCATAGAGTTTGGTGTCTCTTAAGTCTTTTTCAGCCTCTGCGAGAACTATTTCTTGTTGGGTTTTCTCAAGTAATGCATTATCCCGAAACTGTTCTGAAATTGATCCTTGTGTAAATAACTCTTCAGCTCTCTCATAATCTCGCTTGAATATTCGATACCTCGCCTTTTCTTCAACAACTTCATTTTTGTATTCAAAATCATCAATTGTTAGCAGAAGTTCTCCTTGTTTAACTACGCCCCCTTCTTTAAAATTATCTCCGACCTGGGTAACCTGCCCACCAACAAATGCTCTTAATTCGCTTCTTCTTGATGCAATGATTTCTCCAAAAAGCTTCAGTTGGGGTTGTATATCCTTGTATTCAGCTTGTTGAGCAGAGACTGGCCAAACCTTCTCTTTAATTATAGTCGCAGGTGGTGCAGGTTTTGTTGCCGAAAGATAAAAAATAAATAGAACGGTGCCAGTCAACAGAATTATTGTTGCCTTGGTAGAACGAGGTATTTCAGAAATGTATTTTTTTACTTTATTTATCATTTATATATAACTATAGCTTCGCTATTCTTGAACGTTCAGATTCCAAGAGTTAAGCGATTAGATCGTAATTAAAATAATGATTTATATCTGCAAGAGTTACAAAAAGTTACATTGCTGTTACTAAGGAATAAGCATAAATTTTGCTTCACTCTCAGCAATAATAGTCTGGTCCGAGGCAAGCAAAACTTTGCCNTGCATAAAAGCCACTCTNGATTTTGTTTTTATNCATCTCCCCTCAAGTAAAACTTCATTGTTTATTGGTAATGCTTGTCTATATCTCAAATCACATTGAGCTGTTTGAGCAATTTGGTTTTTAAGGAACAACCAATTAGCCATAACATCATCCAATAGACTAAAAATAATGCCTCCATGAGTGGTGTTTTGATAACCGACATGATTTTCTTTGGGAGTAAATCTTCCTCGACATACCTCGTCGTCGTCAATAGTAAACTGTATTTTTAAGCCTATAGGATTATCTGGGCCACAGACAAAACAGTTATTAGCATTGAAATTTGGGTGTGTCATATCAATCTAAATTGTCTCTCTTGATCATTGCTCTCAATTAGTCCGGATGTGGCATCTCCAAAATGAAGGGCCTTCATAAAAGACTAGTGTAATTGATAAATCCTAAAGGTGTTTTATTTAAAATAGATCCCAAACATTTGTTTAAACCAACTCTCCCTACGCTTGCAAACTAAACAAAAGATTAATGCGGCAAGCAGAGCAATAAGCCCATCAACTCCAGCAACATCAGTAAGTTCACTAGTGTTTTTTCTGACTGGTTGTAGCCAAGATATAGATCTCGAAGACAATGCTGCAGTTTCTAAATCAGCAATTGTTTTCTCAATAGTATTTAGCTGGCTCTGTAATAAAACAACATTTTTGCTTGCTTCATCTGAAGTCTCCCCAAAGAGCTTTAACTGAGATTCATTAGCGACTAGTCCCGCGTTAAGTTGATCCAGTTCCGCGTTAAGTTGATCCAGTTCAATATTAGTTTGATCCAGTTCAATATTAGTTTGATCCAGTTCAATATTAGTTTGATCCAGTTCAATATTAGTTTGATTAGTTAAGTCTAGATCAGCGTCAGTATCACTATCATTTATGACACTCTCAACAAAGTCAGTATCAATAGAATTTATGACATTCTCAGCAGCTGCAATAGAATTCCTCAGTTTATTGCTAATTGAAATAGACTCTTCTAGTTCTATCCTTGAAGAAATTGCCTTGCTCTCTGCTAATGCTAATGAGGAAGCTGTTCTATCATAATCGTCTCTTGCATTATTTAAAGGCGCTTGTGACAACTCCTCTGGAGTTATAAAAGCTAGGAAAACAAATATGGTCGCAAACAGAATTGTTAGATCTGTAACTTTAGTTAATTGTTTTAAGAAAGGTTTAAACATACTTATAGATTGTAGCCTAAATAAAAAAAAAGGGTCCTTTGAAAGAACCCTTTCTTATGCTTTTAAGAATTTAAAAACTTAAAAAGCTTTTTTCCCATTTACATACCGCTTCGGCCGTACATACCTGAGAGAATTGCAAGAACGATGATACCGACAACACCGTTATCACCTAGAGAATTGATCAAATCGATCAAATTTCCCAATACAGCGCCTACAAATGGTACATCACCAAATACAACGCCAGCGGCAACACCTAGTGCTACAAGAGCAACTGCGATATCTGTTAGTTCTCCAATCCAACCTTTGATTTTACCCATGATAAAATACTCCCCTAATTAAGGTTAATTTTTAATTCCCTCATAAACAATAAATTATCTATCAGGACATTTGATATAAACAAAAGCTAGTGGATGAGTCAAAAACAGGTTGATTATTTGTTTTTATACAACATTTTCATAAAGCTTTGAAAGAGGCTATGGAGATAGATTTTAGGCAGTTAATGGATTATAAGTATAATGGTTATAATGCACTATTAAACGAATAAAGTATTGATATTGTTACTGTTTTTAATTCATTATCAAAAAAAACTAAAATAAAGGCTTTATAACTATATCCTTGCGCTTTTTAGACTCATTCTAAAATAATATTGCCTTAGGATTAGTAAGAAAAGGTGGTGGCCAGAGGTGGAATCGAACCACCGACACGCGGATTTTCAGTCCGCTGCTCTACCGACTGAGCTATCTGGCCATGGGTTGGGAATATTCTATAGAAAAATCCTCAATTGATAAATTAATTCTTATTCTAGAGGAATATATTCTTTTGGTTTTGTTGAACCCTCTCCAAAAAAGAATTTCTGCAACTCTTCATTAAGAAATTGTCTAGCGTCTGGGTCAAGCATGGATAGTCTATTCTCATTAATTAACATAGTTTGATGTTCTAACCATAATTGCCAGGCTTCTTTAGAAATTGACTCATAAATTTTCTTGCCTATTTCTCCTGGGTAAGGTGGTCTTTCAAGACCGGTTCTATCTTCTTTGTAGTACTCGCAGTAAATGATTCTTTCCATTGATTTATTATTTTAATTGATTGATTAATGATTTTACTGGTTTTGGAACACCTAGTTTACTAATTTGTTTTTTGGTAAATCTACCATGGTGATCTTCCAAGCTCATGGTATCTTTAATATCAATTACAACAGGTGTAATTTCTAAATCAAAATGGCTAAAGCCATGATTTATCATCTTGCCGTATTCGATATTTTCTATATCTTGGCTGATTTTATTGCACCATTGCTCTATATGTTTGTTGGTACCTAGCTCTGGAAAAGACCATAAGCCACCCCATATTCCTTTATTTTCTCTCTTTTCTAAAAGAATNTTATTGTCTTGATCCTTCAAGATTAGAAAAAAAACTGTTTGTTTTGGCTTCTTCTTTTTTATTGTTTTGTTGGGNAATAAACNAACTAAGTTCTTCTCGAAAGCTATGCAATTCTTTTTCACTGGACATATTGGNCATTGAGTTTTTTTTGAGGTGCAAATAGTTGCGCCTAGATCCATTATCGCTTGGGTATAAAAACTNTAGTCTTTCTCTGGCAANCACGCTATCGCAAGAGACCATAGTTTATTATTAGTTTTNCTTAACTTTAGATCTCCACTGATGTTAAAGAATCTAGTTAAAACTCTTTTTACATTGCCGTCTAAAATCGGCCTAGGTTCTATAGAAGAAAGCGATAATATAGCTCCAGCTGTTGATGTCCCTATTCCTGGTAATGCTATTAATTCCTCAAATCTCTTTGGTATTTCTCCCTTAAATTGATCAACTATAATTTTTGAACTCTGGTGAAGATTTCTAGCTCTTGCATAAAACCCTAAACCTGACCAATGACTCATAACCTGATCTTCGGATGCGCCAGCAAGACTTGTGACCGATGGAAATGCTTTAATAAACTTTTTAAAATAAGGTATAACAGTAATTACTTGGGTTTGNTGCAACATAATCTCAGAGACCCAGGTCTTATATATTGACGGCGACTCCTGCCAAGGGAGGTCTTTACGCCCATTTTTATGCCACCATTGTAGCAATGGTCTTGTGAGGCTCTTTTGAAAACTTGTAGTCAAAAGACTTATCTTTAGTAACTAACCAAGAATTTTTGTAACGCCAATAAAAGCAACGATAAATATCATAATGTAGGTTGCGTGTACCCACAGTAGAGTGGTTTTCATGCCGTTAGTGATTGAAGATTCTAATTCTGGACTAGAACCTTCTGTGGCCAATCTTTCAAATGCCATCCCCAAAGGGAAAAAGGCAATCTCTATACCTAATATTGTTAAGTTAATTAACCCATATAGTCCTACTTTTAGTGCTATAGAGTTTGGTTCATAAGGCCCGTAACCCATAAAAGAAGAAGCTGCCACAATAATTAACCCTACCCCTAATGAGGCAACGACAACCCGATTTATCTTTGAGAGTTGTTGACCCCAGGGTTTATCTAAATTGGCAGCCCCACCGACATTAATTACTAGCCACATTAGAACAAATACCCACATTAAGCTTAATGTTAAGACGCTAGGTTCTATATAGCTTAATGATTTAGAT
>LPaug08P121000mDRAFT_1000194_pt1 | contig 10867 bp, 14 predicted proteins | sample LinP20P121000m_3_FD_9509 | JGI IMG/M metagenome (IMG submission 9509) | reverse complement strand
TGCTTCTTGTACTTTCCGTTGCGCTATCTCACGCTGTTTTTGCTGGAACTCTTCACGAAAATTTATCAATGTTGATTGTATTTACCTCATCAGTTAAGGCGGTTTCTTTATCAGAGAAGGCGTCACTCAAACCCCTAGCCATTACATCAGNGTTTATATCCATTTCCTGTAAGCGGAATGATTTTCCAATATCAACGCCCACACTATAACTCACAGTGTCCATATAATCTGTCAACTGTGGTGTCTCAACTACCTTTTCGCTGCTTGTACATGATATAGCTATCATTAGAAACACTATAAAAATACCAATCAGGTTTTTCATTTAATCAGTTGTCCTTTCTAGTCCATCGTTTTCATTAGGTTTAAATCGATATTTCAATACAGTCCATACAATCCAAAAATTAAGCACGGACGTTAACAAAAAAGCCATTATAGCCTGCACGGAAAAATACCCCCCCGTTTGGGCAAACAAAACATAGGCACCTATATTAGCAACACCGAACAACAGCCATGATAAAGTGCTGACCCCACTTGGATCGTGGGTTTTCCAAAGTTTTACCAATTGTATTAATGCAGCGCCAGGCAATACTACTGCAGGCATCCATGTTATAAATTCAATCATTATTATTATCTAAAAGTTATCTTAAGGTTGATTGCTGAATGTAAAGGTAAACTTATTTGGTCGCTTTATTTATTTTGCACCAATTGTACAGCAGTACCGTAAACTAACAATTCAGCTGAACCTTGCATTATCATTGATGTCTGAAAGCGTATTCCTACAACCGCATCAGCATTCAATTCTTTTGCACGATCCAACATGCGCTGCAAGGCCTGTTCCCTGGATTCTGCCATCATACCCGTATATTCAGTGATTTCGCCACCTACCAGACTCCTCAATCCTGCAGAAATATCTTTTCCCAAATGACGAGCCCTTATCGTATTGCCAATTACAGAACCTAAAGATTCCGTTATGGTGTAGCCTGCGATAGTATCAGTTGTTACTATCTTCATTTATCAATCCCACGAAATGATTCGTTTTTTTTTGCCACTCTTTCTTCCTGGATGATACTGTATAGTAAAATAAATACACCAATAACTACAGCCATAAGCGCTAGACCAAGAAGTGGATTATTGAACACCAGTGCCATGATCTTACCAATAAAGACCAAAATAAACACCACAGCGCCACCAAGGATAAGGTAAATACCTGTTTGTTTCATGATGAACCTCTAATGATAATATTTTTCAACTAAAATAGTGCATTTCAACTAATCAGAAGATAAACTATTGCCCAATGAAATCATTTTAAAATATTTACTTATGTTTGATACTGATTTTTCGATCCGTTCCTTTCGCGGTGGGTACGATGATAATTTCACCTACTTGGTTACCTGCATGCAAACTGGTATTCAATTCATGGTGGATGCTGCTGTTCCAGTGAAAACTATAGAAGCGCATATTAGCAACCAGTTAGACGCTATTTTAATCACCCACACTCATGGAGATCACACCGCTTATTTGACCCAATTCCTTAATCACTATCCAAAAGCAAAATATATCGGTTACAAGGAATTGATCCATTTTACGCCAACTGATCTATTTCACCCGGTTGATGATAAGGATAGGCTTATATTGGGGCATATTAATATTGATGTAATGCATACACCTGGGCATTTCCCCGACTCTGTCTGCTATAAAATGGGTAATATTCTTTTCACTGGAGACACACTTTTCGTGGGCCGAACAGGCCGGACTGTTAACTCCTATGCAGATACACGGGAATTATATCATAGTGTATATGATAAGATTTTATCATTACCCGGTGATATACTAATTTATCCCGGCCATGATTATGGTAAACAACCAACCATTAGTATCGATGAAAATGTGCGCATCAGTCCATTGCTCCAGGCAAAGGATGAAGAAGATTTTATAACCCGGATGGCGGATTATGAAACCAACCGTTAACCTAGATAAAAGTGGAGGAATACCAATGAAAAAATATCTTAGTGGATTCATTACAGGCACTCTGGCAACCATATGCATATTTATTTTCCTGGGAGCTAGCCAAATAGAGGACGACTCCTTGAAAGTCATGCTAGGTCGAATTGATGCTTATCTTAGCGGTGACACAACCATTGGTCCCAGTGGTCGTTACCAGTTGCAGAGTTTTAGTATCGATCGTACGCACTGGCATTACCTACTGGATACAACTACTGGAGAATTGTATCGTATGGAGCCCAGTCGCACGCCGTCTAATGCCAGATGGGTTTTAACCGCTAAACCAAATTTCAAAAAATAATGGCATTGGGGATGAGAATATTTCTAACAATTATACTCACATTGTCGCTCTTTTTGCTGGTTACTTGCGAAGATAACCCTGAATGTGCTAGTTGCGGAGGCGGTTTATTGGAAGGTTTTTTATTCAAGAAAGTAACCCAGGACGACTTGGCTGAGATTGGTAATATTGAAGGAATGAATATTGGAATTTGTATCAGGTATCAATTGCTAGGACTAACTGATGAAGAATTTGATTTAGAAACAATTGCTATTGTAGATGATTGCTGCTGTGACTAATAAAGAACGATGATACTTAACTATCACCAGGAATCAGAGTCCCCAAGGATTGCGGTAATCGGACTTCACGGCTGGACTGGGTCAGAACATTCAATGGTACCTGTAGCGAGGGCCATGAGAATTCAATCTGCGAAATGGTATATTCCACGGGCACCCTATAAAGCCAGCGCGGGCCAAGGGCACACTTGGTTTAGCGGTTCGCCTGAGAAGGGTTGGAAGGTAAAGAAAACTTTTAACTTATTGGATACACTTATTAAACAAGTAATGAATGATGGGTTCGATCCGGATAATATAATCTTATTAGGGTTTTCCATGGGTGGCAGCCTGTCATTACGCTACGGATTAGGAATGCAGTGCCAACTGCGCGGTATCATTCCTGTGGCAGCCTGGGTAAGAGAACCAGAAGAACTGATTAACTCTGCTTCAATGGAAAGTAAACATACCCCCATTCTAATGATACACGGCAAGGATGATTCTGTGGTAGATCATAAAAAAAGCATCACCGTAGCCGCAGAAATGAAAAATAATGGATTTTCTATACACTTAGAGATTGTTAACGGGGGACATATAATTGGCATTTACGCCACTAATTTGATCAAACAGTTTATCAAAACTGGTAGATTAGAAAATTTAGATTTAGCATCATAAAAAAATAATTGCAAATGGACCAAAACAGCATACACCCCCTATTGGATGCTAATAAACAGCAGCAGGCAAAAAAATACGAAAAGGAAAACCGATTGATTGGCCTTTGCGGGTCCTTTTTATCATTTGCATTTATTCTAGTTTTTTATTTCAGTGGATTTAGTCATTCCCTGGCTAATCTGAATATTTCCTTTATCTGGGCATTTCTGTTCTATTTAGTAGTTTTTCTATTCCTAACCACCATAATTGGATTGCCATTAGGTTATTATTCTGGCTATATCCATGAACACAAGTGGGGCTTCTCTAATTACACCCCAAAAACCTGGGCCATCGATCAACTAAAGTCGTTTGTTGTGAGCCTAGTGTTATTACCGTTGCTGTTAGGCTTACTGTTTTGGGTATTTGCTGAATTCCCTGATACATGGTGGCTCGTAGCCGGGATTGCGACCACTCTGGTTTCAATAGTATTTGTAACTCTGTTTCCAGTAGTCATACTCCCGATCTTCAATAAATATGATCCAATTGAAGATGAAAAATTAACCAGCCAGCTATCTGAGATCTTGAACAAAGCTGGTCTAAGGCCCAGTGGATTTTTCAAGCAAGATATGAGTCGTCAGACAAAAAAAGAGAATGCATTTCTAGCTGGCATGGGTAAAACCAGAAGGGTGGTCATTGCAGATAATTTGCTGACGCATATGAGCCTGCCTGAAATAACATCTGTCATTGCACACGAAGTTGGCCATTACCGTTTTTCTCATTTACCAAAAAATATTGTTATCGGCACCATTCAGCAACTGATCACGTTCTATTTGCTCAATATAATTATGAAAACACTCTTTCCTGAGTTTCTGACTTCCAATACAGCAAATCTTGCTCTTTTCCCCATATTTGGTCTGATCATGGGTCTATTATCAGGCCTACTGTTTGGGCCATTAAATAATTTACTATCTCGTTTTTTTGAACGGCAGGCAGATCAAACATCGCTGGAACTATTTCCAGATAAAGATGCTTTCCAAAAAGCAATGGCTGGTCTGGCAAATAGGAATTTGTCCAACGCCTACCCAGAGTGGTGGGTCAAATTGCTATATTATTCTCACCCGCCTATTGGAGAGCGCCTAGCCTTTGCAGAAAACTATGCGCTACCAGAAACCAATTAATTATACTATCCGGACTAGTTGACTATTAGCCCGGCCGTACGTTGATGGCCTTATCTCCCTTGTGGTCGTAATCTGTATCAAAGGCCACTTGCTGTCCGGCCCGTAAACCAAATTTCTGCAACTTTGGCCCTAGACCAGATACATGGACAAAATAATCATCACCATCATCGCCGGTAATAAATCCAAATCCACGATTCCGATCATATTCTTTAACAGTACCCGTCATGCGCATGCTCGTTTTATCATACGCTTAATTTCGTAAAAATTTCTACCACAAGCACTTTCTTATAGTGTAAATTATTTACGAGTAATTTACTAGTTTTGAACAAGGACATATATAAATGAAATCATATTTATCGCCAAAAAAACAACGGTTTGTTGACTTTATACAAACTTTTACTGACAGTTATGATTGTCCACCAACATTCGCTGAAATAATGGATGGGTTGCATATTAAATCCCCTGGCACAGTAAACTGGTATGTGAATGAACTGGAACAGGCTGGAGTATTGGAACGGAGCAAAGGCTACTCTGGGAAAAGAGCCTTGATCCTCAATCCTGTAATTATAAGCGATGATATAACTATACCCTTTTTTGAATCGAGTGTAGCGGCAGGTCTCCCCACTTTAGCAGATGACCATGTGGCCATGCGTTTGAATCTAAACCAGCATTTGGTCAAGAATCCCACCACCACCTTTTCCGTCCGCGTCAAGGGAGATTCTATGATGGGGGCTACTATCTATGATGGCGATCTATTGATCGTAGATCGATCTCTCGTTCCAAAAGACAGGGATATTGCGATCTGTATTGTTGATGGTGAATTCACTGTCAAGCGACTGCAATTACAAGATGGCACCATTTTACTTCTACCGGAAAATCCAGATTATCCACCAATAGCAGTAGACGAAAGTAATGATTTTCAGATCTGGGGCATTGTAACTCATGTCATTCACCAATCTCGATAATCAAATATCCAAATTATGGACCGCTCCGTTTTTCATGTCCGGTTGCAAAACTTTGAAGTGCAAGCTGAGCGCATCTTGGACGCCAGTCTGCGCACCCGACCCATTGCCGTAATATCATCGCACCATCAAAATGGTACGATTATAGCCTTATCAACAGAAGCAGAAGCAGAAGGCTTATGCCAAGGGATGAAAGTGTCTTTGGCACGTAAGATCGGCCACAGTGCACTACTCATGCCTTATAACAGTACACTGTATGCCCGGATGCACCATTACGTTACACGCATTGTCACCAACTATTCGCCCTTGGTAGAACCAACAGTATTTGGCCAATATTATCTAGACATGAGTGGCATGGAAGCGATCCACCGTAGCAGAACACAGGCTGGTTATCATATTTCCAATGATATTCATGGCAAAGCAGGACTAGCCGGACAAATCGGTATCAGTACCAATAAACTGGTCAGCCATATTGCTACAATAGTAACTCCGGAAAAAATTCACAAGGTCAACGTCGGAGATGAATCAAAATTTCTGGCACCACTTACAGCAGAAGTACTCCCTACGGTCCGCGAACAGTCCATACAAAAATTGGTCCGTTTCTTACACTTGAAAGAAGTGCAACACATTCAAAATATTGTAACTAATGAGACCGTCAGTTTGGTATTATTTCGAAAATATCATGTGCAACTGGCCAGGGAAGCTTGGGGTAAAGATACATCCATGGTAACACCACCTACGCAAAAAGACCATATTGTGGAACAAGTTATTCTGAAACAAGACACCAACGATGAAACGCAATTGCGAGCGGTAACAAAACACCTGGCAGAACAAGTGGCTTTCCGCCTGCGATACAAACAACAGGTTGCGCGATCTATAACCGTAGCAGTTCATTACATAGATGGATACCAGTTTAATAAAACAGATACAGCTACTCAGAATGATAATCATACAATAAGTACGCTTTGCCTAGACCTGCTGCAACGCGCTAACCGGCGGCGCAACCGTATTCGCGCCGTTGTTATCGATGCTACCAATATGAAACCGATCGCAAACCAGTTAATGCTATTCAGAAACAATGGTGTAAATAATCGAGCACTGGCCAGTGCTATGGATACTGTGCGCACTAAATACGGATTTGACAGTATTCAATCAGCAGCACATTTAAACATTACCAGATAGAAACCAACGACTATGTTCACCCATCTAAACGCACATTCGATCTATTCGAAGATGCGCGGTACTATACCATTAATGAAACTTATTACTAGAGCCAAGGATCTCCATATGAGCCATATGGCACTGACAGAGGTAAATGGTCTGTGGGGATTTATTCGTTTTGTACAATTGGCTAAGGAACAGGGTATAAAACCTATTGCCGGCACAAATTTGGTCACGGCAATGGATGATATTATCCTGCTTGTAGAAAATCAAACTGGTTACGAAAATATGTGTCGGATCATTTCTCGTGTTCATAATGATCCAGATGTATCAATCTCAAACCTACTCAGGCCACTGTACAGTGGCCTGTTTATTTTGGCACATCAGAACAATGTGCTGCAATCATTAGCTACATTCATACCAAACAGCCATCTGTTTGTGGAATTACGACCCAGCATTACGGAAGCGGAAGCGCGGATACTGGCTAATACATATCAATTAGAGATTATTGCCTCTGGCGATGTGTATTTTATGAGTAAAGAAGATTACCATACTCACCGTATACTGCGTGCCATCGACCGCAATACCACCTTATCGCAGTTACCCCCTGATAACACCAAAGATCAACGACACTTTTTTCGATCAGAAAAAGAAATGATTGATCTATTCCCCAGCAGTGTGGCGGCCATTAACAACAGCCAATATTTAGCTGAACGTTGTAAAACAGATTGGACATATAGCAATACAATCTTTCCCAATCTGTCGTTGAAAAACACCCATCGCGCAAATAAAACGCTACGTAGTCTGGTTACAACTGGTGCTCAGGAACGCTACGGTAATATTAACGGATCGTTAAAGAAACGCATTAACTATGAATTATCCCTAATCATACAAAAAGGATTTGCACCTTATTTCCTTATCGTTAGGGACATTGTTCAACAAACTAAATCCACTATTGGTCGCGGGTCCGGTGCTGCATCTGTTGTAAGCTATTGTCTATACATTACACAGGTAGATCCCCTACGCTACAATCTGAAATTTGAACGTTTTATTCATCCAGAACGAATAAATATGCCCGATATTGATATTGATTTCCCCTGGGATGAGCGCGATAAAATCCTAGATTATATTTTTAATAAATACGGTACTGAACGAAGCGCCATGGTATCGAGCCAGGTATTTATGCAGCCGCGATCATCAATCCGTGAAGTAAGTAAGGTCTATGGCCTGGCAGAAGAAGAGATCAAGGCCATAACCAAACGAATTGGTTATTACAGTCGCCGATCTGAACTGGTAAAATGGGTGCAAAACGATAGACGATTTAAGAATTTGAACTTAGATGACACGCTCATGGAAATACTGAAACATAGTGAAAAAGTTATGGGTGCTTTTCGACTGTCTTCAGTGCACCCTGGCGGTGTGATCATTGTTCCAGATGAAATACGCAAATATGTACCTGTCCTTACGGCACCTAAGGGTGTTCAAATTGTGGAATGGGAAAAAGACCAGGTCGAAGATTCCGGATTATTAAAAATTGATATTCTGGGTAACCGCTCTTTGGCAGTAGTCCGCGACACACTAAAACAGGTGGGACTCTACCGCAATAAATACATGGACTACCATAAAATTCAGCCAGTCGATGATCTCAAGACCGCGGAATTAATGAAAGCGGGGCGCACCATGGGCGTTTTTTACATTGAGAGTCCTGCCACACGGCAATTATTAACAAAAGCAGGCAAAGTGGATTTTGAGCACGTAGTTATTTATTCATCAATTATTCGGCCAGCAGCAAACCGCTACACCAACTTGATGCTGAATCGAATTCACGGGCAGCCCTGGAAAATTTTACATCAAGATTTAGAATGTCTTAGAGAGAGCTATGGTATTATGGTTTATGAGGAGCAGGTATCTACAGTAGCACGAAAAATAGCCGGATTCAGTTACGCCGAATCTGATTACCTTCGCAAGGTTATTTCCAAACCGGCATTAGANCATGTAATTCCCCGCTGGAAAAGGAAATTTATATCTGGGGCGGTCAATCGTGGATATACCACCAAACTAGCACAAACATTGTGGGAAATGATTCAATCATTTTCTGGATATTCATTCTGCAAACCTCACTCTGCATCTTACGCTATGTTATCTTTCACTTGCGCATACTTAAAGGCTCATTTCCCGGCAGAATTCCTAGCAGCAGTAATTACAAACCAAGGCGGTTTCTATAACCCTTATGCCTATCTCAGTGAGGCAAGAAGGTTTGGTATTCGCATTATGCCACCGCACATCAATCGTAGTTTTCGAGAATATAGAGGTCGAAAAGATCGTATCCGCATGGGGTTCATGGCCATTTGCAACCTGCAAGCCAAAGCTATCAATACAATACTCAATGAACGAAAAAGCGGCGATTTCGCATCTCTTGCTGATTTTCTCGCTCGGGTAGATATCGATCTATCTGATGCTATGGCCTTAACCAACGCCGGTTGTTTTGCGGAATTAGAACCAGAAATTACACATAAAGACATTGCTTTTCGTACGGCCCACTTCTATCTGCAAAACGAAAACAGAGAACCGCTTACAGTGCCTACACTTACGGGCAATTTATCCCGTCAAGAGAAACGAAAACTAGAAATAGACACTTTNGGATTCCCCATATCAGAACATCCNCTACTAAATTATTTACCATATTTGGGAACGCATATAAAAAAAGCAAAGGATATCCATCTTTACAAAGGAAAGACCATTGCTCTGGTTGGCATAGCGATTACCCGAAAGATCACAGCTACCCGCAATCGTCAACCTATGGAATTCGTGACCTTCGAAGATGAGACAGACTTATATGAATGCGTTATGTTTCCTGAAGCATATGAAACATTTGGTGATTTATTAAACTGGGAAACACTATTTCTAATTCAAGGCAAAGTAGAAGAAACATACAGTGTCTACACTGTAACGATAGAAAAACTGATCAGTTTAACACAAATGATAAAGAAAATAAAAGCAACAAATACTGTATTAACTGAAAGCCTGTCGCAATAATTCTAAACTCTTGGGAACGCCTGTATTGGCGTCTTCTTTTCCTTCAAACTCCAGTGAGATATAACCTTGATAATTGGCCTTTTTGAGAATTTGTGCGATACGCGGATAATCCAAGTCCAATGTATACCATTCCCCTCCACCATAATAAGTCTTGGCCTGAACAAATACAGTCTGCGTTGCAATCTGTTCCAGTTTATTATAGGGATCCTCTAGAAAATTACCTGTATCCATCAACACTCCAAGCCAGGGAGAATCGATAGCATTTACAATCCGCAATAGGCCTTCCGGAGAACGAGTTAGTCCCCAGTGATTTTCCAGTGCTAAAACAACGCCTGCTTTTTCCGCAGCTGGCAGACATTCCATGATTGATTCAATGCACCAGTTGAACCCATCATCCTCCGTAAACCCTGGAAGCACTGGTTCTATACCACGATTAGCCATGAGTTCATCAAATGATTTTATAGTATTCCAGCGTCCAGAATTAAGTCGGATATAAGAAATACCTAAGTCATGGGCAATATCAATACAGTGCCGTGTATGTTCAATATTTTTGTCTCTTCCCACCTTGTCAGGATCAACAAAATCCTGATGAATCGATAAACAAATTAATTCTACACCATTGTCTTCAGCTTGTCTTCGTAGAGAGGTTAAATACTCTGGTGTTTCATTATCCATTTGGACATGGAGAACATCCACTCCATCTGCCCCAAGATTAGCTGCATGGTCAATCACTTCCTGAACAGTTACTTTTGGTTCACGAAAATGCCAGTATGAATAGGTAGCTATTGCAAATTTATATTTAGGTCTCATAATACTATTCCCACAGGATTTTAATAAAGATCCAGCAAATGGCAGCAGTGCTGCTGTACTAAGAAATTTTCTGCGATCCATTAATTTTTCCGGTCAGCAAAACGGTAGTCATCCTCACCAAATATTTCTTGACAATTAATAATTTCACCATCTTCCCGCGTATAACACTCTTCAGTAATCAACTCACCATTTCTGAAGTCAACTTCGCTCATAACGTTACCTTGTTCTCCTCGTTCACCCCTATTCATATAATACCATACCCAGGGACCATCTTTCTTATCATCCTTATATAAACCCTTGAATGCTATCTCATCCTTGCGATAATAATCAACCCACTCACCGACTCGTTTACCTTTAGCAAATTCACGAACACCGCTAATCTCACCATCCGGAAAATAACGAAACCACTTGCCATGTTTCATTCTGTCTTTGTAACTGGGTTCTTCCTTTAGCTGGCCATTCTCATAATATTCATATTCAAAAGTATCGTATAAAACACCCATACGCCACTCTTCAAAC
>LPaug08P121000mDRAFT_1000192_pt1 | contig 10898 bp, 7 predicted proteins | sample LinP20P121000m_3_FD_9509 | JGI IMG/M metagenome (IMG submission 9509) | reverse complement strand
CCNCCCCAAGGCAAGAAATCACGACCGAAGAGGAGAAAACGACCCGTCTCGGGGAAGCCGAAAGGAGCCCCACAAGCAAAACCAAAGAAGAGGGGCCGAAAAATCCGCATCAAATTGGGCCTCAAACAGTCCAAGATAAAGGAAGAAAAACAGTCTTATCAAGACCAGGTGGGTTGGACAGTCACTCAACAAATCCTCGATCCGTACGAGGATCTAGAGGTTCAAGAAGCCGATGTCGTCACCCACCAGTGCTCGATGTGCGGCTCGATAATGCAGATACCCCAACCCAAACGCGAGCGTTACAAAGTCATCTGTGCCTACTCAGAATGTGGCCATGAAGACGTGATCGGCGGCTGATTACCTCAAAGACCGAGCACACTGAGCACACGTCTCGAAGCGGCTACGAGCAGGACCACCACCAACAAATTCCTCACCAGTATCTGTGGGGCCACATCCGCACCATAGCGAGAGCCTGCGAGACCACCGAAAAGGACCGCGATGCCGAAGAACCCCAATACCTCCATCTCTATCTGGAGCTGTCCAGAGAGTCCTGCACCAGCGAGACCAGCCGCTGAGTTGAGCCAGATGAATGCCGCCGCGGTTGCCGCCGCCGCCTTCGGTGTGGCCCAACGTCTGAGCAGGATGACCGGAGACAGGAATATGCCCCCTCCCACACCGATCACACCACTAGCTAGACCAATCGCTCCCCCCACAGGCAAGGCTTCTCGCAGGTCCGGAGGTCCAATATCAACACCAACAAAATCTCTCTTGATCAGTAGCAGCCTCCACGCTGCCCAGATCAGTGTCACAGACAGTAGGGTGTCGTATAGCGCACCGTCGACCTTCAGGTACCCCCCAATCAATGCAAACGGAACACTGGCGCCTACGAGTGGAACGGTCATCCCCCTCATATGGTGCCCGGCCTTACTGTAATGCCAGAAAGCAATCCCAGCGACGATGAGGTTGAGGCACCACGCGTACTGCTTCAACCACCCCACCTCCATCGTTCCGTAGGAGGTCAGAGACAGAATGGCGAGGTACCCTGATCCTCCTCCATGCCCTACTGACGAGTACAGCAGAGCCACGAGGAATAGGCCAGCGAGGATGAGCCCAAACTCTGTTGTAACCACATATTATCCACATAGGAAGAACACTTCAACTCGACCGCTGCTCAAGTGCCATGGAGACGAGCGTCACCCTCGAGCATGGGATTCAACTCACTCACGCTTATCCATTCAATAGACGCACTGAAAAAGTGAGTCTACGCAAGGCTTCAGGACGAGTCTTAGCCACTGATCTAGCCTCCAAGGTAGACGACCCCCGTTTCGATAACTCCGCTATGGATGGGTGGGCTGTTCGTGTGGGGGATTGCACTCAGAAAGACACCAGACTGAGAATTGTCGGCACCAGTCAACCCGGGGGCGTAACCTCCCCTCCTGTGTCTTCTGGAGAGGCGTGCAGGATAATGACGGGCGCGCCGATGCCACTTGGTGCCGATGCCATCGTCATGATAGAGGATTCAGAGGAACAGGAGGGCACTGTCCGTATTCTCGGCAAAGCCCGTCCCAATTTCATCCGTCGTAAAGGCGAGAATCTCATCGAGGGACACATCGCCTTGCATACTGGCATGCAGATGGGTCCTGCTGAGATATCCCTCGCCGCGACCATGGGCCACGGAGAACTCGAAGTCGTTTCCCCCCCGAGAATTGCCGTGATAAGCACGGGTGACGAACTAGTCCAACCCGGACTGAGCCTTACCGAGGGAGAGATATACGAGTCGAACTCCTTCGGCCTCGCTTCGATGATAGAGAAAATGGGGGGAGAGGCCGTCCGTTTTGATTCCGTCCACGACAATCTCGAAGGTCTTCGCGAGTCACTTGATTCGGCCGCTGAGAGTTGTGACGCAATATTGACCAGCGGTGGAGTCAGCATGGGACAGTGGGATCTGGTACGCAGACTGATGGAGGAAGAAGGGGAACCAGTATTCTGGAAAATCAAACTTCGGCCCGGCGGCCCACCACTATTCGGCACTTGGAACGGCGTCCCTCTCTTCGGGCTGCCTGGCAACCCAGTCAGCAGCCACGTGGTATTCATCGCCCTTGTCGCGCCTTGGATATCGCATTGCATGGGCGCGGACCCCGAGCTCGGCCCGAAGCTTGCTGATCAGGTGAGGGTAAAACTTGCAGATCCTATGAAGGGAGCGCCCGGCAAACTCTGCATGAGGAGAATCAAGATAGAGGCAGGCGAGGACGGCCTGATTGCCTCTGTCCACACCCACCAGGGCAGCGGCAACATCCACAGCATGGTGGCCCACAACGGTCTGACTTTGCTCACGCCCGACACCGACGCGGAGGCCGGCGACACAATCGACGCACTCTGGTGCCGGTAGAAACCTCATTTTGATGGGCGTAGTAGAATTCCTCCCCTAGTTGTGGTGCCTCACTGGTCTTTGCGTCGATAGCGAATAGTTCCCCTCTCAATACATGAATTCAAGGACATCCTCGCGCACGCATGCTTCCACAAGGAAGTTGAGACATGGCTAAGCGATTGAAGAACGGCGCAGCCAAGGATGGATGGATAGAGGTCCGAGGAGCCCGTACCCACAATCTCCAGAACATCGACGTTAAGATTCCAAGGGGCAAGTTCGTCGTCCTCTCTGGGGTGTCCGGCTCGGGGAAGTCAAGCCTCGCCTTCGACACCCTGTACGCCGAGGGACAGCGTCGTTATGTCGAGAGCCTGAGTTCCTATGCGAGGCAGTTCCTCGGTCAGATGAAGAAACCCGACTGCGATAGCATCGAAGGACTCTCACCTGCCATCAGCATTGATCAGAAGCACGGCAGCCACAACCCGCGCTCCACCGTAGCCACTGTCACCGAGATCATGGATTACCTTCGCCTCCTCTGGGCTAGGGTCGGCCTCCCTCACTGCCCTCAGTGTGAGAGGGAAGTCGCCCGCAGAACAGTTCAGGAGATAGTCGACGATGTGCTATGGCGATTCGAGGGCCATGCGGTGGCCGTTTGGAGCCCTGCGGTGCGCAATCGGAAGGGGACTCACGCCGACCTATTCCGAGCCCTGGTCGAGCAGGGGTATCTTGAGGGCAGAGTGAATGGGCGCGATGCCAATTTCGAGAACCCTCCGGAGCTAGAGAAGAATCTCCGTCATGACATAGATGTGAGAATCGACAGAATGCGCTTGACCCGCTCAAACCGACAACGACTGACCGAAGCTACCGACGCGGGCCTTCGACTCGGGGCCGGAGCGGTTGCTGTAGAGAGCCTCAAAGCACCCAAACCACGTAAGTCCGACGATTCCGAGGAGCAGAGATTCCAGACCGAGGATGGCGAGAGCATAGCCTATTCAGAGGAGTTCGCATGCCCGGTGCACGGCGCTTTCCTCCCAGAGATGAGTCCACGCGTATTCTCTTTCAACAATCCTCTGGGGGCCTGCCCCTCTTGCCAGGGTCTGGGCGTGCAGAGGAATTTCTCACACGATCTTGTGATAGACCGTGTGGCCACGGTTGAGGAAGGATGCATCAGACCATTTCGCCGGTCGATGATGTCCGGCTGGTATCGCAGACAGATGACGCAGACCTGTGATCACTACGGCATTCCCTCGGACACCCCCTTCAGGGAGTTGGATGATGACGCCCAAGACATACTGCTGAACGGCACAGGCAGCACCTCAATCAACTTCGAGTTCCGCTCTAAGAGCGGCTCTTCTTACAGGATGGTCCGGCCATGGGAGGGTGTTTTCGCCCGGTTGAGGAGGACTTACACCGACACTAGTTCAGATCGGACCCGCTCCCGCCTCACTTCCTACATGAATGATGAACCTTGTCCGGAGTGCAACGGCCAGAAGCTCAATGAGGCAGTCAGCAGGGTCACCGTCGGTGGCGTATCACTGCCAGATATCTCATTCTGCAGCGTCCTTGAGGCGCTGGCCGTTGTTCAGCACTGGCGCCTCGGTGGACTGGATGACACATGGGACAAACTGGATCGCGACGTACCAGACACAGACACGGTCAACCAGACCGAGCATCTCGACGAACGCTCGCTCTTCATCTCTAGAGAGATAATCAAGGAGATTGAGTCACGCCTCCGTTTCCTTGCTCTCGTCGGTCTCGACTACCTCACTCTCGACCGCCGCGCCAACACGCTTTCGGGTGGTGAATCACAGAGGATCCGCCTCGCCACCCAGATAGGAACCCGCCTCACTGGGGTCATGTACGTCCTCGACGAGCCGAGCATCGGCCTTCACCCGAGGGACAATGGCCGGCTGCTCGAAACTCTCAGAGAACTCACCTCTCTCGGTAACACCCTGCTGGTGGTCGAGCATGACGAGGCCACATTACGTCAGGCCGACTGGCTCATCGATCTCGGACCCGGAGCCGGCAAGGAGGGTGGACGCATTGTCGTTAGCGGTGTGTTGGACGAGTTGTTAACGAGCAAAGAAAGCGTTACCGGGGCGTATCTCTCAGGCAGGGAGAGCATACCTCTGCCTGAAGACAGGGTGAGTCCCGAGGAAGACCGCTGGCTGATTGTCAGGGGTGCGCGAGAGAACAACCTGCAAGACATAGACGTCCGCATCCCTCTGGGCTGCATGGTGGCTGTAACCGGCGTGTCGGGGTCTGGTAAGACCTCCCTCGTGTCCTCGACCATCGCGCCTTCTCTTGTGCGCGAGTTGCACGGAGCGGACACGACTCCCGGGAGTTACGATAGAATAGAGGGCTTCGAGCACATCGACAAGACCATCGCAATCAATCAATCTCCGATTGGTCGCACCCCTCGTTCCAACCCGGCCACCTACACCGGNGCCTTCTCCCCGATACGCGACCTCTTCGCCAAGACGAATCTGGCGAAGGAGCGCGGCTATCAACCAGGGCAATTTTCCTTCAATGTCAGGGGGGGTAGGTGCGAAGCCTGCAAGGGAGCAGGTTCAACCAAGTTAGAGATGAATTTCCTCGCCGATGTCTGGGTGGTATGCGATGTCTGCAAGGGCAAGCGATACACCCGCGAGACCCTCGAGGTCGAATGGCGGGGGAAGAACATCCATGACATCCTCGAGATGAATGTGGCAGAGGCCTGCGAGTTCTTCGCCAACCAACGTTCGATTTTCCGCATCCTCTCGACAATCAGAGACGTCGGTCTGGGCTACATCCACCTCGGCCAGCCCGCCACCACACTCTCAGGGGGAGAGGCTCAGCGCGTCAAACTCGCAACCGAGCTCCGCCGACCTGCGGGGAAGCACACCGTCTACATCCTCGATGAGCCAACCACAGGTCTCGCTTTGGCCGATATTCACCAACTCATCGAGGTATTGCTCCGACTCAGGCGCAACGGCCACACGGTCATCGTCATTGAGCACCATCTCGATGTGATCAAGTGCGCTGACTGGGTCGTGGATCTTGGTCCGGAAGGAGGGGAGTGTGGCGGATTGATAGTCGCCGAGGGCACACCCGATGAGATCGCAAAGAATCCCGACAGCTACACGGGCCAGCATCTGGTTGGCAAGGTATGAGCCCGATGCCGGCCTAAGCCTTGAGAAGGTGGACCGCATCAGGATTACCAATGTATCGCTCAGGCAACCCCGCGCTGTCCGACGCCACCTTCGAGAAGAGCTCCTACAAGGAGGCCAATTGGTGGGATGAGGAATCCAACCTGATGTCCATCGAGGGAGTCGCGGAGAAGACAGGTATCCTCCTCTTGATTACCGCGACCACCGCCATGATGACGGCCTTTTCAATGCCAGAGGCCTCCATCCTGATTTTAATTGGATTATTTGGCGGTTTAACCGTCGCTTTGATAGTGATTTTTTCTGGCTCTTTGAATCCGATGTTGATTTGCGCATACGCTGCTTTGGAAGGCCTCGCCCTAGGGGGAATTACATGGTTTTTCGAGGTCGGTTTGGAGTTGCCAGGCATTGGTATCCTAGCAGCACTCCTGACCTTCCTCATACTCGGTGCCATGATAGCCATCTACAGAGCGGGNCTCATCGCTTGGGATCGCAACACACAGATAGCAGTCACTTCGGCGTTGGNCGCCATCGTGCTCATCTACCTCATTTCTATCATAGGTGCAGTCTTCGGGTTCCATGTGCCGTATATTCACGGCACGGGACCATGGGGCATAGCCTTCTCCCTGTTCGTCGTAGGGATAGGAGCACTCTGTTTGGTCGCGGACTTCGATTTCATCGAGAAGGGAGTGGAGAGAGGGGCCCCCAAACAACTGGAGTGGAGAGCGGCCTTCGGTCTGATGGTCACACTGATCTGGCTCTATCTCGAGATACTCAAACTCCTAGCGAAGATAGCCGTTTCGAGGCGTTAGCGTATGGAGACAGATTTGATCGCCAGCCTTGCGGCGGCGGGAATTGCGCTCGGGATTATCGAGGGCATCAAGCCAGGCCCGCTACTGACTATGGTAATCAGAGAGTCCCTTTCTAAGGGACTGAAGGCCGGTATGTGGACAGCCGCTGCCCCCATCTTCACTGACGGCCCGATGATAATAGCAAGTCTGTTCCTAGCAGATTGGATGGCCACACAGCCCCCTGTCCTGTTCTCAATCTCGCTTCTCGGGGCGTTGTTTCTGACCAAGATGGGCTTGGAGTGNTTCTCTCTGGAGTCGCCTGACCCCGNGAAGACGGATGACGACGCAACTGGGTCTTTCAAGCGCGGCGTGCTGACTAATCTCCTGAATCCTAATGTGTACATGTTCTGGTTCCTAATCGGTGGCCCTCTGATGGCCTCGGCAGCGGAGCAGGAACCGCTGGCACCTATTCTCTACGCCATCTGCTTCCTGATCACCATCATACTGGTGAAGGCATCGATCGCATGGCTGTTCGTAGGTGGTGGCACCTGGCTGTCTCCACGCAAGTACCGCATCGCGATGGTCATCTGCGGGCTAGCCATGCTCGGCTTCGCCGTGAGCTTCTCCTATCAGGCGTACAACCTCTATCCAGAGGTGTTCTAGAGGGTGCCCGGCCCGCCGGGCGGTAGCTCGGTCAGCGTGCCGTTACCGCGCAGTGACGGCCCGACGGNCATGGTCCCGAAGATGCCGATCTCCCCACCTACGTTGTGAGCGAGGCCGAACCAGGGCCTGCCGTACTGGTCGATTACGATGTCATTGAAGTCCCCGAATCCGCCACACCGGTTGAAGCCGCAATCAGCAGTGGTGTCGAGCGGGTCCCCCCATCCGTTGACCTGTACCGTCGTCATCAGGGGCATCGGACTGAACACGTCTGTGATGACCGTGAGGTAACCGTTCCACGTATCCCCCCCGGAGTCCCCCAGATAGCCCAATGCGACCTGACCGGGACCCCCTGCAGTCAGCACCGGGAACCCAGTTCCGTTGAGGCCNATCGGTGGGGCGACCATCATCGGCTCGCTCCACGTCTCTGCTTCGTCCGTAGAGTAGGAGTAGTACGGCATGTTGTCTGAACCCATCCACATCGCGTGTACGTTGTTGTCGGAATCAGGGTAGACCTGCGCCTCTTCGAAGTTCCAGGTCTCTGCCGTCCCAGTCGTCTCGGTGGGCAGCGGGTGCTCTGTCCAGGTGATGCCCCCGTTGATGCTGCGGTAGATGGAGTAGCCCTCCCCTCCGTTGCATCCTCTGTTGCCGCGGTAGAAGTTGCCGTTCTCCGACCCCATCATGTGCCCGGTAAGCCCTCCGCTGTTGCAGCCGTTTGGCGCACCCGGAAGCTCAGGTCCCCAAGACAACCCCCCGTCGTTGCTGGCGGCGCAGACCGGGTAGGGGTAGTTGCCGTTGACGCAGAACACCCAGGTGGTGGGGTGCAGGAGTGCCGAATAGGGCGAGGATGCGATGGTCTGATGGTCCTGCACCGACCATCCTGTCGCAACCGAAGGGCCAACCCAACTCTCGCCTTCGTTATCTGACCACTCCACAGTCATTCCGAGAAGAGCGTGCATGTCGAATTTCATCACACGATCCGTCCACGGATCGACGTAGAGGTAAGGGTCGTTGCTGTTCGCCACGGGTAGGAAGACGCTGTAGACGTCCTCGCAGACATAATCGCTTACATTGGCCATCCCGATCATGCCGGAGCAACGTACTATGGCTGTCGCACCAGAGTCTCCATTACCCCAACTGGTCATGTAGAGGTTGTCCGCTGAAGTGACACCCACCGTGGGCTCGAAAGTAGTCATCCCGATGCCGTAGTAAGTGCCGGAGGCGCAAGCAGGCGCGTTGTTCCCCACCAACACCGAAGTACCGTTGAACACATCGGATACCTTCGTTGCGTCAGTCGCGTTCGTGTAGTGGTACCAGGTGTTGTTTGCTATCCCATCGGGACAGAGCAGATCGAACACATTCTCTTTTATCTCCTCGACTTCCTCCTCTCCGAAGCAGCCTCCTAGAGGCGCTGATAGCATCAGGAGGACGAGAAGCCAAGCTACGGTTCGCACGATGCGCGGTCATGGCACGCATACATCAGATGAACGGCGACCTGTCATCCCATCTTGAGGGTTGAATTGCCCCCGACTGGTAACACAGGCAGGTACACCAACTCCCCATACAGGGCAGGCCCCTCTGTCAGGGTACCTATCACAGCCTCCTCGAAGCCGCCTGTGTTGTGAGAAAGAGCAATCCAAGGCCTTCCCTCATCATCGATTTCGACGTCTATGAAGTCGCCGAAGCCGCCGCAGCGGACGTTACCACAGTCTGAGGTGATGTCCAAGGGGTCATCCGGATGGTTCACGGCCACACTGGTAATCAGAGGACGCTCGGCGAAGGCGTCAGTCATAATCGCCATGTAACCCGACCAACCACTGTTCGAGGCATTGCTCTCGACATCGTTAACCTCACCTATGTAACCTACTACCACACGCCCCTCCGCACCGGCGAACACTGTGGGAAAACCGGTTTCGTTGACCCCAGGGGCCGCGACCATCATCGGCTCGCTCCAAGTGTCTCCTTGGTCCCTTGAGTTGGCGTACCATGGCATCATGTCGGTGCCGATCCAAGTAGCATGGAGGTTCCCGGCATCGTCCACGGCGGTTGCGACCTCATGAGAGTGCCAGCCCTGTTGCATCCCAATCTCGGTCGTGATTGTGTGTTCAGTCCATGAATAGCCACCGTCCAGCGAGCGGTACACCGCCGGACCCTCGCATGACGGGTTGCCTCGATAGACGGCCCCGTCGATTCCCCCAGCGACATGGCCGTGCAGTCCGGAGCACTGCGGGAAGCTGCTGCTCGGGTAGCCGATCCTCTGCACATCCCACGACAGCCCGCCGTTGAGCGAGCGCGAGCACTGGGCCCCGGCAGCGGGGGAGCCCGTGTTGATGCAATAGACATAGACGACCTCCCCAGAAATCGCGTTCGAATGAGGCATCGAGGCGATGCTCTGGTGGTCTTGGGTCACGTAGTACCCCTCGACGGGGTACGGGACGCTCCACGAGTCCCCGTCGTTGTCGGAGTACTCAACGAACATAGCAGCGAGTGCGTGCATGTCGAACTTGACCAGCCTGTCAGTGAACTTGTCCACGTAGATGTAGGGGTCGTTGGAGTTAGGGGTCTGCCCCGAGTCCTCGTCCACGGTCCCGAACGGCCCGACATCCTCCCATGTCTGCCCCTGATCACGTGAGCGGATGATGTGAGTGCCGTCACCTAGACCGTTCCAGCTGGTGAAGAAGATGGCTCCCGAAGAAGTGACTCCAATGGTCGGCTCGAATGTGTCGAACCCGGTTCCGTAGTAGGTCGCGTTGGCGAAGTAGGGGGTACTGTTCCCACTCAGGTTTGCTGTGATGTTTGCCGCAGACACCGCAGCACTATCGGTGGCATCGACAGCCCAGGGCTCCGACACCGTCCCGGGGTAGTGGTACCACGTGGTGATTGGCACCTCTTGATCGAAATCGAACGGACCTGTTTCCTCTTCGACGACCTCGTCCTCCCCCCACCACAGGCAACCGCTGATTGTAGAACTCAGCATCAGCAACACGAGCAGGTGAGCTACTCTGGTCACGACACTCGGTTAGTAGCCCCGTTCAAAACCAATCCTATACCCAGTCATTCTCTAGAATTACTGGCATAGAGTCCAGAAGAGCCTCTTGGGGGGCTCTCCAAGTCATCCCTAGATCTCTCTCCGCCGGAGTCGCATCCCAGTATAACCGCCGCCGGAGGTGCTGGCGAGCCCAGGCAAGACTCAGCCTCTTGTGGAAGATTGAGACCACCAGTGCCGCCGGGTACGGTAGGGTGAATGTGGGTGTCTTGAGTTCAGGGTGGGCCTTCCTGAGTGCGAGCGAGATGTCCTTGAATTGCATGTCCCCACTAACTGTGAGATAGCGACCGGCGTCCTCACCCTGAGTCAATGCCCTGACATGGGCCTCGGCGACGTCCCTCACATCGACTATGTTGACCTGCATTGGTAGCACCACCGGGAACTCTCGTCGGACGAGCGCCATCACGAAAGCGAGTGAACCGCGCAGGTGGATCTTGCTCATCGGTGGCCCGAACACCACGCTGGGATGTATCGTCACCATGCGCGGACGGGTCTGCGGGTCTAATGCAGCGTGCCAATTCCTGACCACACGCTCCCCCTCGACCTTCGCCAGTCCGTACGGGTTGCCATCGAGCGTAGCATCATCAGCCCAGGTCTCGGTGGTCAGCGTCTCCCCGTCTCTCCACCTCATAGGCCTGATGGCGGCGGTGGACGAAGTGTGCACGAACCTCTCGACCGTTCCCGCGGCATCGATTGCCGCAACCACATTCTGTGTTCCTATCACGCTCGGGTCGACAATCTGCCTCTGCGGGTCCTTGGCACTGATCCTCACTGCGGCTGCGGTGTGTATCAGATCGGTGCACCCGGCGATGGCGGCGTTCACCGAAGCCGCATCGAACAGGTCCATCTCGACTATCTCGAGGCTCCCGCCGTCGGCCATCGCAAGCGCC
>LPaug08P121000mDRAFT_1000191_pt1 | contig 10925 bp, 8 predicted proteins | sample LinP20P121000m_3_FD_9509 | JGI IMG/M metagenome (IMG submission 9509) | reverse complement strand
ATTGTTGAAACATGGTGCCTCATCTGCATCCAGGCAATTACATTTAGAATGGCAACACAAAAGAAAGAGTACATTAACAGGATGGAAGTGTAGCGTTGAATCCGAAGATAAAATCCCTCTCCAAAAGAGCGCAAGGTTTTACGGCAATTCATCCAAGCAAAAACGTTTGAACGCTTCTTAAGGTCGATAAAAACATAAGGGTTTTTCTGGAGTCCCCCAAGTTCGTCATTCTCAATATCAGCACTAAGATTTTCATCAGGTTGCTCACCATTTTTTTTAATTTCCTTTTTAGGTATATGAAAAAGGAACTCACTTAAAGGAATTCCTGGGTAATTTATTAATTCACCCAATCTTTTCATTGCATTGAATCTCCTTTTGAAATCAAAGGCACAGATAAATCCAAAATTCATAATACCGAAACCACTAATGAATCCTATGAAACATCCAGCAAATATAACATTTTCAAAAAATGTTTCACCGAAAACATCTAATCCATAATACATTCTTAAAAAGACCGGGAACAATGCGATAGAAAATGCGCATAACATGGGTATTAAATTAAAAATTGGGGGTAATTTGATGTTGTAGACTGCACGTAATATTTGATGAAGAATGAAACCTGAGTTTACTTCATCTCTTTGATTGTTTTTCTTTTCAGCTGTAAATAGCTCGTTGGTAGGATGTTTCTTCATTGAATTGCAGACACTCTCATCTAATTTAAAGGTAATCCCCTGCAGTGAAAGATCATTTTCATCCATGGCACAGGTCAGTTCGTCCTCAATGAGTCCAGGGTAACTAGCTGGGTTGCTCCAACCTGCCCCCACTAATCGTCGGCTTGTTTTATCGTCATCCCAGTTAGGTGCTGGAAGACCAAGTAGTACTATATCCTCTGGTCTAAAATACCCATATTTTACCGAAATAATCAGACGACGCATAAACAGGAAAAGGTATGCAAGTATCATCTGGAAAAGGTCAACATTCTGTACTGCTCCTTCATATCCAAATAACCTCAGAGCTAATGCAACAGTGATTAGCCAGGAAGATGGATAGATAATGACCCAGCAAATAATAATAAACCCCAATGAATTGTGTTTGGTTGAAACTGCGCATAGAGAGCGGTGCTGAGTGACATTCCAGGCCCTGGTAAAAGACCGCTCAATGAGCAGGGCAGCAATAGGGGAAACAAAGACAGGAGGTAGGTTCTCATAAATAAAAGCTATCCAGAACTGGGACCAGGAGAATTCTACTGGTGTATGGAAGGTGTGTAGCCTTTCATCAGAAGAGGACATACGCAGCTTGGCTGCTTTGTGGCTGCTGTCAAGTTGTGAATGAAATTTTTCATCTTCCGCTTTTGATGGACGTCTTTTCTGGAGTGAAGACACACTTTTTTGATGCTTCACATTTTGAGAAGATTGTTCTGATAAATCGTTTTTCATGTAATCTTAATTCATCTGTTATCTAAAAGAGATTCGTTTATTTATAAGAACGAATAATTAATATTAGAATGCTGGCACTAAAGACTATAATCTGGATTTTGTGTGTATGTCCAGTCAATTTACCTGAGTAATTATTGCACCATATAATGAAGGACTCAAATTTACCCATAAATAATTCAGAGATAGTTTTAAATAACAAGGACCCAGTTTTTAACCCTTTTTGGCTTATAAGTGGACAGCTATAAAAAATTAAATAGATAGAGAGGGCTGTGTCTTCGAACGAAAACTAAAAGTGTTGATTGTCTGACAGCTGACGCCATCTGAGGTGGAGTATGTAGACAGAAATGCGACTAACTACTTTATGTATTGATGGGTGGGACTTTCATACAAAGATATTTTTAGTGGCTTTTTTTTGAACCACAGGTTCTTCTATTCCTTGTTCTTCGAGGGTTCGCCCGCCGGTTCGAATTTCCAGAGATAGCGGCGATAGTAGGCAAGGCCAAGGCAGGTGAGCGGCAGGGCCAGAATGAGACCGAGAAAGCCAAGCAGCTTGCCCCAGACCGAAATGGACAACAAGATGATGGCTGGAGAAAGCCCCATGGCTTCGCCCTGGAAACGTGACACCAGCACGGTTTCCTGAATGAGTTGCACCACGCCGAAAACGAGCAGGACAAGACCCAGCGCCCCGAGAAAGTTGTCGCCCTGCTCCAGCGCCTTCAGCCCAGCCAGAAGTAGGCAGGGGATGGTGCCCACGATCTGAAGATAGGGGACCATATTCAGCAGGCCGATGAATATACCCATGAGAATGGCAAGCGGCAGACCGATGGTGGAAAAGCCGATCGCGAAGAGCACAGCCACGCAACAGGCTACCAGTGCTTGTGAACGGAAATAACGGTTGGTCGCCTGAATGAATTCCTCCACGAATCCGGACACGTCATCACGTATGCTAGGCGGAAGGTAGTCACGCCAGCGTGCTGCCATGTTATGGTAATCGATGAGCAGGAAGACCACATAGAGCATGATGACCAGAATACCGGTGATGAACGTGAGCACATTGGCCGCTCCCGAAAGCACGCCCCAGGCGCCGGGCAAGAGATTTTTGGCCGTGTCCTTGGCCATCTGTACCGCCCCGTCACTGGTCAGGTATCGTTTGACATCATCGCGTTTGAGAATCTCATTCACCTCTTCCCATACATTTTCGGGCAGATGCTCTTTGGCAGCTTGTGCCANCTCGGTATTGGNGGCCATTTTGGATACGGTGCGGCCCATNTCGGCCAGTTCATTACCGACCATTGGGACCATGAACCAGACAACGAGAGAGACAGCCAGTGTAATGGAGACCAGCGTAAAGAGCGCGGCTAGAACGCGCTGCTTGATGACATGCTGAACTCGATTGGTGACCGGGTCGAGGAAGTAGGCCACCACCAGTCCGATGACAAACGGCAGGAGAACGTCAGAGAGATAATCCAGAAGGAGCACAAGGCCCCAGGCGAGTCCGGCAAACAGAGCCAGTTGCAACACTCGGCCAAAAGTGAAGGAGCGGTCGTTCTGAATCATGATTCCTCCTTGGGTCTACAAATTATGTAGTGGGTGAAGTTGGAATTATTATAAGCATTATTTATGTTATTTATACCACCAACCCGCCGGTTTGTAAAGATGCTAACTCCTGAAAGGCCATTCAGGGATAAATGCGACTGACTACTTTGTGTATCAATGGGTGGGGCCAGTGCGCTCCACCCTATCCCTTTTTACTCAAGTTCAGGCAGCTCCTGCATCTCAATCAAGCCATCTGCCTTTACTCATGTTTTATCAGACTGCGTTTGCCACACTGGCGGAACGCAGAGAAACGGAAAAACAAAAAATCAGTGAAAAAGTACAAAGTATCCCGGCCAGCAGGAACGCATGACTGAACTGGATTCCCGCGGCCCATCCTGCAAGCAGAGCTCCAAAGGCGCCGAGTCCATCCATCAGGGTGAAGGCAAATCCGAGGGTGGTGCCCTCGCGGCTTCCGGTGAATTCCACTGCCGCGGCCAGTACCGATGATCGGATCCCCTCGAGCAGTCCGACGCCGACCAGCAGGAACATGATGATCATCGACAGCAGCCCGAAGTTTTCCAGAACCGGTATCATGAAAGCGCATACAGCCGCAGTGGCAATGCCGAAAACGATCACCCTGCGTCTGCCTGCACGATCCGAGAGCCTTCCCATCAGAGGTTGCATAAAAGCCCCGAAAAGGACCATCATTCCAAAAGCCAAACCTGTCATGGCGGAACTTAATCCGTGAAATTCCCTGAGGTAGAGTGGAATCATGCTCATCAGGGCCACCAGTGACATGTGGTAGCTGCTGATCAGGCAAATGATCAAGAGCCCCCTTTTTTTAGTCCAGGTTTTCCAGAGATGCTGAAGATCTTCCTTCGAAAAAGCCTTGCGCTGCGGCTGTTCTGGTACCCATTTCCGGATCCAAAGAAAGAGGACACCGACCAGCAGGGTTGGCAGGATGAGCCAGTGCAGGGCCTCACGCCAGTCCATTGAAGCCAGCAGAAACCCGACTATCACCGGGCCGATCACTGCGGAAAGAGTTCCGCCGATGGCATGTAACCCCAAAGCTTGTCCCCGGTTTTGCGGGTCAGACTGCACCAGTATGGCCGTCGCCAAAGGATGCCAGGCTGCGTCCCCGCAGCCCGCCAAGGCAAACAGAAGCGCCAGGGACCAGAATCCCGGGGCCCAGGAAGCGAGCAGGTAACCGAGTCCGACCCACCAGAAGGTAAGCATCAGGAGGTTTCCCCGATTCCTGAAAGAATCTGCCAGTAAACCGGACGGGAGATAACCCAGAGCACTGCCGAAACTGTGAAGGGTCAGCAACAACCCAACCTCCATCGGGTTAAGTCCCATTTCCATTGCGATTGCTGGAGCCAGAACAACCACCGAACAAGGAACGATGTCGTTGGCAAAATGTCCCAGGGAAAACGGAAAATAAAGTGATCTGCGTGAAGCCTTCATCAGACTTGGAAATAAATTTTGCATATCAGGCATTTTTAAGTGGCACAATTTAGTAATTTGAAGGGAATTAGATTTGTGTAATCCGTTGGTATGACTGGTGCGGGCGGAGAGACTCGAACTCCCAACATTCAGATTCGAAGTCTGACGCTCTATCCAGTTGAACTACGCCCGCAGACAGAAAAAAGAAGGTAGGATTTTATTGGATATTTTGTCGGTAGAAGAAGAAACTGGGGCGAGCGAAGGGGCTTGAACCCTCGACCACTGGAATCACAATCCAGAGCTCTACCAGCTGAGCTACGCCCGCCATTAAATTTTTAACAATTTCTCCACAGGGATTTATGCATCGTTACAAAGTCTCAGTTGTCATCCAATAAATATCAGAAGCAGCCAAGCTGATGTGCATAGTTACAATATCCCCAGTTTGTTCAGCTATTTGCAAGTACATTTGTTATTCTTCTCATCATTTGATGGTAGCCTTGAACCTGTAAAATTGCAACAAAATAATTTTTCAGGACATTACTTCCACTGCCATCGCAGTTGCTTCACCGCCGCCGATGCAGAGACCGGCCACTCCGCGGGTTTTTCCATATTTTTTCAAAGCCGAAATCAGCGTCACCAGGATTCTGGTTCCGGAAGCACCTACCGGATGACCGAGAGCACATGCTCCACCGTGTATATTTACTTTTTCAACNGGTAAATCGAGGTCTTTCATNGCCGCCATTGTGACTACTGCAAATGCCTCGTTTATTTCAAANAGATCTACATCATTTGCNTTCCAGCCAACGGATTCAAGCACATTGTTTATTGCACCAACCGGTGCAGTGGTAAACCATTCCGGAGCCTGAGCAAAACTGCTGTGACCAAGAAAACGCGCAAGTGGTTTCAAGCCGCGTTTTTCAGCAGTTGATTCACGCATCAAGATCAGGGCCGCAGCGCCGTCAGAAATGGATGAAGAATTTGCTGCCGTGACTGTACCATCTTTTTCAAAAGCCGGCCGCAATTTGGGAATTTTATCTAAGTCAGCGGTTAACGGCTGTTCATCCTGCTCAACCACCGTTTCTCCCTTGCGGTTTTTGAATGTGACCGGAGTAACCTCACTCTTAAAACTTCCGTCCTCAATTGCTGTTTTGGCACGTGTTAAAGAACGGATGGCAAACTCATCCTGAGCTTCACGGGAAAACCCGTACTTTTGTGCAGTTCTTTCTGCAAACACCCCCATAAGTGTACCCTTGTCAAATGCATCTTCAAGTCCGTCCAGAAACATATGGTCTATCATTTGACCGTGTCCAAGTCTTTGTCCGGAACGGGCTTTCTGCAAAATATAAGGAGCATTTGACATACTTTCCAGACCTCCGGCAACCATTACTTCATTGGTCCCGGCAAGTAACGAATCATGTGCCAGCATTGTAGTTTTCATTCCTGAACCACACATCTTGTTCACAGTGGTGCAACCGGTTGCATATGGAATTCCTGCCCCGATAGAGGCTTGACGCGCCGGGGCCTGTCCCATTCCTGCAGGCAGTACGCAGCCCATCAATACTTCGTCAATATCTTCGGCTTCAACACCGCTGCGTTCCAGTGCGGCACGAATGGCGAAACTTCCCAGTACCGGAGCAGTAACGTCTTTTAGAACGCCCTGAAATCCTCCCATGGGTGTCCGGGCCATGCCTACAATAACAATTGAATCTTTGTTGTTCATTTCATACCTTTCTATATAATTTTATGTTTACTTTTTACTTGCAAAAAAACGATATCATTCAATTGTTTTTGTTTCATTTCCAGAGTAATTACATAATGAAAATAAGGTTTGTGATACTTTAGACCACTTTTTGTTTGTCACGATTATAGCAGGATATAAACAAATTTTAAACCGGAAGGTCCAACGTGTGATGTGGTAAAAACACTTGAAAAATTGAACCGCCTGAGTTGCTTTGGACGTAGCGCAATAAGCCTCCATGAGCCTGAATAAGCCGGTGTGAAATCGATAAGCCCAGACCATGTCCTTCTTTTTTAGTGCTGAATAAAGGTTTGAATAATTGTTCCCGCTGTTCATTAGAAACACCTGAGCCTTCGTCTTCTACGGCAATTAGAGTATAACTTCGTTCAGGATCCAGGTTAGTTCCTGCAAGTTCCCACTTACCGCAATAACGCGTATGGACAGTAACAGAAGCATCAGCCTTTGAAGCTTCTACTGCATTTCGAATCAAGTTCAAAAATACCTGGTGTATTTTGTCCCGGTCAGCCTGTATGTCTGGAAGAGACGTATCGAAACTGCGGATAAACCGAATTTGAGTTGCTGTATTTTGCTCAAACCTGATTAACGCATTCAGCAATTCATGTACGTTAAATGAAATCAGTTCCAAAGGCAGCGGATGAGAATGAAGCAGAAGTTGTTTCAGCAAACGTTCAACTCGATCCAGTTCAGCCAGCATCATACCGGTGGAGGAGTTACTAATTTTTGACTTCTGCAGATCACGTTCCAGTAACTGGAGCATACCTCTTACTCCACTTAGCGGATTTTGTATTTCATGTGCCAGGGAAGCAGCCAATGTCCCCAGCGCACGTGACAACTGTTCTTCCTGCTCTCTGGCTTGAGTCTCTTGAAGAGTGGTGCTTTCCAGCAGTGTTATTACTGCCTGTTTTACCTTACCGGTTTTGTTTCTAACAGGAGCAATCACAATTTCTGCACCCCGCTCCTGCAACGGAGGTGTTTTCAACACATATCCTCCCATCCGAAAAACATTTCCGGAGTTGAGGACACCTCTTATTTTTTCCTGAATCATGACATCTGCATGAAACAACTCNCTGCTTTGTTTTCCGAGAAGGCGCTGTGAGTCCTTTTGCCAAAATTGGGCAGCTGAATCGTTACAATAAACTACCTCTTCCTTTTGGTCAATTACGATTACTGCCTGTGGCAAATGGTCTGTCAGAGCGGAAATGAGTGCCTTAGAAATCATGAACGGCTGGTTTTCAATAGTCGAAATATTCAAAAAATTCAAGCGCCCAGCTTAAGGTGAAATATGAGGAAGAACAAGTTATTAACGTGCTCCGGAAAAATGGAGCAGTTGAAATGTGTAGCCGGGTATATTAAAATGTAGGTACGTTTCTCAACCTGAAAAATATAATGATTCAAAAAAATAATTCCCTCTCCGTTTACATCCCAAAACAGTCAGAATTGTTCGAGAATGAGCCGCAAAATTCGGCAGGAAAGGACAAGCAAGTTGATGTTTTTAACGGGAAACATGACAGGTATGCAGTGATTGAAGCTTCAGCTGGTACCGGCAAAACGTTTGCACTCGTGGAATTGGTTTTGGAACTAGTGCTGGAGCAGGAAATACCACTCAAAAGTATTTTGCTGGTGACCTTTACTGAAAAAGCAACAGCCGAGCTGCGCTTGCGTTTGCGAAAAAAACTAAGGGAATTGTTGGAGGCTTGCGAAAAAAACAGTGCCTCTTTCCAAACAATTCCGGAGGGTCCATTTTGGGAAATTAATTCGGTCCGGAAAAAGCAGTTAAAAGCTGCCTTGCTGGATTTTGACTCTGTTCCGGTTTACACGATTCACGGATTCTGCAAACGGGTTTTACGGGAATTTGCTTTTGAAAACCGGCAACTCTTTGAGCAGCAACTGTGCGACACAAATCTGCTTTTTCCGGAGGTGTTTCGGCGTTATATACGCAGAGAACTGCTTTCCCGGAATACTCCGGTTTCTCAACTTTTTGCACTTTATGTAAAACACGCAGAAGGGAATCTTGACACGCTGGAAAGCGACATTAATGTTCTGCTTTCGAAGGATGGTAAATTCATTCCACTGTTGCCTCAATTTGATGTATTTCTTAAAGAATTCAAAAAGACCTGGGACGCTTTAACTTCCCGCGACCTGAGTTTACGGAAGCAAAATGCTGCACAACATCCTATCCGTACTGCTTTCGAATCAACAGCACTAAGCGGGGGTTCCAAAAATAAAACTCTCCGGAACCTTGAACTGCTTTTGGAAGCCCTGGGAGAAGCCCATTCTGGTACTACAATCCTTGAAAATCTGCTCGGCATTTTTCAAATCGAACTCGAAACAGTTGCGAAACCAAAATGCAGAAAAACTTTGACATCCGGAGAACAGTGGCTTAGCACCGAAGAGTTTCCGGAACAGGAACGAAAGTGGATTGCTGCAGTTGAGGATTGTGAAAAATTGCTGCAGAGTTACAATTTTTCAGGAAGTGCAAAGAAAATATTAAAAGCATGGTTGACACAGCAGGTTCTTGAGATGTGTGCCGTGAACTTGAACAAAAAAAACTGGAGCAGGGAAAATTTGATTTTGACGACCTGCTGCGTTTGGTTGAAGAACAGGTTGTTCCTCCGGACACCAAAGGCTCCGCTGCAACACCCCTCACCCGGGCAGTTCGAAAAAAATATGCCTGTGCAGTTGTTGATGAATTTCAGGACACGGATCGTCGGCAATGGTCTATATTCCGTCATTTATTCCTTGAAAGTCCAGAACATCGATTAATCGTAATTGGTGATCCAAAACAGGCTATTTACTCTTTCCGTGGTGCAGATATTTTCACATATCTNCAGGCACGAAAAACGATTGAGGAAAAAACAGGACGCCTGCCGTTTACACTTAAAAAAAATTACCGNTCTTCCGAAAAACTTCTCTGCGGTTTGAATCAGATTTTCAGNGAAGAACGATGGTTCCCTGAAGANCGCGGCATTTTTTTTCAGCAGGTCGGTTGCGGTAAACCGGAACTTGAACTGAAAGACCAAACACCTGNTCGCAANGCCATTCATTTGCTGGAACTGTTACCTCAATTTACAGTTTCCGGAAAAAAAATTGCTGANCAGAGAAAGGCAGTAAATCCTAAAGTTTCTTTGAAAATANTGGCTGCATTCGATTCTTTGAGCGGTAAAAAGTTTTTTGGCAAAGAAGCTTTTTTGAAGGNAGTTAAACCTGTGTTGGANTTCAATTTGAGTGAATCCGATCAAAGTGTGATCTTNAGTTTATTTCTGGACGATCAGGCAGAAAATGCTACTCGTCGATTTGCAGAAGCAATTGCGCTTGAAATTAAAAATCTTTTGCGAATCGGATTTACCAAAACTGACCGACCGGTCTGGAAGAATGAAGAAGCAGAACGACCTTTGCGTGAGCAGGATATTTGTGTACTTTTCCGCAAAAGTAAGGAAGGTGAAATACTGGGAAAAGCTTTACGCAAAAACGGAATTGACTTTGCGTTTTACAAACAGAAAGGTTTATTTGCCGGCCGTGAAGCTCAGGAAATCCTTGATTTGCTGGAAGCAGTTGCTCATCCTGCAGATCATTCGCGTACAGCTAAAGTTTGGCTGACTCGTTTTTTTGGTGCAAAAATACAGGATCTTGGACAAGCACCTACATGGGATTCAGAATTTTTACATCAGCTTCAGGAATGGAAGTCGTTGGCGGAGGCCCGGAGGTTTAGAAGGTTTTTTGACGATGTTCTGCTGCAGACAAAATTGATCGAGCGTGAATTGCTTCTGAGTGGAGATGAGAGAAGTGTAACGAATTATGTGCATTTGTTTGAGGTACTGAACAAGCAGGTCCTGGAGCGGCACCTTGATTTGTTTGAATTGATTCAGTTGCTGCGGCGTTTCATTGACGGAAAAGAAGATCCTGGCGAAAACGAAAATTTGCTGCGACTTGAAAGTGAACGAAATGCGGTTCAGCTAATGACAATGCATGCCGCAAAAGGCCTGGAATTTCCAATCGTATTTTTATTTGGAGGACTGACCGGAAACAAAAAAGACACGATGAACTTTTATCATGATTCAACTGAAGAACCTGTCATAGATTTGCTCAGTTCAAATGTTCCGCTGAACATCAGTGGCAGGCGGAAGCAGAACAGCAACGTCTGCTTTATGTTGCTATGACTCGTGCCTGCGGACGTCTCTATTTGCCATTTGCAGGATACTTAACGGGAAATTCAGGAAATCTTGTATGCAAAGTCAGTGACAGTTATTCATTGATTAACGATCAATTATCAACCATCAAAGAGCAATTATCTGCTGCTGTTGACAATTCTCCTTTCAGCAGCAGTATTGTCGGTACCTCTGCTTTGTACAAACAAGAAAACGTAAATGAAATTGAACAGGAAAATTTGCGTAAGTGGAAACCGACTCATCTTCCTGTGAACCCAATTATTTTGGATGATTCAATTGAACCAGGTAAATTATTCAATCAACTCCGCTATAAAAAAAGNGGCTTTGTTTTAAGTTCCTTCAGCAGGATGAATAGAAAAAAGGAAGCACTGCAGGACATGGAAAAGGAGTCTGCTTTGGTAGATGATACGCCTGTAGAAATACGTACAGAAATTGATCTGGGAATGCGCCGGGAAAATGATGAAACCACCGAAATTGGATTGCCTTCAACTGCAGAACTGCACTCGGTTACCACAGAAAGAGTAGATGGGTTCCAACCAGAAACAAATAAAGATCCGCTTCCGGGGGGAGTTCAAACAGGAAATA
>LPaug08P121000mDRAFT_1000189_pt1 | contig 10958 bp, 9 predicted proteins | sample LinP20P121000m_3_FD_9509 | JGI IMG/M metagenome (IMG submission 9509) | reverse complement strand
CAATAGAAAATTACTCTCTTGATGAAAATATTACCCTAGTAACTGGGGCATCCAGAGGTATAGGTGCAGGTATTGCTGATTTATTTGGTCAAGCTGGATCAACTGTAATAGGTACCGCGACCAGTAAGGAAGGAGCTCATTTAATCTCTGAGAGATTCTCTAAATCAAACATCAAGGGAAGAGGAGTGGTTCTCGATGTTTCTCAATCCTCTGAGGTCAATAAATTAGTAAAAGAACTCAAAGCAAACGATGAAAACCCATCAATTCTTATTAATAACGCAGGCATTAGTATGGAGAGTCTAATGATGAGAATTAAAGAGGATGATTGGGATAAAGTGATTAAGACTAATCTATCTTCAGTTTTCTTTCTTTCCAAAGCTGTGATTGGAGGGATGATAAAAAAAAGGCAGGGTAGGATCATTAATATCGGTTCAGTGGTAGGTTCAATAGGAGCTATTGGGAATGCTCATTACAGTGCAACCAAAGCTGGCTTAGTGGGTTTAACCAAATCCATTGCTTTGGAAGTTGGTTCTAGAAATATAACTGTGAACACGATTGCACCAGGATATATCGAAACTGACATGACTAAAGATATGAATCAAGAATTAAGCGATACATTAATGAAGAAAATACCTTTGAATCGTTATGGCCAGCCTATTGATATAGCAACCACTGCTCTTTTTCTTGCCTCTAGCTCTGGAGCCTACATAACAGGCCAAACAATTCATGTGAACGGTGGTATGTATATGGATTAGATATTTATTTAAAATTGCTTGAGAAAAAAGTGATTTTCCATACAATACAAATTATTCAATATAGGGGAGTGGTAATGAGCGTTAATGAAAGAGTTAAAAGTCTTGTAGCTGAGCAACTTGGCATTGGCATTGATGAAATAAACAACGAATCTAGCTTTATAGATGATTTGGGTGCCGATTCACTAGATACTGTTGAACTCGTTATGGCTCTTGAAGAAGCGTTTGATGTAGAAATCTCTGATGAACAAGCAGAAAATATTTCTACCGTTCAATCTGCCATAGACTATATCAATAATAACTCTGACTAATAACCAGTCTCCATTTTTAAATTACAAAACCACTGGGTAAATACCCTCTGTTGGTTATTTGAATTGTGAAAAAGTCTTGCAATTTCGTGCATAATAACAACTGCTTAGATTCTATTTAACAGAATCCATCAGTGGAAACAAAAATGTCAGGATTATTTATTACAATTGAGGGAATTGAGTGCGTAGGAAAATCTACCAATGCTAAATTTATTTCAGATCTGCTGAATAAAAAAAATATTAAAACACATGTAACTAGAGAACCAGGCGGAACCGCTCTAGGTGAAAAGATAAGAAAAATACTCCTTTTTGAACAAAACGATTCAATTTCTCCTCTTGGAGAATTACTCCTCCTTTTTGCTGCTAGAGAAAAACACATCAATGAGGTGATAAAACCTAATTTAGAACAAGGCAAATGGGTCATCAGTGATCGATTTACCGATGCTAGTTTTGCCTATCAAGGCTTCGGCAGAGGCTTGGGTTTTGATCAAGTTAATCAATTAAAACAAATCATTCAAAATGGTTTTGACCCGGATCTAACTTTTCTCTTAGACGCTCCAATTGATGTTATAAAAAGTAGAAGAAAACTTAATCCGAATGATCGTTTTGAATCTGAAGATAGACAATTTTTTGAACGGGTAAGACAAGGCTATTTGCAACTGGCATCTGTCTTTGGCGACAGAGTAAAAATTATTGATGCCACCCAGTCAATAGAACAAGTTCAAGCTGAGATTCAGAGTTATTTATTAGACTTTATTGAAAAAACCTCATGAAGACCCAAATGGCATGGTTAGAACCTATTTACAAACAACTTGAAACCTCAATACAAGAACATCAAACAGCCCATGCCTTTTTAATAAAAGGGCAAATAGGTGTGGGTAAAAATAATCTTGCTTTGCGTCTCGCTAGCGGTTTTCTTGGAGATGAAACTAAACTAATTAACAATGGAGGCGATGAAAGGATAGTCCCAGATTGTAGATTAATTTCTCCTGTAGAAGGTAAAGAAACTATCTCAATAGATCAAATCAGATCTTTAAAATCTTTTCTCTTACTAACCAGTTTAAAAGGCCATGGTAAAGTAGGTATTATTAATCCAGCTGACTCCATGACATACCCAGCAGTCAACAGTCTTCTTAAAATTCTTGAAGAACCTCCAGAAGACACATTACTGATTCTATTAACTGATTCTATCAATAAACTACCCAGTACAATTGTCAGTAGAGTTCAAATTATCACTGTTGAAAATCCAAATAAACAACAAACCTTGGAATGGCTTAACAATTCCAATGAAACAGGCAACTGGGATGAAATTATTAATATTTTTGGATGCAGACCTGTTCTTTTAGACAAACTTGGTCACACTTATCTTAGTGAACGTATCGCAACTGTTTCAAACGAACTTCACGGACTCTTAACAAAGAAAACTAAACCTTCTCAATTAGCTAACTCTTGGAAATCTGAAGAATTAGAGATTAATTTAAGACTCGTTTATTACTGGTTTTCAAGGTTTTTGTATCACTATCTTTTAGAAACAGATAATCACGATTTAATGCCAGAATCTCTTCAAGAATTACTAGGTATGGATATTAATCTTGAGGAAAGTTTTAATCTACTGAATGAAATTGCTAGCATAAGGCAACTTAAGATTAATGGAAAAAGCTTGAATTGGAGCTTGCAAATCACTAATTTACTAAGTCCAATGTATTCAAATATGAAAGGATTACAAAGTTTTGAGTCAAGAACCTAAAAACATAGATGCTCTCATTATAGGGGCTGGACCTTGTGGGTTATTCCAAGTATTTGAATTGGGTTTACTAGGAATCAATTCAATCATTATGGATAGCATGGATAAAACTGGAGGGCAATGCTCTGAACTCTATCCGGATAAACCAATTTATGATATTCCTGGTATACCTGTATGTTCGGCACAAGAATTAGTTGATAACCTTTTGAAACAAATAGAACCCTTTAACCCACAAATTCAACTCGGTGAAGAAGTGGTTGGTGTAGAAAAAATGAATAAGGGTTATTTAGTTACTACAAGCAAAGACAATCAATTCATTACTAAAACAATTTTTATTGCTGGAGGAGTAGGCTCGTTTCAAGCTAAAAAACTAAGATTAACTAATATCAGTGACTATGAAGACCAATGGTTATATTACAAAATCCAAGACAAAAATAAATTAATTGGTAAAAATATTGTCATATTTGGAGGAGGGGACTCAGCATTAGACTGGGCTATTGAATTTGCAACTGATAAGGGCTTCTTAGATTCTGGAGGCCAAGTAACTCTTGTTCATCGAAGGGATGAGTACAGAGGTGCTCCAGCCTCTGTTAATACAATGAAGGATCTAGCTAAACAAGGGCTTATTAAGCTTTACGAAATATACACTTTAAGCTCATTTAAAACTGATAATAATGACTTAAAATCCCTCACTCTTTCCAAAGACGGAGAAGAATTAGAAATAGAAGCAGACGTGGCGCTAGTTTTTTTTGGATTATCACCAAAACTTGGACCTATAGCTGATTGGGGCTTAGAGATAAACAAGAAATCGATAGCGGTGAACACTGAGTCATTCGAAACAAATTATCCCAGTATTTTTGCCATTGGAGATATAGCAAACTACCCAGGAAAGAAAAAGTTGATTCTTAGTGGCTTTCACGAAGCAGCGCTTGCTGCATTTGCTGCAAAAGCGATTATTGAACCAGGAAAGAAAGTTCATCTGCAATACACCACGACTAGCCCAAAACTTCAAGAACGTCTAGGGGTATCTAAAAAATAAAGGTAGACTAAACGTTCTTCAAAAGGGGATGAAGAAATGGGAATAGAAATTACAGGTTGGGGTATGTGTGCTCCGCCTTCAATATTAACAAACGATGATTTGTCGACGATTCTTGATACCAATGATGAATGGATTACCGCTCGAACCGGTGTAAAAGAAAGAAGAATAACACACACATCACTTAGTGATATGGGCACAGTCGCTGCTCAACATGCTCTTGCAAGCGCTAATAAAGACCCTAAAGACATTGATGCAGTGATTATGGCCACTTGCACACCACAATATATTATTCCAAGCACCGCTTCAATAATTCAGAAAAATATTGGAAATAAAACTGCTGCAGCTTTCGATTTTAACTCAGCCTGCTCGGGTTTCGTATATGGTTTAACCACCGCTTATTCATTAATTTCATCAGGTGTAATGAAAAATATACTGCTTGTGGGAGGAGAAAAAGTTAGCTTCTTTTTAGACTGGACTGCTAGAGATACTGCTGTGTTATTTGGGGATGGAGCTGGAGCAGTAATGATTGAATCAGTGGACTCTAATTCTAAGCTTTATTCATCAAAATTAACCTGTAATCCACTTTTTGGTGAAGCATTGATGCTCAAAAATTTTGGCTCTAGTATGAACTTTGATCGAAATAAAGATAATTATTTTGGCATCAGTTTTGTAGGTCAAGAAGTATTTAAGAATGCTGTCAAGACAATGGCTAGACTTGCTGAAGAGGCTTTAACAGAGGCAAATCTTACGATAGATGATATAGACCTGTGTATCCCTCATCAAGCCAATTTAAGGATCCTAGAAGCCACAGCTAGAAGATGTCATTTTCCTATGGAAAAAATGATTGTAAATCTTGATAAATATGGCAATACATCAGCCGGCTCGATACCAATTGCTTTAACAGAAGCTATTGAAGAGGGAAAAGTTAAACCTAATTCAAAAATGCTTTTCTTAGCATTTGGAGGAGGTCTTACCGGTGCTGCAGCAATAATTGACTGGGGCTCAAGAGTAACATCAATTAAAACATCAGATGCGGCCTTACCTGAGAGCGATAAAACAGCATTAGAATTGATTAAAGAAATCTCAGGCTAATAATTTTATCTTTTGACAACAAATTATTTCCAGTTGAGTTGGCACAGCGATGTCGTTGGTTATGATTGACCTCCAATTCATATCTCGGCATATAGCGATGATTTCATTATTGTTAAAATTAGATGGGATCACTTAGAATCTGAAGACTTATTAAATAGTTTAACCATCACTTAAAAAACTTAGTTATGACAATTGAAACTGATGTCCTAATAATTGGAGCAGGAGTTGCAGGTTCAGCTATGGCATGCAATTTAACTGGCAAAGGTTATAAGGTCACCTTGTTAGAAAAGTCTGACAAACCTCAAGACACTGCAAGAGGGGACCATATTCAACCGTATGTTTGTGACATTCTTAATCAATGGGGAGTGCTTAATAGTTTCTTTGAAGCAGGGGCTAAAAAAAGATCGGGCTCACTGTGGTTTGATGAATCTGGTAAATTTCTAATGGATGCCAATATCTCGAAACTTGATATACCTCAACCCTTTTTTATGTTCATCAATCATGAAGAGATTAGTGATGTCCTTATTAACTATGCGGAAAGTGATGAGAACTTTACGTTGTTCAGACCAATAATTAGTTGCCGTCATCAAGAAACTGATGACAATAAAAGTTTATTTAAACTGGTTCTGAAAGATAAGACAACACACACTATTTCAACGAAGTTAATTGTTGCTGCTGATGGTATTGCCTCCAATATGGCTAAACAATTTGAAATAGAAAGGGAGGCATTTAGATACGATCGAGCCTTGGCAGTTCTATTCTCCAATGAATACCAAGCAGATTCTGAAAATAATCTTAGAACATACCTGACAGATAGAGGGATCGTTACCATGATTCCTCGCGCCAAAGGAGGTTGTAAAATCGGCTTAACCATAGATCGGAGTGAAATAAAAGAATGGAAAAAAATGGGCCCTGATGACCATAGAAAATTTATAGGCTCATTAGTTAATCAATACAAGGATCTTCAAATGGTCTCTGCTGGAATCTATCCGCCCTCTATGATCATGGCTAAGAATTGGACGAAAGACAACATGGTGCTTATTGGTGATGCCTGTCATGGGCTTCATCCTGGGAGAAGCCAAGGAATGAACACCACCATAAAATGTATTGATCAATTAGTAACCTTGTTACCTGAACCGGAGAATATAACTCAAAAAACAGTGATTAAATCACTTGAAACTTATCAAGATCAAATGAGAAATGAAATAAATCATCTGCTCCATTCAAACCACCAAATGGGACTGTCTATGGATAGATTCGATAAAGAACAGAAACTCAAAGAAATCCATAAATATATTGAGCTTGAAAAGAATCAAAAAAAAGGGGTTACTTATAGAATGAACTCAGCTGGGTATGGAATAAATCATTGATATGGAAAGAACATTACATAAAGACCTATACTTTGAATCTGACTGGTTTAAAAAAGAATGTAAAAATATTTTCCATAAAGAATGGTTCTGTTGTGGTCGAGAGGAAGATATTCCTAATATTGGAGATTACAAAGTAATCGATATAGGTGGAGAAAGCATTTTTCTTTTGAGATCGAATGATCAAACAATTAGGGCTTTTCACAATTTTTGTAAACATAGAGGATGTCAGCTTATAGAAGACAAGACATCGGGTCAGTTAAAAAGAAGTATTATTTGTCCTTATCATTCATGGGCATATAATTTTGACGGGTCTATAGCTAAAACTCCTCACCTTGATGTGGATTTAAATGATAAAAAGTTTCATTTAAACCAAATCAGGCTAGATACTTGGGGGGGATTTATTTTCCTAAACATCCATGGAGAAAGTGACTTTAAGAACGAAATTGCTGATATTAAAGAACAATTCAAGCGCTACCCCTTAGCAGACCTATTATCTTCTTGTAAGTACAACTATTCTGTTCAATCCAACTGGAAAGTCATTATTGAGAATTACAATGAATGCTACCATTGCGGGGGTGTCCATCCTGAGTTGTGTCGAGTTGTGCCAGCGTTTAAAGAAAATGGAGGAACAAACCTAAACTGGGAGGAAGGGGTTCCTCAAAGAAAGGGGACCAACACATTTACTTTTTCAGGCACTAGTAATAGACCACCATTTCCAGGTCTTAATGATAATGAAAGAGAAAAGCATTTTGGGCAAGCCATCTATCCTAACTTACTGACCAGCTTATCAATGGATCATGCTGCAGTATTGATTATTTACCCTGAGAGTCCAGAGAGGACCTCAATTGACTGTAGAATTCTTTTCCATCCTGAATCAATTCGCATGAAAGATTTTGATCCATCTGATGCAGCAGACTTTTGGGACTTAATCAATAAACAAGACTGGAGTATATGTGAAAAAGTACAAAAAGGAATGAGTTCATCTGTCTTTGAGTATGGGTTTTATGGAAAAATGGAAGATGAAAATTTAGATATTAGAAAATATATATCTGAAAAATTAGACATCAATTTTGATTAATACATCTAAACCTACAAATATTCGATGGCGAGTCCTATTCATCACACTTGTGCTTGGCTATATTGCTTACGTATTTAGGGGCAATCTTTCGGTCATCGGTAAATTTTTAATGGATGACACGGGCATCTCGCAGATAGAATTAGGCTGGCTTCTCTCCTCATTTTTATGGGGTTACACACTCTTTCAGTTTCCAGGAGGTCTACTCTCAGAGAAAATAGGGCCTAAAACAACACTTGTTCTATGTACACTGGGTTGCACTTTAATCACAATAATTTCTGGTTTAATTGTAATAGGTGGATTCTCAATAGCTTTAATGATTCCACTGTTATTCATCTGTCGCTTCCTGCTAGGTGTATTCCAAGGTCCTCTATTTCCTGCGATGGCAGGAGGTGTTATAGCAAGGTGGTTTCCTTCAGGTTCTTGGGCGCTTCCCAATGGACTGAACTCCACAGCACTGGCATTGGGATCAGCGTCGACACCTCCACTGATTGTTATTTTGGCTCAGTATTTTGGTTGGCAATCAACATTTTTCTGGATCTCAATATTGGGCCTATTAGGTTCTCTATGGTGGTGGAAATATTCAACAAACTGGCCTAGAGAACATCCCGATATTAATCAGGAAGAATTGGAATTAATAGGTCAGTCTGAGTTCAATAACAATCAGATGTCTTGGTCAATGGTTAAGGAAGTTCTTGCTGATAAAAATGTCTTATACGCTGCACTGGGCTATGGCTCAATGAACTATGTTTTCTTTATATTCTATTCTTGGATTTTTATTTACTTCGTTAATATTAGGGGTTTTAGTGTTTTAGAAGGTAGTTTTCTTGCCAGTTTACCATTTTTAATGGGAGCTATAGGTGCCACTGCAGGTGGCTACCTATGCGATAAACTTCAACAACGCTATGGTGTAAAGTGGGGACATAGAATTCCTGTCATTATTGGTCTGATTCCATCTGCTGGTTTCTTATTCTTTGGCTCGATTACTGAAAATCCCTACCTAGCCGTTGTTTCTTTGTCTTTATGTTATGGCTTTATTGAATTAACAGAAGGACCATTCTGGTCGGCTATAGGTTTTGTTTCTAAAAAACCTCAAGCTGCAGGAGGTATTCTCAATACGGGTGGAAATCTAGGTGGAGTATTAGCAACCCCTCTAATCCCGATAATGGTAGCTCAATACGACTGGGTAATCGCTTTGAATAGTGGGGGAGTTTTTGCTCTTTTGGGTGTCTTTTTCTTCATGCAAATCAAATTTGGAGAGTTGGATCATGAACCCCAGATATAAAGTCTTATTTGAACCAGTAAAAATAGGCCCTGTCACAGCTAAAAATAGATTCTATCAGGTCCCTCATGCTATGGGTGCAGGCAATGATATGCCTAACACAAGAGCTGCTCAAAGAGGAATAAAAGCGGAGGGCGGCTGGAGTGTCGTCAACACAGGTTATTGTTCCATTCATCCTAGTTCAGATGATAGGCCTCTCCCGTTTGCAAGATTGTGGTCTGATAAAGATATTGATTCTCATGTCCCTATGGTGGATGCAGTGCATGAGCATGATGCACTTGCTGGTATTGAATTCTTTCATGGTGGAGCTTATACAGCTAACAGACATACACGAATGCCTCCAATCTCTCCATCTGGAATACAAGAGAAAGTCAGTGAACTTGTGGACATGCATCTTACAGCACCAAAAGTAATGGATAAGAGGGATATTAAAAATCTAATTCAATGGCATTTGGATGCAACCGAGCGAGCCATCCAAGCTGGTTTTGATATCATATATTGTTATGCAGGAATGGGTTTTTTACCATATCATTTTCTACATCCCACATTTAATAATCGATCGGATGAATACGGGGGAAGTCTAGAAAATCGTTCCAGGTTAATGAGGGAACTGATAACTGAGATGAGAGCAGTTGCTGGTGATAAAGCTGCAATTGCTGTTCGACTCTCAACAGATGAGTTACTAAGTTTTAAAAGTGAATCGAGTGAGAGCGAAGCTCATGAATTCTTTGAGTTAAATGGTGAATTACCCGATCTATGGGATATAAAATTATCAAAATGGTCTAAAGAATGTCCAAGTAGTAGATTTTCTGAACCTGGTCACATGGAGCCTTACAACGGTTTTGTAAAACAACTTACTTCTAAGCCTGTTGTAGGAGTGGGATGGTTCACTTCACCAGATAACATGGTTAGCCAGATTAATAGAGGGATTCTTGATTTTGTTGGCTCAGCAAGAGCATCAATAGCTGATCCATTCCTTCCTAATAAAATATTGGAAGGTAATGAAGACGATATCCGAGAATGCATTGGCTGTAATATCTGTGCCTCATGTTACAACCAAGGTATACCTGTTCGTTGCACACAAAATCCATCGATGGGTGAAGAATGGAGAAGAGGGTGGCATCCAGAAAGAATAAAATCCAAATCTTCTGATAATTCAATTCTGGTTATTGGAGGAGGGCCAGCAGGGTTGGAGGCAACTTTATCGCTGGCTAGAAGAGGATATTCAGTTGCTATTGCTGATTCAGAAAAAGAACTGGGAGGACGAATCAATAAAGAGTCAATGCTTCCTGGTATGTCTTCATATAAAAGAGTAACCGATTATCGAGTGAGTCAAATTAATCAATTAGATAATGTTGATATCTACTTAGGAAATACATTGAACCCGGATGATGTGTTGGAATTAGGATTTGATCATGTAGTAACAGCGACAGGTTCATCGTGGCAACCCTCAATCATGGATGAAAAAACAGCCCCTGTAGCCATCACTAAAACGAATAGTATCTTCACTCCTGAGGATATATTAAATGGCTGTGAGCTAAAATCACCGGTGCTAATATTCGATTTTGATTATTATTATATGGGTGGCCTAATGGCTGAATACATCAAAGATTTAGGTCATGAAGTAACAATTATCACACCCTTTGAAAAAGTTTCACCTTGGAGTTTCAATAGTAATGAAGTCACAGAGATTAAACTCAGATTACTAGAAAAAGATATTAAAGTGATCACTGATCATCGCATTATAGAAATAGAAGAATCATCGGTTAAAATCAATCATCAGGTGAGTAATAAGCAGAAAGATATTGCTAGAGGTTCACTAGTACTTGTGGGAAATAGAAAGCAAAACGATTCGCTTTATAATTCACTTAATTCAAACCAAGAAGCTTTGAAAGAATCAGGAATCAAATCGCTTCAAAATATTGGTGACTCTAATGCACCGGGGGCAGTTGTTCACGCTGTCTATGCTGGTCATCTTTATGCCAATACATTTGATCAAGAAGATGATAATTCTAGTGATGAATTCAAACTTGANTACCCTGTGATTGAATCCTTTTGATAAGTCATAATTAAAAAGAAATCTTTCAAGTAATAGAAAATCTAAGACAAGCACTTACTATCTCTGTAGTAAAATGCCATATTCTTCCTCACTCACGACTCTGATACCAAGTTTTTGTGCTTTAGCTAGCTTTGTTGGCCCAACTTTCTCTCCGCATATCAACAAGTCCGTTTTAGCAGACACTGAACTTTGTAACTCAGCCCCTAGTTCCAGTGCGTTTTTTTTCATCTGATCTCG
>LPaug08P121000mDRAFT_1000184_pt1 | contig 11043 bp, 10 predicted proteins | sample LinP20P121000m_3_FD_9509 | JGI IMG/M metagenome (IMG submission 9509) | reverse complement strand
ACTAATAGTCCAATCCAACCAGCGAATGCTATGGGATGCAGTAGAACATCCTGTCCATCAGCCAGATTTGGGAACACCATTATAGTGAGAAATTTCATAAGCAGAGAATCACCTAGAATGATGCCCGTTTGTCCGCCATCAATTGCGATGATCTCTGATAAAATGAGACCAATTATCAAAGCCGGTACAGCAATAACAAAACCGGCAATGGGACCAGCAGCACCAATTTGCAATAATGCATCTTTCTTATAGATGGGAGATTTTATTTTAATAAATGCACCGAAAGTACCAATAATAAATAGAAACGGCGGTGCCGGTAAAAAGTAAGGCAGTGTAGCATCTACTTTATGCTTCTGGGCATAATAATAATGACCAAATTCATGGCAGCCCAAAATCAGCAACAACGTTAGTGAAAAAGGAATACCTATTAGAATTTCTGCTGGATTTGTTAATGGTTGTCCACCTTGCATTACAGATCCAGCCATTAATGTCGTTATTACTGTCAGAATGAATAAAATCTGATGGGTCTTGGAAATTTTTGGTATTCGTAAAATCACATTATCATGGTTGGACACATGAATACGAATATCATCCCCCAATTCACTAAAATGATAGTTAATTGGCTCTTTAATAAGGATTCGTTTTATATCAGCAATACTTGTTTCACCTAATAAAGATCCAGCCGTGATCCATTCTTTACCAGTTGAGCCGATCTGGCGCGGGATAAAATAACCATCAAGTTTGTTCAATAATTTACGGAATTCAGTTTCTGTCATGTGCGGTAAGGAATAATTGTTTCAATATTACGGTTATGTAAAATATTTGGTTCCCAATGATTAGTTTTCCTTTTGTTTTTCTCGTACGCTGGCGAAGTTTGCATATGAATATACTGTTATTCTGCTTATTCCTTTCTGTCCTTTATAGCGATGAGCCAAAAGATCTTTTAGTCGTTGATATTCGTCAACGTATCATGAATGATAAACAGATCCGCATCGTCATTCAAATAAATAATAATTCCCAACGAAATATCAGCGAACTTGATGGTTTTCTATTACACATCAATAGTAAAGGTGATATATTATCTGAAAAACGGATCACTTTTTTAGAGCCTGCGGATGGTGTGCTGCAACCGAAACAATCAGTCTCTAAAGATAAGGTCTTTCCACTAAACCGTCGGCAACCTGACCGTTTTGAATTTTATATCGCTAAAGTACGATTCCCGAATGACTACCGTGTATATACATACCACCCCGCATAGGTTTCTACCGGGTCGATTAAAAATTAAACCCCAGTGAAATAGATATCCAATTAGGTGGTAATTTTGTCTCTGCTGTAGAACTTGCAGATACATAGCGAGTAATCAGATCTAGCTTTTTCTTCCTTAGCGTAATCAATAACCCGCTGCTGAAAGAAGGGTTGCCTAATGTGGATCCCATTCCAATATCTAACATCATTCGGTTTATTAGTGGAATATTTGAATCCCGTAATCCGAATTGGACATATGCGGCAGTCTGGTTGCCATTCAAATTAGTTGAGAATTTTATAACACCTGTTTCCAAGCGAACATAAGTTTCGAGTTTTTCTGTCGCAAAATGAAACGGTGTCTTAATTATAAGATTATAACCTGATCCAGATGAACCAGCGCTGTCACTTGCACTCCACCGATTAATCCCGCCTGTTATACCAAACTTCCAGCCTTGGAGTAATCGCATATACCAGGTCATTTCTTTATCACCCTTATCTGCTACTTGGGGATACTTGGGCTTTAACACTCGTTTGCGCTCATAATCTGGTCCACGACCATATTTATCGCTTATATCAAACGGTTTTGATAAATGCTTATCGAGTTTTGCTGCAAGGATTTCAACTGACATTGAATCAATATCTGCTTTCATACTATTGGCCCAGAATCGTGTTTCCTCAATATATTTGTATACAACTGGTTCGGTAATGCCCCCGATACGCATGTTGGCAATTATAATTGCTGAAATAACTGGAATTGTATTGTGTTTTGGGTCAGAATAAAAATTATCAAGTGCTTTAATCAATTCTTTATGCCGCAAGAGATCCAGCGGATCATCGTAGGCATTTTCTGCCAAAACTGGCTCTACCTCCCAGGCTTTTAAATAATAATATAATCTTCCATCTAAAAGTCCATTAATATGGGCGGCTTTTACGCGGTAAATCGATTCAGACTCTTGATTCATCTGGATCGCAATGCGGTTCCAATCGCTGCCATCCCAAAAGACGCGGTTTTGCCTCTGGCCGCATAGCAATACAAAAGCAAATCCCACTATAATTAATGGGCGGGAAAACATGGCTTACATTATTGCTTTTGTTCGAGGATCATTCTGTTAACCCACTCTTTGGAATGACGTATATATTCGTCAATTGTATCCATTGGAATCCTTTCACCGAACATATTAGAGATGATTATTGCTGAAGGTAGGGGGATATAACCATTGATCGGATCAGCGTAAAAATTATCGAGAACTTTCACTAATTCTCTGGGTGTAAGATAATCAACGGTTTCGGCATACAAACTATCGGCAAAAGTCTGCTCCATCATCCATGCTTTCAGGTAATAAAATAACCTGCCATCTAATATGCCATTTATATAGGCTATCTTCATCATGTAGGTCAGTTCTGGATCATAATCTGCCAATTTCTCTAACCGACGCCAATCACTACCATTCCAAAACAGGCGATCCATTTGCTGTGCCGGTGAGTATGTAATAAATATTAGTAAAAGAAGGGTGACTCGTTTCATTGCATTACCACCGTTTTAATGTTTACAAATTCATGAATACCAAATTCCGATAATTCACGACCATAACCGGATTCTTTTATACCGCCAAATGGCAGGCGCGGATCTGATTTCACAAAATCATTTACAAAGCAACAACCTGCTTCCAAGACCTCCGTGGCGATCTTTTTTCCTTTTTGAAAATCGGTGGTAAATACAGCCGCACCGAGCCCAAATTTTGTCTGGTTGGCAAGTTCAAGGGCCTGCTGTTCATCTTTTGCTGCGATAATTACGGCAACCGGGCCGAACAGCTCATCATCAAAAGCGGGCATACCCGGTGCCACATCCACAAGCAGCGTTGGCGGATAAAAAGAGCCGGGTGATTCAGGAATAATGCCCCCTGTAACTAACACGGCACCTTTATCCAGACTAGTAATCACTTGCTGATGCAATTCATCTCGAGCTAAAATATTCACCATGGGACCAATATCAATAGTTGGGTCAAGNGGATCTCCCATATTCATATTCTTGATCTTCTTGGCTACNTTATCAGTAAATTCAGGCCGGCATGGTTCNACCACAATGAAACGCTTTGCCGCGATACAACTTTGGCCTGTATTCAGCATTCTTCCAGCAATGCAGGCGTTAACTGCCTGATCCAGATCTGCATCTTCCAATATTACATATGGATCACTTCCTCCCAGTTCTAAAACAGTCTTTTTCAGCATCGAACCGGCTAATGAGGCTACAGCCTTACCAGCAAGAGTACTGCCAGTAAGGGTCACTGCTTTTACCAATGGATTCTTGATAACATTTTCAACCTTATCTGACCCGATCACTAAGTTTTTAAAGAGATTATCTGGAAAATCTGCAGCAGTAAATATATCTTCGATCGCCTGGGCACAGCCTTGTACATTTGATGCATGTTTTAAAATACCGGCATTACCTGCCATCAGCGCCGGCACTGCAAACCGGAAGACCTGCCAGAATGGAAAATTCCAAGGCATAACAGCTAATACAATCCCAATGGGCTGATAGGACACAAAACTGTTGGATGCTTCTGTTTCAATATCCTTATTGGCCAAAAAATTTTCTGCATTATCCGCATAATATTCACAAACCCAGGCGCATTTTTCCACCTCGGCTATACTCTGTTTATAGGGTTTACCCATTTCTTCAGTCATCAGGGTACCGAATTCCTCTTTCCCGTCTCGTAAGAGATGGGCTACTTTTTTCATTCGTTCTGCACGAAACGAAAAACTTGTTTTACGCCATCCGTTAAAAGCTCCGTGAACAGATTCTACTATAGCATTAACTTTATCTTCCGTCATTTCTACAAACGATTGCAGAGTATTCCCTGTGGCAGGATTCACCGATCTAAGTGTCATGGGATGTAAAAAATACTAGTATTTCATCCCTGCTAAATCAAGCATAAAAGCATATTTCAAGGACAATTCTTTGTAACGGCGGAATCTACCTGATTTGCCACCGTGACCTGCATCCATGTTGGTATGCAGGTACAAGACATTTTCACCAACTTTGTAATCCCGCAATTTGGCTACCCATTTTACCGGTTCCCAATACTGGACTTGAGAATCAAAATAGCCTGCTGTAACAAGCATATTCGGATAGGCCGCATTATATACATTGTCATATGGTGAATATGTCATCATGTATTCATATTCATCCTTTTTCCTAGGATTGCCCCATTCATCCCATTCATTTGATGTGAGTGGTATTGAGGCATCCAACATCGTATTGATCACATCGACAAATGGTACTGCCGCAATTACACCACGATATAATTCGGGGGCTAAATTGACAACGGCACCCATCAATAATCCACCTGCACTTCCCCCCATGGCAAATAAATGCCCCGGATCAGTATAATTATTCTGAATTAAATATTTACTGCAATCCACAAAATCAGTAAAAGTATTCATTTTATGAAACATTTTCCCATCCTCATACCAAGGTCGCCCATACGTTTGGCTGCCACGAATGTGGGCAATTGCATAAGCAAAGCCGCGATCCAATAGGCTCAGCCGGGTTGAACTGAATGATGGATCGTTTGTGCTGCCATATGATCCATAAGCATACAATAACAGGTTGCCTTGTCCGTTTTTTTTAAATCCTTTCTTATAGACAATTGAAATAGGGACTTTTTTCCCATCTCTTACCTTGGCATACAATCGTTCAGAATGATAGTCCGCAGGATCGTGCCCGCCAACTACTTCTGATTGTTTCAACAAAATGGATACTTTCATATCCATATCATAATCAAAGGTTGATCGGGGTGTAATCAGTGAAGAAAATTGATACCTGAGAACATTGGTATTAAATGATGGGTTCACAGATGGATAAGCAGAATAGACTGCTTCACCAAAATCCAGATAATGTTCATTCCCATTGCGCTGATCAATTACTCGAATTTGCCGCAAACCATCCCGGCGCTCACTGATGACCAGGTGATCCGCAAATACATCGATACCACTTACCATTACATCTTTGCGATGAGGTATCACTTCCTTCCAGTTTTGTTTTGTTGTGGCATTCTCAGGTGTTTCCATTAATCGAAAATTCATGGCCTTCCAGTTGGTTACGATGTAAAACTTATCATTGTAGTGTTCTATTGTATATTCATGTTCTGTTTCCCTAGGGGAGAATTGTCTGAATTTCCCTACCGGGTCATTAGCATTTAGGATGTAATAATCGCTAATCAGCGTACTACTGTTGTAGATGATGATGTATTTATCTGATTTTGAGCGACCAACACCAATATAGAATGAATCATCCTTTTCCGTGTAAACCCGGACATCATCTGTTTGGAGTGTGCCCAGTTTATGCCGGTCGATATGTTCTGATAATAGAGTTATCTCATTTTTTACCGTATAGAAAAAAGTTGCATTATCGTTTGCCCAAGCCACTGCATCTTCCGTTCCATGAATTTCATCCATCAATAGTTCGCCTGTTTGCAAATCTTTTATTTTAATCGTGTAGATGCGGCGGCTTAAGGTATCAACACCAAAAGCTAAAAATTTATTGTTCGGACTCACAGATAAATTCGTTAATGAAAAATAGTCATGTCCTTTCGCCCAATCGTTTACATTGATCATAACCTCTTCCGGATTTTCCAGGGATTCTCTCTTGCGACAATAAATGGGGTATTCCTTGCCTTTTTCATAACGGGTGTAATACCAGTAATCATTATCTAGGTATGGGACGGATACATCGTCTTTTTTTATCCGGCTAATAATTTCACTATATAATTTTTTCTGCAGATTTTTCGTATGCCTCAGTTGAGTCTGAGTGTACTCATTTTCTTTTTTTATATAATCCACAACTTGCATTGTTTGATCATCAGGCCAACCCTCTATATTTTTTGCCAATTTTTGTTCATCCGTTAGACGAATCCAGTGATAATTATCAATCCTTTCTTTCCCATGAAGGGTGGTCTTATAAGGATTTTGCTTTGCGACCGGTGGTTTCATATCATATCTCTCAGTTTGTTTTGCATAATAGTAAAGTACCATTATTATTACCATTACGGCATACCACGTGAAATTTCGATTCATTATTCTCGCCTTCCTCTGCTTAAAAAAAGAAATGGCACAAAAGCTACCAAGAAATGTGCTAAAGCAACAAATTCAGCCGCAAGAATATACCATGGCCATGGTCCCAAATAATCCAATAAACTCGGTATATGTTCTCCTAATTCGTTAACAGGTTTACCGCAAATCCAGAAATAATTCGCACCAAGTAAAAGATTGGCAATTATTGCAATGATCAAAAAGATATTCATGGCCAGCATCGCTTTCCAGACACTGGTGATTGTTGGTCGCATATCATAGACAACGGTGGCGTAAATCAAAGCCAGGATCATGCCATGATGAGCAAACCAAAACCGCCAGTATTGAAAATGGGGGAAACCGGCGGCGATATCAGGGGTAAGAACATGCTGGACCATTATAGATAGACCCCAGAAATACAGTATTTCATAGAAAAAATAGCTGCGTCTGACCATTACCAAGGGGATCAGTAAATTGGCCAAGCGGCAGAGATGGATGGGTAAATGTAATTTTACATCAAATGTACCTGCGATTAATTCTAAGATTACCCATATTAAGTAACTACTCATCACGCAATAACCAATAACACTTCCCACTAGGTGCTGTTGCTGCTCGGATAGTTTCTGCCGGGCGTAAATGGGTAGAAAAATGACCAGGAATAATGCTACAATAATCGCCGCAATATGACTTGGTCCAAATAATACAAAGGGGTCGTACGTTTTCAGGTATTCTGCGACAGATTCACGCATAAATTTTCAAGCAGTAAATATTAGTCATCCACCAAATTGGTAATGTTTCCTGATTGGTTTGGTGACCTGCCAGACGCAGGCTAATCCTTTCGGAAAAATAACAAAATCCCCCGCTTTAATTTGCAAAGTTTCTGAACCAGCGGCCACATACACTTCCCCTTCTAAAATTAAACAAGATTCTTCCACGTCATATTGCCATGGGAATTCTGAGACCTCACAGGTCCAGATGGGCCAGTTTAAAATACCCATATTATCTACTTCAACATCGGAAAGTTGTTTAATAACAATATTACTCATCGGCCTAATTCCTTGTATTAATTAATATTGGATAACAGGAATATCTCCGGGGTTCGCAGTGCCAGCATAATCTTCTTTCCACCATTTCAGTTCATCCTCCACCCATACGCCATATTCCTCTTCATTATATATCATTGAACCATCTTCTGAATAGGAACGCCAATAACCTGTTGGAAAACCATCAGTATATTCACCTTCCAGAGCATAATTACCATTAGGAAAATACCAAATCCAAGTTCCGGTTTGTTTCCCATCGACAAAAGATCCTTTGATCCGCTGACCACCATTCTCATACCATTCATTAATATCACCAATCCAGATGCCATTATTGAATGTGAAATGATATTCCTTTTGACCGTTATTGTACCAGGCTATTTGTTGACCATCTTGCATTCCGAGATACCAATATAATTTTAAACGATGACTGCCATCTGCGTACCACCCAAGCTCCCACTGGTGCTTCTTGCCTTTGGTGTAAAACACTTCCCTTTTTTTCCTGCCATTCTCGTGCCAAATAGTCAACCGACCATGCAATATATCATTTTTATAATTCGTCTCAGACAATTTCTTGTTTGATTCATAATATTGCGTCCAGAGGCCCTCCTTTTTATCCTCTAGATAACTTCCTGATTCCCGCAAATTTCCAGATTCAAAGTAAGATCGTCCGTGGCCATGCCTTAAATTGTTTGAAAAAGTAATTTCTGATTTTTTCTCACCGGTTGAATACCACCATACCCAAGTACCATGCTGTAATCCAGATTCGAGTGGTCCTTCAAATTCTATCTGTCCGTTAGGATATTCATTATATACCAATCCCTTAAAGGGTGTTTTTGTTTTTCGTAAATACCTCCGACCTTTACTATCAAGGTCTTCTCGGATCACTAGGCTGTCAATATTTACACGAACCTCAGCTACTGCAAATGTCATTATTNAAAATAAAATGATAGGTATTTTCACTTTGCAGAATTAAACAATTTTGATTGTCGGAAATTTATTGTAACGATAAGTNGTGTAAGCCAACAACAGCTAAATAAATAGGACAGCTTTACTGCAGTTGGGTACCTAGATTATCAAAAACAGAATATAGCTTTCCATCCCAAAATTTGAATTCGCGCTCATCAATCAACAATTCGTCTTGATTAGTCAATATACTATAGCGAACTCGCTGTAAATGAAAATTACCCCTGATATATGGATCATACCATTTTATATACTTTATAGATCCAGAATTTGAATTATTTTCTTTCATCCATGGCTCAATAACGCTGTACATGGGCAAAGATTCTAACGGTCCGCTTACCGCTGGAATCAATTCCTGTTCTACCGCTTCATCTTTCCGAAAATTATCCACCCAGGAATTTGCATTCATCTTTTCATTTATTTCACCAGCGGCAACCCTGGCTATATCTATGGATGTATATTTTCCTGCCCGCACACGATACCATAATGTACCGCTGTTATCTACGTAACCCTGTTGGATATAAGCGTCTATACCAGCATTTTTTGCATTCCGAATCAATTCTTCCGCTGCTGCAAGATTTTTGCCGGATGTAATCTGTACAGTGTACATCCTACCTGTTGATGATACAATGGGGGCATTTGCACTGCCGGATCCAACACCTTGAATAACATTACGCTGGCTTGCAATCAATACATCTGTATCATTGGCAATTTCTACATCTTCATAATATTCATCGTAATCAAAAGTTTTATCGGTTTCATAATCTTCATCATAATCGTCATAATCAGCATCCTCGACGGCATCAGGCTGACTACGATCGGCAAGTTTTATCATATCATCCACAGTGGCATTTGAATCAACTGTTACGAAAAACATATTGATCCAACCTACTGTATCTTCGTAAGGTACCTGAAACCAGGTTGTGTTGAACAAGCCTTTCTTTACATCCTTTGTTTTCAGTACTTCTAATTCGGTGCCAATTGGTATAAAGGTTATGGGAGATTTTGTTCTAGGATTATCAACAAGTCTAGCAGAATTATCCTTCACAATGACCTTTTTTATTCCTGGTGAATTATCAGAGCAACTGACCAAGATTAGCAACACAATAAAACAATAAAAGGACTTACTGCGCATAGTAAAAATTACCACCGCTCATATTGAAATGTGGTCTTTTCTATGGGTATTTCATGGATTTTACCAAACATAAATTTCACATAAAATTTAACAGACTCAAGTAACCGTTCATCCTTCCCATATTGAAATATTTCCTTCTTCACTACACTACCATGGTCATTCTTTAGTTCTATACCAGTTATATTATTTTTCCTATTATATTGATAAGTCTTTTTGGCGATTCCTTCGTAATTATTGACCAACTTACCATTTTTATCGATTAGTATCCATTCTTTGAGATTTTCATTTCGATCATATTTATATTGATCTTTCAGAGTAAGCTTTTTGTAGTAATCATAAAACTTTTCTTCGACCAGTTTACCATCGAAATCATACGTATAAATGAAATCACTGCTGCGCTTGCCGTCGGGATAATAAGAAGTCTCTTTTACTAGTTGATTCTGTGAATCATACCGAAAGGTCCGGCTGACATATTCGTTTTCATCCTCTACGAGATATGAAACCTTTTCTAAAAGATGATCATTCTTATCATATTTATATTTGTCTTCCCACGCTAGTGAACCATCAGGATCATATGAGGCTTCATGGGTTATTTTGTTATGCTTATCATATTCAAATATGTTTTTCCATGCCAGCATTCCATCTGGGCCATAACTTGATAATTCTACCAGAAAACCATCATTGTTATAATAGTAAATATCTTTGCGCTGCAAATTGCCTTCTCCATCATAATGTACGATTGAGGACATTTTACCAAGTTTATCAAAGTTGGTTTTTTTTTGGTATTGCAGTATTTCAAGATATTCTCCAAAGCGATTATGAAACTCATATTTTGATTCAACTATTAATTTGACTGGAATGTTTGTACTAGTATCATCACCCTGTACATAATTAAAGGACAGTGTTAATAAGATCAATATTTTGATCAATGGGTTTATATATATATACGATCGCAAACGGTATTACCCTTTCAAACCGCTAAAAGTGGCAAACGAATTTTATGAAGAAGACCAGCAATTATCCATTACATTCAAAGCAATTAAACCTTTGCAAAACCTAAATCCATAAATGACCTCATTATATTATTTTAATTGTCAATGTAGTTGATGGATTAAATTTTTTCTGGAACCTGGTCCAAAATATATTCTGCCATGGCCGTAATTGTGAGACTCGGGTTTACACCCAGATTTGCTGGAACGATAGAACCATCTACCACATAAAGATTTTTATAGCCAAAGATCTGGCCTTTATGATCGATCACACCATTTTCTGGATTGTCGGCCATTACACACCCACCCATGATATGGGCTGTTGTCGATGTATTTAAGAATATTTCTGTAATGCTGGCAGCTGGATCACCATCTATCTTCTCAGCAAGGCGTCTAGTATATTCATTCGCTACGGGAATATAAGCCGGTACTTTTTGATCCGTATCACAATTAGAGTTCATCGATCTTTTCCCGAGGCGCCACCAGCGGCGTTTGTAATCGAAACGCATATAATTACTTATCGTCTGCATAACCAGCACATAGGTAGATTTTTCAGACACCCCTATGGGGTTCATGCTGCGCAAAAAAACGAGTGGAT
>LPaug08P121000mDRAFT_1000178_pt1 | contig 11132 bp, 10 predicted proteins | sample LinP20P121000m_3_FD_9509 | JGI IMG/M metagenome (IMG submission 9509) | reverse complement strand
CATTAATTAAAAACTTTTTCTGTTTAAACCGTAAAATAATAATGCCGCATTTGTTTGTCTTTTCAGGTGTTTAAACAAACATTCTACAATCATTGATTTTTATTCCGGCCTGATTCTCAGGATTTTTCCACTGTCAGTTGATAGATAAAGCCAACCTTCCGGACTTTCGGTTAAAGCACGTATGCGTTCTCTGAGCCCCACCAGAAGTCGTTCTTCGGTAATTGCACTTCCGGTGTTATCAATTTCCACACGATTCAGATGTGTCAACTTTAAGGCACCAGCAAACAAATTTCCCTTCCAGTCCGGAAAGGCTTTTCCGGAGTAGGCTATCAAGCTTCCGGGAGCAATGGATGGGACATAGAATTTGACCGGCTGTTCCATGCCTTCTTTTTCAGTTCCTTCTCCTACTGGTAAAGGGTTCCAGTATTCCTTTCCATAGGAAATTATCGGCCAGCCGTAGTTTAATCCCGGCAGGATTAGATTGATTTCATCTCCTCCGCGGGGACCGTGCTCAATTGACCAGAGACGCTGCTGATTTTTGTCATAGAACATTCCCTGTGGATTGCGGTGTCCATAACTCCATATTTCCGGCAATGCGCCCGTTTGATGCACAAATGGATTGTCTTCAGGCACATTGCCGTTCAAGTCCAAACGCAGAATTGAACCGGCATGTGTGGACAAATTCTGAGCATTGGGACGTACACCTCGGTCACCAACTGAAAAAAATAGATGCCCTGCTCCATCAAATGCAATGCGGCTCCCGAAATGTCTTCCGGTGCTGCTTGCAGAACGAGTAACGAGTAGGTCCTCTAATGCTACAAGACGGTTGCCTTTTCTTCTGGCCCGCGCCAGTGCGGTAACTCCCTTGCCTTTCTGTTCTTTGCTGTAGGTAAAATAAATCCAGTCTCCCGACGTATAATCAGGAGGAACGGCTACATCCAGCAGGCCACCCTGTCCTGTACGCATTACTTTCGGTCCGCCGCTAATACGGATTATTTTCCCGCTTGCAGGAGCAAGAATTCCAATCTTCCCGTTACGTTCGGTAAATAAGATTTGATCCGGACTGATAAAGACCATACCCCACGGAACACCAAGTCCTTTTGCGATTGTCTTTATCTGGAATGTTACGCCACCTCTGCTTGTCTGCAAAATTGTTTCACCGGATGCCGTTTGAATCATCCAGAAGAATGCAAAAAACAGCCACAGAATCTTTTTCGCCAAACGAAGAAATTTGTTATTTTCCATATCAGGCGTACTTATGCAGGAGCTTTTCCGGCTATTTTTTTGGAATACGTCCCAGGAGGTAAAACTCATCATTTGCCCGCATGTTAGTTAAATCTGCCATTCGATTGGATAAGGAAAAAAAAGCTGAAATTGCACCCGTGTCCCAAATGTCATCATCAGAAAAACCGTGTTGACGCATTTCCTCAAAATCAGATTCGTCCAGATCACTTGACTCTATTGAAACTTTGACTGCAAAATCAAGCATTGCTTTTTGCCTTGGAGTGATGTCAGCCTTGCGGTAATTAGTTGCAATCTGGTCTGCTAGATGCGGGTTTTTCTCTCGAATTCTTAAAATTGCACCGTGTGCTACGACACAGTAAATACATTGATTGACACCAGAAGTTGCAACAACAATCATTTCGCGCTCGCCCTTCGTCAGTCCTCCCTCTTTTTCCATCAAGGCATCATGATATGCAAAAAAAGCTCTGAACTCATCCGGACGATGAGCAAGTACCAGAAAAACATTTGGAACAAATCCGGACTTTTCCTGTACTGCCAGGATCCTTTCCCGGATGTCTTCCGGCAATTCTTTAAGTTCGGGAACCGGGAAGCGGCTGATTGTTTTAGCTGACATTATGGTGCCTTTCTTTTTATAGTTTGTTGTTGATCGTTTTTTTTGGATTACATCAGAGATTTTAAATCGTTTCCTTAAAATTCTTCCTCGCATATATCTGGTTGAAGTTATATATTATTGGTTCATCTTGTCAAGAAGTAAATTGATTTTCGATGCAGCCGGTGATTTCGTTTAACTGTATCCTGACCAAAATAATAAATGAACCTGATCGGAGACATCCAGGGGAATTACCGGACTCTGCTGGCACTGCTGAAGCAGATGCCGGACGATGATCCTGTTTCGGTGGGAGACATGATTGACCGCGGGCCGCGCTCCATGGAAGTGCTTGAGTTTTTCCGGAATCACGGGAAGGCGTTGCTGGGAAATCACGAGCATATGATGCTCGATTATTTCTGTGACAGCGGAAATTACATGCCTGGTCTCTGGCTGATGAACAGCGGAGATGCAACCCTGAATTCTTTGGGACTGGAGCGCTCGGGTTCCCTGCCTGAAATACTGCAGGATTTCCTCGAATCACTCCCCTTGTCGCTGATCCGAGACGGACTGCTTGTGACTCATGCACCTGTTCACAAACGCTGGAGCTTGGAGGATATTGCTTCTGAAGACCACCTTGAACTAAGTCCTCTTGATCAGAGTGTGATATGGAACAGGGAAGACCCTGTTCCCCGTGACGGATATTTCCAGGTATTCGGTCACAACGGCTACCGTTACGTCCGGGCTCATTATTTCGATACAAGGTTCATGATCCGGCCTGAATCAGCACATGCGGTTTGCATAGACACTGTTCGGGGTCAGGTTTTGAGCGGACTGCATTGGCCCTCCCGCCGGATATTTGAACAGGAATATGTTGATTAAAGGCATGAAGAAAAACACTTTCAGCAAGAATTGAACAAGCAGGATGCAGACGAGTTATCCATTTCGGCAGAAAACCTGAAAGCATCGATGTATTAGATCCTGCAACAGGAAAAGTGATGTTAACCTTCATAAAAAATTTCAGGATAAAGAGATTATCTGTTTTCTCTGCATTTCTTTCAGTACTCGTTCTTCTCTCGAATTCCGTACAGGCAGTTGATTGGGTGTCCAAACGAACGCAGATGATCGACATGCACCTCACACCGCGGGGAATCTGGAACCCTGCCGTGCTCAAGGCGATGAAACAGGTGCCGCGCCACGAATTCGTACCGCAGCACATTCGCAAACTGGCTTATGCCGACCGTCCCTTGCCGATAGGCGAGGGACAAACCATCAGCCAGCCTTACGTGGTGGCCTGGATGTCTCAACTGCTGGAGCTCGAAAAAGGCATGAAGGTGCTGGAAATCGGAACGGGTTCGGGTTACCAGGCAGCAGTGCTGGCGGCCATGGGAGTGAAAACCTATTCCATGGAAATCAGACCGAACCTTGCCCGTGAGGTCAAAATTCGGCTGAAAAAACTTGGTTACAAGGTGGAGGTGCGTCAAGGTGACGGTTATTACGGCTGGAATGAGCATACACCCTTTGACAGAGTCATCATCACCGCGGCTGCCAATCATGTACCGCGTCCATTGCTCGACCAGCTAAAACCCGGCGGTAAGCTGATCCTGCCCCTCGGCAATGTGCGTTACTCTCAAAACATGACTCTGATAGAGAAAGACTCACAGGGCAAAATGCGTACTTCGCAGCATGGACAAGTCCGCTTTGTGCCGATGGTCGGAGCGGCACAGGAATAGCCGTTCCCTCCTTCACCCTCCCCGAATTTCCAGGGTCAACCACGCGGTTCCATAAGCCAACGCACCCAGCAGAAACAGAATCGACTGTCCGGCCAACTGTGCGATCCATACTGCGCCGGCCGCTCCCGCCACTGAAGCGCAGGCGTTGGCACACCAAGCCATGGCCACCCGGATTCTTCTTTCCTCAGTATGCTTTCCAAAGACCGAAAAATGCTTCAGTCCTGCCGGGAAAGGAATACCCATCAGCAGCCCGCTCGCACTAACCGCCAACCAGGCCCACAGCAGCCGTATAATCCATTCTTCGCCGGACAATTCCCTGAGCAAGTCCGGGAGGTTTCGGAAGCAGAAGAACAAACCGAACAGCAGCAGCAAAAAATAAAATCGTATTCCGGTTCTCGAGAACCTACTGCTGAGGAAAGAACCGAGTCCTGAAGCCGTTAGCAGTCCACTTAGCACCAGGGCGAAGGAATAGACCGGCTGTCCCAGAAATGGGGTAAGTTTTTCCAGCAATGCGATTTCCACCAGCATGAAAGCTAAACCAATATTGGCAAAATATAGTAAAACTGAAACGGTGTTTTCCATCCTGCGCAGGTGGGGCAGAATCGGAATGCCAATCAGCAGCAGCGCACTCAGACTCACTGCGGCAAACAGCAGGGGAACAAGCAGCCCGGCTTCAACCAGACCTTCCCACTTGCCGCCGAGACTCTTTCGAATATCGTCCAGCCTGTTCCAGTCCAGGAAGAGTTCAAAATATGGCCGGTCATCGGTAACCGGTTGCAGGTCAAATGGAGTCCTTGAATGAAAAGCTGGAGGATCGCCAACAGTTCCCGCACTCCTAGTGCATAAACTGGTTCCTGCAGCTGGATTACACTATTCCTTTCTGTTTCAGGCATGTCCGGATAATAAACTGGAGCGAATCCTCTGCTGAGGCAGAATTCGCGGAAACGACTGCTTTCTTTAGGTGTCCAGGCTTCCCGTGAAACCAGCACCATCAAGGTACTGAGTGTCCGGAACACTCCCAGCCTCTGGTCCGGTTTCCAACCCTGACGGCGCATTGCAGTGATAACGGTGGCCAGCAGCCGCATCTCACCGCGAGGAGGCGGAAGCAGAAAACGGTGCACAGCCAGCCAACCGCCGGGTGCCAGGCGGTTCAGCAGGGACTGCATACCTTCAAGGCTCATCAACTGATCGGTTTTTAATGGATCCATGCCTGTGCTGCCGACCGGGGCAGAGCTTTCGATTGCAACCAGAATCCTGTCAAAATTCTGCTCCGGCTTTTGACAGGATTCCGGACAGTCTTCTGCCAGAAGTGCGCGTGCTTCAGTGGCCCGAAATTCAATTTGCGGGAAACGGCTGTTTTCAGCCAGCCTTTCTGTCAGCAACGGATACGGCGTCTGAACCAGAACAGAAGAAGTACCGGCTTCAACTGCAGCTAGCGCCTGCTGCCCCCCAAGTGTTTTCAGTATCAGCACATTTTCCGGTGGTGATTGTTTAAAATACAGCACCCACTCCGGAAGGTGACGCAGATAAGATCCAAGTGAATCGGGAACCAGAGGTGCCACTCCGGTAAGACCGTCAGCATCCAACGTCAATCCAAGCTGATCCGGAAGCGATCCCCGAAATTCCAGACTCAAGCCGGGTGCAAAGCGGGCCAGCGGAGTTTCCAGCCAGTCAATCCGTACGGAAGCATCGCGTTGTGTTTCCAGCAGTTTGCTGCCGGGATAGCGTAAAGCATGGGGAAGATTCTTGTAGTCGCTGATTCTGAGTTCCAGTTTCCCCAGCCAAAATGAACCGCAGAACAGGNTCAGCAGGGTCACTAACGCGAGNACATTTTGCTTCTTCCCTGAAGCTAAGCAGAGGCTGCTGCATGCTGCCAGAAGCGCGGGTATACCTAGACCTTCAATTTCCGTCAACCACGGGGCCGTCAGGAAAAAACCCGCGCATCCGCATGCTGCGCCGATAAGATCGCTTGCGTAAAGAAAATGCGCGTGTTCGGTGTATGCTTCCAACAGCAGGTTCAGCGTCAGTCCCGCCAGAAAAAAAGGGAACGCCAGCAGCAGGAAAATCAGCAGCAGCCAGACTCCGTGCCGTGGATCCAGCGCCATCAGTGCCGGATCGAATGGCAGGTGACTGCTGAGCAGGAAAAGAGGGATCAGAAGCAGNGAAAAACAGAGGACAGGAAGGAGAGGCGGGATGCGACGGGAGCTGGACAAACGAAAAGCCCCGGCCGCACCGTAGCCCAGCAGAGCTCCGCTGATGATCAGGAATGCATAATGATTCCACAGTTCAATGGCCAGCAGACGCGAAAGACTGATTTCGTACATCAGAGCTGCCGATGAAACCAGAAACATGCCTGCTGGAATACGTACTCTCATCTTCTCTGACAAATGTAGATCTGAACATTTCTGAACCCTCCGCTCATCTCCGGGTTTCTCTTTGCGGAAGCAATTATGCGGGCATTGGAGTTTTCACCCCTAACGGCTCAATCGATTTTCAAAACCTTTGCCCCCCTGATTCTCCTCGTCTTGAGTTCAACCAAAGCCTCGTTTGCATCTTCTAATGCGAATTCCTGAATTTCGGGTTTGATTCGAATTTCGGCCGCCAGTGCCAGAAACTAACTCACGTCTTTTCGACATATGTTGGCAACACTTTTGATTTCCTTTTCCAGCCATAAATGGACGGGATAGTCCAGGCCCAGAAGAGATTCCTTATCCGCCTCTTCTTTGCCAATCGCGTTGATGACCAGTCTCCCTCCTGGTTCAAGATTTTTCAAAGATTCAATTACAGATAACCATGCCGGTGTGGTGTCTATTATGCAGTCCAGTTTTTCCGGTGAGTCCTCTTCAATATCCCCTGACCAAACAGCGCCAAGTTTACCGGAAAACTCTCTCTCCTTCACACTTCTGGCAAAGACAAAAACTTTTGTATTCGGATACTGATGTTTCACCATCTTCAGAACCAGGTGACAGGAAGCCCCAAATCCGGTAAGACCCAGATTCTGTCCGTCCTTGAGACCGGACAATCTCAGGGATCTATAACCAATTGCACCGGCACACAGCAGGGGAGCTGCCTCAGAGTCGTTAAAAAAGTGGGGAATGTGATAGGCAAAGCCTTCTGCTACTTTCATATACTGGGCATATCCTCCATTTGCATCTCTACCGGCAGCTTTGAAATCCGGACATAGATTTTCATTGCCTGCCAGACAGAACTTGCATGTTCCACAGACAGAGAAAATCCAGGCGATACCGACACGATCTCCAATTCTGAAGGTGTTAGCTTCGCTTCCGGTTGCTTCGATCCGGCCAACCACTTGATGTCCCAGTACAATTGGCAAACGCGGCGGGTGTGTTCGCCCCTCAATCTCATCCAACTCGGTATGGCAAACCCCGCAGGCAGAAACCCTGATCAAAATCTCATTCGCTGATGGGATGGGATCTGGCAGTTCTGTCAGTTCCAACGGAGCCTGATTTTCTTCGAGTCCGCAGAGTTCATTCAAGACCATTGCTTTCATTTTTTTCCTGGCTGCGCAGAGCGGTCTGCATAGAAAGGTAACCGGTGAGGATGCCGTCCTCGTAGTTGAAAAGAGCGTCTGTGGATAGTTCCGGAAAATCCTGGGGGTTGCGGATGTCTTCCGGAGTTGCATCCGCTACAAGTTCGCGTGCAACTTTGAGAACTTTGGACCGCTGCTGATCAACCATTTCCTGAATCAGTTGTGCAATTGAGGATGTGTCACTCGGCATTTCTGCATTTCGAATTTTGTTAATTTTCCATCCCGTCTTTGGTCATAATCCGCAGTTTAGCACGCAACTTGAGTATTGTTTTTGAGCGGATTTGTGATACCCTGGACTCTATTACACCCAGAATTTCTCCTATTTCCTTCAAGTTCATTTCTTCTTCATAATACAGAGCCAGCACCATCTGTTCCCGTTCCTCCAGTTGACCAATTGCTTCAGCCAATTTGGTTTTCATCTGCTGCAATGACAGTATGGAAAAGGGATCTTTTTCTCCAGGTTTAGACAGGATTTCCAGTAAACTGACACTGTCTTCCTCATTGGAGTAACCTTTGAATTCTTCAATGGATATTAAAGGGGTGGGGCTGGCCTTGCGGATGAATTCGTAATATTCATCCATACTCATTTTCATCTGCCCTGCCATTTCCTGGTCACTGGGTTCACGGCCAAGTTCAAAAGACAGTTCCCTCCATGCAGAGCTGTGTTTATTGGTGTCGGCACGAACCGAACGCGGCACCCAGTCCATTTTACGCAGTTCATCAAGAATTGCCCCTTTGATGCGGAATTCAGCGTATGTTTTAAACTTAACATCTCTGGTGGGATCAAACTTATCCACTGCATCCAAGAGCCCAATCATACCAACTTGATACAGTTCTTCCTGGTCTACTCCTGGTGGAAAACGGGCGGCCATTCTAGTCACAACTCTTTTGACAAGCGGGGCATATTTTATGAGTTGATCTTCCCTGCTCTGCTGAGTTTTTTCAGTATAGGGATTTTGCTTGGTGGGCATGATATTTACTCATTCCTCAGGTTCCGGAAATGTTCAGCAGTAAATCTACCATACGTTCCTTTGAGGCCACCTCAATATCTTCTGGAACTTTTTGTCCTACTGTCAAATAGGAGAGCGGTTTTTTGAAACGAATTGCATGGTTGAAGAGCGAACCGTAGGAAGCACTTTCATCAAGTTTTGTAAAAATAATGCTGTCAATTGGCATGCAGCCGAATTTCCTTGTTACTTCACTCATGTCACTGTCTTTGCTTGTTGCACTCAGAACCAGGGCATTATGTATCCGACCGCGTTCGTCAAATATTTCACGCATTTCATACAATTGCTTTTCGTTACGCTGAGAGCAGCCGTCAGTGTCAATAATGATTGAATCATAATCCTCATAGCTGTCAATCACACGGTTCATTTCAGCTTTATCTTTAGCAACACTGAACGGCACCTTGATTTTTTTAGCAAAAGAGCGAATTTGTTCAGCTGCAGAACTATGGTTTGTATCAACAGAAATCAGGGCTACTTTTCGTTTGTATTTCAACATTTGTTCAGAGGCTATCTTTGCTACAGTAGTTGTTTTACCAACTCCGGTCGGTCCAAGCAGCGCAACTATTTTTTGTCTTGGTTTGAGGCCTTCCATGCCCCTGGTAATTTTGATGATTTTCATCAGCATTCGGGCAATGAAAATTTTTACATACGCAAAATTTTCTATATCCTCTGCGGTCATGTTTAGCTGTGCTTCCATAACCAGGCGTCTCGAAAATCTTTCTTCGAGACCGCTGAATTTCATTTGCTGATAAAGCAACAGCAGATTTTCAGGCAGATCCGGTTCTGCAATACCGCCTGTTCGTGAAGCCAAAATGTGCATCATGTGCCGCATTTCTCCAAGCTCATGTTTTAATTCGCCTATTAAATGCTTGTCTAAACCGTTAGACTGACTGCTCAAATCTCCTAAAGTAATCCTGATTCCCTGAAGATCTTTTTGAATTGGGAGCATCATCTTCCGTGTTTCATCTGTAATTGAAAGCACAGATTTGTTACGCGGTGTAAGGAAAGTGTCAGCCAATACTGTTTCAGAAGCTTCAGCGCTGCCGCTGTATGTCTCAAGTGCCTTGGTAGTAGGAACAGATCTGCTGTCCTTTTTCTTTTCACTGGCGGAGGCAGTCACTTCCAGCATAGTTTTGCCGAACAGCCCAAAAGCACCCGTGTTCTCTTTAACTTGTCGGGTTGAAACGATCATTGCGTCAGATCCCAGGTCCTGCTTGATGAATTTCAGAGCCTCTTTGATATTATTTACGCGGTAACGCTTCAGATTCATAAGATTGCCAGATTACAAATTTTGTTTTAAATTTAATTTTTTCAGCCCTGAAGACCTGAAACTGTGCTTAATTATTATTGACCTAACCACTCAACTCTACAACACCAAGAGCTTCTATACGTACATCCTGAGCCACCTCATTATGAGAGAGTACCACAAGATTAGGAATGAAACGTTCCACAAGTTTTTTAACATGAGGGCGTATCAGCGGTGAACAAAGCAGAAGAGGCTGATAATTGTTGATGGTAAATTGTTCTATCATCCCATCGATACCATTTATAATCGCCTGTGCCATGTTTGGATTCAAGCCAAGATATGCACCCTGTCCGGAATCCTGAATTGCAGTAGCAATTTGATTCTCTAAATCCTGGTTCATTGTAATCAAAGGCAGCAAACCGTCCGGAGTTTGATATTGTCTGGTAATCTGCCGCGAAAGACTTTGGCGGACATGTTCGGTCAGCAAATCAGGCTCTTTAGTAATCAGAGAAACATCTGCAAGAGTCTCGAGCACAGTATGAAGGTCGCGGATAGAAACAAGTTCTTTGAGCAAATTCTGCAATACTTTCTGCACCACTCCTAATGATAGCAGTGATGGGATCAATTCTTCAACAACTTTTGGTTCAGATTCAGCATGAGAGTCAATTAATTTCTGAGTTTCCTGACGACCAATAAATTCAAAAGCATGATTCTTCAGGACTTCCGTCAAATGAGTTGCCAAAACAGTAGGCAGGTCAACAACTGTATAGCCGGCAAATTGGGCGCGCTCCTCATCTTCTTCTGCAATCCAGATTGCCGGTAATCCAAATGCCGGTTCCACTGTATCCACACCTGGAATCTCCTCATCTACATCTCCGGTTTTCATGGCAAGGTGATGTCCCATCATCAATTCATTGCGGGCAATCTCAATTCCTTTTATCGTAATTGAATATTCTCCGGGAGATAGTTCAAGATTGTCTTTGATGTGTAGCGGAGGAACGATGTAGCCGAAATCCAATGCTATTTGACGACGTATAGCCTTGATCCGTTTAAGCAGTTCACCATCCTGCTCTTCATCAACAAGCGGGATCATACCGTAACCCAGTTCCAGGCCAAGTATATCAATCGGTAGAAGTGATTCGATATCTTCCGGTTCTTCACTTATTTCTTTCTGGAGACGTGCTTGTTCTTCCTGATGCTCATCCTCTGAAATTTGCACATTTGAACGTTTACTTACTTGTGCCAGACTGAAAGTGAGAATCGCGAGCAGCATAAATGGAACTATAGGCAGACCCGGAATTAACGAAAAAGAGACCAACACCGCAGATACAACATAGAGCGCTTGAACATTACTGAAAATCTGTGTATGCAAATCCACAGATATTTTATTATCACCGGAAGCTTTAGTGACCGCAATACCGGCCGCAAGGGAAATAATCAGTGCAGGTATTTGTGAGACAAGTCCATCACCAATGGTTAAAGTTGCATAAGAATCAAATGCGTCTCCGACAGACATGTCGAACTGGGTGACTCCAACCAGCAGACCACCTAAAATATTTATTGAGGTTATTATCAGGCCCGCAATTGTGTCGCCACGCACAAACTTGCTTGCACCGTCAAGGGCACCAAAATAATCTGACTCACGCTGGATGGTTGAACGGCGTTGACGGGCTTCGTCTTCATCGATCAAGCCTGCGTTTAAATCCGCATCAATCGCCATCTGCTTTCCAGGCATGGCATCCAAAGTAAAACGTGCGGCAACTTC
>LPaug08P121000mDRAFT_1000173_pt1 | contig 11248 bp, 8 predicted proteins | sample LinP20P121000m_3_FD_9509 | JGI IMG/M metagenome (IMG submission 9509) | reverse complement strand
GTTATTTACCGCAGGGAATTGGAATTCTCTTATTTGGATCGTTGATATTTGCGCTTTTTTCCGCTGTTACTGCAAGTTACCCCATTATTATTAGTGCTCCGCAGGATATACCAATTGCAATTCTGGCACTCATGACCACCACCATTGTTGCTACTTCCGGATCAGGCTGGTCCTCTCAGGAACAGTACGAGTTTATTTTTGTTACGATTGGACTTTCATCGATCCTGGTAGGTTTGTTTTTCTACATCCTGGGGAAATTCAAGCTTGGAAAGCTGGTACGATTCATACCCTTTCCTGTCGTTGGGGGTTTTTTAGCAGGTACAGGCTGGCTGATTGTACAATTCTCTTTCAGCATGATGACGGATGTAGATCCGACAATCAATAATCTCTCCACTTTTTTCACCCCAGAGATGCTGATCCGGTGGGTACCCGGCGCCGTTTTTGCGGTCGCATTATTAATCATATACCATTATATCAGCCATTATTTACTCATGCCAGCTGTTTTAACCATTGGGATCGGGTTGTTCTATGTAGTAGCGTTTTTCAATGGTGTATCTGTTTCTGAACTAGAAAGCGGTGGCTACCTGCTGGGCCCGTTTCCAGAAGAGGGCCTCTTCACAGGACTGCCAGGGCAATACCTATCCACATTCGATTGGAACCTGTTTTGGGTTACGCTACCAGCCATTGGCACAATGATGATTTTAAATGCGATCTCAGTTTTGTTTAACTACAGTGGACTGGAATTGATCATCAAACAGGATGTAGATCTGGACCGGGAACTGAAAATGACCGGTTTCAGCAATATGCTTGCCGGTTTGGGAGGTACGCCTCCGGGTTACCTCACTTTGAGCGAAACAAGTATGGCATATAATATCGGTGCCCGCTCTAGATTGAGCAGCATTGTGGTCGTACTGCTTTGTGCATTCACCTTATTCTTCGGTGCGAATGTGTTATCCATTTTCCCAAAAGTGATCCTGGGGGGATTGCTCCTGAATCTAGGCTTATCCTTTTTGGAGGAATGGCTTTATGACACCTGGGAAAAATTGACGAGGAATGATTATTTTGTTATTGTAATCATCCTGTTTGTGATTGCTGCGGTGGGTTTTCTGGAAGGAATAGTGATCGGTTTACTCATGTCGATTGTTCTGTTCGTCTTAAGTTATTCTAAGGTGGAAGTAGTTAAACACGAATTGAGCGGCACGACATTCCACAGCAATGTAGAACGATCCGAATACCTAAAACGAATCATTGCGGATCACGGAGAACAGATCAGTATTCTTCCCTTGCAGGGTTTTATATTCTTCGGAACTGCTAATCGGTTATTGGACAAGGTGAAAGAGCGGGTAGAAAATGAAGAAGCCTCACATCTCAAATATTTGATCTTTGATTTTCGCCATGTAACCGGTCTGGATTCTTCGACTATCAACAGTTTTAACAAATTGCGGATCATGGCCAAGAATCATGGTTTCAAAGTGGTTTTTTGCAGTTTAAATCAAGACATGACTAACCAACTGAGGACTGGAGGGCTTTTGCCTGATGAAGGAGGTGTCTTTGTTGAATTTGATGATTTAGACCATGGATTGGAAAGATGTGAAGATGAGCTCATTGAGCAATACAAAAGGTTGGACGAGGAACTTCCTGATTCTAAAAAGGCGGATTCCTTTAAAGATCAATTCCCAGGAATTGCCGAATTTTTCGAAGAAAAAATAGTAGATGGTAATACCTCATTATCGAACAGGGGAAAGATCCAGGCGGAATTTATTTTATTGACTCAGGCCGCATTACTGTCCGCTTGGATATCGGTACAGGGGAAGGAATTCGATTGAAATCCCTTGGGGCCGGAACAGTGGTGGGTGAAGTAAGCCTGTACTTGGGATCAAAGGCCTCTGCATCTGTTTTGACCAAGACAGATTGTGTGATTTATTTTCTGTCCAAAGACAATTTTCAGAAATTGAATCTAGAATCACCAGGAAAAGCGGCCGAGCTGCATACCTATATCATTAAACTCCTTAGTGACAGATTAGCGAAATCCAATGCTACAATTCAAGCATTGATGCGCTAATAAAAGCACAATCATAATAGCAATTCATTCTGTTGCCATACAAATGATTTTGTACCTAATAAGCGAAAAGATCATTATTATACTATAATCATAGGCGTAATGGAAACACAGCAAAAACCACAGAGTCTGGGACGAGTATTGTCATTGCTGGATGCTACCATGATCAATGCTGGTGGAATCATCGGATCGGGAATCTTTATGGTTCCGGCGACGGTTGCTTTCTTTACAGGTTCTACGTCTCTTTTTTTCCTGGTATGGATCCTGGGCGGAATTGTTAGCCTTTTCGGTGCACTTTCCGTGGCTGAGTTGGGCGCTGCCATGCCGCGAGCTGGTGGACAATATGTCTTTCTAAACGAAGCCTACGGACCGATCTGGGGATACCTTTACGGCTGGTCGGCTGTGGCTGTCATCAACACCGCTTCCATCGCAGCCGTTGGGGTTGCATTTTCCGAATATTTGGGATTTTTCTATCCGATTAGTGACACAAGTACAAAAGGTATTGCTGTCGGCACCATTGTCTTTTTAACCATTATCAATATTGTGGATGTGAAATCAGGAGCCCGTTTTCAAAATTTATTTACTCTATCAAAGCTANGCGCCATTTTTGGGATCATCCTATTAGGTTTAGTAATGGAAGGCGGGACAAATCAAAACCTGAGTCCGATTTTTTCAGATAAACCCTTCACCGGACTTATCGGTCCCCTAGGTCTGGCCATGGTATCAGTCCTATGGACATTCGATGGTTGGATCTTTGTTACTTATGTGGCCGGTGAGGTCAAAAACCCGGGACGCAATATTCCTTTGTCACTCATCTTTTGCATGCTGATTGTTGTATCGGTCTATCTATTGTTGAATTATGTTTTACTCTTCACACTGGGATTCACTGGGATGAATGGCTCCGATCTGGTAGTATCTGATGCTGCTTCCGTCTTCCTGGGAAGTAAAGGTGCCGTTGTTGTCACTTTAATCATCCTGATCTCATTGGTTGGTGCAAACAATGGATCTATACTGACCAGTGCCCGCATAAATTATGCCATGGCCAGGGATAAATTATTTTTTAATCAAGCCGCTCAAATTCATTCTAGGTTTAAATCGCCGGCTAATGCACTGATCATCCAATGCGTGTGGGCCTGCATCCTGACTTTTACGGGTACTTTTAACCAATTGATCACCTACATCATTTTTGCATCCTGGATATTTTATGGTATGTCCGCTGGCGCAGTTATCATTTTACGAAAGAAGAAACCAGATATGGATCGTCCATACAAAACACCAGCATATCCATGGATTCCTATAATATTTATCTTCTTTGCCATATTTCTTACTATCAATACCATCATGGAAGCACCCCGGGATGCAGCCATTGGATCCGGGATAATCATCGCCGGACTTCCACTGTATTATTACTGGAAAAAGAATGGCTGATTTGCGGCAACAAATCGCATCTGCTTTGGAAGCATCCCGGGAAGATCTCGTCAGTTTTATCCAAACACTTGTCCAGTCCCCCAGTCTTGCCAATGACGAGGGTCCCGTTCAGGAAATTATTCAGGATAAACTAGAGACTCTTGGATTGGATACAGAAAAGATTATTGTCAAGTTTGATAAATTAAAAGATCACCCTGCGTTTTGTAATGATGGATTTTCACCGGATTCACGAGTTAATATTGTGGGACAATGGCACAATGATGGTGGTGGGAGATCACTGATTCTGAATGGCCATGTGGATGTGGTTCCTACGGGCCAGGAAAATCTGTGGAATAAATCACCCTGGTCAGGCTATATAAAAAATGGCCGGATTTATGGGCGGGGTTCCTGTGATATGAAAGCTGGCTTAAGCGCCGGAATATTTGCAGTCCAGGTTCTTCAATCTATCGGTTTTAAACCGGACGGAAACATAATGATTCAATCCGTGATTGGCGAAGAATCTGGCGGCTGCGGTACACTTACCAATATTGTAAAAGGTTATTCCGCTGACGCAGCCGTGATTCTTGAGCCAACATCCTTAAAAGTATGTCCGATTCAATCTGGTGCACTCACCTTCCGACTGACTATCTCTGGTCGAGCCACCCATGCAGCAATGCGTTGGGATGGGGTGAGCGCCATCGAAAAATTTAACCTGATCCAGCAGTCCATTTTAAAATTCGAGAAAGAGCGTCATGATTCATTTAATGTAGCTTATTTTGAATCCAAAGATCGTGTCGCTCCAATTAACATTGGTACGATTAAAGGCGGAGAGTGGCATTCCACGGTACCGGAATCGGTTGTAGCAGAAGGACGTTTTGGCGTCTTTCCCAGTGAAACAACCCGAAATGCTCGTGATGCCTTTGAAGATCATATCGGTAAAATTTCTAATAATGACCCTTGGCTTAAAGAAAATCCCCCTGTAATTGATTGGTTCGAAGGACAGTTTGAATCGGGCCAAACTGATCTGGATGACCCGGTAATTCATACCCTCATTGATGCCATTGTGAGATCAACTGGAGATGCGCCTATTATTGAAGGTGTTACCTATGGTTCTGACTTGCGTCTCTTCACAAATCATGCTCATATTCCCGCTGTTCTCTTTGGCCCTGGGGATCTTCGTCTCGCCCATGCGGCCAATGAATATGTGGAAATTAATGAAGTGTTAAAGACAATAAAAATTATTGCAAACATGATTGTGAATTGGTGCGGGGGTACCTTTGATTAAGAATTTCGGTTGCCAGAATATGGTGGACCCCATCCGCCGGGCCTTAATCAAACATCCTAAGGATGCGTACAGAGATCAAGAAAATGTTGATCATCAATCACAGCAACTCAATTATTTCGGTGTTCCGGATTTTGAAAAGGCATTGAACGATTATGACACATTCGCTGGATTGCTTGATTCCTTCGGCATCGAAGTTCATCATCTCCCGGAAAATGAATCCACATCTCTTGATTCAATCTATACCCATGACCCCTGTGTTGTTGCCAACGGCGGAGTGATTCTCTGCATCATGGGGAAAAAGGATCGGTTACCGGAATCAGCCGCAATGGAAAACTATTTTCAATCAATTGATGTTCCAATTCTCGGTCGGATTGAAGCACCGGGAACCCTGGAAGGCGGCGACGTGGTATGGATCGATGAACGCACCGTTGCCATTGGTGTAGGTTATCGTTCTAATGCGGAAGGGATTCGGCAGTTCGGGGAATTGTTGGGTAACCTGGTGGATGAAGTCATTTCAGTTTCACTCCCCCACTGGACCGGCCCTAGTGGTTGCCTGCACTTAATGAGCAATGTGAGCCCCGTTGACCACGATCTTTACCTGGTTTACTCTCGTTTACTTTCTGTTTCGTTTCGTCAGTATTTGATTGAGCGTGAGATCAATCTGGTGGAAGTTCCCGATGAAGAATATGATTCCATGGGCTGCAACGTTTTGGCAGTGGCACCACGAAAATGCATCATGATTGAGGGTAACCCTATCACACAGGGCAGATTAGAAGCGGAAGGAGTGGAAGTTCATACCTATGATGGATCTGAAATTTCACTGAAAGGAGCCGGCGGACCGACCTGTTTGACACGTCCATTTCTGAGATTTGCATTATGAGCTACGGAAACCAGTTCAAGGCCCATACCCAGCTCAAGCTGTCTCCCTTTTTCGAACGCACTTCCAAACTGAATGAATCCCAGGAGTGGCGTCGATGGTCCGGTTATCTTGCAGCCACCAATTATGAACTGACCCACGAGAATGAATATTTCGCCATTCGGACCAAAGCCGCTCTATTAGACATCACACCTTTATACAAATACATCATTGAAGGCCCCGATACTCAGCGCTTTTTAAATCGCATGGTGACGCGGAATATAGGTATCTGCAAGGTAGGTCAGGTTATGTACACCCCTTGGTGCGANGAANACGGTAAACAGATTGATGATGGAACGGTCCAGCGCTTATCTNATCATAAATTTCGTATTACCAGCGCTGAACCCAATTTAGAATGGATTGAATACAACNCCGCTGGTATGGACTTATCTATTTTGGATGATTCATATGCAACCGCAGCCCTGGCTATTCAAGGNCCAAACTCCCGGACTATTTTGAATGCTGTTACCAGCGATATCTTGAACAATCTCAAATTTTTCTGGATGATGGAAACCCGATTCGGCGATATACCTGTCTCTATTTCCCGTACCGGGTACACGGGCGATCTTGGTTATGAAATCTGGATGGATTCCAAAGATGCACTATCCGTCTGGGATTTGCTCATGGATAAGGGCAAGCCTTTCGGTATTACACCCACTGGACTGCAAGCGCTGGATATGGCGCGCATCGAAGCGGGACTGATCCTGTTGGACGTGGATTATATTTCATCACGGCACGCCATTGTTGAATCCAAGAAATCTTCTCCCTATGAACTGGGACTTGGGTGGGCCGTAAAAATAAAGAAAAAAGATTTTATCGGTAAAAGAGCTTTGGAAGCTGAATTAGCTCGAGGATCGGAATGGGAGTTTGTTGGCATTGACATTCAGTGGACTGAACTGGAAAATCATTACCGCAAGGTTGGTCTTGCACCGGGNCTTCCTGGCACAGCTTGGAGAACCAGTACGCCATTATACAAAGGCAACGAACAAGTGGGCTATGCCACCAGTGGTTGCTGGTCTCCTATCCTGAAGCGATACATCGCCTTGGCTCATGTTAAATCAGAATATGCGCAATCAGGTTCAACGTTGGATTTTGAATTAAAAGTTGAACACTATCGAAAAGTCACACCTGCAATCGTAGTCAAAACACCATTTTTTGATCCCGAAAGGAAACGCTCGTGTCCGTAGTAATCAAATATGATGCTATTGTTATTGGTGGTGGGCATAACGGCTTAACTGCTGCTGCCTACCTTGCCCGTGCCGGAAAGAAGGTGCTGGTTTTAGAACGGCGCTATGTACTCGGTGGTGCGGCTGTTACCGAAGAAGTGTTTCCCGGATTCAAATTTTCTGTCTGTTCCTACGTGGTGAGTCTGTTAAAGCCCAATATCATTCGTGAACTGATGCTGCCGAAGTTCGGCCTAGAACTTCTTCCGCTGGAAAGNACCTTTACGCCGTTGGACAATGATTACCTGCTACGTACTGCCGATGAGGATCAAACATATCGAGAAATTTCCCGCCACTCCCCGCGGGACGCAGAAACGTATATGCGTTTCGGTCCGCTTATGGGCCAGATCGGTATGGCGGTTCGCCCTATTCTGGAAACAATCGCGCCCAATGCGATTCGTCCCAGTCTATCAGATTTGGGCGCTATGAAAAAACTTTTGAATCATTTCAAAACATTGAGCGACGAACAATTCGAATACCTGACCAAACTCATGACTATGAGTTCGGCGGACTTTTTGGATGAATGGTTTGAATTTGAGCCCTTGAAGGCCACCATGGCTGCCAGCGGTATAATCGGTACATTTATGGGGCCCCGTTCGCCAGGTTCCGCCTATGTGATGCTACACCATTATATGGGCGACATTGACGGTGCATTTCGTGCTTGGGGATTTCANCGCGGCGGAACNGGTGCNGTCAGTATGGCCATTGCCCGCTCNGCTNAACATTTNGGCGCAGATATCCTAACCNAAGCACCGGTGGAAAAAGTCATCGTCAAGAATGGTCGTGCNNTNGGTGTTGTGCTTGAAAATGGAGATGAATACCAAGCAGACAAAGTGATCTCNGGTCTGGATCCAAAACTATCCTTTTTNAAAATGGTGGATGAAAGCGATCTGCCATCGGATTTTGTNACAGATATCAAAAACTTCCGCATCCGCGGTTCATCGGGAAAGGTAAACCTGGCCCTGGATGGACTGCCCAATTTTACATCCCTGCCCGGCGATGGTCCCCACCTTCGCGGCGCTATTTCCATCAGCCCCAGTTATGATTATTTGGAAAAGGCTTATGACGATGCCAAGTACGGCAATTTCTCCCAGGAACCGTACATGGACATAATTTTTCCATCGGTTATCGATCCGGCAATGGCGCCACCTGGTAAGCACGTTATGTCCTGTTTTGTCCAATATGCACCCTACGATATCAAAGGTGGCTGGAATGATCAAAAACGGGAAGAATTCGGCGACGCAGTCGTTAATGCAATTGCCAGGTTCGCACCCAATATCAAGGATATCATCATCCACCGTCAAGTCCTGACTCCGGCAGATCTGGAATCCACTTTTGGCCTGACCGAAGGTAATATTTTCCATGGTGAACTATCTCTCCAGCAATTGTTTATCCTGCGGCCGGCAGCGAAATGGGCTAATTACAAAACACCGATTAAAAATTATTATCAATGCGGCTCTGGCACACACCCCGGTGGCGGAATTACCGGATCACCTGGGGAAATGGCCGGCAAAAAAATCTTAAGGGACTGGTAATGGAACAGTTTGATATAATCGTTGTTGGCGGTGGTGTGAACAGTTTGGTTACCGCTTCGATTCTCGGCCAGTCCAGGAAAAAGGTACTTTTACTGGAAGCACGAAATCAGATTGGCGGTTTAGCTTCCACAACAGAATTTGCGCCGGGGTATAAATGTAATCTGGTGAATGATGTAGTTAAGTGGATCGATCCAAGAGTCCTGAAAAAACTAGATATTGAATCCCATGGTATGGAACTGTTCTCACCGGATGTGGTGCGAATCGCACTGGATACTGATGATCAACATATTTTATTTCACCGCAATACGGACCAAACTGCCGCGTCCATTTCAACCCATTCTGACAAAGACGCCAAAGCCTGGGAAGAATTCACTAAATATATTGATAATCTTACCCACTTTTTAGAAAAGCTCTATGAATTGACTCCTCCAAGACTACCGAATGTTGGAATCAAAGAAGCCCTGTCCATGCGCACCATGTTAACGCCTGTCCGAAAACATGGCACCCGGGGTTTAGTAGATTTCTTGCGCGTGGCACCTATGATGATGCCGGAGCTTATGGACGAATGGTTCGAATCAGAATTGCTCCGGGGTGCTGTTTCTGCAGCCGGGATTCACCATATCACATTGGGACCTTTCGCTGCGGCTACTGGGTATAATCTTCTTCATCAGCATGTATATTCTGATAGAGTTTTTCACAATGCACATTTCATAAGAGGGGGAACGGGAAACCTGGCGGAAACATTGCTTAAGTTTGCTAAATCTGTAGGGGTTGAGATTCGCACCCGTTCAACAGTACAATCCATTGACGTGGCCAATGGGGTTTGCAGCGGAGTTACACTGGAAGGTGGAGAAACAATCACAGCCGCAAAGGTTGTCTCTGGTCTGGACCCTACCCATACATTCATCCGATTGGTCGGGTCGGCAGAACTGAACCCATCCTTTTTTACCCAGGTCCGAAATATCAAAAATCGCGGTAGCACGGCCCGGATCCATTTTGCATTGAACAGTCTTCCAGGAATTAAAGGTGTTTCACAAGATCAAATGGAATCTGTTTTTTCCATAAGCCCATCCATCGAATATATTGAACGGGCTGCTGATGCAGCCAAGTATGGATACATCGCAGAAGATCCTTATGTTGAATTCACCATTCCATCGGTAATTAATCCTAACTTCGCGCCTGAAGGTAAACACGTTTTATCCGCCACGGTGCAATATGCACCTTATCACTTACGAAATCAAACTTGGTCGGAAGAGTTAAAGGCCCAATTAAAAAATAATGTCGTCCGAGTTTTAGAAAATTATATCCCTGGATTTTCGACCCAGATTAAATCTTCCGCTGTGTTTTCTCCTATGGATCTAGAGAAAATATTTGGCTTGACTGAAGGCAATTTAAATCATGGGGAAATGACCCTGGATCAGTTCTTCTTCATGCGCCCCACCATGAGTTCTTCCCAGTATAAATCACCTATAGAAAATCTGTATCTTTGCGGTTCGGGCACTCATCCCGGCGGTGGAATTCACGGGACTAATGGCTTTAACGCTGCCCACGAGATACTTAAACAGTATCATCCTTAAGAGGATATCAGGAAACAAGAAAAAGGGGAATCTGGCTTAGCTGAAAAACTGGGTCAGTTTTTTAATATAACCAGGCGTTGTTCCACAGCAACCTCCAATAACCGTCGCACCAAGATCATGCCAGTATTTGCATTCCTGCAGATGCTGATCCGCATTATATTCATCAGTAAATTGCCATTCGGGGGGATTAAATTTGCCCACATGGGCATAGACACCTAAAGGTTTGTTCCACAAAGGTGCTAGCTGCTCCAGGCCTGCTGTAATATGATCGGGCGGGGCACAGTTTAACAACAATACATCTGGTTCATTACGGGCCATGGCATCTGCTACATCTGCCATGGACTGGCCTCCTAGAAGGCGGCCATCTTGATAAGGTACAAAGGCAACCCATGCTGGTATGTTAATTTCTTTTGCAGCCTTGATTGCCACCTCTGCTTCCGGAGTTGAATTGAATGTCTCAAACAGGAAAATATCAGCGCCGGCATCAGCATAGTCTGTCAACTCTTCCAGATATTCATCATATATTTTTTCAACATCCGGACTGCGGTCCGGCCGGAAACACCACTCCAAGGTGGTAATAGAAGCAGCAATTAGAGTATCATTATGATCAAATGAACGGCGCGCTTTATCCGCCAGGGCAACGGATTCATGGATTAATTTACCAGCCCGATTTAATAGCCCCCTGGCGCCAATAGCTTCCAGGTGTTCATTATTAGCGAAATGATTTCGAAAGCTACGTTTGCTAAGTTGAAAGGTGTTGGTAGTAATCACGTCCGCACCAGCATTTATGTAATCCTGGTGAATTTCCAAATTCAATTCCGGTTCGCTTTTTAACTGGTGGCTAGCCCAGGTATATCCGCGACGTAAAATTTCTGTGCCAATACCTCCATCAAGAAATGCTACCTGTTGGGCATCTATCCTGCTTTTTAATTCTTTATAGCTCATAGGTTTACCCCATTATTCCCCGGACAGCACGGATATGTTCGGGTGTTGTGCCGCTGGAACCACCTACAATCTGAACACCCTGATCCATCCAATTATTTACTTCTTGGGCATATTTTTCCGGTGATACTTCATCGGTGTCTTCGAAGCGAGGATAAAAGTCTGGCTTCCAACTGGGAGGACTATATCGGCCAATGATCGCCTTGGCGCCACAGGGTGATCCATTAATAATATTAGGTAGACTTTTCTTTATCATAGGTATGTTCCCAGCAGAAACAAGCACTGCTTCAGCGCCATTTCCCCG
>LPaug08P121000mDRAFT_1000166_pt1 | contig 11474 bp, 11 predicted proteins | sample LinP20P121000m_3_FD_9509 | JGI IMG/M metagenome (IMG submission 9509) | reverse complement strand
TATGCGCCATACTGCGATTTAATTTGGATGGAAACATCATTACCTGACATTGGCGAGTGTAAAGAATTTGTACAAGCAATACGAGAAGAACATCCAAATAAGATGTTCGCGTATAATTGCTCTCCTTCTTTTAATTGGAAAGCAAAATTAAGCGAATCACAGATACGTAGTTTTAAAGATGAACTTGGCGACATGGGTGTGAAATATCAATTTATAACCCTTGCTGGATTTCATAGTTTGAATTATAGTATGTTTGATTTAGCATGTAAATATAGAGATACTGGCATGACAGGTTTTGTTGAACTACAGCAAAATGAATTTGCCGCACAAGATAGAGGATTTACCGCAGTTAAACATCAAAGAGAAGTTGGTGCAGGTTACTTTGATGAAATAGGACAAGTATGTACAGGTAGTTCTGATTTAAGCGCAATTAAAGGGTCGACAGAAGACGAACAATTCTAAATGTGCGGAGTCATTGGGGTATATTCACCATGTTTTAGCCTTAGCATCTCTGCCCGCTGCTTTACAAAAATTTCTGCATGGTATGATCTGAGGAGTACCTGATAATCCTTCAGGAAATTGTCGTCACCTTTCCATTTTTCGGCCACCTTGTAAATCAAATCAGGAAAGAGGGAATTACCAAGAGTATGTGAGTATTGGGCCACCAATCTTTCCATTTTTATTTCTAAAGAAATTTTTTGTTCAATTCTTGTATTAGTTCAGTCTTTTCAGCTTCTAATCTAGTATTCGCAGGATTTACACTCCCAATGAATTTACTTTTAAGTCTTTTTTTGCTATCCCCAGCAATTTAAAATTTTCGTTTGCATCTTTTTGGTCTAGTTATCTATGTTCAAAAAGAGTGGATCTAATATGATCCATGACCTCTACGTAGTCATTTTCACTTAAATTATATATTTTCCTTATTTCACTGGGTGTCCTATTATTAATAAGAAAATCCTCGTCATTAGAAATACAAAGTAACTCATCAGCACATTTTTTAACTACTACTAAATTGAGCTTGTCTAAATTTTTTTTCTCCTCCCCAAGATCTATTTCAACACATGTCAACACTTATATAGTTTTGGTGTAGAGGTAAAATTTTCAAGAATGTGGAATTTTACTTGGAGGGTGTCTGACTCTGTGAAGAATTAGTGGGGGTTACTTGGAGGGTGTCTGACTGTGAAGAATTAGTGGGAGTTACTTACTGGGGATGATGGGGGGGCGTTGAAGTTTGAGAATTAAACGTTTTAAATAACTAGAATGAGTAACCTACAAGAAATAATGGTATTGAGCTAATAGGCTGGAAACTGAGTTTCTTCACACGATCCTCTACATCTTTTCCATAGCCCTTGTCACTTTTTAAATTTTCACTTTCTTTGCTTGAACTTCCAAATGAAGGGCCAATACCCAGTAAAACACTAATATCATTTTCAAAATACCAACCGTATCCACCAACAACACTTAATCCCCATCCAGAATAAGTGTAGGTCGAACCATCATCTGTTGTAAAAACTGAACTACCAGTACCCAAAAGGGTTCCGACAAAAAATGAATCACAATTGATACAATCAAATGCATAACCATAATTAAATCCAATAAAACTATTTACTCCTTTTTCAATATTATTCTCATTTATTTCTTGAGACAATTGTCCAAAATGGAATCCAACAACATTTTGCTTGTCTAAATTATATGTCAACGAATGAGCAAAGAAAGCAGTTCTGAAAGCAAATCTCTTTTCATCAGCCGATTGACCAAACAATGGAGAAGCCAGAATTAGGAGAAGAAAGATGGATGATAGTATTTTTTTCATTTTTACCTCCTATTCTAGTTTAAATTCTCAATATACAATCAAACTTTATAGTAATCCTTATTTCCTATACGTCAAGACTTTTTTCTCTGATTTGGATGGGTAATTTACAAGAATGTGGGGATTTTACTTGGAGGTTGTCTGACTGTTTTTTGTAAGCTACTTTCATATGAGTGGTAAAAATAATTGATTCAGGATGAATAAAAGTCAGTCGCTCTAAATTAATATCAGTGACATATCACCGAAATGCGGTGTGGACAAGTGTTGACAGAACGTCAAAGTGTGGACAAATAGAAAGACTTTTAGAAGAAGGAGGGCTGAGCCAATCCCTCTTCTTCAAAAGGAGTATAATTTGAAAATACGGGTGTTATGAAGGCACCGCCCGCATAATCATTTGGAACTAATCGATATGATGCCGAATGTTTGTAGGCTGCGTAAAGATGCACGCCCATTCCTTGTATATATTGATAGTTTGTTACTTGAAAGATTTGAAAATACATTATTTGTCAACGTATTCCTTGACTGCCATTAAAACTTTGGTACAGTCTTTTTGCATTTGCACAAAACGTTCAGTTTTTTCTCGTGTTTCCTCATCCATGTAAAGATCACGTCTGATTTCAATCTGCAGAATGTGCTGATTAATTTCTGGCCAGCCATAACGAAGTAACATTTCACCTCCAATGAACCGGCCATTGATGGTGACATCATACCCGCAATCTGAAAATGCATCGGCAACGCATTCGGTATATTCAAGGCTACAGGATTGGCCTTTCCGATCACCAATATCTACCTGCGGCCGTTGCCCTCCTCCGCGTAACTTGGAATCGTACTGGGTATAAGAATGGCAATCCATCACATACGCACTGTTATGATTATGTCTAATATCTTCCAAGACCGCAGTTACCGCCTGATGAAATGGCACGTAGCAGGTCGCTAGCCTTCGTTTTAGTTCCTCCTGAGAAAGCTTGCGGTTATAAACATCATACTTACCTAATTTTGACTTTGACCAGAACAGAGAAGAACCGGTTTCCAATCCAGATGTAGTTGGCAGAAGGCGACCATACCATGTCTTCCCATTGGTTATCATATTGGAGTCAATATCGTGTTGGTGTCGATTTACATCTATATAGACACGGGCAAAATTGGCTCTTATTGAAGACAAACCCAGCGGCATGTGGGCTTGGTAAAGCTCATTAACATACTTATCGTTTTGAAAGTCTATCACCTCAAATGATAAAGATGGATTGTAAAAAAAATCTTCTGGATAGCATTCTCCACTATGAGGAAAGGTAAGCATAAGAGGTGTTTTGTTGTTAGATTCACTATACTCCGTTATGCTTGGAATCTGTTTGCCTTTACAAATAATCGAAGTCATTGTAGGATGTTATTTTAAGCGAAAATAAAGAAAAAATTCGGGAATTTGTTCCGATGGAATTCCCTAATAAAATTGAAGAAACCAAGACTTTAGATTTGTATCAGTGAAAATTTGTATTCTGCATATAGGAACTGCCATTCCTAACCAGTCTTCGAAACATACGCCTTCACCTGTTCGTTTTAAGAATCTACTGAGCCCCTTGCTTCCGAAAGCCCAGTGGTTCACCATCAACTGCATCAGCGGTAAATTGCCAGATCAACATGATCAATTCGATGCCTATTTGATCACCGGTGGGGAATATTCAGTATACGATGAATATGACTGGCAGCACGAACTTTTTGATTTCATTCGTGCAGTCAATGCAGTGTTTATTCCCATTGCAGGTATCTGCTATGGTCACCAAGCCTTAGCCCATGCCATTGGAGGAAAAGTCGAACGTTCAAACAACGGTTGGAGTGTCGGTATTTTACCGATTGATGTTGTTGACTCACCACATTGGTTAACACCTCCACAGCAGAGTGTTAGTCTCTTTTCTATGCACCAGGATGAGGTAGTCAGTCTGCCTCAGCAGGCAACTCAGTTCATGAAGAGTGATCATTGCGAAAATTCCGGATTTTTTGTGAATACCCACATACTTGGTATACAACAACATCCTGATTTTACAAAGGAATTATGTCTAGATTTAATCACCAAGCGAAAAAAGATGATTGGCGAAAAATATCAAAATGCAATTGATTCCCTTAGTTCTGATCATGATGGACAAGATGTTTCCCAATGGATGGCCAATTTTTTTAGCGTGTAAGCTTGTGAATATACAGTGTCTCATAATCCATGGGTTATTATGCTGCCTTTAGTTAAAATCGATTCTCGGCATAGCATCAAGTAGCGATTTGGTATAAATGTGTTGCGGATTTTCAAAAATGTTTTCATTTGTATTCTGCTCAAGAACTACACCGTCCTTCATAACTATGACACGGTCGCACATTTGTCGTATCACTGCCAGGTCGTGACTGACGAAAAGTAAAGTGAGGGAAAAATTTTGCTGCAAATCCTTAAGTAAATTCAAAATACTAGCCTGAACAGATACGTCTAGAGAAGATGTTGGCTCGTCACAGAAGATAAAGTCCGGACGGAAAGCGAGCGCTCGGGCAATTCCGATACGCTGACGTTGTCCGCCAGAAAAAGCATGGGGTAATTTATTTAAGCCTGATTGTTCAAGACCAACTAGGGCCATCAGATCTGCTGCAAGTTTTTCAGTTTTATTCTTCTCTACCATTTTATGCACCCTAAGAGCATAAGTAATGTTCTCTCCAGCGGTCATCCTTGGATTGAGAGAGGAGTATGGATCTTGAAAAATGCACTGCATTGACAGGTGATCTTCACTCCGGACGGATTTATCTTTTGCAGAGGAGATATCATTTCCTTTATAAATAATCTGGCCGGAGCTGATATTATGGAGTCCCAGAATCATACGTCCAATAGTTGACTTCCCTGATCCAGACTCCCCAATAATTCCAACCGTTTCTCCTTGAAACACTTCAAAACTTACATCCTTGACAGCTTGAAATTCTTTACGAGGTTTAAACAGCGTTTTGGATGTAAAAAAAGTTTTCGATAGGTTTTTTACCTGTAATAAGGGTGAGTCTGATGTTTTTTGCTCTAGTCTTTTAGCATACAAATACGACAAAGCAGTCGATTTGTTGATCTTCTCCCCGATTTTGGTTACTTGAAATCGCTCGAGTCTCCTGTCAATACGTGGCACCGAGGCCATTAGTTCCTTGCTGTAAGTAGTTTGAGGTTTTAGTAGCACTTCGCGAGTTGGGCCCTCTTCTACTTGTTTGCCATTACGGAGAACATAAACATAATTGCATATTTCAGATACCACTCCCATATCGTGAGTAATTAAAATTATAGCGATATTCTCCTGCTGACAAAGGGTGGTTAATGTATGCAAAACTGATTTTTGCACAGTTACATCCAGAGCCGTAGTCGGCTCATCAGCAATAATCAAATCTGGTTTTGCGGCGATAGCAATTGCGAATACAATTCGCTGACAAAGCCCGCCTGACAATTGATGTGGGTACTTTTTAAGACGTTCTTCTGCAAAGGATACAGAAGCTTTCTCCAGTAATTCAAGGGCATATTGCTTAACCCTTTTACCTTGGAGATCGGTATTGGCTTCAATGGTTTCCATTATTTGCTCGCCGATAGTTAGGACAGGATTTAAAGCAGTCATTGGGTTCTGAAAGATATAACCAATTTTCTTCCCTCTTATCGACTCGTAGAACTTCTCATCACGGTTTGAGATAACATCATTATTAAGTTTTATTTTTGCTGATTCAATGATAGCCGGAGGATCCAGTAAACCCAAAATAGCACGTCCAATCGTCGACTTCCCTGCTCCACTTTCTCCCAAGATGCCCACGATTTGGCCTGGCTCCAATTCAATGGAAATATCCTTTGTTGCGTAAAAAAAATTGTTTTTAACAATGTCTGGATAGGCGACCGTAAGATTATTAATTTCCAGTAACTTTTTCATAAGGCCTGCTATTCCAGATTTTTGAGATAAGGGTTACTGAATTCTCTGATACGGTCTGCAACCACGTTAATACATAGCACCAAGATAACAAGGATAAAACCTGGAAAGATACTGATCCACCATTTCCCGGACAGCAAATAATCATTACCGTTAGCAATCAACAGACCCAGTGAAGGTTCAGTAATAGGAACTCCTACTCCCAGGAAGGAGAGAGTTGCTTCGGCTCCTATAGCTCCTGAAAGGCTCATAGGAATCATAACAAGGACCGGGGCGATACTATTTGGCAAAAGAAAACGCAACATGATTCTCCAATTGCCTAAACCCGATAGATGAGCTGCTGCAATGTATTCTTTCTGCATCTCAGACAGGGCGGCTGAGCGTGTCAGACGAGCCTTGCTAGCCCAAATTCCTATGATCAAAGCGTATATAATTTTATCTATACCAGTACCAAAAATAGCCAACAACATCAGTGCTAATAGAATTCCAGGAAAGCTGACTTTTAGGTCTACCGTGCGCATGATTATTGATTCAATCCATCCCCCCTGCTTAGCTGCAACTAAACCGAGTAAAACACCAACGGTGGTACCGACTATTACCGCAACAAATGCAACAAATAGACTGATTCGAAGACCATACATCACAGTTGAAAGAACGTCGCGTCCTAAAGCATCAGTACCAAGCCAGCTAGTCTCTCCGTTGCCCAAAATGGACATTGGTGGCAGTAGTCCATCCATAATATTCAGGTTTGCTAAATCATATGGATTCTGTGATGCAATCAGAGGGGCAAATATGGCAACAAAAACAAATCCTAGAAATCCCACAAGGCCTGAAAGAGCTAGTGGATGATCACCAAAAACCTTTATAAACCATTCTACAAATCGAGGCATAGATTTATTCATGGTTGGTCAAATCTGAAATGAGTGTGCTAATTATGGTGTCGTATGCGAGGGTCTAGAAATGCATACAAAACATCTACAACAAAGTTGATAAAGACAAACATTAGAGTGATCAGGATCAGATAAGCCACTACCACCGGACGGTCAATCATATGTATCGAATCAAGAAGCAATTTGCCGATGCCAGGCCACGCAAAAATGGTCTCAGTGACAGTCGAAAATGCGATCAATCCGCCAACTTCCAGTCCTGTAATCGTCACAATTGGAATAAGAATATTGGGCAATAAATGTCTCTTAATAATTTTTCTTTTGCTGATACCCTTTGCACGAGCAAAGGTCATGTACTCCTGGAAAAATACCTCCTGTGTTCCTGATTTAGCCAAGCGTGCCTGCATACAAATCTTGTAAATGGCCAGATTAATGGCAGGTAACGCAATGTGCTTCAGACCATCTAATGAAAAGAGGGACAAGTCGATTCCAAATAATTCAGTCGTTGATCCACGTCCCGAAGATGGGAATAATCTTAAAGACACTGAAAATATCAGAATCAAAATCAGTGCCTGCCAGAAATTTGGAATTGAATAGCCTACAGTTGTGAAGAAACTAATGACACGTGACATTCTGCTGTTGCCCCTTATGCCGGAATAGACGCCAAGGGGAATACCGACGATCAACCCAATCAACATGGCTAGAAGAGCTACTTCCAGGGTAGCAGGCAACCTCTCTAGGATCAGGTCTGACACAGGGCGACCGTGAACAAAGGAGACGCCAAAGTCACCATGCAGGATATTGCCTAGAAATATCGCGTACTGCTGAGGTAACGGTTTATCCAAACCGAGTTCGATCGCCAAATCAAGTTTATCCTGTTCGTTAAAGTCCTGATCAGCCAACATCTCGACAGGATCGCCAACGACAAACATTCCAAAAAAAACAATGAGTGACATGATTAATGCAAGCAATACACTCTGACTCAAGCGTCTTGCAATAAAGATAATCATCGAGATGATCTTAGTAAGAAATTTATTTCAGATGGCCATCTCTTAGGCCATTAGGTTCTTAAAACAAATGCCCTTGATGAGTCTTAAAGTCAAGATTATCAAGGGAGTTAATGTTTAAACCAAGGTGGGCTATTTTTTTGAGACCATCTCTGCCCAACTTCGTTCATCGGGCCGGCCCTCAACGGTGAGATTGCTGTCGTGAGCCCAGAGACTGTGTTGATAGTATAGGGGTATGCCGGGTAAATCACGGACTGCGATACGCATTGCTTCCTGAGCATAACCGTGGGATTTGGCCATATCGATTTCCACCGCCCATTTTGACATAGCTGCGTCAAACGCATCGTTATGATAATTGGAATAGTTACTTGCTCCTAAATTGAGATTCTTATTTCTAGTCGCGAAAGCATAAGACGTCATTTGTGCAGGACCCTGTGGATGTCCCCAGCCATACATAAACACACCCAATTTACGTTTTGATCGTCCTTTCCTGAAAACACTCCAGGGTTCGGCCTTCAAATTAACCTTCAGTCCAATCTTACTAAAGTATTGGGCAATCGCCTGCGCAACACGTGTACCATTCACGTAACGATCGTTAGGAGCGTGAAGGTCTAACTGAAATCCATCTGGGTAACCCGCTGCTGCTAAAAACCTCTTTGCCTTTTGTGGATCATATTCAAGTGCTGGCATGTTGGGATCCGCGCCTTTTTGATAGCTCGGGGCAAACTGGTTAGCCACTGTGGCCATTCCTCCCATCAAATGGTCAACGATAGCCTGACGATTTATAGCCAATGACATTGCTTGACGGACACGAAGATCCTTCAAGGGATTCTTCCCGTCTGAAGCAAGAACTCCTGNGGCTACGTCACTGCCAACGTCCAGAATCAAGAAAATACTTCTCCAAGACGGTTCGCTCGTATAGCTGTAATCGTCATTACCTTTGAGGCTGGTCACGTCTTCAGTTGTTGGGTTTTCAATGACGTTAAAGTCGCCGGCTAACAAGCCTGCCATACGTGCACCAGAATTCTTTACAGAGCGAATCTCAACCCTTTCCCAGTTAGGTCTTGAACCCCAATAATTGTTGTTACGTACAAGATCCGCATTTCCTGTGTTTTCGAATTTCTGTAGTTTATATGGCCCTGTGCCAATAGCAGCTCTGCCAGATTCAAATTGAGCACGGGTAGGAAAGTTAGTAATACCACAATTTCCTTTGTTATCGTATTTAATATTTCCCACTGGAAGATTAGCCAAACCTGAAGGTAAAATGGCCAATGATTTTAGCTTAGCTGTCAAAATTGGGTATGGCTGAACTGTTTTGAACTCTACTGTGTTATCATTTACAGCAACAACATCCGTTACCGGGCTCATCGCACTGGTAAGCATATTCTTTTTTCCACTCACCCGAAACATCATTCGGCAAGCGCTATAGACTACATCTCTAGCGGAAAAAGCATCTCCATTGTGAAAACGTACCCCTTTACGTAAATTGAATACCAGGGTGGTATCGTCCTTCCAGTGCCAGCTTGTAGCCAGTAATTTTTTATCTGTGCGCGACACTAAAGCTTCATAAATATGTTCATTCAATGAAGCCGTGGGTGATGCGCTGCTCTTGTAAGGATCTACCGTTTGAGGTGCAGCATAATAAGCCATGCGTAAGGTGTCTGCAGATATGACACTGACATAAAGACTAACTAACATGACGACCACTAAAAAAATCCGTTTGCTAATAAATTTCATATTAAATCTCAGATAATAGGTTTATTAATTTTTTAAAATACAGTCACAATTAAAGCTAGATCNTGTCAGGAAAATCAACAAAGAGCAAGAAAAAAACAATATGGAAAAAATAAACTGAATATGAACCCTCAAATTGCAAATCCCCCCTTTAGCGTGCCCTTATAGTTTTTGATGTTCTTGTGGATTCAAAATTGCTAAAGTGTTTCCAATTCGCAGTTTAGGAGAAACAAATATATAACATCAATCGGCTTGTTTTACAGGAAGTGGGGAGTGTTCTGGAGCGTGTCTGACTGTGAAGAATTAGTGGGGGTTACTTGGAGTGTTGTCTGACTCTGTGAAGAATTAGTGGGGGTTACTTAGAGGAGATGATGGGGTTGGATTTAGGCAGAGGTTTTTTCAAGACCTTCCAGAGAGCCACCCCAGCCCCCTGCCATACCCAAAAGGGTGCAAGCATTGTGATTATGGACCGAAAGACAAAATCGCAGTAAAATGGATCTTTAAAATATTTTACTTTTCTCTTTTATCATTTATAACAGTAATCCGATGCATATGTCTAAAATTTGGCAAGTAGTCACAAATAGCATAATGCTGAGTTATTCGATTATCCCAAATAGCTACAGAGTTATTTTGCCAGTAGAATCTAACTTGAAATTCAGGTTTAGCCATATGTTTAAATAAGAATTGCAGTATATGGTCACTTGACCCTTGACTTTCATTTACGATATTGCGAGTAAAGGATTGGTTTACATTTAAGTATTTCAGACCTGAAATAGGATGTGTCTCAATCACTTTGTGAACTGCAGAGCCAACTTTTTTTAACGCACTATTTACCGAATCAACTCCACCTTCTCTATAAAAGTCATTCCTAAATGTACCCATATCATGGATTGCCTCTAAACCCTCTAAGTCCTCTTTCCAGCCCTCTGGAAGGCTTTCATAAGCAGCACTCATACTTGCCCAAAGTGTATCGCCACCAACTTTAGGAACACTGACACCATGCAGAATGCTCGCAAAAGGAGGGTTAGATTTAAAAGTAAAATCTTTATGCCAATCATTTGTATCCGGCTTACTGTTTGCGTCATTTTTTAATAAAACTATACTTTGAAAGCCTTCTACATGAGGGTAGACAGGGTGACCGGGATCTATATCACCAAAACTTTTTGCTAATTTGAGATGAGATTCAGGTGTAAGATTTTGTTCTCTAAAAAAAATAACTTGGTGCTTAATCAGTGCATTGTATATTTTTTCAACAGTGTCACTATTTAAATCTTTGTTTAGAGAGACACCTGAAACCTCTGCACCAATTGCAGGTGTAATTGCTTCAACTTTAAACATAGTCCGGCCATCTAACTGTTGGTTTAAGGAGAACCCAATATATAACATCAATCGGTTTGTTTTACAAGAAAATGGGGAAGATCGTGGAGGTTCGCCTGACTGTGAAGAATTAGTGGCAACAACTGATGGAGCATCTAGGCAGAAATGAGACTAACTACTTTATGTATTGATGGGCGGGGCCAATACGCTCCCCCGGGGGCTGTATGCTGAGCCTCATTTCCCCTCACTCCTCAAGTTCATCCAACTCCTGCAACTGGATGAGGCCTGTCCAAATAAATCTCCAGCCAGGATTCCAGTTTACCGGTTGGACCGGTTGTAGTTGGTGCATTCCTTAAGGAAAAAAAACAAAAAATTAAACTGTTTTAAAACCGTCTTTTTCCTGTTCTCTTATTGAAAAGAAATATTTGGCCACACATTCTTCTGGGGTGCATATCCTTTTCCATAATTTACTCCATTGGAATGTATACCGTCGGTCAGAAGTTTTTCCTTACTGAAAAATGTGACTTTATCTGTAGTTTCTAAAACACGTATGGCAACAGAGTATTCTTCTCCATAGGAAGTTATGTTATCAGTTAAATCAATTGATAACATAGTACGATTATCCAGGGACTGTGCAGTTCCATTATCCCACACAATAGTTCCATTATCCAAGGCAGTCAGTGTAGCAATTGTTGCTCCAAGGATATGATCAATAATACCGATGTTTTTATTATCCGCGTTTTCTCCCCAGCCCGTTTGACCATACTCGAGAAACTCAATTCCGCCGCTTAATGAGCTATCTCCGTCG
>LPaug08P121000mDRAFT_1000162_pt1 | contig 11527 bp, 6 predicted proteins | sample LinP20P121000m_3_FD_9509 | JGI IMG/M metagenome (IMG submission 9509) | reverse complement strand
GATTGAGTGGTCGAACTCCGAGCCTCCTGAGGTCGGCCACACCTACGATGCCCCCTCCGATACCGCCCGGTGGGTGGGGTTCTCCATCACTGCGCCGGGGGTCTCAGAGGGCTATCCGCTAGCCGAATCTCTTCATGGATTCAGCATGCGACTGATCACGGTCTCTGATGGTATGCGTGATTGGTATAACTTCTCTCTGGAGTACGGTTTCTACCACGCTGCCACTATTGTTGAGGGCGGCGGCAATGCCTCACTCCCACCTAGCGAGGTGATTGACCTGTTTGTGACAGCGAGGAACCTCGGCAACTCGGTGCGCGACCTAGAAATCCAAATCGCGCAGACAGATGAGAACGGCTCCCAAACCGGCATTGCAGGAATGGCATTCTCCGATGGCGGGTGGGCGGCAATCGTGCTGAACAAGGCACAGTTGGCCGCGATGTCACCGAACGGGTCGGGCGAGGTCCATCTGCAGGTCCAGTCTCCCAATCATTACCCCGGGACACTGTTCTTCGACATCCGAGTGTGGAGCACTGCGGCCCCGGAGGAGGTCTCCACCGTATCTCAGAGGGTGAGTATCATCCCGCGCACTGGCGGTGTGCTTACTCTCGTCGATAACGGGTGTACCGGTGACATCCTCCCTGGAGGAACTTGTCATGGCTCTCTGCGTGTGCAGAACACCGGAGACGTGTCGTCGACTTTCGATTTGGTGATCGGCCATACTCCTGAGTGGCTCTCTGTCGAATTGGCGCATTCGCAAATCACCCTGGGCCCGAGTCAGTCGATGAGCGGCATAGTCCTCTCTTGCGCGATAGCAAACGGGACTCCTGCCGACCTAGTCGGGGGATTAGTCATCGGATTGTGGTTGGATGACTGGTCCCCGAATCAAGTGGAATTGGAGATATCAGTAGGCGAGATGTACAACTGGTTGGTCGAGAGGGTGTCCTCGGAACTCGGAGAGGACAACAACCTGACCTCCTACTGGACCCTTACTAATGCCGGCAACGAGCCGGATGGCCTAGTGGTCAATCTGGATGTCAATCTGGCTACAGAGTTCGGCTTGATTCCTCCCGAGGGGGCTTCTACTGGTACCGAATCCAGCTCCCCCCGCTCCTTTGAGATACTGGACGTGCCCGCAGGCGGATCGGTGAATTTCAGTGCCTGGATGGTTGTGCCACTGGAGGCTCCCGTGGAGACTACCGTCGTGCTGACGGTGGAGGTGCGCTCAATGCGCGAGCCCGACATCTCGTTCACCGCTGAGGACTCAGCACTGGTCCCTGCTACCTATGTGCCTCCGCTAAAGACTACGGAAGGCGCCTGGAAGGGGATGCTGATTGGCTGGCTTGAGGTATGGCACGAATTCATCCTGATTGCCGTCGTGGTCATCGCTGGTAGCATCGGGGTCGTCATAGCAATACGGATCAGGAAGGAGCGCGACCTAGCCTTGAGGGGGCCGGCTCCTCCTCCGGAGGAGAAGGCCGAGGACTGGATGTCCAAGTTCGAGGAAGGCGGCGAGAAGCAGCCCGAGATAGTAGACAGTCCACAGGTGGGGGCGGAGGGCTTCGCTGCAGAGTTCTTGGAGAAGTCCGGAGGTCCGTCGGAGAAGCCTCGTATCGGACCGGACAAGGAGGTGGTGGATTCCGCCAGTGATGTGCTGGACAAGCACCAGACAGAGGATGCGATAGACGCGGCCATAGAGCTGGCAGAGGAGATGGTAGAGGGAGATCTGCCGCACCCCAGCAATGTGATGCTCGACCCCGCAGAAACCGAGACTCGCAAGGTAGTGCCCAAGAAGCACAGAGATGATGATGGTCCGTCGGACTTCGAATTGGAACTGTGAGCGCGCTGTGCACGGGAGTGGACGAGGCGGGCAGAGGCCCGGTCATCGGCCCGATGGTGGTCTGCGCCGTTTGCATACCTGAAGGAGACAGGGGAGTCTTGGAGAGCATCGGCGCGCGGGATTCCAAGGATCTCAGCAGCCAACGCAGGGAAGACGTGGCTAAGCGCATTCGCGTAGAAGCCGCAACCCACGGGTGGGGGATCGGCCTCGTGGTCTGCGAGGCCAGCAGGATCGATTCAAACAGTATCTCCTCAGACTTAAACAGTCTCGAGATAGAGCTCTTCGGCGAGGCCATAGAAGCAGCCTCACCACGAGAGGGCGAGGGAAGAATCATGGCCGATGCTTGCGATGTCAACGAAGAGCGCTTCGCGAGGAGGCTGGCCTCTCGACTCGGAGATGGCTGGTCCTCGTGGCAGATGGTCGCGCGCCACGGCATGGATGCTGACGACAGGGTAGCTGGGGCTGCGAGCATACTAGCCAAGATCGAGCGCGACGCCGAAGTAGCCCGACTGGAGTCGGAACTGGGGATTCGGCTCGGCTCGGGATACCCATCTGACCGGATTACCCGTCAGGCCGTCCGAGAACTGGTCTCCGGTGGGTTGCCGCACGACTGTCTGCGGTGGAGCTGGTCCACAGTCTCGGATGCGTGGCAAGAGGTCCACGGAGGTCCAGTTCCAGTGAGGTCCGCCGACGAGGCAGCCACCGTTCAATCGTCGCTCGACGAGTGGTCAGCACGCGAAGCGTGAAATGCTGCTTTTCGGCGGTCTCTACGGATATCATGGCCGATTCTGCCGATTGGGACCCCGATATCGTCTCGACCGTGCGCAAGTATGCTCTGCAGAACGCGGTTGAGTACGGCGGCGAGGGACGATCCAACAGCGTGCTAGGTAGACTGCTTTCTGAGCGCGGGGATTTGCGTCAGATGGCTGGCGATCTAATGCCTCTAGTAGATGCCGAGGTAGCTGCTGCAAACTCACTAGCGGCAAACCAGGGGGTGGGTGCTGTGCGAGCCAAGCTCGAGCAGGCTGCTCCAGAGGCGCTCAAACGTGAGAAGCATCAGAAGGCCGTGGGGTTGAGGGAATTGCCCGGCGACACTTCCCAAGGCGTCGTCCTGAGATTCGCACCCAACCCCAACGGGCCACTGACACTGGGGCATTCCAGAGGCGTTGCAATCAACTCCGAGTACGCGAGGGTGTACGATGGCAAAGTGGTGCTACGCTTCGATGACACCGACACCAAGGTCAAGCCGCCGATTCCTGATGCCTACGACTGGATCGCTGACGAGTACGAATGGCTGGCAGGAAACCCTGCCGACATCGTTATCCGCGCCAGTGATAGGATGCCGGTCTACCTTGAGCATGCAGAGCGGATGATCGCCGGAGGATTCGGCTATGTATGCCGCTGTAGTTCGGTGTCGTTCAGGAATCTGCGCGAGGACAAGCAGGACTGCCCCTGCAGAGGTAAGGATGCCACTGAGAGCCTGTCCGACTGGAAGGCGATGAACGCCGGAGAGATAGAGGAGGGCGATGCAGTGGTCAGGGTGAGGACGGAAATGACTCTGCCTAACCCGGCTCTGCGCGACTGGCCTGCCCTGAGGATTCAGCACGCCCCTCACCCGATGGTCGGTGATCGCTACAAGGTGTGGCCGCTGCTCGACTTTCAGAGCGCCATCGAGGACCATGAGCAGGGGATTACACACATCGTCAGGGGCAAGGATTTGATGGACAGCACGCGCAAGCAGACTCTGCTCTACGAACACTTCGGATGGACGTATCCAGAACCGCTGTACTGGGGGCGTGTAAAAGTCCACGAGTTCGGCGGATTCTCCACTTCTGGTATGCGCGCCTCGATAGAAGCCGGAGAGCACTCTGGCTGGGGCGATACCCGCCTGCCTACTCTTCGGGCGCTTAGGAGGAGAGGTTTCAGGGCGCAATCGCTCCGGGACTTCTGGATTGATCTCGGATTGACCCAGAAGGACATCTCGATCTCTATGCAGACGATCGAGGCATTCAACGCCAAGCGAATCGACTCCTTGACCGAGCGACGCAGCTTCGTCCGTGAGCCGGTGATNCTGCCCTTAGACAGCAACTTGGCCACAGACAATCCGGGCTCGCGGATTTCCGTCCAGAAGCATCCCGGCGGCACTGTTGAGGGCTTCCGTGAATGGAACTTGGGAGATTCAGTTGCTGTCCAGGCCGCTGATGCCGCGGTCGGCAGCATCCGACTGAAGGAGTATGCGGACATCACGGTGTCCGGAGAGTCAGCCGCGGTCGAGTCTTATGGCAGGTCGGACGACCGGCCTGTAGTACATTGGCTGCCCCTTGAGATGGGACGTGAAGCCAAACTGCATCGACCTGAGGATGGTAGCATAATCTCCGAGAGCGGCCTGCTAGAGGACTTTGAGTTGGAAGTCGGAAAGGTCTACCAACTCGAAAGGGTCGGTTTCGCTAAACTCGAGGAACTTCCTGAAAACGGCCCTGCAAGCCTTCTTTGGCTGCATAGATAGGCCAGTTCGGCGCCTGTGGCGCCGCCCACGCGAACCGCGCGAGCGTGGCCCCGTGAGGCGGCGGATTCAAGGGAGACTGGCCGACCACAGGGACTGATGTCGCATCGACGCGGGCCCAGCGCCCTTGCTCTGGTGGCGCTGATGCTGGCCATGAGCATGTCCCCAATGACGGTAGTCGCCCAAGATGAGGTTACGTGCTGCAACTCCACCGAGTTCAACCTCTACCTGATGGGCGAGGCTGACGTCGGGACGCTCTCGCCGTTCGAGGGCAACTTGGAGGAAGATGTGGATGATTCCGAGTCGACCTTGGTTACCCCTTCCATCCTCGGCGAGATTAATATTGGCACATGGGGCGTGGTCTGGGGCATTGAGGGCAGTTACCCCAACGCCAGCTGGGACTTTTGGATTCCCTATGATGTCGAGGGTGCCGTCGGCGTGACCATCAACTCGACCCTAGAGGTGAAGATTGGTGGCTCGTTCTACGAGGGCACTTCCGGTATCGACCCGTATCTTACCGGTTCTGGTGAATTACAGATCACCGTGGAAGTCGAGCAGGGAGAGGTGCGCGACGGCGATTTGATTGAGCTCACTCTGACTGTTCGAAGCCTGATGTTCGCGCAGCCTGGAGACGAAGCCGGAATCAGATTCTTCTGGGGCTCGGAGGAACACGACGCCCACGTCTCGATGAGATTCCCGCTGGTTGACATCGAAATGAAGGACGCGAGCGTCCTCGGACGGCTGGTCTACTTCCCCATCGTCCTCACATCGGGCTTCGATGACCGCATGTGGTCTGGTTCGACCGGAGGTATTGCGGTGCAGAACGCCGACGTCAGCCAGATGCCGATAGCGACCGGACTGGACAACGGGGTTGAAGTGACTTTCGTTTGGGAGGTGCCGGAGACCTCAGAAGGGGGCAATGTACGTGTCGACTTCCACCTCATACCGCAGAGCGGATTACGAATCGATACCAGTCGCACCCATGAAATCACCATCGGCGAGGACACCGGCAACACAGGAGGCTGGTATCCGGCGAACGAACCACTGCGAACCGGCGGCTCCTCACTGGACCTCGACATCGAGGCGAAGTGGGACGGATACAAGATAGACCGCGAGGTCATAATCAGTTTCGACGGAGCGATGTCGCAGTGGATGCGCTGGGGTCTGGACAACATCGGCAATCAGAGTCTCAGTTCCAACAGTTGGTGGCGCAACCTGAACTCGTACTCCGACTCGGTACCATCTGCGGACAAGCACAACGGTAGGGTCGATGATTCCGAACTCCTCGCACTGCAGGGACACCTTACCGGTTCCGCATCTAACATGCGCTCATTCTTGTCTAACGGCCTCTCACTCGAGGTCGAGGCGATTGTCGGGGTCAATCCAATCGACCTCGGGCCGACCGAGATAATCATCGACATGGGCGGCACGAGGGCATTCAGCGCCGATGCCATAACTATCGTCATCGACACTTCCTACAGCACCGAAAGCGGCGAGAGACAGGTTCTGGTCGAGACCTTCGTGCGCTCCTCGCTTGAGGAGTACTGGACCGAAGTTGATCTGGATGCGGTAATCAGAGCCACCATGCTGGAGGACCTAGGTGCCGTCTCTGCCGATGAAATCGAGTATTCTCACCGGCGATGGTTAATTGTCGAGGTAATCACCATCGACCAGCCAGAACTCGATCCGGAGTTGGATTTCAGACTGGAGTTCCAACCTTCAGGTAACACCATGTTCAGCTCTCTGTTCGGTGCGATGTTCTGTGTCTTGATACTCTCTGTCTCCCTAGGGCTTGGTATGTCCCTGACGAAGAAGAGGGCGAGTGTGCCCGCCTTGGTCACCGTAGTCGCCCTAGGTGGTCTGGCCTTGGTGATCTATGTTCTCGGACTTCCGATGCCGATAGTGCTCGGTGTGGTTTTGTCTTCCGTGCTGCTGGTGTTCCCCGTTGCTCTGGTCTCTCCGAAACAGGAGACTATGCAACTGATTAGCAAGCGCAAGGGGGGCCCACACATAGATTGCCCAGCCTGTGGCACCTCTGTGCCTGTGGAGTCTGACGTACGCCCCCTGAGGCTGGAATGCCCCAACTGTAAGAGCATGCTTAGGGTCGAAGAGTAATCATTTGCCCGCTCCTAAGTAGCGAGTCGACCAGCTTCCCCGCTGCTACTGGGGCCGGATTCTCCTTCCACAGCCCGGCCGCAGATGATACCTGCCCCGACAGATCAGTGGACCAACCAGGACCCAGCACGCAGTGCCAGCCGATCTCCTCGAGCCTCGCTGTGGATGGAGTGGAGCGAGGGAGGGCGGGGCGCATCAGATGAGAGAGGGCGCGTGCCCGGCCCTCGAGATCCAATGTGGCCCATCGTGAGGCGACCGCATCGAGCGCGTTCTGGTCGATCCACGAATTTGCGCTGACGTTAGGCTCGGGTACCTCGGGTAGAGGGACGACGCGTATCGATCCATCCTCAACCAGAGCGTCCCGCAGGGCTGTGAAGACCGGGTCGTAGGTGGTATCCAAAGCGGAGTGGAGCCAATTGCCCGAAATCGCCCAAGGCCTGAGTCGGTGCACTCTCGAGCCCCCTGGACATATCGCCTGAGCCAAAGCGTGCGCCTGAGCCACTGCAGTGAGCGGTCCCTTCCGAGCATCGCCCTGATGTCCGGTCAGACCGTCTACGACGACGCTAGCCAGAGTGAGTTGTGGGGGGGTCTGAGGAGAGACGAGGGCCACTTTCTTCAGCCGGACCGAGGATATGCACCCATGACCCCTTGGCAGGGGCCTCGAGTCTGAATCGGCGTCGGTACGGCAGGCCTGCATCGACCAGTGCCGCTTCTATGGGTGCGATAGCCAGAGCGCCGGGAAAGGAGGGTGCTGCGAGCAGGAGAATTGTCTCGTTGCAACTGCGCAACTCGTCGGCGGCGTGTGAGAGAACACCGGCAACGGAAGCGAACGGTTCGAGTTCGAGGAGCGCACGCATTAAGGGGGCTGTGCAGTCGAGGTTCAAATCCCCTACGCAGGAATCATTCGACCATCAGTCGCAGTTGGTCGCGCTTGTAGGCCCAGTTTTCATCGAGTTGGCCATTGCTCTTGTAGTACCTAGCAAGACGTCGAATCTTCGACTCGCAGAGCTCGAGTTGGCGACGGTTGTGCAGATCCTTGCGGTTTCCTGCGAGGTGGTCGATGAGGCTCAAAGCCCGGCGCATGAGGTTCATCATGTCCTCAGGGTACCTAGGTGAGATGCCATTTCGAGCAAGAGTTTGCGAGATTCTCTCTCCGGTGACCAAGCGGACGTCAGGAACTGCATGCTGGTCACGCAGGATGGTCCCGATGATAGCGGTCGAGTTTCCGTCCTGAGCGAGGCTGACTATCAGGTCCTCGAGTTCCTTCTTGTCGGTGGCCGACCATGCCGGGGCCTCGCTCACACTGGGCTTGTTGGAACCGCTGCGACCCTTTCCGCCACTGTGCATACGTGCCATTCCGACTACCTCAGGAATCCGGCCGACCTGCTCTCCCTCTTTAATCGCTACGCAAACCCACCCGTAGGGTGGAGTTCACAGGCGGTGCTGTGCGCGTGCCAGTCTGCCGGGGCCATTGGGCCACTCCCACCCGGGTGCTTCGGCACGTGCCGAGCCTACCAGTCCACCGTCTTGCATGACCAGCACCTCGTCTCCTGCTCTGATTCCTTCCTCAGCGCTCTCGACATTCGTCGAAAACAAGTCCCCGTGCCAATCAACCCCAATCTTGAGAGATACTCGGGGCAGCGCGTTGCAGGAGTCAAGCAATGGTAGACAGGACTTCGAGAAGGCGAAGCGGGCTGTGCGTGGATTCCACTGCGCGATTTGCACTCCTTCCTTCTTGATGGTGAATATAGGCGGGCGGCCTAGGACGGAGGCGTCTTCGAGCCAAACGTCGGTACCATGCTGGAATCGAGACAACGCCCGCAACTGAGCCAGTCTGTTATGACCTGTTTTCGGATTTGGCAACTTCAGATCATCAGCGGCACGGTTAACTTCCAACTCCAAGCGCTCCAACGCCTCCTGTGAGCCGGCAGAATCGCTGTTTCGAGTGTTGACGACTTCGGTGCCTTCGACCTCAATTGCGACTCCGGAGTGGTTGATGATTCGCGAATACCCCACTCTCGTCGCCAAACGCGTGACCATGTCGCGGATTACAGTGATCTCGTCGGAGTCCCAATCGCCGGTCACTGGTATGTCGTAGTTCGCCGCGGGCCATATCTCCTCCAATTCTCGAGGTACCAGCCCCAGAGGGGCCGTGACCATCACCTGATGAATTCCATTAGACTGCAGAGACCTGAGAAACTTCTTGTGGCTCTGGGAGATTCTGTACGGCTTGGTGGCCGAGCAGGGCAGCAGGACGAGTGCGTCGCGCTGGTGCTCTGGGGGCTCGTGCTGGTCAGCGACCCTGTTGCGCCAATCGTGTATGAGCGGGTCGTCGCGGCTGGTGTAGGTATGGCACCTGAGAGTGTGCTCACTGCCTACTACTCTTGCCAAACCGGCGCGTCCGCCGTCGTACCCCCGCATCTTTGCATCGTGACGACGCAGTCGTTCTACCGAGCGAGCGCTTGAGGTGCTCTGACGCTCGGCGAGTTCGCGCAGCGAGCCGTTCCTGATCGCGGTCCTAGTGGCTGCGAGGGCACGAGTCCAAGATGCGCATTGGGCATCCATGTCCGCGCTCTCACTAACAGTCTCCTCGACTTCCCTGGGTCCCTCCTCAGATAAGAGGACGCCTAACGAGGAAGCGTGCCTCGAACGCGCCAGATCGAACAGATCCGCTCCCATCCAAACTAGCATGGCGCAGTTGTCGGGACCGCCGATTCCGGGGGTCCACAGCAGCGATGACGGGAATCTCACCCTCAGCGCGTCGAGTGCATCGACGAGCATACCCGGTCGCTTAGTCAGTTGCGGCGCGTCTACCAAGACTACCACCGATGGTTCGAGTTCGGTATCGTTGAGACTCTGGTCGTGATGCATCGCCTGCCACGACACAGGGAGTACCTGTGAGCCATTACCGAACTCACCCGAATCAGCCTCGGCGAGGCTTGGAGGGAGCACTAGGCCCTCGACCGCCTGCCAAGTGTCCTCAGTGTCGAATGGGTAACACAGGTTGGCACGTGTCGAAAGAGTGATTCCAGCAGGTAGGGAATTCCCCTCCCTGAGGCTTGTGAACGGGGCCAAGGCGAGGGGCATTTCAGGGTCCCGAGGATCCAATACCAGCCCCGGGGTCCATGCTGAGGGCTGATTCCTGTCTCCGAGCGACATCAGTCTGCCGAATCGGTGACGTGCGGCAACACCTCGGGCCAGCGGCCGCTCGGGCATAGCGCGTCGGACTGACGCGGTTCGCTTGAAGGATTCTAAGGTGAAGCCGGGTCGGCGGATACGTGCAAGGCGTGCGAACGTGGCTCTTGGCAGTGGTTCTGACGCTCTCAGCGTTCAGCATCTGCACTACGGCGCAAGATGACGACCGGGTAATCCTGCGCGATGATTCGTTCAGCACTAGCGGGCCAGTGTGGATTAGCGTGACATGCACTGAGGTTAGTTGTCCGGGAATGGAACTCGTTGTTACAGCAGACGCCAATGAGACGAGCCATTCTGACTCCCATCACGTCCAGTGGGCAGGCTGGGTCGACGAAACCGTCTCCTGGGCGTTGCTGGCCGAGGACGGTACGGATGTGGCCCACCTCGACCTCGAAGTGGTGATGAGTTGGCAGGAGGACTGGACAGAGTACGACGACCTACCAAACATCGTACCACCCCCTGGTGCACAGGGGGAGTACCCTCAGATTGACCCTGTTTCGCCGTGCCAGTTGCGCCACTGCGCCGCAATCGACCTGTTGTCAGAGGGTGTGCTCTACGTCGGCGCGCTAGAGAACCTGAGCGACAAGGACGCATTGCTCATAGTAGGCGACGCGGGTGACGTTATGCTGCTCAACAGCCTGAGAGGGCCGGAAGAGATGAACATGGAGATATGGCAGAGAAACACGGATTCCAAGATTCTTCTCGAAAGCATCTCCTCTGATGAACTCGAATCCCATTACTTCGACTACCCTCCGGAAGGGGATCTCTGGCTCCGATTGGTTCACGCTACTGAAGCTGACTATTCTCCTTACGAATTCGAAGTCATACGCTATGACGACGACACGGAGGCTCCCGGAGGCGGCGAATTGAGTAACCCGTGGACTCACGGCAATCCCCTTCCCTTCTATGGTCATTCCTCGCTCCTCTACTACGGGCACATCGCCGGCGAGGATCCTGAAGGCGACTCATTGCTAATCGATTCTGGGCCCAAGATGCACATCGAGCCGAATTGCATGTTCACGGGTGGTCAAGGGGCCGTGAATCTGGACATCGTGCTCCATGAGCGCGATGGTTCGACGGTCGTCGTTACTCAGAACGCATATTCATGTCCCGATTCGATTCAGACCACTGAACAGACAGAATCGATCGAATTCAGGATTACTTCCGTAGGGGCGATAGCATGGGGCATCAGCCTGAGGGCCGACGATTCTGGCGACGGTTCGCTCGTCGGGGACGCTCCTGACATCATTTGGGCGCCGGGCGAACTGGACCAGTGGTGGCAGGTACTGACCCTCGGCCCGCCCTCGTTCCAAGGCAACCTCGGACCGGGGGACTTCGTCGATGTTTTCGCATTCAACATCACCGAGGAGAACGGTTCGTACGTACGCGTCGACACGATAGGTGACTCAGCGGCGTCATACCGACTTCTGACTCTCAATCAGGAGACGGGGGATGTCGAGAACTCCACTGACGGCTCGATGATGATAGTGCCTCCCGGAACCCACGCGTTGGTAATCGAGATAGGAGATACGAATCAGACTGTCGAATACCATTTCTCTCTGCCCTACAACGGACCCTACGAGCCTGAGGNAGGGGAATACCTGGATTTGTCCTACCGCGCGAAGAACTTCTACATCTTTGCGGGAATCTTCCTGCTCTCCCCCTTGTTACTGGTGATCTGGTGGAACAGGGGGGCGATCTTCAGCGGCGCTCCTCTCGCCTCGGATATCGAGGAGCACGAGCGTCGCAGGCTTCGCCGCCTGCGTGAGAGGCTGGCCGAGGCTCTGGCCGAGGAGACAGTCGACGAGAGCGAGGTCGAATACGCCCTTCGGCAGATGGGGGACAGCCCGTGGAGGGCTGTCGTGCAGGACTGGGGC
>LPaug08P121000mDRAFT_1000158_pt1 | contig 11685 bp, 9 predicted proteins | sample LinP20P121000m_3_FD_9509 | JGI IMG/M metagenome (IMG submission 9509) | reverse complement strand
CTGATAAGACTGAAGAAGCTATTAGTTTCTTATCTATCACAGTTTTTGCTATTTTTGGTTCCAAAGGGCCTGAATTCCCAATACAAGTTGTGCATCCATAACCCACAATGTTAAAGCCCAGACTCTCAAGGTCCTTGAGTAGGCCTGTGTCTTCTAGATATTTAGTAACCACCTTAGAACCTGGAGCTAGACTTGTTTTGACCCAAGATTTTGATTCCAGACCTTTGGCCTTAGCATTTCTGGCTAAAAGACCGGCTGCAATCATAACCGCAGGGTTAGAGGTGTTCGTGCAGCTAGTAATTGCTGCAATCAAAACTGAACCGTTTGAGAGTTCTTCAGGTGAACAGTCAGCTTCTTTAATTTCATTACTTACAACTTCAGGAATTTGACTCAAAACAATCCGATCTTGAGGTCTTTTAGGTCCAGCTAAACAAGGCTCAACTTTTGTTAAATCTAACTCAATGACATCTGTATAGACAGCTTCTTTTCCTTCTTCTCGCCAAAGGCCTTGTGCCTTTGCATAATGTTCTACAAGATTAACTTGTGCTTCATCTCGACCAGATAATTTAAGATAACGAATGGTCTCATTATCAATAGGGAATATTGCACAGGTGCTGCCAAACTCTGGTGCCATATTGCTTAAAGTGGATCGATCTGACACCGGTAGATTATTCAGCCCGTCACCAAAGAATTCAACGAATTTGCCTACTACTCCATAATTACGCATCATTTCAGTGACTGTTAGGACAAGATCAGTGGCTGTTACACCTTCTCTAAGTTGTCCTGAAACACGGNTACCAATAACNTCTGGAAGAAGCATTGTAATTGGTTGGCCTAGCATCGAAGCTTCTGCTTCAATACCGCCCACACCCCAACCAAGACATCCAATACCATTAATCATTGTTGTGTGAGAATCTGTTCCGACAAGAGTGTCAGGGTAAGCAATCAATCCATTTTGACCATCATTTGAAAAGACCACACGACCTAAATATTCAAGATTAACTTGATGAACAATTCCTGTATTGGGCGGTATAACCTCAAAATTAGAAAAAGCTTCTTGCCCCCACCGAAGGAATCGGTAACGCTCCTCATTTCTTTCAAATTCAATAGTATTATTCTTTATCAAGGCTTCTTCTGANCCAAAATGATCAACTTGAACAGAATGATCGATTACCAACTCAGCAGGAGAAAGGGGGTTTATTTGAGAAGCATCACCTTTCATTTTGGCAACGGCGTCTCTCATNGCTGCTAAATCAACCACCGCGGGAACACCAGTAAAGTCTTGTAAAATGACTCGACTGGGGGTAAATGATATTTCTGTAGTATTGCCTGATTTGGCATCCCAATTAAGTATTGTTTGAATATCTTGTTCTCTACTGGGGTCTTCCTGAGTATGTCTAACTGCATTTTCTAAAAGAATTTTATGTGAGAAAGGAATACTGTCTAAAGATGAAGCACCCAATAAATTCAGATCAAAATATTGATACTCCTTAGGACCTATTTTTAATGATTTAATGTATTGTGACATTAGATATCCTTAATTTGAGCTAGATTGTATACGAATCTTCAGTTTTTGTCTTCTTTAGGTATAGCCATAATCTTGCCACCACCCAAACATTTTTCATCTTTGTATAGGACGACATATTGACCTTCTGTTACAGCCCACTGTCTATCTTTAAACTCAATCATTAGACCATTTCTAAACGTTTGAATAGAACATTTAGCATCATTTTGGCGGTACCTATTTTTTGCTTCACAATGTATTTCTTCTCCATTTGATAAGAGAGTAGGGACCTTTGGATCCAACCAGTTAAGAGCTATAGCAAAGAGTTTTTTAGTCCACAACCTTGGGTGTTTATGGCCTTGAACAACGATTAGCTCATTAGTTTTTATATTTTTTTCTGCAACATACCATGGTTTTCCAGAATTATTTTTTATACCACCAATGCCAATGTCTTTTCTTTGCCCTATAGTAAAATACATTAAGCCATCGTGCTTACCTAAGGTTTCCCCTTGTTCATCAACAATCTTTCCTGGGTCTGGAGGTAGAAAATTTTGTATAAAGCTTTTAAATGGCCTCTCACCTATAAAACAAATACCTGTGCTGTCGGCTTTATTGTGATTTGGTAACCCTTTTTTATAGGCATAGTCCCTAACTTCGGATTTGATCATATCACCCACAGGAAAGATAACTTTTGAAAGAACATCGGGGTTAATGGCATGTAAGAAATAAGTTTGATCTTTGTTTGCATCAGTTCCTTTGTGCAGTTCATAGCCATGTTTTGTTTTAATCACTTTGGCATAATGTCCAGTGGCAATTCTTTCCCCGCCTAAACGAAAAGCATATTCGGCAAATCGATCAAACTTGATCATACGATTACATAAAATATCTGGATTAGGGGTAAGTCCAGAATTTAATTCTTCTAAAGCCTTATCAAAAACTTCTTTTCTGTATTCTTTAGAGAAGTTCACGTGATGCATAGTGATACCTAGTTCATTACAGGCTTCTCTAGCATCTTGGTGATCTTGTGCTGCGGTGCAATAGGGGTCTTCATCATTCCAATTAGTCATATGTAAACCCTCAACTTCAAATCCTTGTTCTAAAAGTAGTGAAGCAGTCACGGCTGAATCAACACCCCCTGACATGCCAACTATAATTAATTCTTTTTTATTCATAGGAGACTGAATAGACAGAGATAGATAGAGGTTAGATTTCTTTGGCTAATTTTGAAGCAAGTCCAGTATAGTTTTGAGGTGAAAGTTCTTTCAGTTCGTTTTTTACAGATTCATCAATCTTTAGAGAATCAATGAATGAAATTAATTTATCTTTATCTAAAGTTCTTCCTCGAGTTAGTTCTTTTAAATGTTCATAGGCATCTTCAACTTGTTCACGCCTCAGTATGGTTTGAATAGCTTCAGCTAAAATTTCCTGATTTGACTCCAAATCATTATTTATTACATCTTTATTAATTTTAATTTTATCCAACCCTTTCATCAGTGATTGATTAGCAATGGTCATATAAGCAAATGCAGACCCTATATTTCTTAGTGCGGTTGAATCGCTAAGATCTCTTTGAAGTCTTGATATAACTAATTTAGAAGCAAGGTGGTCTAAAATTGAGTTTGCCAGACCGATATTACCCTCAGCATTTTCAAAATCGATAGGATTTACTTTATGGGGCATAGTCGAAGATCCTACTTCTGATGATTTTATAGTTTGTTTAAAGTAACCCAGACAAATATACATCCAAATATCTTTGCTCAGATCTAGACAAATATTATTGATTCTAATCAGAGAATGAAACAGTTCTGCCATCCAGTCATGAGGTTCAATTTGAGTTGTGTAGGGGTTATTAGTTAGTCCTATACTTTTGATAAATGTTTCACTTAAATCAGCCCAGTTAATATCAGGATAAGCAATTTTGTGAGCATTAAAATTCCCTACTGCACCGTTCATTTTTGCTCGATATTCAATGGCTTCCAGAGTGTTTATTTGTTGATTGAGACGATACACAAAATTTGCAAATTCTTTACCCATAGTTGTAGGGGTAGCAGCTTGTCCATGTGTTCGAGATAACATAGTATCGTCTGCCCAATGATGTGACTGCTTTCTTAAAGTATCAATAAGGAGATTTAATTCCTTTATCTGTAATGCAGTTGCCTCCTTGAGCATCAGCGCATAGGAAATATTATTAATATCTTCTGATGTGCATGCAAAATGGATGAAAGGAATTAAATCATTACCATCTGGTAGATTTTTAATTTTTTCTTGGAGAAAATATTCTACTGCCTTAACGTCATGATTTGTTTCTTTTTCAATAGACTTAATTCTTTTAGCGTCTTCAATAGAAAACTGACTAATAATATCTTCCAGAAGATTTTTTAGGTCTTTAGATAATCTCGGGACTTGATTTAGGTCTTTATTTTGAGATAGAAATATTAACCATTTTATTTCAGTTAAGACACGGTAGCGCATGAGTGCAGACTCACTAAAGTATTGCCTTAAGTGAGAGCTTTTCTCCAAATATCTACCATCAAGAGGAGAAATGGCTTGTAGCTGATCTTCGTTCATTTCAACCACCTCTATCATCAAAATTGAATGATACACGAAAGTTTCTTCTGTGACTGCTATTCTCTATGTATTATGATATGGATAAGGAGTTAATTTTGTCAGATAAGGAATACAGAATAGAAAAAGATAGCATGGGAGAGCTTAAAGTTCCTGCCGATAGTCATTGGGGTTCACAAACGCAAAGAGCTATTGAGAATTTTCAAATCAGTCAGATAAAAATGCCGTCAGGCCTTATTAGATCTTTGGCTTTGTTGAAGTGGGCATTGTCTTCTGCAAATGCAAAATTAGGTACTTTAAGTAAGGATAAAGCTGATGCCATAGGTAGAGCTGCACTAGAAATAGCTGACGGAAAATATGCCGATCAGTTTCCAGTTGATGTTTTTCAAACAGGTTCTGGAACTAGCACTAACATGAATATGAATGAAGTAATTGCTCATTTATCTTCCTCAGATAAGCTCGATATTCATCCCAACGATGACGTTAATCTAGGACAAAGCAGTAACGATATTATTCCCTCAGCGATCAATGTTTCGTCTACCTTGTTGGTTAATACAGATTTACTCCCTGCTTTGGAACATTTACATGTAATCATGGATGAGAAAGCAGCGAGTCTTAATGATGTTGTTAAAACTGGCCGGACGCATTTGATGGATGCGATGCCTATTACCTTTGGACAAGAAATCAGTGCGTGGTCTGCACAAATCAAAGATCTAAAGAAACAGTTGGAAATGATGCAAGTAGATCTCCAACAATTAGCAGTTGGGGGAACAGCGGTTGGAAGTGGGGTTAATGCTCATCCTGACTTAAGTCCAATCACTTGCAAATTTATGAATGAAAAAACTGGCATGAATTTTCAGCCAGCCTCGAATGCATTTAGATCAATTAGCTCCCAAGATATTTCTCTCGAGCTTTCATCTAAAACAAAAACTCTGGCGGTAATTTTAACCAAGATTGCAAACGATCTAAGATGGATGAATAGTGGTCCTTTAGGTGGTTTAGGTGAAATTCAATTACCAGCACTTCAACCTGGTAGTAGCATCATGCCAGGTAAGATAAATCCCGTAATACCTGAATCAGTATCAATGGTAGCTGCACAGGTAATCGGTAATGACACGACCATAACTATGGCTGCTCAATCTGGAAATTTCCAATTGAATGTAATGCTGCCTCTTATTGGCTTTAATTTAATTCAATCAATTTCAATATTAAGCAATGCTTGTAATGCCCTTGCAGATAAAGCTATCAGAGATTTTACGGTGAATCATGAAAACATCGAATCTGTTCTTAATCACAATCCAATTCTAGTAACAGCTCTTAATGCGAGCATTGGTTATGAGACAGGTGCAAAAATTGTAAAAAAAGCTTATAAAGAAAAGCGGTCAATTATTGACGTCGCATCTGAATTAACTGACCTCGATGAAGCCACATTAAAAGATGTTCTAGATCCTTTAAAATTAACTCAAAATAAACAATAAGACCCCTCTTTTTTATGTTGAATAAGATAAGAGAGAGTTATCACGGCACTCAACCCTCCACTGATCCAGTATTAGAGGTAATGAATAGATTGCCAGTGCATATTGTCAAAGATTATTTACAAAAAATAAATCTAAAACACGCTGGAGTTTTATTAGGTCTTCAGCAGTCTGCGTCAGGCATAAATATTATCTTGACGAAAAGGACAACTAAATTGAAAAATCATGCCGGTGAGATTAGTCTTCCTGGTGGTTCTTTTGATGAATCTCAGGATAGTAGCATCATAGAAACTGCTGTAAGAGAAGCTAATGAAGAGATTGGTTTAGCTCAGAGTTCATCTGAAATTATTGGCTTTGTTCCGCCACAGATCAGTTTAGGGACCGGTTTTATTGTCACTCCTGTAATTGCTTTCGTAGAAGATGATTTTTCTCCTGTTCGAAATCAGGATGAAGTTGAAGAAATATTTCAAGTGCCCTTAGACTTTCTTATGGATCAAGTAAATCTTGAGCACCAGCATAAGGTTTATGATGAGATTAAATGGTCTGTCTACAGCTACAGTTATGAGCAATATTATATATGGGGTCTAACCGCACAAATCATTAGAAAATTTTGTAACTTAATTAAGCGATAGGAGAATATTTTGGAAAAATTACATCAAATTACATCACAACTTAGAGACCCTGAAAAAGGATGTCCTTGGGATAGGGAGCAAACATTTGAGTCAATTGCTCACTGTGCGATAGAAGAAGCTTATGAAGTTGTTGAGGCCATTGAGAATAAGGATTATGAAGCTTTCAAAAATGAATTAGGAGATCTCTTATTCCAAGTAGCATTTCATTCAAACATTGCCGAGGAAATGAACTTATTCACTTTTGATGATGTGGTTGATTCAATTACTACTAAATTGATTAATAGACACCCTCATGTGTTTTCAGATTTATCAATAGAAGATTCTAAGGCACAAACAGACCAGTGGGAGAAAATTAAAATTGAAGAGAGAAAACAGAAACATGGCATAAACAGTATTCTCGATGATATTGGCACAAATCAGCCAGCATTGAACATAGCCTATAAGATAGGGAAAAGAGCACGATCAGTTGGATTTGATTGGAGTAATGTTGGTGGTGTTATTGATAAAATTGAAGAAGAAATCGAAGAGCTTAAAGTTGCTATAAATTCTGGTAATCAAAGCAATATTGAAGAAGAGGCTGGGGATTTATTATTTAGCATCGTTAGTCTCTCGAGGCACACCTCAATAGACCCTGAATCAGCATTAAGGAAAGCCAATAAAAAATTTGATCAACGTTTCAGATCTATGGAAAGAGCTTTAAAAGAATCTAATAGGGAATTCTCTCATATGACCGAAAGGGAGCTTGATAAATTATGGGAAAACATAAAAGAAAAAGAATAGTTGGATGAATGATAAATTTAATACGCTTAAGAATTATGCAAGACGATTGACTAGTAAACCTGGTGTTTATTGCATGATAAACAGAAAAGAAGATGTGATTTATGTTGGTAAAGCAAAAAATTTAAAAAAAAGAGTCATTAGCTACTATACTTCAGTTAATTCAGGGGGTAAGAAACAAGCGATCTTAAAAGAGACTCATTCAATTTCAATCACTATTACTCGAACCGAACGAGAGGCTTTGATTCTAGAAAATACTCTAATAAAAAAATACAGACCTAAGTTCAATGTTTTACTCAAAGACAGTAAGAGTTATCCATATATAGAAGTAAATAATACCCATCAATTCCCACGATTTTCTTTTCATAGAGGGAAAAAAAATTTAAAAAAAGCAGAATATTTTGGTCCTTATCCTAACGTAAGTGCTGTAAGAAATACTTTGAGTCAGTTACAAAAAGTTTTTTTATTGAGGAATTGTGATGAATCCTTTTTTAATAACCGATCAAGACCTTGTTTACAATTTCAAATAAAGAGATGTTCAGGACCTTGTGTGGGTTTGGTCACAAAAGAGGAATATCAATTTAACGTCGATCAAGCTCTCGACTATTTAAAAGGCAATGATCAATCCATTATTGAAAAGTTTATTGGAAAAATGGATCAATCTTCAGCCCAACAAGATTATGAAAAAGCTGGTTTTTATAGAGATCAAATTAGTTCATTAAAAGTTATACAATCACATCAATTTGTTGATGGAGCAAATCGAATTGATGCCGATGCCATAGCACTTACCGAGTCATCAGGCATGTTTTGTATTTCTGTATTATTTTTACGCAAAGGACAAATTTTAGGTAGTCGTTCATTTTATCCTCAAAAGACAAATATGGCTGATGCTCAAGAGGTGATAGAGTCTTTTTTAATGCAGTACTATACTATGTATCAGCCACCTAAAGAGATATTACTTAATATCAAACTTGAAAATCTTAGACTGCTTCAAGAAGCCCTTTCTGATGAATCAAAAACCAAAGTAATCATAAAACACAGCGTCAAGTCTTACAGGAAAAAATGGATTGAAATCTCTGCATCAAATGCTATTGAATCATTAAAATCTAAGTTAGCTTCAAAAGCTTCAATAGCAGCTCAGTTGTATGAACTGACTGAGATTATAAGCCATGATAAGCTTGTCCAGAATATCGAATGTTTTGATGTTAGTCATTTCATGGGTGACAAGTGTGTTGCTTCATGTGTTGCATTTAATCGAGAGGGATTTAATAAACAGGGTTACCGACGTTTTAATATTAGTGGAATAAATAAAGGTGATGATTACGCTGCTATGTCACAAGCTCTTTCTCGTCACTATTCAAGAAGTTTAAAAGAATCTAGGTTATTACCCGACATCATTCTTGTCGATGGAGGAAAGGGCCAGATAAATATTGCCATTAGTGTATTTAAAGATCTGGGAATAATCGGAATACCTATACTCGGTATTGCTAAAGGCCCAAACCGCCAACTGAAAGAAGATCGAATTTTCATTAATAAAAATAAAAGCCCTCTTTCAATAGCGAATAATTCACCAGCTAAATTTTTAATACAATCAATTCGTGATGAGGCTCATCGATTCGCAATCACTGGGCACCGCAATAAAAAAAGAAAAAAGCTATTAACTTCTGACATCCAGTCAATTGAAGGTATTGGCCCAAACAAGAAAAAGGATTTACTAAAACAATTCGGAGGTATCCAGGAAATTAAACGAGCTTCAGTAGAGGATTTAATGACCGTTAGAGGTATTAATAACAATTTAGCTAATAAAATTTATAATCATTTCAATGCTAATTAATCTTTTTTTCAAATAAATATTATAATCATTACATGAGANCNACATTTAATTTTGCAAATGCATTAACGCTTTTCAGGATTGCCAGTATTCCTTTGATTGCTGCTTTATTCTTTTCTTCAATTGATAATGCTAGACCACTAGCTGCTATGGTCTTCATTTTAGCTGCATTAACTGATTGGTTGGATGGTTGGGTTGCTAGAGAATACAATTTATCCTCAAGATTTGGAGCATTTTTGGACCCTGTGGCAGATAAGCTCATTGTTTCAATTGCGTTAATTTTAATCGTCCAGAGTGACCCCAGTCTTCTAAACGCGATTATAGCATCAATTATTATTGGTCGTGAACTCACAATTTCTGCACTTCGAGAGTGGATGTCTGAGCTTGGGGAACGGCATAAGGTTTCTGTGATTGGTTATGCAAAACTTAAAACCATTTTACAGATGGTCGGACTCTCTTGTATGTTGTTTAGTAAACCTATTTTTGATGTTGATATATACTTAATTGGCAGTGTTTGTCTTCTAGGCTCTGCTGTTTTAACACTTTGGACCATGTTAGTTTACCTAATTAGAGCATGGCCAATAATTTCAAAAGGTGATTATTTGTGAGATCTAAACCTTTCTTAGCAATAATTCTTCTGCTAATAATCAGTGCTTGTGGAACAGGCAGTGAAGATGCATATTTTAACCAAATCCTAGACGATGAGTGGAGCAGGGGCATGGAAGAAAATCCAGTCTACGCTTCTTATATGGGAGATAAATCAGCTAATCAAGATTGGCCCGATATTTCTGATCAAGCGGTAAGAGAAAGACAGAAAAAGACTCGAGAGGTCCTAGAAAAAATTAAATCCGTTAATCCTCAAAAACTCACAGAGGAGAATCAACTTAATTATAGATTGTTTCTATACAATTATGAGCGATCGGTAAAATCACAGAAATTTGACAGCCATTTACTCACCTTTGGCCAAAGAGGAGGGATTCAACTAGAACAAGAGACAGCAGAAGGACTAAGTTTTAATAGCTCACAGGATTACAAAGATTGGTTAGCAAGATTAGAAAAATTACCTGAATTAATTAATGCACATATTGACCTTGGAAAATTAGGCATCGAGAAGAGCATTACCGCACCAAATATTTTAATGCAACGCGTTGCTAAGCAAATTCAATTGCAATTAGTAGACGATCCAGAAGATAGTCCTTTTTATAATGTTTTTTCAGATATACCCAAAACAATTAATGATTGGGAAGCGCTTCAAATGCAAGCAAAGGAAGTGATTAAAGAGCAAGTTGTTCCTGCTTATCAAACCCTTGATTTCTTTTTTAGGACTGAATATTTACCAGTGTCACGTGATACTTATGGTGTTTCTGCTTTGCCAAATGGTTACGAATGGTATGAAAATTTAGCTGAATATCACACAACCACTGATTTAAGTCCTGATGAAATTCATAATATTGGTCTATCTGAGGTCAAACGAATTCGATCTGAAATGCAAGAAGTCATTGACTCAATCGGTTTTGAAGGAACTTTTAATGATTTCTTAATATTTCTTAGAACAGACCCACAGTTTTATTATGAAACAGAAGATGAATTATTTGAGGCCTACTTAGCAACCTCTAAGAAAATAGATCCAGAAATTGTTCGACTTTTTAAGGTCTTACCTAGAACGCCTTATGGATTAAAACCAATACCAAAAGAATCTGCACCAGATACAACAACCGCCTATTACATGAGACCAGCAGCTGATGGATCAAGAGCTGGTTATTATTATGTCAATCTTTATCGACCAGAAGTCAGACCAAAATTTGAAATGGAGGTTCTCTCAGTCCATGAAGCGGTGCCAGGTCATCATCTACAGATAGCATTGGCTATGGAACTTGAGGGGATACCTAATTTTAGAAAATATTCAGGATACACAGCCTTTGTCGAAGGTTGGGGCTTTATAGCGAGAGCTTAGGATATGATATTGGTCTTTATGAAGACCCGTATTCAAAATTCGGAGCATTAACTTATGACATGTGGCGTGCCGTTCGGTTAGTGGTCGATACGGGTATGCACTATAAAGGATGGAGTAGACAACAGGCCATAGACTTCTTTAAAGACAATGCCGCTAAAACTGAGCAAGATATTGTCAATGAGATTGATCGCTATCTGATTATGCCGGGCCAAGCACTCGCATATAAAATAGGACAATTGAAACTTCTCGAATTAAAACAAAGGGCGAAGAATCAGCTTGGAGATCAGTTTGATATTAAAGAATTCCATCATGCCGTTCTTAGTCAAGGGGCACTTCCCTTGGCCGTTCTTGAAGAGCGAATAGATGATTATCTTTTAGAGGTTAAATAACGTCTCAAAATTGCTTTGAAGAATTAATTTCATCTCCATAGCTGAATATTCATTGATTTCCATAGCCTCAACGAAGTTTTCTAAATGACTTGCCGTATAACCAGGAAATTGAGGGCCATCAGATCCATAAATGACTCTATCAATCAATCCTTCTTTTTTAATAATTTTAAGATATTCGGGTAAAACTTCAGCTGCTTTTCTGGCGCCTAAAGCACCGGGTTCAAAATAAACATTATCGTATTTTTTAGCCAATTGAATACAAGATTCTAGATAAGTTAACTGAATTAAAAAACTATCATAACCAGTGTGTCCCAAAATAAATTTTGTCTGAGGATACTTGATAATTGATTCTTCTAAATATAGTGGATCAACATAGGGTGGTTCTCTTCTTGTGTAAGGGTTTGGGCTAGTTCCTGTATGAATATAAATTGGTTTATTTAAGCGACCAGCTATTTCATAAATTCCATCAAAGCGTTGATCATCCAATCTCATTTGCTGATGTGCATGAGCTAGCTTAATGCCAGTAGCTTTGTATTTGATCAGGTCACTTTCTAATTT
>LPaug08P121000mDRAFT_1000155_pt1 | contig 11798 bp, 9 predicted proteins | sample LinP20P121000m_3_FD_9509 | JGI IMG/M metagenome (IMG submission 9509) | reverse complement strand
TTTTTGTCCTCCGGATGCTCACCAAGATCTTTGATCATTGAAGAAGACATTCTTCCTGGTTTAGCTTCAGCTATTAAAGTTATTGCTCTATTCAATCCTATAGAAAATATTTCTTCAACATTTTCTATACGCGCGGATTTATTTTCACATTTTAAATAAGGACCAAATCTTCCTGAATTTAAAAAAATCTCTTTCTGGTTTTCTGGATTTATTCCTAAACTTTTTGGAAGAGAGCATAAAAATTTAGCTCTTACCATATCAACAGATTCAATTGAAATTCCTTTAGGTATTGAAATATTTTTTAGATTACTAATTTCTTTTTTAACTTTTTTCTTTTTTGTTTTTTTCTTTTCTGCAACTTCACTTACAACCTCAGGTATAATTTCATACTGTATATAGGGGCCAAATCTTCCGTTTTTTAAATACATATCATTACCATTATCATGTTTACCAATTAATTTAGGTTCAGCTAATTGCGATTGTTGTGCAGCTTTAGCTTTAGACAAAGGCCTTGTAAATTTACAATCAGGATAGTTAGAGCAGCCTATAAAAGCTCCTCCTCTAAAACTATTTTTTAAGCTTAAAGAGCCATTTTCACATAATTTACATTTTCTATCTATATTACCGTCACTGTCTCTTTCAAATATTAAACTTCCCAAACTATCATTTAATAAATCCAAAACCTCTCTTGTTCGTTTTTCTTTAACATCTGAAACATTTTTATTAAAATCTTTCCAAAACATTTCTAAAACTTTTATCCAATCTTCTTTACCAGCTGTTATATCGTCCAATTGATTCTCTAACCCTGCAGTAAAATTATAATCTACATATTTTGAGAATAGCTTTTCTAAAAAAGCAGATATTAACTTACCTCTATCGGTAGGATGAAATCTTTTACTAATTGTTTCAGCATATCCTCTTGTAGAAATTACAGAAATTATACTTGCATATGTTGAAGGTCTTCCAATACCTAATTCCTCCAATTTTTTAACTAGACTTGCTTCTGAATATCTTGGTGGTGGTTGTGTAAAGCGTTGTTCATCAATAAGCTCTTCAATATTCACTGACCCTTTGGATACTTCAGGTAGTATTTTGTCACTATCATCCTTTTTTTGATCTTTAAAAACTTTTAAAAAACCATCAAATTTAATTACAGAACCACTTGCTTTACAGATAGTTCCGTCATCATTAGAATTTATAGTAATCGTATTTCTGTCAAACTTTGCTGATTCCATTTGTGAAGACAAGGCTCTGCTCCAAATAAGGTCATAAAGTTTGTTCTGATCAGAGCTTAGATATTTTTTTATTTTATCTGGAGACCTTATTATATCAGTTGGTCTTATAGCTTCATGAGCTTCTTGAGCATTTTTTGCTTTTTTTCCAGAGTAATTTAAAGGTTCTTTTGGTAAATACTCATCTCCATATTCTTTTTTGATGTAATCTCTAAACAAAGGTACAGCATCCTTAGATATATTAGCCCCATCCGTTCTTATATAAGTAATTAAACCAATTGTTTCTCCATCAATTTCTATACCTTGATATAATCTTTGTGCAATTTGCATCGTTCTAGAAGCTCCAAAACCTAATCTGCCCGAAGATATCTGTTGTAGAGTTGAAGTTGTGAAAGGACCTGAAGGATTCCTGCTTACTACTTTTGTTGAAATGTCAGATATACTGAACTTTTTAGTTTTAATATCATCTATCGCTTTATTAATATCTGATTTATTTTTAAAAGAAAATTTTTCAACTTTTTTATTGTTTAGTTGAGAAATATTTGCTGTAAATGAATTTTTATTATTATCATTAAATTTAATATTTAATGTCCAAAATTCTTCTGGTTTAAAAAGCTCTATCTCATGCTCTCTTTCAGTTATTAATTTTAATGCTACAGATTGAACTCTTCCCGCAGATTTTGAGCCTGGAAGTTTAGTCCATAATATAGGCGAGATGTTGAAACCTACGAGGTAGTCGAGTGCTCGCCTTGCCATATAAGCATCAACCAGCAAAGGTTCTATTTGTCTGGGATTATCTATTCCATGTGTTACAGCTTTTTTAGTTATTTCATTAAAAACAACTCTCTCTATATGTTTGTCTTTAAGTAATTTTTTTTCATTTAAGTATTCTTTTACATGCCATGCAATTGCTTCTCCTTCACGATCAGGGTCAGTTGCCAAGATTATTTTAGAAGAATCTTTAGCAGCATCCGTAATTTCCTTTAAATATTTTCTTGAGAAGCTATCTACTTCCCAAAGCATCTTAAAGTTATCATCTGGATCAACAGAACCATTTTTTGAGGGAAGATCTCGAATATGGCCATAGCTAGCTAAAACTTTATAATCCTTACCTAGGTATTTGTTTATTGTTTTTGCCTTGGCTGGACTTTCTACAATTACTAGATTCATTTATTGTCCTTAAACTTTACTGTCAAATATAGTTTGTTTTGTCAAACTAAGGATTTAAAAAGATTAAAAAATGGCTTGTAATCTAGATTTTAATTTTATGTTCAGTTTTATTTTTTAGGTTAGAAATATTTTTTCTGTGAGTAAATATTATCAAAATAAAAAAAATAAACAAAAGTAATGATAAGGAGGCAATTTCATAAGTTTTAAAGGTTTGGTCTGACATAATTTTAAAAATTGGTCCTGCTATTTCTCTCACCGTATAGATAACGAATACGGTTAATGAGGCAAACATTGAAGACACAGATGAATATTTAAATATTAGAGAAACGACCATCCATGTAAATATAAATAGGAGACCTAATTGAATAGATAGAGCAAGTAAGATTCCTAGATATGTAGCTACGCCTTTGCCACCATTAAATTTTAACCAAACTGGAAAAATGTGCCCCAAAAAAGCTAACAAACAAGATAATTGAATCAGTTCAGGGAAATATTGGAGCGAAATTATTACAGGCATATAACCTTTTAAAATATCTAATACTAGAGTAAGAGCTGCTAAGAATTTATTACCAGTTCTAAGCACATTTGTAGCTCCAATATTACCAGAACCAATTTTTCTAATATCTTGGCCGCCAAAAAATTTAGTTAAAATTAATCCGAAGGGTATAGAACCGCTTAAATATGAAAAAGAAACAACTAATATAATTTCCATTATTTAATGAATTCTCTCATAGGCAATTTCACCTTTTATGAAAGTCTTTAATACTCGACCTTGTAGCTTTCTATTTTCTATAGGAGTATTTTTTGATTTTGATTTCAGTTCGTTTTGTTTAACAATCCAAGGTTTGTTTATATCAAGAACACATAAATCAGCATCATTTCCAACTTCGAGATTTCCTTTATTTATACCTAGAATTTTTGCTGGATTTGATGTTATTGAAGCTAACAATTTATCAAGTTTTATTGATTTATTGTGAAAAAGTTCTAAGGCAAGAGATAGTAAAGTTTCTACACCAATTGCTCCGGTAGCAGCCTGAGAAAAAGTAAGTCTTTTTGACTCCTCATCTTGAGGCTTGTGATCAGATACTATGACATCTATGATGCCATTATTAACACTCTCTACTAGAGATGTCCGATCGTTTTCAGTTCTAAGAGGAGGGGAGAGTTTTAAAAAAGTTTTAAAGTCACCAATATCATTTTCATTTAATGACAAATTATTGATCGAAACTCCTACAGTAAAAATTTTACCTTCTTCTTTAGCTTTTTTAATTACAGACACTGTTTTAGCTGAAGATATTTGTGAAATATGATATCTACAAAAATATTCTTCTAAAAAAGATAAATCTCGCTCAACTATAATTTTTTCAGCTAAAGAAGGAATTCCTTTTAAGCCCAGTCTTGTTGATATTTCTCCATCATTAATTAAACCGCCCTCAGATAGGATATTATCTTCTGCATGTTGAATAATCAAAGATTGTGACTGTCCAGCAAAATTCATTATTCTTGACATAACTTGGGGATCCTGAACTGTTTTGATTCCATCAGTGAAAGCAATTATTCCTTTTCTTTTAAGAAGACCAAATTCTGTCATCTGTTTACCGTCGGTATTTTTAGTCAAACTTGCAGTTGGGAAAATATTAATTTTTGATTTGTCTCTACCTCTCCTCTTTAGAAAATCCACCATAGAAACACTATCAATTACTGGCGATGTATTAGGCATTGAAACGACTGATGTAACACCACCAGACAGCGCAGCATCACTTAAAGTTCTAAAACTTTCCTTATATTCGTAACCTGGTTCTCCAACGAAAACTCTCATATCAACTATACCAGGTATTAAAATTTGTTTTTTTAAATCTATTCTTTCTGCATCAGCAGGGAGATTTCCATTAGCCACTTTTTTCCCTATTGCTTTAATTAAACCTTTTGTATCAATAATTAAGCCACCAATTTCATCAATTTGATTTTTGGGGTCAATAATTCTTGCGTTTGTTAAATATTTTTCTTTCATGATATTTTTTTACAAAAAATTTTCAGACAAGCCATTCTAACAGCAACACCAAGTTCAACCTGTTCTCTTATTACACTTCTATTAATGTCATCAGCTAGATTCGTGTCAATTTCAACACCTCTATTCATTGGGCCAGGATGCATTATTAGGGCATCTTTTTTCGCCATAGCTAGTTTGTCAGGAGTTAAACCAAAAAATTCATAATATTCTCTAGGAGATGGTAAAAAAGAACCATGCATTCTCTCGTTTTGTAGTCTTAACATCATTACGATATCGCAATTGTCTAAACCTTTTTTCATATCGGTAAAAGCTTTTACTCCAAGACGTTCAATTGAATGTGGTAGCAAAGTTTTTGGAGCTATAACATTAATTTCAGCTCCAAGCATATTCATTAAATAAATATTTGATCTAGCAACTCTGGAATGTAATATATCTCCACAGATAGCTATTTTTAATCCTTGAACTTTCCCTTTTCTGTTAATTATGGTTAGAGCATCCAACAAAGCTTGAGTTGGATGTTCGCGTCTGCCATCTCCAGCGTTTATTACTGAACAATTAACTTTTTGTGATAATAAATTTGGTGCTCCAGAATCTTGATGTCTTACCACAATAATATCTGGGTGCATTGCATTTAGGGTCATCGCAGTATCAATTAATGTTTCACCTTTTTTAATTGCTGAGTTAACAATATTCATTGACATTACATCGGCACCAAGTCTTTTTCCCGCAAGTTCAAAAGAGCTTTGAGTTCTTGTTGAAGGCTCGAAAAATAAATTAATTTGAGTTTTTCCTCTTAATATATCCGTTTTTTTTGAAGCGCTTTTATTTAAACTAATAAAGGTTTTTGCTTCATCAAGAATGTGAAAAACTTCAGGAAAAGAAAGATCTTGAATACCTAATAGGTGATTTTGATTAATCTTAATAGCTTTCAGTTTTTTAATAACAGCCATTAAAATCAACTCTATAGTCCTTTATAGGCAGGCATGCAAGTATTTTAATTAATTTGACAAAAAATCAATGGCTCCTTGAAGTATAAATGCAGCCGCATTCTTGTCTAATTTTTTGACTCTATCTGTAACATTGGTATCTAAATCGTGGGTAATTTTAAAACTGCCTTCACTAGAAAGGCGTTCATCCCATAAAACGATAGGAATTGTAATATTTTTTGATAAATTCTTTGCAAAATCTGTAGCTGATTGAGATGATTTACCGAAAGAACCATCCATATTAATCGGATGCCCGACAACTACTCCTTTGATGTCATTTTCTTTAATAATATCTTGAATTTCTTTTAACAAAAATTGAAATTTGTTTTTTTTAATAACTTTTAGTGGTGTGGCAACCACTTTTTTTTCGTCACAAATTGCTATCCCGATATTTTTCTTTCCTGGATCAATTCCTAACAATCTAGAATTGTTATCTATATTCTTTTTTAATTCTTCTATGGTCAATATATTGTATGTTTTCATCTTAAATGGTATTTAGAATACTTATTTGCCGATAACATCCAATGTCAATAGATAAAGATACAGTAAAACATATAGCAAAATTAGCTAGGATTTCCTTAGATGAAAAGAAGATAAATAGTCTTTCTAAAGATCTTTCTTCAATAATGAAGTTCATTGAAAAGTTAAATGAATTAAATACTGAGAAAACAGTTCCGCTCACGTCAATAATAAATGCATCTCTACAATCAAGAAAAGATGAGGTTTTAGACGGGAAAATAAGAGATCAAATTTTAAAAAATTCACCAGAAAAAAACGAAGAGTTTTTTGTTGTACCAAAGGTGATTGAATAATATGGCTAACATTTCAGATTTTACTCTTACTAAATTAGTTGCTGGAATAAAGAAAAAAGACTTTACATCACAAGAAGTAACTGAATCATTTATTAGTAGTTCTGAAAAATCTAAAAAATTGAACACCTATATTACCAAATGTTTTGATGAAGCAATAAGTACAGCAAAAAATTTTGATAAAAAAAAAAATTATAAAGGTTTATTAGCGGGGGTCCCCATAGCGGTTAAAGATTTATTTTGCACGAAAAACGTTAAAACTACTGCTGGTAGCAAAATACTACACAATTTTACCCCCACTTATGAATCTACAGTTACAAATAATTTATGGTCTCAAGGTTCGTTTTTGCTAGGTAAACTTAATTGTGATGAATTTGCAATGGGTTCATCTAATGAAACAAGTTTTTTTGGAAATGTGACAAATCCTTTTGGAGATAAATTAGTACCCGGAGGTTCGTCCGGAGGATCAGCTTCCGCACTGGCCGCAAATCTTACTCCAGCTACCATTGGTACTGATACCGGTGGATCTATTAGACAGCCAGCTTCATTTACAGGCACAGTTGGATTAAAACCTACTTATGGTAGATGCTCAAGATGGGGAATAGTAGCGTTTGCTTCATCACTTGATCAAGCTGGACCCATGACAAAAAATGTTGAGGACTGCGCTTTGCTTCTTCAAGCAATGTCTGGTTATGATCCTAAAGACTCAACATCTGTTGATATTAAAGTTGATAATTATAGTTCAAAATTAACTGACAAAGCAAAAGGTTTGAAAATTGGAATCCCGAAAGAATATAGGGTTGAAAATATGCCTGACGCAATAGATAAGCTTTGGAAAAAGGGTATAGATTATTTAAAAGATGCAGGTGCGATTATAAAAAATATTTCATTACCTCATACCAAGTATGCTCTACCAGCATATTACATTGTTGCTCCCGCCGAAGCTTCATCAAATTTAGCTCGATATGATGGTGTAAAATATGGACACAGATCTAAAGGAAATAATTTATTTGAAATGTATGAAAATACGAGATCAGAAGGTTTCGGCGATGAGGTAAAAAGACGAATTCTAATTGGTACCTATGTTTTATCGTCTGGTTATTACGATGCATATTATTTGAAAGCCCAAAAGGTTAGACAATTAATTAAAGATGATTTCGATAAAGCTTTTAATGATATTGATGCAATATTAACACCATCAACACCTAGCGCAGCATTCAAAATGGGAGATAAAAAAGATGATCCTGTTTCTATGTATTTAAATGATATATTTACCGTCCCAATTAATTTGGCTGGCTTACCTGCTATTTCTGTTCCTGCAGGTTACGATAAAAATGATTTACCTTTAGGATTGCAGCTNATTGGAAAAGCTTTTGANGAACANACNATACTNAATCTTTCTTTAGCTATAGAAAANAGAGCTNATTTTAAAAGAAAATTTAATGTTTGGTGGAGTTAATGACAGAAAAAAAGTTTGATTATTTCATAAAAGGCGAAAAGGAAAATTGGGAAGTTATTATTGGTTTAGAAGTCCATGCACAAGTTTTATCTAAATCGAAACTTTTTTCATCGTCTGCGACTAAATTTGGAGCTGAACCTAACAGCCAGGTAAGTCTTGTTGACTCCGCTTTTCCAGGTATGCTTCCAGTGATAAACCAATTTTGCATAGAGCAAAGTGTTAAAACAGGATTAGGTTTAAAGGCTAAAATAAATTTGAAATCAGTTTTTGATAGAAAAAACTATTTTTATGCGGATTTACCTCAAGGCTATCAAATTTCACAATACAAAAATCCCATAGTTGGTGAAGGTGAAGTGATACTTGATATGCCTTATGGAACTAGAAAAATTGGTATCGAAAGACTCCATCTAGAACAAGACGCAGGTAAAAGTATACATGATATGGATCCAGATAACACTTTTGTAGACTTAAACAGATCAGGTGTTGCACTTATGGAAATAGTAAGCAAACCTGATTTAAGATCTCCAGATGAAGTGAATGCATATATCAGAAAATTGAGATCAATTATGAGATATCTAGGAACTTGCGACGGCAATATGCAAGAAGGGTCGTTAAGAGCAGATGTTAATGTTTCAGTTAGAAAAATAGGAGAAAAAAAATTTGGGACTAGATGTGAAATCAAAAACGTAAATTCAATTAAATTTATGCAAATGGCAATTGAATATGAAGCAAAAAGACAAGTAGAACTACTAGAGGGTAATAAGCAGATAGATCAAGAAACAAGATTATACGATACAAAAAAGAATACTACGAGATCTATGAGATCTAAGGAGGATGCTCATGACTACAGATATTTTCCTGATCCAGATTTATTACCACTCAATCTAAAACAAAGTTTAATTGATAAATTAAAAAAGGAACTACCTGAATTACCAGATGAAAAAAAAGAAAGATTTATAAAGGAACATAATTTATCTTCTTACGAAGCAAACATCTTAGTTTCTGAAAAGGAGATTTCGAATTATTACGAAGAAGTAATTAAAGGTTGTGATAAAAAATTAGCTTCTAATTGGATTGCAGGAGAATTATTTGCTGTACTTAATAAAAAAAATCTTTCTATCTCTCAATCTCCAGTTAGTGCGAAAAATTTATCGACCTTAATTAAGATGATTACTTCAGGAAAAATTTCTGGAAAAATTGCAAAAAATGTTTTTGAAAAAATGCAAGATAATGACAAGGATCCACAGCAAATTGTTGAAAAAGAGGGTTTAACACAGCAAAGCGATCCAAAAGAGTTAGAAAAGATTATTTATCAAGTGTTATCAAAAAATAAAGATAAAGTTGCTCAATATAAATCTGGAAAAGAAAAACTTTTTGGTTATTTTGTTGGAGAAGTCATGAAAGTTTCTAAAGGAAAAGCTAATCCTCAGCTTGTTAATGAAATTCTTAAAGTGAAGTTAAAATAGTAATGTTAAAAAACATTGAAGTAACCCAAGATTTACTAAATTATATTTATGAACACACTCAACCTTTACATCCTGTACAAAAAGATATTTTAAATCATAATAAAACTCTCGGAGACATTCAGAGGATGCAAATTTCCGAAGCTCAAGGTCATTTTCTTCAATTAATTATTAAGATTAACAATGTTAAAAACTGTTTAGAAATAGGAACTTTTACCGGATTTAGTTCTTTAACAATGGCACTCGCTCTACCAAACCGAGGAAAAATAACAACATTAGATCACGACAAAAAAATAGCCCATGTTGCAAAGGCTTTTTTTAAAAAAGGAAATTTGGATAATAAAATAGAAACAGTTATCGCCCCAGCATTAGAAACTTTAAAAAAATTGTCACAAGAGGGAAAAAAATTCGATCTAATCTTTATAGACGCAGATAAGGGTAATTATAAAAATTACTATGAATTATGTTTAAATTTAATTAATGAAAAAGCCCTTATAATTTTTGATAATGTTTTATGGCATGGCGATGTATCTAAAAAAAATGTAACAGATAAGCAAACAAATTTAATGAGAGAATTTAATAAGTATATTAAAAATGATAATAGAGTTGAAAAAGTTATATTGCCGTTAGGTGATGGCCTAACAATTTGTAGAAAATTATAATGTTCAATATTCAAGGTTTTTATAAAATTAAATCGATTGTTAACTGCAACCTGCATAAAGAAAAAATAAAAACATATCTTTTATCGAAATCAGTTAAGGGTACAGTTATTTTATCGCCCGAAGGTATTAATGGAACTATTGCTGGTAAAAAATCTAATGTTAATAGTTGTATAAAATTTATTAAAGATAAATTTTCTATAGTTATTTTTGATAGTAAAAACTCGTCGACTTGTAAGTTTTTACCTTTTTATAGAGCAAAAGTTAAGGTTAAAAAGGAAGTTGTTCCCATAGGATTAAAATTAAAAGTCTTTGAAAAAAAGAAAAGTCGTTACGTAGATCCTAATAAATGGAACAAATTAATTAGCGATAAAAGTGTTACGTTAATAGATGTTAGAAAACCTTTTGAACATAAAGTTGGAACTTTTAAAGGAGCTGTTAATCCGAAAATAAATAGCTTTAGAGAGTTTCCAAAATATTTTAATAAACTTAAAAAAAATAATAAAGTAGCTATGTTTTGCACAGGAGGAATACGTTGTGAAAAAGCTTCCAATTTTTTAAAACAAAAAAGTTTTAAAAATGTATTCCAACTTAAAGGAGGTATTATTAACTATTTAAATAAAATAAATATCAAAAAATCATTATGGAAAGGGGAATGCTTCGTTTTTGACAATAGAGTTTCAGTCAAACATAAATTATCACCCGGTTCTTATTCTATGTGTAGAGGATGTCGAATGCCTATTTCAGCACAGGAAAAAAAATCTGGTAAATATAAGGAAGGTATTTCATGTTCATACTGTTATAATAAATTAACTAAATCACAAAAAGATAGATTTTCAATGAGACAGAAACAAATTTTAATAGCAAGAAAATTGAATAAATCTCATATCTATCAAAAAGAATATTAATTCTTTTTTTCATGAATCCAACTTTAAGTCTAACCAAAGATCCAATTCCTAGTTTGATTAAAAAAATAGCAATACCTGCTAGCGTAGGTACTTTTTTTCAAACAATGTTTAATATTGTTGACACTTTTTTTGCTGGAAAAATTTCTCCCGAAGCATTGTCAGCTCTTGCTAAATCTTTTCCTATTTACTTCATTATAATAGCTGCTTGCGTCGGTGTTACAGTGGGTGGAACATCTTTGGTTGCAAATAGCATTGGTGAGAATAACAAAGAAAATATTTTAGGGTATTTTGCTCATACCATTATTTATGCTGTCTTAGTTTCAATATTAATTACTATAATTGGTCTGGTCTTTTCTCCTAGTCTATTTGCCTTAATGGGCTCGACGGATGCAGTAATTGTATTAAGTCTTAAATATACAAATGTAATATTTGCTGGATCAATTATTTTTATCATGATAGTTGCTTTAAACTCTCTGCTTCATGCTGATGGTGATACCAAAACTTACAGAAATGTACTTATTTTAAGTTTTTTTCTGAATATAGGTTTAAATCCACTATTTATTTTTGGATATGGCTTAATCCCAGCAATGGGAATTGCTGGAATAGGTGTAGCAACAATTGTGGCCCAGTTTATTGGATTGCTTATTATTTTTAATAAGGTAATTAAATCGAGCAGGATTAAAGACATATCTACAAAATATTTTTATCCGAAAGCTAATTTATTAAGAAATCTGTTCTATCAATCAGCACCAATCTCCGGTGCTTTGTTATTAATCTCTGTAGGTAATTTCATAATATTTACTTATATCGGAGTTTTCGGTGAATATGCTACAGCTGGATATGGATCAGCTGCACGATTTGAACAAATACTTTTATTACCAGTTTTAGGACTCAATACCGCCATCATATCGATCATTGGACAAAATTTTGGAGCAAAAAATTTTTTAAGAGTAAAAGAATCTTATTTTAAGGCAGTGATTTACGGTTTTATTCTCATGATAATATCAGGATTAATAATTTTTATATCTGCAGATAAAATTGTTAGTATTTTTTCAGATAATCCAAGTGTAATTAGTTTTGGAACAACGTACCTAAAAATAT
>LPaug08P121000mDRAFT_1000147_pt1 | contig 12078 bp, 10 predicted proteins | sample LinP20P121000m_3_FD_9509 | JGI IMG/M metagenome (IMG submission 9509) | reverse complement strand
CCCGTTTGTCCATGATTATATGCAGATGTGGCCAATATAACCCTTGCTTCTGGGGGTAGATTGAAAACCTGCTTGTTATTGCGCCATCGATAGCGGTAATAATGGCTAAAGAGAATTGTGGACAAAAGAATATTTGTTTCAATGTTATAGGCACTTGCTTGTGAACTTGCATATTGCTCTTCTAGCATCTGAGAAAAGACTTTGTGCATGTGCGCAAAACGGTTGGAGAGAATATCCCCCCTTCTCAGCCTTTTGCTGAGGAACCACAGTAAGCTGGTATTTTCTCCATAGGACTGGCCCTCCTTTACAAGTTCTTTTCCAACTTCCCGCATAAAAGAAGAGGAAAGTCGTGTAAATTCTATTTTTTCTGGTATAGGAGAAATTTTAGCAAAATTTATTTTGAAACCGAGGTTTTCTAGCCATTTTTGTATTTGCGGGTTCGTATAAATTCGATTTAGATGAAATGCAGTTTTCTGTAGTTTTAACTCCATTTCTGAAGCATTCCTTAACCGTTGTACTTCCCGTAACCCAATACTGGTGAGTTGTCCAATTCCTTTTGCACCAGTTGCGCTGTTGGCCAGAAAATCAAATTTTGATTCCTGAAAAAACAAACAGAATAGAGTAGGGTATGGTACTTCAAAAAAATGTGCAGCCGTGTGAATGGACATTAAAACTCGGAGCATACGTTCCTCAGAAAAACCGTAAGCATTATTTGAAGAAAATCGATTTAATGCCTCACGATACCAGCGACTTTCAACGACGTGGTCAGCCAAACCTTCTAAATCTGTTTGGGTCGGTAAACTTACTGTGCCCCGATTGAATATTTGCCTACTGATTGATTCGAATTGCATAAACATCATGATAATTCTTCGCATTCTTTCGTTGAAAAATTGATTCTTCTTTTTTTCAAAATAAGATCGATGCAGATTCCCAACGGACTGTAGCAGTTGGTTTGTGCTTAAATCCGGAATGGATTGAAGAATTTCTAAATGTTTTACTGAATTTGCAGGAGAATCGGGGACTTTAAGTTTGACTTTAGTAGTTGGAAAAATCCTCGGATGATACTGTGAATGCTGAGGATAATAGGCTATATTCGGGGATTGGCTAGTTTCAGGGACGATCAGGAAAAGGGAGAGAAGAATTATAAATAAAACAGGCAATGATAAAACATGTTGCCTAAATGAAGTCAGAAATATCAAAATTTTTTTACTAAACTCCATTCTTCTTTAATAGCAAATCCATTTGCTGTTTTTCTTACGCCAACACTCACCTACGTATTCAGACTAGAATTGGCGAAGTTTTTTCCTATCCATGGAATAGCTTCTGTATCACACTGACTAATTTAGTATAAAGCAAATCTAACTGAAAAATCAACAAAAAAGAATTCAAAATAACAAATAAGTTCATAAATAATTGATAATAAATAGAATAAATTTATAAAATATATACAAAATCAAAGTTCGATAAACTTGTTCAATGTTAAACCATAGCATGAATGTATGTTAGGTTTGTTTCAGAATTTTTTCTACTGAACTGGATTCCAAAGCAATACCCTCTTTCCTGAAGATGATATAGTGACAAAGTGCCTTCATTATTTTTTAAATCATGGTTGATGAAAAGTTAGTGAAAAATTGTAAAAATAATGGCAATAATCTAGGAGTACTTAATGAAGTTTGCAAGCATTGTAAATAATTTATTCAAATAAAATAGTGGAGTCTGTTTTGTTTAAGCTGCCAAACTTAATAATTTGTTTTGCAAAGGTTTGTCAAATAATTAAGACAAAGACTTATAAAACATTGATTCACCTTGAAACAGTAAGGATGTTCATGTTAAATCGTAGTGATAGAATTGGTTTAAGAGCTAATTATTCTTGATCCAATTTAATGAATGTTTACTTTAAGAAACGTAATCGTTTCAGAATTGTTTTGTTTTTTAGGGACTAAATCTGAGTGGATCTAGTCATACACATTTTAAAAATCTCAATCAATAAAGGCCTTGTTGAATAATTCACAAAAATCGAATCGTCAGGTTGATGTTGCCATCATAGGTGCCGGTTCTGCCGGACTGCCGGCTTTTCGTGCTGCACGAAAACACTCTGAAAACGTTGTACTGATCGAAGGAGGAGTTTACGGAACTACCTGCGCCCGTGTTGGTTGTATGCCCAGCAAACTCCTAATTGCTGCTGCAGAAGCGGCTCATTCAGTAGAGACTGCTTCCGGCTTTGGAATTCAGACAGCAAAACCTGTTGTCAATGGTAGAGAAGTGATGGAGCGGTTCGAGGTGAACGTGACCGATTTGTGGGGTTTGTATTGGACGATATTGAAAATATTGATCAAAAACACCACCTTCGAAACCATGCAAAATTTCTTGATGATCATAGACTTGGGGTTGGTGAGGAGATAATTGAAGCCAAATCAGTCGTAATTGCAACCGGTTCTTCTCCAAAACTCATGCCATGTTTAAAGGGCTTGGTGATAGACTGATTGTCAATGATGATGTATTTGAATGGGAAACACTACCGGAGTCAGTTGCTGTTTTTGGCCCGGGCCTAATTGGGATTGAGCTTGGTCAGGCATTGCACAGACTTGGAGTCCGTATAAGGGTTTTTGGGCGTTCAGGTTCACTTACACCTCTCAGCGATATGGCAATCAGGGATTATGCAGAAAAGGTGTTTCAAGCCGAATTCCCTCTCGATACGAAAGCCAATCTGCACGGTTTGGAGCGTGAAGGTGATCAAGTAAAGATTCGTTTTGTTGATAGGGAAGACGGCAAGGAAAAGGAAGAAAATTTTGAGTATGTACTGGCGGCTACCGGACGTTCCCCAAATGTAATAAACTTAGGATTGGAAAACACCAGTCTTGAACTTGATTCCCGAGAGGTTCCGGTGTTTGACCCAAATACTATGCAATGCGGAGATTCGTCTATTTTTATTGCCGGAGATGTAAATAACACTATGCTGTTGCTCCACGAAGCGGCAGATGAGGGAAGAATTGCCGGTGACAATGCCGGACGTTTTCCGGACATTAAATCAGGTATGCGGAGATCTCCTATTTCGGTTGTTTTCTGTGATCCTCAAATTGCAATGGTAGGACAGTCATGGGGTGAACTAAAAGGACAGGAAAATGTAGTTGTGGGGAAACTGTCCTTTGAGGGACAGGGCCGTAGTCGGGTAATGCTTAAAAACAAGGGTTTGATGCATATTTATGCAGATCGAACTTCTGGACTTTTTCTGGGGAGTGAATTCATTGGTCCACAGGCGGAACATTTGGCGCATTTACTGTCATGGGCACACCAGCAGAAAATGACAATTCCTCAAATGCTGGAAATGCCATTCTACCATCCTGTGATTGAAGAAGGTTTGCGCACAGCACTGCGTGATACTAATGTGCAGTTAAGTTTGTGACATTCTGGCCACAGCAAAGGGGCCGTATTCTTGTTCAAAACTCCAACTGGGCGGCATAAATGTCCGAACACAACTATGATGTAATCATAATTGGAGGCAATCCTGCCGGATTGTTCGCGGGAATCGCCTGTTCCAGGAATGAACTACGGACATTGGTTTTGGAAAAACAAACATATCGAATCGATAAATCCTGTGGTGAAGGAAGGTATTATCCCCTCGGGTGTTATTAATCTCAGGAAGTTAGGAGTAACTCCTTTCCTGGAAAGTTTTTTTCTCTGGCCAATCTTATTCTTCTCCACCACCGAATACGTTTGGAAGAACTCGCTCTAGATGAAATTTAGCTGTGTAAAAATCAGTTTTAACTGATTTATTGAACTAGATAATTCTATTTTTTCAGTACCTGTTGAAATTAAAACAGGACACAAAATTGTTGAAATGACTCTCAGCCTGCACTTCGATAAAGGAACCATCCAGCTTCACGGCATGGCGGGTAAATATATGCAGCATCTTGACGGAATTTCCTGGGATGAGCGGACAAACAGTTACCGTACTCCTGCAGCCAACTACCGTAAACTTGTCACAGCACTGTGTGAGAAGAACATTAAATACCAGGACCATGCCCGAAAATTTTCTTCAGAAACTTTTGTCCTGAAAAAGAACATTAGACCTCGTTCTTTTCAAAGTGAAGCTGCTGAAGCATGGTTGTCAGAAAAGCACGGAGTAGTAACTTTACCAACCGGTGCAGGTAAAACTATTCTGGCAGTAATGCTGATTGCGGAAACCGGACGACCAACTTTGATTCATGTTCCAACGATTGATCTGATGCGGCAATGGAAAGAGGTTTTAAGCGAATATTTTGAAACTCCAATTGGTTTACTTGGTGGTGGAATAAATGATATTCAGACAATTACTGTAGCAACTTACGACTCTGCTTTGATCCATGTCACACATCAGGGTAATTTGTTTGGACTCCTGGTTTTTGATGAATGTCACCATTTGCCTGGTGAGCAAAATCAATTTACTGCACTTGGTTCAATTGCTCCATTCCGCCTGGGTTTGACTGCAACTCCGGAACGTGCTGACGGAAAAGAGCAAGTCCTTTACGAACTTTGCGGGCCTCTTTGTTACGAAGTTCATATTGACGAGTTAAGCGGTCGTACCCTGGCACCATACGTGGTGGAAACAATCGAGGTAGATATGCGTCCGGAGGAGCGTGAGCAATACGAGATTTCACGTGAATGCTATACTGATTTTTTACGTAAAGCACGTATCAGCTTTCAGCATCCAAGCGGTTGGGCTATTTTTTTACGCAGAACCAGTGAAAGTCCTGAAGGCCGGAAAGCATTCAAGGCTTATTTGCTGCAAAAGAAGCTCAGTCAGGCATCCGGAGCAAAAGTAGATCGTTTGTGGGAACTGATTCAGCAGCATAAAGGTGACCGTATGCTGGTTTTTACGCAAGACAACGAAATGGCTTACCGCATTGGAAATAATTTCCTGTTACCGGTGCTTACACATCATACAAAACTACCGGAACGGGAGGCTTTTCTAAAATCATTCAGATCAGGCGAATATCCGATTCTAGTCACTTCAAAAGTTCTGAATGAAGGAGTTGATGTTCCGGATGCGAATGTCGGCATGATTGTTTCCGGAAGTGGCAGTATTCGGGAGCATGTTCAGCGTCTGGGACGAATTCTGCGAGCACGTCCCGGAAAACAGGCCATACTTTATGAACTTGTATCCAAGGATACCGGAGAATATTTTACCAACCAGCGACGTAGAAAACACCGTGCTTACGAAGGACCTATTGTGCTTCCGGACGAATCGGGGCAAAATTCTGCCCAAATTAATTAATCCGGAAGCAACAAAACTTTTAGAAATTGCAGAAGAATTACTCGCGGTTTTTTCCGGAAGCGTAGGTCAAGTCCGTGAAAAACTTGAGGAAGAGACAAAGCAGGTTTTGGACGGTTTCCCGGGAAACGCAATTGTGGGCCGAGGTTTGGAAAAACTCCTGCTTGACCGTACCGAATTTGACACGGAAGCAAAAACGGAATTAGCTGATCTCAGGGAAAAAGTATTTTTCAACTCTGCTGCATTTTTCAGTGCTAAAAAAGCGTTTCGTTTTCCGGGTGTTGAGATGGGGGATAAAGCTGATTTAGGCCATTATCAAAGTGAAATAGCCAAATCAGTGGGAATATCTATTGAGCAGTTGGGACGGCAACTGTATGGAGATTTGCCGCCTTTTCAGCAGGTGCTTGCGTTTCCGCAAAATGACTGCTGCAGGCTTACTGCATCGTTACAATTGCGCTCAGCTCCAAGGCTTGCTTCTGCGCTGCGAAGGCCTAACTGTTAGCCTGCCTGAAAGCAAAGCAGCCGGGTTGCGGCAACTGCTTAAATATTTGCGTTTCAATAAATTACTGGCAAAGATCAGCCACGATCAAAGAAAGAAAAAAACATTGATGCTGGAAATTGATGGTCCGCTGAGTTTGTTTGTAAACACACAAAAATATGGTTTAAACCTCGCCAATTTTTTTCCTGCAATTTTGCAGCAGCCTGAATGGGAACTGGATGCAGAAGTTAGAATCCGTAAAAACCATGTTCACAGCCTGCACCTTGATCAATCTTGTGGAATTCGCTCCCACTACCGTCAGTTTTTAGCCTATATTCCTGATGAGATACAGTTGTTCAGTCAGCAACTTGCTAAACAAATACCTGACTGGGAACTGACATCTTCGGCAGATTTTATTCCGTTGACCGGTGAATCGCTTTGTTTCCCGGATTTTCTGTTGAAGCACCATTCTGGGAAAAAAGTGTCAATGGAGCTTTTTCATAAATGGCATGTGGCTCCCCTCCAGAGTAGACTGGAACAACTTGATTCACAAAAAGGGGGACCTTTGCTGATAGGCATCAATCGCAGTTTACTCAAAAATATTCAACTGGCCGAGCAAGTAGAGGCATCCACGTATTTTTCGCACTATGGATTCTTTTTCAGAGAAGCCCCTACAATCACAAAACTTCGTCCGCTGCTTGACTCCTGGTTGAGTAATGTTCAAAAGACAATTTAGAGCATAACTTTTCGCTTTTCACCCCACCTTTGCAATATCTTTATTTTTTCATCCTCTATGCTCTATCTCAGGGTAAAGAGCTAAAAGAAAGCAAAGTCATTTTAAAAAGGTCCCAAGTTACCTAAGACTTAGTGCGATCACTAGGAGTATGTCTCCTGTGGTAAAGAACAAAAAGATTACTGCACTCACCAGGAAGGCTAAACGATGTTAGGTTCAGGTACCAAACAAACTTTCCTTCATAATTCTATGTTGCGGTAACAGGCTCTTGAAGAAAATTAATAAAAATGTCAGACCGATGTCTATTATCATGAGGATATTGCGGTAAAGTAAAATAACGGTCAGAATAGATACCTGTAATCAAAATACGGATAAAACACAAAAGGCTTGAAATTGTTACTTCAAATGTAATTAAATAAACGTTGAGTTTTGTTTCATTCAGTTTTGTGGGCAAGACTGTCTTCATTTCCTTACAAAATTAACTTTTATGAATTCCACTGTAGAAGAACTTGGCAAACTGAAGTATTCCCTTTCCCTTGAAGTCTCCCTTGATGAAATAAAACCAACCTACAATGCAATTTATCGGGAACTGAAAAAAACCAAACTCAATGGTTTTCGTCCTGGGAAACACCCAAAAGGCTGGTTGGACAAAAGATTTAAAGCTGCTATGCAACAGGAAGCCGTCGACAGGGTTATTCCTGGATATATGGATGATGCACTACAAGAACATTCCTTGCGGCCGGCAACAATGCCGATAATCCAAAAAATCGACTTTGACCTTAAATCTCCACTTTCTGCTATTGTCCATTTTGAAATAGCACCGGAGCTACCCAAACTGAATTATGAAAAAATCGTGCTTGAACGCAAGGATATTGAGGCAGTATCTGCAAAAAATATCAGTGAAGAATTAGAAGGTTTAATTCAGCGAGAAGAGGTACTTGTTCCCAAAGTCGGAGAGGATGTAAAAGTAGAAAAAGACGATTGGGTTTTAATTAATTATGAAGGAACAATTGAGGGTGAAAAATTTACTGACTCAACAGCAACCGAAATGCAGTTCAAAATCGGTTCTTCAGATTTGGAAGAGTTTCACTCGGGCCTGATGAACATGTCATCTGGAGATGAAAAAGATGTTGAGCTTGCGCTGCCGGAACGGTTTGGAGAAAACGCAGGTAAAAAAGCTGTTTTCAAAATACATTTAACAGAAATTTCTGCAGTTAAAAGACCGGAAATGGATGAAGACTTTTTTAAGAAATTTGGGGTTGCGGATGAAGACGAATTGAAAGAAAAAGTAAGTGAAAATATTAAATCTCGAAAAACAGCAGAGCTTCAAAGTGAATACCGAATTGCTGTTCGTGCACAACTATCTGATTTATATGACGATTTTAATTTGCCGGAAGAACTCGTAAAATATGGGCAGGAACAAGTTGAAAGAGAATTGGAACAGGCATCATCTGAAAAAGAAATTCCGGAAGAAGAAAAAGAGAAAAGACATCAGGAAGGAATAGAAAATGCGAAAATGGATTTACGCATGAAATTCATACTGGACTCGATTGGTGAGCATGAAGAAATGAAATTTGACAAAAATGAGGCAGCTCGTGAATTTGTCGGATTGGCACAAATCACAGGACAATCTCCGGACGAACTTATTAAATCACCTTTCGGACATGACATGTACGAGCGAATTGTTGTCCGCAAAAAAGGTGATGCTACTCTTGACAGAGTGGTGGCTCGGGTGTTTGGTGACCCGATTGAAGAGTTTGCTGCTGAAGATCATGAGCATGTACACGATGAAAATTGTGAGCATGATCATTCCTGACAAACTTGCATTCAAGTACAAAAAATCTTTCTTGTTTGTTAACCACACGAAAAATGAATCTATTAGTTTATATTTTTCAAGTTACTTGATACTCGCTTTAGTAGTGGGATAGAGAATGTTTAAAGCAGCACAACTCGTTTATAAAAAAATAACTTCTTAATGATTAACCTTTTTTCAAGGATGCTATGTCGCTAATACCGATGGTTGTTGAGCAGGATAGTCGCGGCGAACGAGCCTACGACATCTACTCAAGACTGCTCAAAGACCGTATTATTTTTCTCGGCTCGCCAGTTGATGATAATGTTGCAAATGTAATGATAGCCCAGCTTTTATTTTTAGAAGCTGAAGATCCGGAAAGTGACATTTCACTTTATCTGAACTGCCCTGGTGGTTTAGTAACTTCAGGAATGGCAATTTATGATACAATTCAGTATTTAAAACCGGATGTGCAGACTATTTGCATTGGTCAGGCAACCAGTATGGGGGCTGTTTTATTAGCCTCGGGGGCATCTGGGAAGAGACAGGCTTTGCCGCACGCCAGGATAATGATTCATCAAATGATGGGAGGATTTTCCGGACAGGCAGAAGATATTGATATTCAGGCAAAGGAAATTATCAGAATGACAGATGTTTTGAACGATGTTTTGGCTCGTCATACTGGACATAAGATTAAAAAAATTGCACAAGATACCCAACGTGATTATTATTTTTCCAGTCAGGAAGCCAAAGAATATGGTATTATAGACGAAGTTATGCAAAACAGAAAACTGAAAGCTTTATAAAAGAAAGATAACTATGAATTCTGTTAAAGAAGGCTCTCTTGCGTTGCTCCTTCTGTGGAAAAACACAGGAAGAAGTAAAGAAAATAATTGCAGGTCCCACAGTCTACATTTGCGACGAATGTATCGACCTCTGCAATGAGATTATGGAAGAGGAATATCAGAATGAGCATGCTGATGAGTTTCAAAAAGAATTGCTAAAACCTGCAGAAATTAAAGATGTTCTTGATAATTATGTGGTGGGACAGGATCGGCCCAAAAAGGTACTTGCAGTTGCAGTTCACAATCATTACAAGCGCATCAAAGCTAATTTCGATAAATCAGAAGTGGAACTGCAGAAAAGCAATATTCTGTTGATTGGCCCTACAGGAACAGGTAAAACTCTGTTGGCGCAAACACTGGCACGGATTCTAAATGTCCCTTTTGCAGTTGCAGATGCTACCTCGTTGACTGAGGCAGGTTATGTTGGTGAAGATGTTGAAAATATTGTATTAAAATTATTGCAGGCTGCCGATTATGACATAGAACGCGCTGAGCAGGGAATAATTTATATTGATGAAATAGACAAAATTACCAGAAAAAGTGAAAATGTTTCAATTACAAGGGATGTTTCCGGAGAAGGTGTACAGCAGGCACTTTTGAAAATTATCGAAGGTACTGTTGCAAACATACCTCCACAGGGTGGTCGTAAACACCCTCATCAGGAGACAATGCAGGTTAATACAGAAAATGTACTCTTCATTTGCGGAGGTGCTTTTACTGCCCTTGATGACATAATTAGAAGACGCATAGGTCGAAATGCCATTGGTTTTGGGGCAGATGTAAATAAGAAAACTCGGAATGTAGAGGTCCTGTCACAGCTGGAACCAGAAGATTTACTCAAATATGGTTTAATACCGGAATTTGTTGGACGCCTGCCGGTAGTCGCGACTTTGCATGATTTGGAAGTTGACCACCTGGTGCAGATCTTAAAAGAACCAAAAAATGCTTTAATTCGTCAGTATGAGAAAATGTTTGAGCTTGATAATGTAAAACTGACATTTAATAAAGAAGCAATACACACTCTTGCAAAAGAAGCGATCAAGCGGAAAACCGGAGCGCGAGGATTGCGCTCTATAATTGAAAATTCAATGCTGGATTTAATGTATGAAATACCCTCAGATCCTGACATTAAAGAAGTTGAGATCAATAAGGATTCCATCCTGCAAAAGGCCGAGCCAAAGCTGACCAGAAATCCAGCAAGCAGTATTCCTCGAGCGAAAGCAAGCTGATTTTATATAATAAATCTCCTTGTTTCCCACCACATTATTAAATAAATAATATGGAAAATTTAGATGTATATGGTGTTTGCAATCCATTAATTGATTTATTGAGCCATGTACCAGACTCGTTTTTAACAGAACGTGGTTTGAATAAAAACAGTATGAATCTTATTACCCTTGAAGAGCAGCAAACTTTGTTACTGGCTTTGGCGGCAGGAAAAATATCGGTAGAATTTGCTGCTGGAGGTTCTGGTGCAAATACAATGATCGGCATAGCTCAACTGGGAGGACGAACAGCTTTTAGCGGTAAAATTGGCAGGGATGAGCATGGAAAGATTTACCGGGAAAAATTGGAAGACCTCGGAGTCAATGCTGTACTTGGAGAAGGAGACGGTACCACAGGAAGCAGCTTGATTCTGGTAAGTGAAGATGGATCACGCGCGATGAATACTTATCTGGGAATGAGCCAGGAACTGCAGGTGCCAGATATTGACCCGGAAGTTATTCAAGCTTCAAAATATCTGTATCTTACAGGATATTTATGGGACACAGAGGTGCAGAAAAAAACAGTAATAAATGCTTTGGATGAAGCAAAAAAACGTGAGATAAAAGTTGCTCTGAGCCTTTCAGATCCTTTTTGTGTGAACCGCCATAAGGATGATTTTAAAAAACTACTGCAAGGTTACGCAAGTATGGTATTTTGCAATCAGGAAGAAGCATTTTCACTTTTGGATACAACTGTAACACAAGAAGCTGTGGAGATTTTATCACAATGGACTGAAACGGTTGTATTGACATTAGGCTCAAANGGTGCCTTGATTNCACATCTTGGTCAAACTTTTTACATCGANCCCTCTCAGATTTGTGTGGAAGACACAACNGGCGCCGGAGATGCCTTTGCGGCAGGTTTCCTTTACGGAATGACTCATGAGTTTTCTCCTCTTGAAAGCGGCCGTATTGGAGCTGTTTTGGCGGGGGCAGTGATTGAACAAACCGGGCCACGCTACCAGGGACATGCCCACACACTGATACGTGATAAAATTGGTATAAAGCTTTGAATTTATTATAAATCCTGTCTTCAGAAACATGTTTACTTTCTATGGAACTTCTTGCGCCAGCCGGTAATTTAGACAAATTAAAAACTGCTGTTCTGTATGGTGCAGATGCAGTTTATTTAGCAGGTCCAAAATTTAGTTTACGTGGAGCTTCAGATAATTTCTCGGATACAGAGTTGTGTGAAGGGATAAAATTTGCGCATCTAAATAATTGTAAAACATACGTAACATTAAATGCGTTTTTACATGATAAGGAACTCAGAGAGCTTCCGGAATATGTACGCTTTTTAGAGAAAACAAGTGTGGATGCAGTGATTGTATCCGATCTTGGTGTGCTGACGGTTGTTCAGCAGCACTCAAAATTGCCGGTGCATCTTTCCACGCAGGCATCATGCTTAAATATTCATTCTGCAAAAGTCTGGAAAAATCTGGGAGTTAAAAGGCTTGTATTGGGACGTGAAGTATCTCTGGAAGAAGCCGGATGCATCCGGAAGGAAGTAGATATTGAGATTGAGCTATTCATTCACGGTGCAATGTGTATGGCTTATTCTGGTAACTGCACAATCTCAAATTACACAGCCGGGCGGGACAGTAATCGTGGCGGATGTATCCAAAGCTGCCGTTTTTCATATTCAGCAATTCCGGTCAAAAATGGAGTAGCAGTTAATTCTACGGATAATACTCCGAGCTCATTGATGAGTTCA
>LPaug08P121000mDRAFT_1000130_pt1 | contig 12689 bp, 11 predicted proteins | sample LinP20P121000m_3_FD_9509 | JGI IMG/M metagenome (IMG submission 9509) | reverse complement strand
TTCCGCCGGATTCTTTGACCAATAATATTCCGGCAGCACTATCCCAAGGATGAAGGCCGATTTCCCAAAAACCATCTGCTTTTCCACAAGCCACATAACATAGGTCCGCAGCCGCTGATCCCAGGCGGCGAACCCCATGACTAACGTGAGTGAACTCCTTGAATAAGTTCATATTCGTTTCCCATTTGGCATCATGTTCATAGGCAAACCCAGTGATTAGTAACGCATCAGCGATTGTTTTCGTAGGGGCAACATGAATGGGTTCGCCATTGCAATAGGCACCTTCATCGCGTACGGCCCAAAACAGATTGCCTGCGGGCAATTCAGAAACAACGCCAAGCAGTGGTTCATTATCTTTCATTAGAGCTATGGAAACGCAAAAGGGAGCAAGACCATGTACGAAATTGGTGGTGCCGTCCAGAGGNTCAATGACCCACTGATATGCTGAATCTGAAGAAGTAACCCCTGATTCCTCCGCAAGAATACCGTGATCCGGGAAANTTGTGAGAATATCTTCTTTTATAGTTTGTTCTGCCTGTTTATCTGTGTTGGTTACCAGATCCGCAATACTTGATTTAGTTGACACCTCTNGATCCAAATCCTGGACCTGCATAATGAGCTCCGACGCGTCTCGGGCAGCTGCCTTGGCTACCGAAAGCAATAGTCTCGTATTTTCCATTAATTACTACTGGAGAGAAAGGTGNTCCTGGGATAAATAATCCATGGTCATAGATGTGGATTAATCATACTTTATAAGGTATATGCTCTTTAGCAAAAATATTCTGAAGTAATCTTTTTAATGGTTCCTGTCAAGAATAACACACCGATCAAATTCGGAATGGTCATGAGGCTCAACGCAATGTCACCAAAATTCCAGACGAAGGTCAGCGGTAGAATGGCGCCCATAAAATTAAAAAACACGTATACCCACCGATAAGGTTTAATAGCCTGAGGACCAACCAAGTATTCTATCGAACGATCTCCGTAGTAACTCCAGGCCACCATTGTGGTGTATGCAAATAACAGAACGGCAATGTTTACAATAATACTTCCAATTTCAGGAGCAAATGCAAAACCATTACGAAATGCTTCTCTGGTTAATTGTGCACCTGTTAAATCTGTTGATTGAAGTACACCCGTTGAAAGTATAGCAAGGCCAGTCATTGTACATACAACTATGGTATCAATGAATGGTCCCATTAGTGCCACAGCACCTTCACGAGCAGATTCTTTTGTTTTTGCTGCAGCATGAGCGATGGGGGCAGACCCCTGACCAGCTTCATTTGAATACAAACCTCTACGCACGCCCCACATGATTACAGTGATTAAACCACCCCAGCCAGCTTTTAGGGAAAAAGCTTCACGAAAAATACTTGCAAAACTAGGGATGATATTTTCAAAATGAGTCAATAGAATTAACATTGCACCTGCCACATATAGAACTGCCATTGTGGGCACCAATCTACTAGCAACAGCAGCTATACGTTTAATACCACCAATAATAACGAGACCAACAAAAAATGCGATTAAACCACCCGAAACCCATATGGGGACATTATATGTAGCAAAGGTTTGAGCAATTGTATTGGCCTGATTCATATTTCCTGTGCAGAACGAACAAATTACTGCACAGGTAGCAAAGAAAATCGCAAGCGGTTTCCACTTTGGACCAAGTCCTTTTTCAATATAATACATCGGTCCGCCTGAAGCTGATCCATCGTTGTGGATTACTCGGTATCTATGCGCGAGAGTGCATTCCGCATATTTTAATGCCATGCCAAATAGCGCTGTCATCCACATCCAAAAAAGGGCTCCAGGACCACCAAGACGCATTGCTAAAGCAACACCGGCAATATTGCCAATACCAATTGTGGCAGAAAGAGCAGCTGATAAAGCCTGGAAATGGGTAACATCGCCCTCATCGTTTGGATTGTCATATTTTCCTGAAACAACTTCAAAACTATGTTTCAATCTGCGTAATTGTATGAAACCTAATGATACAGTAATAAACAGACCTGTACCTATCAAAATAATAGTGAGAGGCAGGGATATCCATCCACTGAATATTTCTGTCCAATGAGTTAATGTAGATATTATTTTATTCATATAGGACTTTTTGCAAAGTTGCTGTTATTCGCTGGAAAATAGAATTCAAGTTTACATGTCTGTCTTTGAACTGGCAACTGGCAATTAGATCAAATAAACGTTTAAATTAATTAAATATTATGGTAATAATAGCAGGTGTAGATGAAGCAGGAAGAGGGCCGCTAGCCGGACCGGTTGTCGCTGCAGCGGTGATTCTACCTAATTCCTATAACCTGGAAGGTCTTGATGATTCAAAAAAAGTAACCCCTAAAAAACGATCTCAATTATTTGTAGAGATACAACACCAGGCCACTGCTATTGGTGTAGGAGTCGTAGCAGCAGCTGATATTGATAAAACCAATATATTGCAGGCTACTCAGCAGGCGATGAAAATGGCCCTGGGCCGATTAAAACCAAGACCCGACCAGGCTGTAATCGATGGCTATGCGTTGCCAACACAGATCATACCAAACAAAGGGGTTATAAGGGGAGATCAAACAGTCGATGTTATTAAAGCAGCTTCAATTATTGCTAAGGTTACACGAGATAATATGATGGAACAGTATGATATAATCTTTCCAGTATACGGTTTCAAGAAGCACAAGGGATATGGAACCAGGGAACATATGGACAAGCTGCGACTTAATAAAGCATGCGCAATTCACCGCAAGAGTTTCAAGCCAGTCGCCGCGGCAATGCCCACATTATCCTGGCTGCGGAAAGAAGGCAGAATCGGACAATGGGGAGAACAAGTGGCGGCTGTTTATTTGATAAAAAGGGGTTACGAGATACTAACCATGAACCTCCGCTGTGCCCCTTATGGCGAGATCCATATTATTGCCGAAAAGGATGGGATCATAATCTTCGTAGAAGTAAAAACATACAGCAAAAAACAACTGGGCACACCGGCGCAAAAAATTAATCAGAATAAATTGAAAAAACTGAAGGCAGCCATAAACAAATACACTGTAGACATGCAGGTTGAAAAAAGATATTTCCCTGGATGTGATCTGTGTCTACCTGCAGCCCTTGGCCCCCAAGTTTAAACATTTCAAAGGAATACGTTTAGATGCATAATGTTTATTTTTTAACCGATTGGGAAAGATTCTAAATTCAAGACTAATGAAAGAATCCAAAATCTATAAGGAAGTCCGTTCACTTACGATCTTGGTGATGATCGCCTTTTTGTTGAAAGCGACCCTTGTGGAAGCATATATCGTGCCCACAGGCAGTATGGAAAACACGATCATGACTGGTGACTTCCTGATTGGGAATCGCTTTGTTTATGGTATGCGAACGCCGGATTGGATTGGAATTCCATATACCGATATTGGATTCGATCTACCCTACATCGTTTTTCCAAAATTTCGCAAAGCTAAACAGGGGGATATTATCATTTTCAAATATCCAAGGGATACACATCAGAAATATGTAAAACGTTGTATTGCCTTACCGGGGGATACCATAGAGATCCAGGCCAGGCATATTTACGTGAATGGGCGCGAGTANGCCCAACCTGAACATGGCAAATTTCAAGGTAGAATGGATGAATCAGACTGGAATAATCCGATGATATTTTTAGGCAATAAGGGGAATAAAGATCATTTTAGACCACTGCGGGTGCCCAAAAAAGGTGATGAAATTGCGGTGATTCCCGCCAATGCTCAGTTACTGCTTCATTTGATGGTTCTTGATGGACACAAACTCACCATCCAGAGTGGGGCTAGGGAATATGTATTCACTATGACAGACGCGGAGAACTTGCTGCGCAGAAAGAAAAATGAATCCGTTTTTGATGATTATTATCCACTGGGAAATAAAATCAATCCCTGGATGCGTAATTTACCTAATGGTGAATTGTATATTGATGGTAAATCAATCAAGGAAATGCCATACTACACAGTTGAACAGGATTATTTCTGGGCCATGGGTGATAACCGGGATGACAGCTATGACTCGCGCTTCTGGGGTTTCGTACCGCAAAAATACTTGCTGGGCGAAGCATTATTTGTCTACATGTCACTGAATTTCAAAACCAAACTGCCCAGGCTGGATCGGGTTGGGACGGTTTTGAATTAATATATTTGACCTTGCCTCCATCTTAGATTGGTGTGTATTTTAATGTACATGGTTGGTACATTACTAAACACTGTAACAGCCGTTACCTCGGGTTCCCAATGAACCGNANTATTTTTATCTTGACGGTTTTCTGCGTTTTGGTGGCCCAAGACGAGGGTACCAGTGATACGGGAACATCTGCGCCACCTGACGCCGCCGTGGATACAACCAGCAATGATTCATTAGCCTGGGCTGGCGATTCATTGGGTGCTGCAGTTGATACGATCGGTCCACCGATGGATCTCGATTATGGATATAAGGGATTCATGTGGGGCACTCCCCTGGGTGTTATACCAAACTTGCAATATATGAGTGAACCAGTGTTTATTCGCGATAGTACAGCATTACAGTTGTCTGGTTATCTGGGACAGGAAGATGTGGTCATAGAATATGTCTTTTCCGATAGCGGCTTTTGGAAAGTAGAAATTCACTATGCATTGGATCCATCTGATTATGAATCCCACCTAGAATTATTTACGCAGATAGAACGAAGCCTTTCAGAAGTGTATGGCTTTCCACAAACAACGGATCGCATTGAATCTGGTGCTATGGGTGTTCATGATGTTGTCAATATTGGCTTTGAAAGGGCGTTTTATTTTTCATCCTGGAATGTTTCCCCTGTTAAGATAAGCCTGTTGCTGAACAGTATCGTTCAGGTGCCAAGAAATGACTTGAATGTATTTGGTGATGATATGTCTATTATGAATCTGGTTTACTATAATCCTGATTACATGATCATGGCTGAAGAGATATTTGTGGAAGAACCGATGCCGTCCATATTTGATATTTACTGATCATACATATATCCATGCTGCGACCAGTACTTTTTGTCGTTTTAGCTGTACAATTTTCGTTTTGCCCAGAAAATCCGCGAATGATCCGCTATTTCAATTACGAGTGTGCACAAGAAGAGGCTCTGGAACTAGCCAAGAATTCGTTGCTGGATTTGGGTTACAAGATTGACCTGATGGCGCCGGAAGGGTACTTCATGGTGACAAAAATGCAGGGTGTGAAAAAAAGATATTTGGGCAGTATGATTACCGCATCGCAGTGTTAGTCGAAGACCGGGTGGAAGTAATCATTGTCGCCCAAAGAAAAGTCTTCAAACGTGATTCCGAGGCTAGCATCGGCGGGAAGGATCTGATCCAAACTGAAGTCTCAGACAAACTGCCCTATAGTTTACAGCGCTCCATATTTTATCCGATCATTGATGAATTTACAAAAAACGGCCTGGTGGAAGTGGAAGACATCACCTTTGGTGCCAGTGCTTGAACCCATTAAAAAATATTTGATAAGTGCTGTCACTGGTATGAAATTAAATTTCGTATTTTATTTAACTATCGGTAATTTGGAGTATCATATATGGCTAGTGAAATAAATACTAAAGATCAGCTTGCTGCTCTGCTTTCTGCTAAATTAAATGAATTCTTGGATGGAGTTAGTGATAGTTATGGCAAGGTTATCCTAGATGAACTTGTGGCCAGGTTGGAATACACCGTGACCGATTTCAAGGATGAAGTAGGCGATATAATGGAACAAATGTTAGAAAATGCTGCTAATAAAAAAGAGATCCTCGCAGATCTTATCGCAAGAGAAACCAAACCAGACGTAGCTGAAGAAGCAACGAATGGGGAAGCATCCGCAGGTTCTGCAGGAGAAAGTGATCGGGATATGAGTGAATGGGAGAAAAAGTTAGAACAACTAGGATAATTTAAGGAGTGATAGTAACTAATGAGCGCAAAGGACAAAATTATTTTTGGCGTGCTGGTAGTATTAGTCGGGGTAGCTGTTTATTTTCAATTCATGGCTACTGATATGATAACACGCATGGACGAATTAAACAAGAATGACGCGGAACATGTAGACGTGGTTCATAATGAGTTCAGAAAAGATCTACGCAAACTAAATTTACAATTCATAGGACGGGGTAAGCACCTGCAGAAGGCACAACAGGATATTATCGCCAATACCAAATACATTGAATATGTCACTGATTCATTGGGCAACGCCATTCAAGTAGTACAATATAACCTTGATGAACTGGACCGTAAGGTAGCCAAACAGTTTGCCAATGTTGAAGATGATATTCAAGACCTGACTGACAGTTTTAACCGGGAGCGGCGGCGGAGTAAGAGTGAACGGGGGGAAATCAAACAGACGATCACGGCTATGCAGAGTGAGATCAAGGCACTTAATGACAAAGTCTTTGGCGTGCCGATAGAAGAAGAAGAAGAAAAAGACAATAAATAATTTAAATTTTACAGTTTAGTTTTAATGCCACGGCTGATGAAATTATCAGCCGTATTTTTTTCTGAGCCAGCTACAGGTTCTAGGATTGTATAACCAAATATTTAATTTGAGGCAGGTGATTAAACTAATAATTCAAGTAGTTTTATGCAGCGAACAAATAGTACTTAAAGTAATTTATTTATAGGAAAATTATGGATTATATGGACGGTATAATTGGAAAATTAACAGCGTTGTAGGCGATAAAATAAAAAAAAGTGGGGTAGATTTCACGATGACCTCGGAACAAAGTGAAGATCTACCCCTTCCACATACCAAAGGTACCAAACCAGCACCTTCTACGTTTAAAGTAAAAGTTTAATAACCTATTTGCAAGGTAATTATTTGAAACAGAATGCGGTGCCGAGGGCCGGAGTCGAACCGGCACGGGGTTGCCCCCATCGGTGTTTGAGACCGACGCGTCTACCAATTCCGCCACCCCGGCTTCGTTTTCAAATATTCAATTTATTAGTTTGAACTTATTAAGTTAGATATTTAGATGTCAAGGTCGTAGAATTGTTTAATCATAGAATTAAAACTATATTCATATTAGTTAAATAATACAATTTTATTGAGGAAAAAATAAAGAACAAAAAATGATAACACCAAAAAGACTCATTAAAAACGCGGAAGAATATCCAAATGAACCTGCATTTTCATTTAAAGATGAAAACGGAGATTGGCATACGGATACTTGGTTAGAATTTCGTGATTTTGTTTTTCAAATAGCAAAATCCTTGATAGCACTTGGCGTGGAATCCAATGATAAGGTTTGTATTTATAGTTATAACCGGAAAGAGTGGTTTGGTGCTTATGCAGCTACCCAAATCATAGGGGCTGTTGTTACAAGTGTGTATCATACTTGTTCCTCTGATGAGGTTGAATGGATCGTCAAGAATTCCAACTCCAAAATTGTTTTTGTAGGAAATAACCCAAATGATAATGGTGAAAAGAAAAAAATGCCTCATAATCGGATCCTTCCCGTTCTAGAAAAAAATGATCACATTCAAGATGTTGTCTTAATGAAAGATATACCACTAGCAAATCATGGAAAGATGGTCGCTTGGGATGATTTCATAAACTCTGGAAACGATATAAATGAATCTGAGATTCATACAAAACTTAACAATATCAATGAGAATGATTCTGCATCCTTAATTTATACTTCAGGTACAACTGGTAATCCAAAGGGTGTAGAGCTTACACACGCTAATTGGAGTTTCGAAGTTTCTAAGTCTCAAGAAATCTTAGAATTTAATCAGGGAGAGAATTACGTATCCTGGTTGCCGCTAGCTCATGTTTTTGGACAGTTGGTAGATAATCATACATGGATTAAAGATGCTTTACATCTGCATGTTGTTGATAGTCCATTGAGTATTGTTGATTATGCTAAAGAAGTCAAGCCGCACCTGTTTATTGGTGTACCAAGAATCTATGAGAAAATATATTCGAACTTAAAATCAGTAATTGATAGCAAAACTGTGATTAGAGTTGGACTAAAAATTCCATTGTTATCATCAATATTCAAGGGGTTATTAAAAAATGCCGTTGGTTTCTCCAATACTCGTTTTGCTGGAACTGGAGCAGCTCCGATAAACCCTGAAATATTAAAACTTTTTCTTTCTTTGGATATTCCACTTTATGAAGGGTATGGAATGACTGAAAATACGGCGATCGCTACAACAAATTATGAAGGAAACAATAAAATTGGCACGGTTGGAAAAGCTATAAATGAAACGGAAATAAAAATAGCAGATGATGGCGAGATATTAATTCGTGGAAAACATGTAATGAAGGGTTATTATAAAAACCCGGAAGCAACAAATGAAACCGTGATTAATGAATGGCTTCATACTGGTGATATAGGAAAAATCGATGCGGAAGGTTACTTATCGATAACAGGTAGGAAAAAAGAGATATACGTCAGTTCTGGAGGAAAGAATATTGCTCCGCTTGTAATTGAAGAAACCATGAAGTCCATACCCTTGGTTTCGCAGTGTTATTTAGTTGGAGATAAAAGAAAATACTGTACAGCATTATTTACTCTTGATGTTGGAGTGATTTTAAGAGATAAAGTTCATGTTGAAAGAAATAAGATTCCAAAAGATCCAAATGAACAATTAGCCCTGCTTAAAGAAAAAGGATTTAGTCTTGCTGATTTTACGGATAGTAAGGATACCTATAAAGAAATTGAACTGGATGTTAATAAACTCAATAATCGTTTTTCCAACCCTGAGCAGTTAAAGAAATTTTCAATTCTGCCACGAGATTTTACAATAGATGATGGTGAATTAACGCCCACTTTAAAAATACGCAGAAAACAGATTGATCAAAATTGGTCTTCAGTGATTGAATCTATGTACGTAGATTAATTTCATGGAAAAAATATCACTATTGGGCTGTGGCACCTGGGGCAGTGCAGTCGCCCAATTGCTAGCGGAAAAAGGGTTGGCGGTCACTGCTTGGCAGCGCCATAAAGCCAAAGCAGAGTCCATGGCTGCGACCCGGAAACATCCCCACCTTCCGGACCTGACCTTTAAAAATAATATAATATTTACGACAGATCTGCAGGAAGTACTACAGGCCGGGGAAATAATTTTTCTTGCTACACCATCTCACAGTATCAAGGGGTTAGCGCGTTCCATTGGTAAAAGCATAAGGGATCATTGTATTATCGTGAATTTGGCCAAGGGAATTGATCTGGATACATTGATGACCATGAGTCAGGTTATCAGGTTAGAGACCGATATTGATTCTAGTCAGATAGTTTCATTGTATGGCCCCAGTCACGCGGAAGAAGTTGTTCGCAACCTGCCCACGACTCTCGTAGCGGCCTCTACTAGTGATACTACGGCAGCAATGGTTCAGGAACTTATGTCCTCTGAAGTACTACGCGTTTATAGAAATGAGGATATCATGGGAGTGGAAATTGGCGGTTCTTTGAAAAATGTAATGGCCATCGCCGCTGGCATTTGTGATGGCATTGGCTACGGCGACAACAGTAAAGCCGCTATTCTAACCCGTAGTATAGAAGAGATGACTAATGGCCATCGCCGCTGGCATTTGTGATGGCATTGGCTATGGCGACAACAGTAAAGCCGCTATCCTGACCCGTAGTATAGAAGAGATGACCCGTCTGGGAGTAAAGATGGGAGCCAAAAAGTCCACCTTCGCGGGCCTGAGCGGCATTGGCGATTTGCTGGTGACCGCCCTAAGTAAGCACAGTAGAAATCGCTACGTGGGGGAAGAGATAGGCCGGGGCAAGTCCCTACAGGAGGTAACGGAGGGTATGGATATGATCGCGGAAGGAGTCAACACCTGCCGAGCCGTTCCACGCATTGTAGAAAAATATAATATTGAAATGCCCATCGCTAAAGCAGTGCACGGTATCCTTTTCGAAAACAAGGATCCGCTGGAGAAAGTAAAGGAACTGATGACCAGGGACCTAACCGCTGAAAAACGATGATAAATTTTTCAAACCTGGCTAATTTCGCGACCAGCCCTTGTAGTTCAATGGATAGAATAGGTCCCTCCTAAGGATTAGATGTAGGTTCGATTCCTACCAAGGGCACAGGAAATTAAGATGGAGAAAACATGTTAAAACCAAGANGAAAGATCATTAAAAAAGAATTAAAAAAAGATCCGTATATAGAATTCCTGGCCAAGGNCAAGAATAATGTNGATGAAAACAAGACNTTATACATGCGCTGGGCGCTGGGCGCAGTNNCTGTGTTAGTNNCCGTGGTATTTGTCAGTAACAATTTACAGAAAAGCAAAGNCGCNGCGGCGGTGTCCCTGGGCAAGGCNCTGGTCACCTTGGCCAACGGTGATGTAGATAATGCTACCCTGCAGTTTGAATTTGTTGCAGATGAATACGACAATAATGAATCGGGTANTTTGGCAAAGTATTACCTGGCCCGTGCTCATTTCAACGATAAGGATTACCTGGCGGCATCTTCTTACCTGAATGAAATCGCTGACGCGAGTTTCAAGCTAGCCCAGTTTCCTGTAAGTATCTACAAGATGCTGGCCTTTATTTCCTTGGAAAATAGGGATCATGCGGCAGCGATGGATCATTATGAACAGGCTCTGGACAAGGCGGAGATCGTGCACCAAAAACAGAATATCGCTCTAGATTTGGCCGATGTACTGCTAACCATAGGTGATTTCGGCCGCAGCCTAGACCTGGTGCAGACTGTACTGGATGAAGCAACGCCGCGTACGCCCCTACATAACCGGGCCGAAGAATTATTTGGGCGGATTGAATTTTCCCAATCGGCTGGTTAATAGCTCTTGTAAAAAATCTAGAAAAAGGATAGTTTTGACTGATGAAAAGTGGGTGCACGCACCCACTTTTCGTTTCTTAGAGATGTATATGATACAAGAAGATATTAAAGCATTATTGCCTCAGGGCGTGTTCCTGCTGGATGTAAAAGAAGATTTTCACCAAGGTGTGGTGAAGTGCGTCATAGACGCAGAAAAGCCCGTGGACCTGGATTTGACCACAACCATATCCAGGACCATCAATGATTCGGGAATTCTGGATGAATTGTACCCAGATGGCATGGCACTGCATGTTTCATCGGCGGGTGTGGATACACCACTGAAGCACGATTATCAGTATCGAAAAAATATTGGCAGGATTATCAGTATTACTGTTGAAAGGGATGGTAAACCCTACAGTTTGGAAGCACAAATACTGGAAGTGACCGANGACAGCGTGCTGATACAGCGATCAAGTGCCGCGGATGAATGGATCCCAATCGCGGATATTATCCATGCAAGGTATTAATAAAATTTTAATGGTTGAGGAGGTAGAATTTGATTAATCGAGAATTGATCGATGTATTTTCGGAAATTGCCCGTGAAAAGAATGTGGATCGTTCGGAACTGGGATCCATTATTGAGCAGTTGTTTCTGCATCTGGTCGAACGGGATCGAGGAGACTCTTCGAACTGCAGTGTGATTGTGAATCTGGACAAGGGTGAACTGGAAATATATGCGGAGCGAGATATTGTGGATGATTTGATGGATCCAGTAATGGAAATCACGCTGGAAGAAGCTCTAAAATTAGCGCCGGAAGAAAATTTTCAAGTAGGTGATTCCTTCGTTGAAGTGATCGACCCTTCCATTTTTGGCCGACGACTGGTAACTGCAGCAAAACAATTCTTCAGTCAGCGCCTGCAGGATGTGGAAAAACGCTATGTTTATGAGGATTATTCGCAGCGGATCGGCGAAATAGTCATTGGTACGGTACGGCAGATGCAGCGAGACAATATTTACATAAATATTGACCAGGCGGAACTGCTGATGCCAAGAAGGGAACAGATCGTAACGGAACGGCATCGCCGGGGCGATACGTTACGGGCGGTGGTAAAATCGGTGGAAGTTACACCGCGCGGGCCGGAGATTATCATTTCCCGAACCGATAATCATTTTCTCTATAAACTTTTTGAAATGGAAGTACCGGAAATCGAAGACGGTATTATTGAGATCCAGGCCATTGCCCGTCAGCCGGGAGATCGGTCCAAGATCATTGTGCGTTCCAATGATCGCCGTATCGACCCAGTGGGTGCCTGCGTGGGTATGCGCGGCAGCCGCATCCAGGCCATTGTCAGGGAATTGAATAACGAAAAAATTGATATCGTCAATTTCAGTGAACAGCCTGAAGTACTTATATCACGGGCTCTTTCCCCGGCCACACCGCTAGACCTCTATATTGATGAGGATGACAAATATTGTATTGCCCTTTTCAATGATGATGAACTGGAATTTGCTATCGGGCGGGGCGGGGTCAATATCAATCTGGCTTCACGAATCACAGATTATCGGATTGACGCGTTCGGTAAGAAAGAATATGACCGCAATCAGAAACAGCAAGCTACACCACTAGCTGAGATACCTGATTTTACATCAGCAAAAGCTAAATTATTAGATGCCGCTGGAATTGTGACCGTATCCGATCTACTAAATGCTGATGAAGAGGAAATCCTGGCGATTGATGGTATGGGTGAGAAAACTCTGGAAGATGCCTTTAACCTGGTGGCCGCGTATATTGAAGAAGACAACAATGAAGAAGTCGAGGAAGAAGTGAACGTAGAACAATTATTGGATGACCTGAATGACCAGGAAACGGTCGTAGAAGAATCTGTTGGCAAAGAAGAACCTGCGGAAGAATCGGAAGCAGAAACAGCAGACGA
>LPaug08P121000mDRAFT_1000110_pt1 | contig 13760 bp, 14 predicted proteins | sample LinP20P121000m_3_FD_9509 | JGI IMG/M metagenome (IMG submission 9509) | reverse complement strand
GAAGCTTTGGTTCCAATTAAACCTCCTAACAAAATACCAATGCCTGATACTATTTCACCCCATGCAATTAGATGAGCAGTAATTTCAGCAAATAGAATCCCTTTTGAGGATAGCCAATCAACAAAACCCTGTTGTATAGGAATTTTTCCATATCCATGAAAAAAGAAGGAAACACCAAGACCTATTCTCAATAAACAATTGGAATACCTTTTTAAGGGAGATGCTAGTTTTTCAAGAGTATCATTTAATTTTCCCATAAAGATAATTTTATCAAAAGATGACTAAAGATGGCTGTCTTAAAACCATCCACCATCAACAATTTGTGATATTTGACTGAGGTTTGTTGCAGGCTTTGCTGTAAGCGAATCGAGAAACAACTGAGAAACCTTGTGTCTATGGCTGAAAAATCAAATTTTTAGTTAATTGATAATTTAATCAAGGTCATTTTCGATGATGCTGCCATGATGTCTTCCTCAATTGGGATATTATTTCTGAACCCCACGTCTGCAAAATACGCATCAACTTTACTGTGGAGGCACATTGCTGTTAATTTTTCTGCAATCAAATTATCGTTTTTAAATTCAACTTCAACGTTGGCATTCAGTAATTTGCCTTTTAACAGAATCTGAATATTCTTATTGTTAATTAGGTTTCTCCACCAGATATAGGGTCTGTCTGTCAGACAAACCATTTCTTTGTCCGAAGTTTCAAGGTAACTCACTGGAATGGAATAAATTCTGCCAGATTTTATCCCTGGAAAGATTAATACAACAATATTATCACTGATCAGGGGATGTAAGGGAGATCTGGCAATTGCTCTCGTTAAAGGGTTCACCAATCGAAAAAATATCTGATTCCCGTCCATTTAGGGTCAGCTTATCGCGTTTGCTTTTTTAATCCGTTCCTGAACTTCTTCGCTCACTTCATAGGGCTCCCAACCTGGTGGAGGAGTGTAGATACCCATAGTTACCATTTTATTAACTTGGTGTTTAACCAATTCAAGTTGTCCTTCTTCAGTTAGAGGCGGTTCCTCCATGCATAAGTTTCTCGGGTATATTCCACCTTTAGCCATCATTGCATCATAGATCAACTTGTATTCTTCAACCCGCATATCTTTGACTAAGTTTTGCCACTGACCTCGGACCCTAAAATCACGCAATCCGTCCACATTAATAATGCCACTAACCAAGGCCTCACCACCACCGAGATATTCAGACATGATGCCGCCTCTATAATCAATGATCTGACTTCTGCCATTGCTCATTTTAAAATCTTCTCCTCCAGGCATATAGATACCACCAATGTTCGGGGCAATAACGTAACAGGTATTAAAAACAGCGTGTGCTCGGTTCTGCACCTCATTCATTTGATTACCCATCCAAGGTTCAGGATATTGGGTTCGCCAGATAATTTCTGCTCCGTTCAAAGCAAGCCCCCTTGCTGCTTCTGGGTAGCTGCCCTCGGCACAAATCAAGGTTCCAATGTTCCCAATTTCTGTCTTGGCAACCGGATAGAGTATGTCGAGCAATTTTTCAGGATCATCTCCATATTTCTCAAGGTACAGATTCCAGATATCGCTGGGCGCCGTATTGGTTTCTCTTTGGTAGAACGATGTCTTGATGTGTTTATGGATTACTTCACCATCGGGGTCGATAATAAAAGCGATGTTGAATATGCGGTCTTCCATGATTTCAGGGGCTTTGGCAACCATCTGAGCAATCAGGTAGATGTTAAATTGTTTGCATATCTCACCTAGGAATTCTGTTTCCTTGCCGGGTATCTCAGGGACCACATCCCGGCATATTCTCAAATGTTCGTCACCCCCTCCTAAACACCAGCCTCCAATGCCGCCTTCTGAAATAGCCACCAATCTGACTGGAAGATCCAGACTGCAATTCCAAACCGCATAGCCTATGCTGGTCTGCAGGCGTTCTAAGTCTTTCCAGTAATCACTGATGTCCGTTGCCATGTGTGATTCATTTTGGATCCCAACTGCGCTGTATTGAAGTACCATATCTATTCCTTTTATTTAATTTACATTGATTTAATTTACAGCACTAATTTTTTTAGGGCTGTTAACATTGTTTACTCATTATTACTAAAACATATATCAACAGAGTATAAATATACAAATCTAATTGAGGAACTTATGAACCAACCAAAGCCAAGCAATAGTCAAGAAACTACCCTTATTGCTTCTTTGTCGGAGATACCTGCCCTGTCTTACAAAGTATTCTTTATTTGTTTAATCGGTGTTACTTTTGCAAATCTAGACCATTCTATTTTTATTCTTGTCAGTGAAAAGTTTCAAAGTGATTTTGGTTGGAGCTTGACCGATGTGGGATGGTATGTGGCGTTAACTTTTTTTATCTCAGGATTACTCTGCACTCAAGTGGGCGTTCTTACCGATCGCATTGGAAGAAAGAAATCCTTATTACTCTCAACGTTCTTAACCCCAGTTTTTGTTGCTTATCTGGCAATAGCTCCCAATACTCTTGCAATTCTAATTGCTAGAACTTTGGGGTTCACAGCTGCAGGCGCACAGTCTCCTATTACATTAACAACCGTCACCGAGTCTTCACCACCGCGGTTTCGAGGCCTGTTTACAGGGATCTTACAAATTGGCTTCCCTTTAGGTTGGTTTTTTGCCTCAATTTTGGTTGCTTTCATGATTGATCAACTCGGCATTAATTGGCGCTACACTTTTCTTTTGGCTCTTCTGTTTTTGCCCTATGGATGGATCATTCATAAATATCTTCCAGAGTCAAAAGTATGGCTTGCAGCCCAAGCTAGAAAAACAGACGATCAACCCAACCCCAGCACTATGATCTTATTCACCAAACAATGGAGAAGAAAATCACTGCTATTATTTTCAGGCCAATTTTTATACGCATTTGCCTACGGCAGTACTTTGATGCTGGTCTTGTATTTCACTCAAGCTAGAGGCTGGGATATAGTTGATGCCATCAAAATCGTTGGCTACTCCTATGGTATTGGTGCATTTGGCTATATAGCAGCAGCAATTGTCGGCGAGTTTTTGCTGACTCGAAGAAACACCATCATTCTCTGGGCACTCTTGGGCAGTATAGCATTCGTCTTCTTAATATGGTGGGCTAAGAGTTGGACCCAAGTTTTGGTTATGTATGGGATGATGACCTTATTTTTCTATGGTGCCTATGCGGTAATGGCAACATTTATTGCAGAGAATTTCCCAGCAGAACTAAGAGCAACAGCAGCAAGTTTTTCAGGTACATTGGCGATCAATTTAGGCTTTGGTTTGGGACCATTGGCGATAACATATGCAGCAACGAACTTTGGTTGGAATATGGCATATACCTATGTAGGGATCATTCCAATTATTCTAGCTGCAATGATTTTTTTACTGCTGAAGCCGGTACCGAGAGAAGACGTCTTTTAATCTATGTTAGTGACTGAGGTCTTGTCGGGCTAAACTCCCTGATACTTTTCAAAGTCACAGGTGTAATCATGGAAAGTATGGTTGGGCTCATAGGCAAATGGCTTCCAACCCAACTGGCCGTAACCTCCAGCGAGTGAAGTTGGTTTGATGAGACCAGCAGTTTGAATAACGGCACCAAAATTTTGTCTGTTTTTGAACATCATTGGATCCCAGCCATGATACATGTACAGCATGTTTTGGCCCACACCAGAGGTTAGGTGGGCTTGGCAAATAAACGAACCTGTCTTGTTAAATATTTGAATCAAATCCCCATCAACAACCCCTTTCTTTTCAGCATCTTTTGGGTTGACGTAAATATCGGGCTCTCCCCTTTGTAAGCTCAACAGAAAGCTGTCATCTCGCCACATACTGTGGATACCATGCCTTGCATGTCCCATGATCATTTTCATTGGATAACCTTCATTAACCAAAGCATCTATGTGCCTAGGCAAGACTTCATCAAACTCAAAGAACCATTCGTGATCGATATAAAACTGTTGTCTATGGGTAAGTGTCTTGTAGCCTTTTTTTTCGTGGACGCTTTCCCAAATATCGGAGTAATAGGGTGATTCTTTGCTGTGTACAGTTGTTTCTGAGCCCTTGTTTCTGAGAAAACCTTTTTCTGCTAACTCGTCGTATGACACACTCTGGATACCACTGGAATTATCCAGTAAGAATTGGATCACATCCTTTACCGATTTGATTGATCCATTTTTGGTGTAGTCATCCAAAAATTTCTTGAAGTCTCTTTTAATAGGCACCCCAATGACATTGTCATCTATAGGCTGTATATCACGTTCTATTGCTTTTTTACTAATGGCTTCTGCCAATCTTTTGTAAGCCGTCCAGTCGTCAACAGATTCCCCTAAAGGCTCGACTGCTTTGTCGATGACTTGCATGTAAGGTGTTCTTGGCTCCAGGTGAAAATCATGCCGCTCATAGTGATGGGCAATTGGGAGAACGTAATCAGAATACATGGAAGTTATTCCCATATCCGTTGCAAAGCTGACAATGGTTTCCAACTTACTAAAAGCGGTTTCGCGCCATCTTTTTCCCGATGAACGCCAGGCTGCTGCATTGGTTCCTGAGAACATGGCCATTTTCCAAGGTACTTTGGAGTAATCCGGAAACCAACCACGGTCCACCGATTCTTGAAAGTATTTATCCATTTCCTCTGCCAATTCCGCTCCAAAAGCATCTCGATTAAGTTCTTTCATGTCAGCGTGAACATAATCCCAGCGAGAGAGAGTTGCAACCCTGAAAGCAGCAGCTGGGTTTGACAAAGCAAATGGAAACACGGCATCATCTTTGGCAAGGTTGGTGATTGTTAGTCCACCACCTTCTTTTCCTGTGTTGCCAGTGATGCAAAGAAGTAAAAACAAGGCTCTCTGCAATAGATCACCGTGCAGATATTTTGAAGCTCGATAGCCTGCATAAATCATACTGGGTTTTGCACTTGCAAATTTTCTTGCTACTTGGCGAATGATATCCGCATGAATCCCGGTTATCTCTTGAGCCATTTCAGGGGTATGCTGAGCTGCACGTCTTTTAGTTAGTTCAAAAACCGTTGTGACCCTTATCGGTCCATCTTTTGTTTCAACAGTCCACTCACCCTCAATTGCAGGATCAATACCAGCCAACTCAATGGATGGCAGTTTAATCAGATGTTCAGGAGTTCCAGGTGGGGCTGTCGGTGTACCTGTCCCTGGGGCTTCCACAAGAGCGTTGGTGGCCTCATCCCAGAGGTAAAACAGATTATCCCTTGCCTCAGGAGTATCAAAATCAGTTTCTCTGAGATATTTGAGATTATCTGCTCTCACGAGAAAAGGTAAATCAGATTGTTCTTTGATGTATTCGGTATCAAAGCTCCGATCTTTCAAGATAGTGTGAACCATCGCCATTGCCAATGCGATATCGCTGCCAGGTTTTGGGTTTAACCATTTGCTTGCGTGCATCGCGCTAGCATTAAAATCAGGGGAAATGGAAATGACTTCAGTGCCGTTGTATTTTGCTTCCCAGAAAAAATGGGCATCTGGTATTCGAGTGACAGCTGGGTTGCAAAACCAAATTAAACAACACTTGGATTTATAAATTTCTGCCATTGTATTGCCAAGAGTGACATGGCCAAAAGTTATTTGGGCACCAGTAAACAGATCCCCCACACCAGCAAAAGCTTCGGGCATTTGCACGCCACTGATATTAGCAAAGCGGAGAAGGCTGGCATAAGATGCCCGTTTCATAATCATTTGGGTACCCAATCCACAGGTTACAGATTCCGGGCCAAATTCGATATTGTAATCCAAGAATTTGTCTGCAACTTCCAGCATCGCTTGATCCCAAGAAATCCTTTCCCATTTGCCTTGTCCTCTCTCGCCAACCCTTTTTAAAGGGTATAAAATTCTTTGTTTGCCATACATGTACTTGGAGTGACGCAATCCTTTCTGACAGCCTCTAGGACCGTAATCTGGAGCATCACTTGAAGCACCGTATTCGCCTTGCTGTTCTTCTCGCCAGACCACGCCATTTTTAACATACACATTGAAGGCACATTGGCCTGTGCAATTGGTACCGTGGGTAGAATGGGTAATGCTATCCCAGGTCCATTTTTTTCTCGCCAGATCTTCCCACGATCGATAGGGTTTGGTATCGCCAAGATTGGCAATAGCAGGTTTTGAGTAGTTCAAAGAGAGGCCAATTGCAGATGCACTACCGAGTAAAAATTTTCTTCGTGTTGTTTTCGCAGACTTATACATCCCTAATAATCTATCATATTAATTCAGTTATGTACCATGCTGACCTGGCAGGACTAAAATTTTACCGCTCGCTCTGCCAATGGAAAATTCCACAAGAGGTATTCTGTCGTTTCCGAAATACATATCATCTTCAACGAACATAGTTGGAGATCCAAATCCTCCTCTTTCAATCAGATCAGTTGCATTGTTTTTAAGTCGTTTCAGATTCACCATTGAATTAATTCCAGATTCATAATCGGTCGGATCCAATTCAAGTTTTGTTGCAATTTCTGTCAGAACTTCGTTGTTAGAAATATCCTTGAGCCCACCGAAATATGCACCAAAAACCAACCTGCTGTAATCAGCAATTTTATTTGCTTCAATGGCACAAAATGCACCACACAAAGCTTTTTTAGATACATTTTTAGGGTCATCATTTCTGGGGTTATTTTAAGACCACAATAATTGGCCCAATCTTGCAGGTCTTTTGTTTCATACTTTATCTCGGAGGGATGAGGAATTTTAGGATCAATAATTGAGCCAAGTTCTTGTTCAATATCTGCAAGCAGTATGGGTTTCCAATTGATTACAGAAGCAGTTCTTGTTGTGGTTTGGATGAGTCGTTTAAAACTCAAGTAGGTCCAAGGGCAACAATAATCAAAATAATAATCTACGACTATTTTTTTTTCTGTCATCAGTTAAGTTTTCTCAGGGTTGTTTTAAGAACTTTGCCGCCAGCATTTCTCGGGATTGCATCAATGAGGCTTACTGTCTGAGGCATTTTAATTTTTGCAATTTTGCCTTCGCAGAATTGTTTGAGAGTATCTGTGTTTAATTCAACATTGTCTTTGGTGACCAAAAAAGCCTTCAGTGTTTCACCCCATTTTTCATCAGGAACACCAATCACTGCAGCATCGATAATATCAGGATGTTGAAATAACACTTCCTCTATCTCCCTGGGGTAGATGTTAATGCCTCCGGAGATCACCATGTCTTTTTTGCGGTCAACGATATAAAGATAGCCTTCATCATCTCTTTTAGCTAAATCACCAACAGTAAGCCAACCTTGGTCAAGTGCTTCCTCAGTTTCCTTGGGTCTTTTCCAGTAGCCATTGAAAAGGTAAGGGCTTGATGAAAATAATTCACCGACTTCATTTGGAGGGCATTCTTCTCCAGATGTATTGACAACCTTGATGTAGGTGCACGGGAAGGGTTGGCCAACACATTGAAGTTTTCTCAATTGATCGGCTGGCCTTAGGTTAGAAATGATTCCGCCTTCTGTGGATCCATAGGTCTCATGGAGAACATCATCGCCATAGACCTTCACAATTTCTTCTTTGATTGCCTGAGGTAATGCTGCTGCGTTGGAAATGATTGTTTCTAGAGAGCCGGGCTTGTTTTTTTCCAATATTGCATTCTCCAAGCTAAGAATGCCATGAAAGTGGGTTGGCACTCCAAAAAACCCAGTAATGTGTTCTTTTTTGAGGACAGTTACAATTTCTTCTGGGTCAAATTGATCCATAATTTCTGCGTACCCTCCAAAAAAAATCGGTGCCAGAGCAAAAATCATGCCAGCACCGTGGCACATCGGGGCAATTGCCAGAAATCGATCATCAGGAGAATAACATCCATACTCGACTGCCATGCCAAACAGTTGCAGAATTCTGGAGCGATAAGGCACCAACACGCCTTTTGGTTTACCTGTAGTTCCGGAAGTATAGGGTATGGTGAAGACATCCCATTCCTGGACAACGGGAAGATCGCTGATGGGCTTGGACTGATTGATCCATTCTTCCAGTTCGTTATTGATGGCAATTACTGTGGTAATGGTTTCGAAATGAACATCCCTTAAAAGTTCTGCTGAAGACTCGTCCACAAACAATACTTTGGCTTCAACATCGTTGCAGATCAATTGGATTTCGACCGGAGACAGCTTTGGGCTAATTGTAGCCATGGCTATGCCTACTTGCGAGGCACCCAAAATAATTTCCATGTACTCAATGGAATTACTTGAAATTATGGCGGCATGGTCCTTGGGGGTTAGCTTTAGATCATGGACAAGCCCATTACTAATTCGATCCATACGATCAGTCAGTTGTTTGTATGATCGTTTATTTTTGCCGTGTTTTAATGCTTGTTTGCTTGGATTTCGAGACATTGCTGACCGAATGCCCCCAGCAATTGATAAGTGTTGAAAGGTTGGGGGTAGCATTATATTGCCTTTCATAGATAAAAAATTTTTAATTTAAATTAAATACCTTGAGGGCATTGTCTCGCATGATTAATTTTTTTGCTTCTTCGCGAAAACCAAGATCTTCTACTTCCTTGACTGCTCGGATTGGGTCAATGACTGGCCAATCGGTTCCAAACATGACTTTGTTTTTGCCATAGGAATTAGCATAGTGGACAAACGATTCTGGCCAGTATTTTGGTGCGTAGGCATCGCCAGCGGTAAATACATTTTCATGTTTCCAGCACATTGAAATCATCTCTTCAGTCCAGGGGATACCAATGTGGATACCAATCAGTTTTAATTCAGGGAAATCAATTGCAACCTGATCAAGATAAATGGGTTTGCCGACACTAGGGAGTCGCCTGTTTCTTGAGTAAATTAAATTGTGTCCAACTTGCATCATAATTGGGATATTAAGCTCAGAGCATTTAGCGTAATAAGGGTAATATTTTGCGTGATCAGGGGGCAGTTCACACCAGTGAGGGTATAAATGCGCACCCACAAAACCCATGTGATTTACTGCTTCTTCCAGATCTTTGAGCCCAGCCATACCCCTAAAAGGGTCAATTCCAGCCAAACCTGAAAAACGCTCTGGATGTTCTTGGCAAATTTCATAAACCCTTGAATAGGGAATTTCAAACGATTCCGGTACTCTGATGTCCCCAGCTCTTACGGCAATTAATAACGATCGCTCGATACCAGCAAGATCCATTTTTTCAAGGTATTGATCTATTGTGACACCACCACGCATCTCTTTTGGCATCCGGACTTGTTCTTTAAAATCCTCATCCAAACCGGTTTGTTTCTGTTCCACTTCTTTTGGGGTAAACAAATTTACTACGATATCAATAATGCCTTCCATGTTGCTTTACCAATAATGTTTTAGAAATGCTTTATTCAGAAAAAGGCTAAAGAGTTGTTTTTACTGCCCATCAAGATCCCAAGGGCTCGTGGATCTAGATCTAACGGGAATGCCTGCTATTACAGGCCCCTGAGTTTTAGGGTCGTAATTGACCGGGTCACCCTTGATAATAACTTCTGAATTTAGGGTCACCCAATTAATTAAGGAACCATCCAATCTAAACAACCAAGATGCACCCACTTCTTCACCCGTAACAAAGTGACCATGTTTGACTCTTGCAGGCCTGAAAAAATAAGCCCCTGGTACAAAACGACCAAAATTATAATCCATATGACCGGTTAAGGTGTAGGCTTCTTCAAACACTGGATGATGAATTAATCGATCATCAGACCAACCTGGGGGTGCCCATCCAAGCATAGTGATAAATCCTTTTTCATTCTCACCTTCTGGTGAAGGATCGTTATAAAGAATTTTAAGTTGAAGAAATCGTTGGGTGTCGCCTTCGTAGATGTTGTCCATCCACTCCATCTTTGACGAATCGACAATGGTTAATTTACCCGGTTCTTCCGATGCGGTATTACCACCCTCTGCGACAAAGTCACTTTTGTCTGCCTCAGAGACTGAAAAGCCCCAATCGCCATATTCACGGAACAGCAACACTTCTGTTTTCTCATCCACAGAAATGGGCGGTACCTTCAATCCTGCTGGAGCACGCCAATACATACCAGGACCGAACGTAGTTTCACCCATTTTTATCCGACCTTCCAGGACAAACCATTCCGTATCTGCTTCATGGTAGCCACCTGGACGATCCCAAGCAGTTTCAAAATACAGTTTAGTTGATGCAGAGCCATCCTCTTCGTCGTAGGAGAGATTACGTTGCATAACCCTCCCTGTTCCTCCATGCATTTCTGCAGGATGCCAACACAAATCACTTTGCTGAATGATTTCTACATGGGGCCTCATGTGACTGACCTCTTATTGTTTTATAACTCATTAAGAATATATGAAAGTTTATACTTGATAAAGAGTTGTCAAATTATTTTCATTAAATGATAATCATAGATAGCTTAATTTAAGGAGAGGAAGATGTCTGAAATAAGACTTTCATGGTCTGGTGCGGATGTTACTGTGACTGATGAATACTTGGATATAACCCGTTTTTCAGTCAACATGGAGCAGAGTAGAGCTTTTAGGGACTGGCGAGTTCCAAGAGCAATAGAGTTAGCACAAAGAAATCTAGAAGCCTTGGAGGCTGACAATGCTTCGGAAGAAACACAAGCCACTTTAGCCATGTATATAGGAGAACTATATTGTTGGCAAGAGGTCGGTGAGGTTGTTGAACCTCCTGTGCAAACAAACTAAACAAGAACCCGTTAGAAAGGAGATCTAAGATGGATCAATATGAGATTTGGAAATTTCTGCATATTTGCATGTTTGTTTTTTGGCTGGGAACAGACATGGGGGTTATGATTTGTTCAAAGAAATCGACGGACACAACACTGTCTATTCCAGCACGTTTCCAATTGTTGGAAATCGCCCTAGTAATTGAGCTTTTACCAAGGGTAATGTGGGTAATGGCTCTACCATTGGGCATCCATCTATCAAAGTCGCTTGGATATATTGACCCCAGCTTAATCACTTTAGCTGCAATGTGGGTATTTGTTGTTGCGTGGTTAATTATTAATGTCGGGGGTGCAACAAATTTAGAAAAACCATGGGGGCAACAATTGTCAAAAATAAATAGATTTATTGTAGCTTCTTTGGGCGTGGCTCTGATCATAGTGGCTATTTCTTCTTATCTAGGAAATGGGCCATTCGAAGCCAATTCAATTGCCTTAAAAGTCGGACTTTATGGCTTGATCAATATCACAATTCTAGGAATAGAGATCGCGTTTTTCCCTCTGGGTGAAGCTTTTGCAAGACTTGCTGAAGAAGGATCTAGCCCAGAGCTAGAAGAATCTATTAGTTCAGGTATGCGTACCACTTTGATGTGGGTGCATACCACTTACTTCATGATCTTTGTGGTAGCCTTTATTGGCGTCACAAAAATCGCTGGATAGTACAAAAATTCTGACTTGATTCAGGACCCTTATAAATACTTAGCCGCCAATGTAGTTAGTTGGTGGGAAAACTTTGGAAGAAAAAATCTTCCTTGGCAAACGCATCCCTCAAAATATAAGACTTGGATTTCAGAAATCATGTTGCAACAAACCCAAGTCAACACTGTGGAGCCTTATTTTCATAGATTTATGGAACGATTTCCAACAGTTGAGGAACTTGCATCAAGCTCACCGGATGAAGTTTTGCAAATTTGGTCGGGACTTGGCTATTATGCTCGAGCTCGAAACATTCATCGATCCGCTCAGTTGATAATTAAACAACATAAGGGAGAACTCCCGTCCGACTATGAAAGTTTGTTGCATTTACCAGGAATAGGCGAATCTACGGCAGGCGCCATTTTATCTCTAAGTGGCATTGAGCCAAAGCCCATTCTAGATGGGAATGTAAAGAGAGTTTTGAGTCGATTTTTTGGTATTAAAGGTTGGTCTGGTGAAAGCAAAGTCAGTAAAGAGTTATGGGATTTATCTGCCAAGTCTTTACCCGTCGATAATTTTCAAGTTTACACACAAGGAATCATGGATTTAGGTGCGATGATTTGCTTGCCTAGAAATCCAAATTGCTCCATCTGCCCTATCCAAAGAAGGTGCTATGCGCATCAAAATCATTTGGTTGATGAAATTCCCAGCAAGAAACCTAAAAAAAAGAAACGAACAGAATCAATGTACTTTCTTATGATCGTTTTTGATGGAAATAAGCTTTTTTTGGAAAGGAGGAAGCCCAAGGGAATATGGGGTGGCTTGTGGTCATTTCCACAAATCCAACTTGCAGACGACCCTAAAGTATGGTGTGAGCAGCAGTTTACTAATAAAATCCTGTGGGTTGACCCATGGGAACCTTTCAAGCATTCCTTCAGTCATTTTGATTTGTATATACACCCGATTCAAATTAGGATGGATGGGCAATTTATGAACACAGCANATAAAGCAAAAACACAATCATTTAGCCTGAATCAGTTGGGCTCTTTAGGGTTATCAGCTCCAGTCAAAGGGTTGGTTAATAAGCTTTACTAAAACAATGACTAGACTGGTATTTTGTGAACATTTTCAGAAGGAACTAGAGGGTTTGGAGCGACCTCCATATCCTGGTGAAATCGGGGAAAGGATTTATAATTCAGTCTCAAAACAGGCTTGGCAAATGTGGCTAGAGCATCAAACTATGCTGCTTAATGAAAATAGATTGTCAATGGTAAACCCTGAAGCTAGGAAGTATTTGCAAGAAGAGATGATAAAGTTTTTCTTTGGTGGGGGCTCTCAAAAACCCACAGGCTATGTCCCCCCAGACTAGTACGAGTTTTTTTAGGTTTTCTTTTACGAATTCTATAAAATAGGTCATCCCTGTGGCCAGATAGCTCAGTTGGTAGAGCAGCGGACTGAAAATCCGCGTGTCGGTGGTTCAATTCCACCTCTGGCCACCACCTGAAAGCCCAGTTATAGTGAATAAAAGTAATTAGAACCAGTCTAAAAAGCGCAGTTTTTTTTGATTTTACTTAAATTTTTGGGTAATTTGACAAAAAACCCCTAAAGCCTAATGAAATCAATGATTTTGACAGAAAACTTAATGTTTTTTTATAGTATGAAATATCCCTAAAGCCAGAAATAACTTTATAAAAACAATTACATAGAGGATGAATGAGTATTGTTGTTTTAAAACAAATAATACATGTTTTTTTGACTCAAGTGTGGGCTTTTGCTTAGATCTAATGAGTCTCCTTTGTACTAAAGGGGACGAACGTTTAAACCTTAATTAAGGGGAGGATTTTATCATGAATAGAATCAAAGGTTGGATTGGAGAACTAACTGATATTACAGTTGCACTTGTAGCACTTGGTGTTGCAGCAGGCGTAGTATTCGGTATGGATGTACCATTCGTGGGCGCTGTCCTAGGTAACTTGGTCGACTTGATCAATGCTTTGGGTGATGCTGGCGTTGTTGGTATCATTGTTCTCGCAATTCTCTCAGGTATGTACGGCCGAGGCGGTATGTAACCGAGATAAGTAAAGCTTTTTTAAGTTTTTAAAATTTAATAAAAGCAAAAAAGGGCTCTTGTGAAAGGGCCCTTTTTTTTATTTCTTTATTTTTAATAGCTCCTAAACTATATTTAGAGCATGTTGAAAAATTTCCTAAGGCAACTAACTAAAGCAACTGATATTGCGATCGTAATTGCCTCAGCCTTAGTTGTGCTGGCTTTTCTGACATCCGACTATCCTGCAGCAACGATAGAAACAGCAAACAAAGCAGCAACCACGGCCACAGCCACAAAGAATGCAGCAACAACTGCCGCAGCAGATTTAGCAACAGCAAAAGAAGTCGCAGAGGATGTAGCTGCAGAAGCAGGTGCAGCAGCAACTGCCGC
>LPaug08P121000mDRAFT_1000106_pt1 | contig 13812 bp, 11 predicted proteins | sample LinP20P121000m_3_FD_9509 | JGI IMG/M metagenome (IMG submission 9509) | reverse complement strand
CCCCTCAGCGATCACGAAATAGAACAGATACACCAAACAACATTAGACGTCCTAGAAAATATAGGTATGACCAACCCTTTGCCCCAGTTCAAGGAAGTGGCGCTGGAACATGGGTGTAATTTTACCGATCAAGGACGCTTGTGTTTTCCGAGATCCTTGGTTGAAGACGTGATTGCACGTGCTGGACGGAATTTCGTTATGTATGGTCGTGACCCAAAACACGATGTTGAAATGTCTGACAAAAAAGTTCACCTTTACGGTGGTGGTGAAGCTGTTACCATTTTAGATCTGGGAGCAACAACCTATCGTCCCTCAACCATTAATGATGTTTATGATATTGCCCGGGTGGTTGACTATCTGGACAACATCCATAGTTATTCAAGACTTGTTGTTGCTACGGAGTTTACAGACCTGCTNAAAACAGATATCAATACCGCCTATGCCAGTGTTGTTGGCACTACAAAACATACTGCACTTACTTTCGCCAGTGGTAAACATGTGAAACCGACCATAGAAATGCTGGAGATGATTGCAGGCGGTGAAGGCAAGTTTTTAGAAAGGCCTTTTTGCCATGGTGGTGGTTGCACGGTGGTCTCACCACTGCGTTATGGGACTGATAATTGCGAAGTTGCGGTTGCTTCCATCGAAATGAATGCTCCGATTTGGGTAGTGATTGCACCGCAGTCAGGTGCCACATCTCCCACTGCACTGGCCGGTTCCTTGGTCCAAGTTTTTGCAGAAACACTGGCAAGTCTATTACTCATTGATCTGATTAAACCAGGCCATCCTGTGGTATTTGGTCCCTGGCCTTTTGTCACAGATCTTAGGACTGGTTCTTTTTCCGGTGGCAGCGGTGAAGAAGCGCTGATGATGGCTGCATCGGCACAAATCAGCAATCATTATGATCTTGCCAGTTCCGTTGGTGCTGGCATGACCGATTCTAAGCTCCCTGATGCTCAAGCAGGCTATGAAAAAGGCATAACCATTGCGATGGCAGCCTTGGCAGGGTGCAACAATGTTTCTGAGTCATCTGGGATGCTGGCAAGCCTGATGGGATGCTCCTATGAATCTTTGGTCATAGACAATGATATGTTGGGCATGATCATGCGAGTGGTCAGGGGTATCGAAGTGAATGAGGAAACACTTTCCTACCGAGCAATCAAAGACACAGTTGAAGGCGAAGGACATTTTTTAAGAGACCCGCAAACTCTGTCCCTGATGAAAACCGAATACCTCTATCCAAATATTGCAGACCGAAGCACACAAGAAGAATGGCAAAATGAAGGTTCACCGGATATCAGGCAACGCGCTGAGAAAAAAGCAAGAGAAATACTTAATTCCCATTACCCCGTTTATATTGATGAGAAAATTGACAAAAAAGTCAGAGATAATTTCCCCATTGAAATACCTTTGGATGTGATCAAGCCTACAAAAGATCGTTTTTAGTCTTTATGACAAGAAAAAACAGAAGGGCTGGGGGCAGTAAAGCACGTCGAGCGATCCGGAAAAAATCAGAAATTAACAACGTTGTTACCCCTGGTCTGGAAGGTGGTAAGTACCATCCCTTGAGCACTGAAGAAATAGAAAAAATACACCGCACTGCACTTAACGTGCTGGCAACCATTGGAATAGGAGACCCTATTCAAGAAATTTTAGACCACACTTTGCCTAAAGGTTGCGTCCTAGGTTCTGACAATCGTCTCAAATTTCCAGAATCGTTGGTCGAAGATCTTCTAGATATAGCTCCAAAAGAACACATCATTTATGGTGTAGATCCGAAATACGACTATTCAGTCACCGGTAAAAAAATGTATTTGAGTACTTCCGGTGAACCCATTTCAATTTTTGATTACAAGACCAATAGCTATCGACCGACAAAGGTTGTTGATATTTATGACGCCGCACGGCTGTGTGACCAACTGGAACACATACATCATTATGGACAACCCTTTGCGGTAACGGAATACAGTCAACAGAGATATGTCCATGATATTAATGCTGCCTATGCAGCAATTGCCGGTACGCAAAAAAATATTGCTTTAGCAGTAGACAATGTTGAGCATGTAGATCCTTTGATCAATCTTTTTGATACTTTTTTAGGTGGTGAAGGGAAATTCATGGAGCGTCCTTTCGTGGAAATTGGAGGCTGCCCAATTGTTGCCCCACTCCGCTTTGGTAAGGATAACGCCGAGGTTATGGTGAGAATGGCAGAACTTGGTCTCACGATAGGGGTCTGCACTGCTCCTCAGGCAGGTACGACAGCCCCTGCATCCTTGGCCGGCACTCTGGTCCAAGCCTTTGCTGAAACTCTGGCTTGCCTTTGTGTGGTAAATCTCATCAATCCTGGATCTTACTGCGATTTTGAAATGTGGCCATTTGTCTCTGATCTAAGAACGGGGGCTTTTACCGGTGGCAGTGGTGAACAGGCTTTGATCATGGCTGCTACGGCACAGATGTGCAATCACTATGGCTTGGTTTCGAGCATAGCTTGCGGGATGACAGATGCAAAAACTATGGATGCACAGGCAGGCTATGAAAAAGCCATTACTACCACAGCAGCGATGCTTGCGGGCGGTAATTTCGTCTCTGCATATCCGGGTGCTCTAGGCAGCCTAATGGGATGGTCTTTTGAGGCTGCAATTATCGACAACGATATGTTTGGCAATATCCAAAGACTTGTTAGAGGGATTGAGGTTAATGATCAAACTCTTTCCTACGATGTGATAAAAGATGTGATTTACGGTGATGGGCATTATTTGAAGCATGAACAAACACTTGCATTGATGGAAACTGAATTTTTATACCCGAATCTTGCCAATCGAAAAACTACCCAAGAATGGGAAGCCGAAGGGAAAGAGACCATCTTTGATGTGGCTCACCAACGATTACAGGAAATGATGCGAGATTATTACCCTCAATACATTCCTGCAAAAACAGATGCAAAGATCAGGGAAAATTTTCCCATAAAAATTACCGAACAAGACATGAAAAAAAACGATCGGTGGTAAATTTTACTGTTTTTTCTTTTTCAATAGTCCTTTAAGTATCTTGAAGCAAAGGCTTGTGATTATAACAATTCCAGATTACTATGAACCCTTGAAAAAGCGCGGATTTGAGTCAGCTTGCAAGCGCAATATAAATATAGCTAAACAGACCTTTAAGCCCGTCTAGCAAAAGCTTTCGGGTTTTTTTTCATCCTAAAACTGATGTCAAAAAACCATTAGGTTAATTTCTTAACTAGAGGAATGGTGTTTCAAAAGTGGATACAGATAGATTACTGAAAGCTCTGAGCGAAGGAATGGTGAACATAGAATTTACCAGTCTGAATTCCGGTGATCTTAGGACTATTCCCTGTACTCTAAGTCAAGAACGCCTCAAAAACCATTTTTACATGAGACAACATGCAAGTAGTGACACTGTTCTTGTGTTTAGATTGGATACAAGAGCCTGGGAAGATATTAGAATCGATACGATCCAAAAATGGTATCCAGAAGACTTAAATAAAGAGTAATCTAAAAAACAGCATGATTAGAAGCATCTCATTCGAATTTTTCCCTCCGAAGACACCGAAGCTTGAAGCTAAACTTTGGCAATCGATAGAGCGACTTGCACCAATAGGACCTAAATTTGTATCAGTTACATACGGTGCGGGTGGATCAACAAGGACTGCCACCCATAAAATTGTGAAAACCATTATTAGTGACACAGACCTTAATGTTGCAGCACATCTAACTTGTGTGTCAGCAAGCAAAGAGGAGGTTGACTCAGTAATCGATGATTATAAAGCTGTCGGAGTTAACCACATTGTTGCCCTTCGTGGTGACATGCCAGATATGGGATTATTTCAGCCACATCCGAATGGATACAGTTCTTCGGTAGATTTAGTAGAAGCAATAAAGAAACATGGTTGTTTTGATATTTCGGTGAGTGCTTATCCGGAAAAACATCCAGAATCGTCTTCTTTTGAAGCAGATATTAACCTCCTTAAAGCAAAGATTGATGCCGGTGCAGACCAGGCAATTACCCAGTTTGCTTATGATACCGATGTACATGCAAGTTTCCGTGACAAAATTACTGCATGTGGGATAAATGTTCCATTGATTCCAGGGATTATGCCTACAACCAACTTTAAAGGCGTTCAACGTATGGCTGAAAAATGCGGAACCAGCATACCCGACTGGCTTACTTCCCAATACATCGGTCTTGAAGAGGATCTTGAACGCCGTCAGGAGATTGCAATTAATGTTGTTGTGGACCAATGCCGTGGATTAATATCGGAGGGCTTTGACCGGCTGCATTTCTACACACTCAATCAATACAAAGTTATCAGTGAAGCTTGCCATATTCTTGGGTTGGGTGTAGGAAGTAGCTTGGCAGAAGAAGAATTAACTGGATCAAGCAACAGGGAAACAAGTTAATGTTTGTTGATAGCTATATTTACGTCTCTCAAGTACCATGGATTCAGTCTAAAGGGAGATTGCATTATGAGTGATAATCATGATGACTATGAAGACATCGTACTGTCTGAACTCGATGACGGTGAGCTTGTCGAACAAATGCACGAAGATTTATACGACGGTCTTGCTGAAGAAATTGCCGAAGGTACCCAAATTCTTCTGGATAGAGGCTGGGAAGCAACAAAAGTATTAGATGCCGCGCTGGTCGAAGGCATGGTGGTTGTTGGCGAAGATTTTCGCGATGGAATTCTCTTTGTCCCCGAAGTTCTTCTCGCTGCCAATGCCATGAAAGCCGGCATGGCACTGTTGGAACCGATCTTGTCAGCATCGGGAGTAGAACCAATTGCCATAATGGTCATTGGAACCGTCAAGGGTGACATACATGACATTGGCCAAAAACTAGTGGGTATGATGATGGAAGGGGCTGGCGTTGAAGTCTTCAATCTTGGCGTAAACACCGATAAGGACGAATACATCGATGCCTTGGAAGAGCATAATGCTACGATTTTGGGGATGTCTGCATTACTCACCACAACCATGCCCTATATGAAAGTGGTTGTCGATGAATTAAAGGCAAGGGGAATCAGAGACAAATATATAATTATGGTTGGTGGGGCACCTTTGAATGATGAATTTGCTGAACATGTAGGAGCGGATGCTTATTGCATGGATGCTGGAAGTGCAGTCGAAACAATGAAAAAACTGGTTGCTGCCAAGTAATTGGACAATGAAAGACAAAGTACTGATTATCGCATGTGGCGCTGTTGCCCTCGAACTTAACCAGCTAAAAAAACTAAATTCCTGGGATCATCTAACGATCCAATGTCTGGATGCAGAATTGCACAACACACCAAAACTGATACCCGGAAAAATTAAAGAAAAATTGGATGCCATGAGTGATGATTTTTCCAAGGTGTTTGTAGCCTATGCAGATTGCGGTACAGGAGGACTGCTTGACGCTTTATTGGAACAGTACAAAGTTGAACGGTTGCCCGGAGCACATTGCTATGAATTCTATAGTGGCACGGAGACATTCAAACAACTGCATGAGAATGAAATAGGAACTTTTTATCTGACGGATTTTCTGGTTAAACATTTTGACCGTCTTGTCATCAAAGGTCTCGGATTGGATAAATACCCAGATTTGAAACAAGAATATTTTAGACACTATAAAAAAGTGGTTTACCTTGCACAATCCACATCGGAAGAATTGATTGAAAAATCCAAAAAGTGTGCTGAATTCTTAGAACTGGAGTATGCCGTCCATCATACGGGCTTGGGAAACTTTAAAAAACACATTGAAGCATCAATCGAGGTTGACCGTTAATGGCTAAGATGACTACATTTTTTTGGAGAGACATACCGTCACATGTAATGTACAAAGCCGGTCGAGAAAAATATAGAAAACAACTTGATCCAAAATTTGAAACTGCCATTGATCGAGCAGCCATGCGTGCAGGAAAGGGTTCAAGTGATGCCTACATTTCCGAATGGAGAAGAGAAACCAAACGCCTTGAGGGTGTTAGGGACCCGTCCAAACTGTTAGAAACGCAAGTTCAGCAACTGGAACGGGAATTCTCAGACGAGATTCTTGAAAAAACGATCAAGGCCGGTGGAATAAAACCAAAGCTATGAAGCAATTATTTCTAAAAAATGTCTGCAACTGAAACAGTCGTAAGTTCAAGCACCAAGGAAGTCAGAATAGGCGTTGATCATCCTTTTGTGATTATTGGAGAACGCATCAATCCTACAGGAAGAAAACTTCTTGCTGAAGAGATGAAAGCAGGAAATTTGGAAAGAGTGGTCATGGATGCCATTGCCCAAGTTGAAGCAGGGGCACAAATGCTGGATGTTAATGCAGGCGTACCATTAGCGGATGAGCCCGGTATCTTAGCAGAATCAATCAAATTGGTTCAAAGTGTTACAGACGTTCCTCTTTGTATTGATTCCTCAATTATAGAAGCACTTGAGGCAGGGCTTTCAGTTTACCAGGGTAAAGCACTTTTGAATTCAGTAACCGGTGAAGAAGAACGCCTCGAGATCATCTTACCTATGGTGAAGAAATACGGAGCTGCTGTGATTGGGATATCAAATGATGACAGNGGTATTTCACAAGACATTAATGTTCGATACGAGGTGGCAAAAAAAATAGTGGAGCGCGCAAGCGATCACGGCATACCAAAAGAAGACGTGTTGATTGACCCATTGGTGATGCCGATAGGAGCAATTAATCAGGCAGGCAAACAGGTTATGGCATTGGTCAGGAGACTGAGAGAAGAATTGCAAGTCAATACCACATGCGGTGCGTCAAATTTAAGCTTTGGTTTGCCCAACCGGCATGGTTTGAATGCCACTTTTTTACCCATGGCAATTAGTTCGGGTATGGCCTGTGCAATCACCAATCCAATGGACAAAGAAATTATGCAAGCAGTCAGGGGAGCCAATGTCATTATAGGTCAGGATCCAGAATGCAATAAATGGATTAAACATTATCGTGAACCTGCTGAAGGGCAATCAAGGCGAAAAAGAAGTAGGAGGAGAAGATCCAGATCCTAAGAAGAATTAATGCCGAATTCAGCGAATAATGAGTATAAAATTGCCTTTATGCCTTCTGGAAAACGAGGAAATTTCCCGGAAGGCACTAAGATCCTCGATGCCGCAAGAACGCTGGGTGTAGACATAGATTCCGTCTGTGGAGGACGGGCATTATGTGGTCGTTGTCAAGTTGAATTTATTGAAGGTGAATTTGCAAAACACGGTATTTCATCAAAACAAAGCAATATCTCTTCGAGAAGTGAGGCTGAGAAAAAATTTTCCACGCGTAAACATCTGGGAAGCGAGAGGCGGCTTAGTTGTCAATCGAAACTTCTTGGAGATATCGTTGTTGATGTCCCTCAGGAAAGCCAACTGCATCAACAGCTTGTCAGAAAAGAGTTTGAAGCAACAGAAATCACCATCAACCCATATGTCCATTTGCACTACATAGAACTGGCAGACAATTGTTCTGCTAAAAGAACCCATCTACTTAATCAAATTAAGAAAGCTCTGAAGGATCAATGGTCACTAACAGATTTAAATTTTGTTGTTAACGATTGGAAAACAATTCTACCGATCTTAAAAGAAGGTGAGGGAAAATGCACCGTTGCAGTCAGGAATAAAAAGGAACTGATAGCAATCTTCCCCGGTTTCGTGGAGAGCTGCTACGGAGCGGCGATTGATATAGGCTCAACAACGATTGCAATTAATTTATGTAATTTAACCGACGGGTCCATTGAATCCAACCAAGGATCTATGAATCCACAAATAAGATTTGGTGAAGATCTAATGAGCAGGGTTTCATACTGCATGCAGAACCCTGGATCGCAAGAGAAATTAACCCAAGCAGCCAGAACTGCAGTGAATGAACTCATTCATAAGGCATGTAATGAGGCAGAAATTAATCCCGAACAAGTTCTAGAAATAACTATCGTCGGCAATCCGGTCATGCACCACCTTTTTCTTGGATTTGACCCTGTGCCCTTAGGCCTATTGCCTTTTACACTAGCCACAGATAAAGCATTGTATCTAAGAGCTGAAGATCTCGGTATTGATATTAATAAACATGCCGGAGTCTATGTCTTGCCGTGTTTAGCAGGTCATGTTGGGGCAGATGCAGCAGCTGTGATGTTAACTGAAAAGCCTTACCATCAGAAAGAAATCAATCTGATAGTCGATGTTGGTACCAATGCAGAAATTTTCGTTGGTAATGAAGATAAATTATTGGCCGCCTCGAGTCCAACTGGACCCGCCTTTGAAGGCGCACAGATCAATTCAGGTCAACGTGCCGCTCCAGGTGCCATTGAGAGAGTCAGAATCAATCCTGAAAACTTTGAACCTAAATTTAAAGTCATTGGCTCAGAATATTGGTCTGATGAAATTGAGTTTGAAGAAAGCATTAAAAAAATAGGGATCACTGGCATTTGTGGCTCAGGAATCATTGAAGCAGTAGCAGGAATGTATCTCGCCGGGATTATTAGTCAAGATGGCTTGATGAATGCATCGTTAATAACCAAAACTGAGCACTTAATTCAACAAGGAAGAACGTTTTCCTATTTCTTGCATCGAGGGACACCCGAGGTGTTGATCACTCAAAATGACATTCGCGCTATCCAGTTAGCAAAAGCAGCATTGTATGCAGGGGCGAAGCTTCTTATGGATAAATTGGGTGTTAAAAAGGTTGATAAAATAAGGCTTGCAGGGGCATTTGGAAGCCACATTGATGTTAAATACGCAATGATTCTGGGAATGATTCCGGACTGTAAAATTGATATGGTTACCTCGGCTGGCAACGCTGCAAGCACGGGTGCGAGAATGGCTCTCTTGGATACAGTTAGTCGAGATGAAATTGAAAATGAAATAAGAAAAATAGAAAAAATTGAAACAGCAATGGAAACAAAATTTCAAGAGTACTTCGTTCATGCAATGGCTATACCACACCAAATTGATGACTTTAGTGAACTGGCAAAAATTGTAAATCTTCCCAAAAAAACTATCCCTCAAAAACCAAAACGAAGAAGACAACCCACAAGTTCGTAAATCAGACAACTCCTTGTCGTTTAATACAATAAAGTAAGGGAAAAACTGGAAAATTTGTGGTAAATTTCTGCCAGTCAATTTCAATCGAGTAGAATCAAATTAGAAATGAGTTCAATTGCACAATTAATAGCACAACAACCAGTTGATTGGTCGTTACAACAAGAATTTTATAAACGGGTTGATATCTATGAACTTGAAATTGAAAAAATTTATATGGACAGTTGGTTGTTTATCGGTCACGACTCAGAAATTCCGAACATAGGCGATTATTTCGTATACAACTTGCTCTCAGAATCGGTAATTGTGGTCCGCGGCAAAGACGATCAAATTCATGCCTACATGAATGTTTGTCGTCATCGTGGTTCACGCATTTGCTTAGAAGACAGAGGTAATATCAAACGCTTCACATGCCCTTATCATGCCTGGACATACAACTTGGATGGGTCATTGATGATTGCAAAAGAACTTGAAAATGGGATCAAAAAAGAGGACCTGGGATTGCATAAATGTCAGATTGCAGTTGTGGAAGGATTGATTTTGCTTAATTTTTCAGACCAGCCTGCATCTTTGGATGGCTTAAAGAATGTACTGTCTGAGCCCATGGAAATGTTTGGGTTTAAAGACCTCAAGATTGCTGCCCACAAGAATTACCCCATTGATTCCAATTGGAAGTTGGCGGTTGAAAATTACAACGAATGCTATCATTGTGCTCCGTCGCATCCAGAATACTCACAGTCCCATACTCAGAAGATAGCAGACAAGAAAGAATATGATCAGGCGCAACATAAAATGCTTGATTCCTTAACCGTATGTGGTTTGAAAAACATTGAAATAAATGCAGAGTATACCGAGCAAATTGCCGGTCAGGAACAATACGCTTACTGGCGCTATGCATTGTTTGATGGGTACGTCACCGGCAGTAAAAATGGCAAACCCATTGCTCCATTAATTGGAGACATTAAAAAGTTTAATGCAGGTGCATCTGATTTTAATATTGGGCCAGTGAGTTTTTTCTTAGCCTATTGTGATCATGTTGTCGGCTATGTCTTTACCCCTACTGCTCAGGACAAATGCCAATGCGATGTTTATTGGATGGTCCATGGTGATGCCATCGAAGGCAAAGATTACGATCTAGAAAACTTAACATGGCTATGGGATGTGACGACAAAGGCGGATGAACGAATTGTCATTAACAACCAAAAAGGTATCAATTCTAGAAAATACCAACCTGGCCCTTTTACCAAAAAAGAGTCTTCAGAAAAAAACTTTATACGATGGTATCTTGCATTAATGCAAGATTAGCAGTTAAAGAGCGAAAAAGGATCGATTTACATAAACACTGCATGGAAGAGATGAGTTACCTTGCAGATTTACTGCCGGTTATCTATAAAGAAGATTAAGAGTTACAAGCGCTCAGAATGCCACAAAATATGATCGCCTATAAAAGTAGAAACAAAAAAATAACTGTGATCGTAGCCTGCATGTTTTCTGAGCTTGATAGCAATTCCTTTCTCCTCGCAAGCTTGCTCAAGAAGTTCTGGTTTCAGGTGGTCAGCCAGATATTCATCGTCCTCGCCCTGATCAATCAAAATATCATTCGACCAGCCCTTTGCACGAACCAAATCGCATGCATCATAATCTTGCCAAAGATTTGTGTCCTCACCCAAGTATCGAGTAAAAGCATTCTCGCCCCATGGCGCTTTTGTGGGAGCACAAATTGGGGAAAAAACTGAAACAGATTTAAATAGCTCAGGGTTTTTAAAGGCAATGGTTAAAGCGCCATGGCCGCCCATTGAGTGACCAAAAATACCTAATCTTTTCATATCGGCTGGAAAATTAGATTCTAGAACTGAAAGCAAATCTTTAAGGATGTAGCTGTACATATTGAAATGTTGAGACCAAGGTTCTTGGGTGGCATCCAGATAAAACCCCGCGCCTTGGCCGTAGCCGTAATCTGGATCGTCCGGTACATCTTCACCTCTTGGGCTGGTATCGGGGGACACCACAATGATACCTGCCTCAGCAGCGTAGCGCTGGACTCCAGCTTTGGTGCGAAAATTTTCCTCCGTGCAAGTCAGTCCGGATAACCAAATTAGGACCGGTAATTTTTTAACTTCTGACTGAGGGGGTAAAAAAATTGAGAAAACCATTTTGCAATTGGTGGATTCACCCCAATGAGAGTGCACTTGATAGTGGCCACCGAAAGACTTGTTTTCTGCTTCAAGTATCAGCTGCATCTAATCGACCTTCTTACCTAGGATGAAAACCGATGACACGACAGTTGCAATGCCTATCAGAATCATTAACCATGCAGGAACACCAAAACCAGTCGGCAATGTGCCCAACAACAACGCAATCGAGGCTACGACTAAGGCATAAGGAAGTTGGGTTGTGACATGATCAATGTGATCGCAGCCGGAAGCCATCGAAGACATAATCGTTGTGTCTGAAATTGGTGAACAATGATCTCCCCAAACAGCTCCACACAACACACAAGCAATGGAAGAATAAAGGATGTAAAAATGTTCCGGATCAGCAACCCCATTGACGGAGAGAATTTGCCATACCAGTGGAACTACAATGGGGTAAAAAATACCCATGGTTCCCCAACTGGTTCCAGTCGCAAAAGCCGTTGCCGCGGCGAGGATAAAAATGGTTGTCGGAACGAGAGCAACTGGTAAAAGTTCATCAAGAATTGAACTCAAATAATTCGCTGTTTGCAAAAGCTCCGTGGTTTCTGCCAGAGACCAGGCCATGATTAAAACAATGATTGCAAAAACCATGAATTTAACCCCTTCGTACCAAGATTGAACCGCCTCTTCAAGTGACATTATTCCCTGAACTAAAGTCAACAAAATAGCCGAGACCACTGCAATCATGGAGCCCCACAACAAAGCTTTATACGCATCAGCAGACCCAATAATTTCCTGCACCGAATTGCCTTCACCGGTAACAAATAAACCGCCAATCACACTACCAATAAAAAGCACGATGGGAATAACAGCATTGAATGCTCTGGCTCGAGATGGATCTTTGGGCTCCAATCGATCGGTTTCAGCTGTATTCGAATAACCTGTCTCAGAACTTTGGATAGAAGGGTCTCTACCGATTCGTGACTCTGTCTCAAATTTATACATCGAAGAAAAGTCCCTGCCAGTCCCGGCAATTGTCATAACAAACACCAACATGAAGATGGGATAAAAACTGTAGGCAATGGATTTGAGATAAATCAGATACGCCGATTCGGTTACTGCATCTATTTGCTGGATGGAAGCATCGATCATTCCCAGCTGGAAACCAACCCAAGTGGTGATGAGGGCGATACAGGCAACAGGGGCAGCAGTTGCATCCACCAGAAATGCCAACTTTGCCCTGGATATTTTAAGTTTGTCCGTAATTTTTCTCATCGTATTGCCAACCACAAGGGTGTTGGCGTAGTCGTCAAAAAATATTGCCAAACCCATAGTTGCCGTAATCACTTGACCTCGTTTCGGATTCGTAGTGAATCTCAGCAAGGAATTCACGACTCCATACATCCCACCATTTTTAGAGATAATGCCGACAAGACCACCAATCATGAGACTGAAAATAATAATTGCTGCGTGATCAGCATTCGCCAAGGCACTCTTGACATAGGTTGCAATGACATCGAGAAAACTCTGCCACACCACTCTGAAATTAAAACCCAATATTGCAAAGGAACCGATCCAGATCCCAAAAAACAGAGCTGGGATTACACTGCGAAACAGTAAAGCTATAATAATCGACGCCACTGGCGGTAGGATCGACACCCACCCCCAAACAGCCTCAATCTTGTTTGAGCTCAAGACTTGGCCGTTTAAAGACAACCGAGCAGTGTAAGCTGCTTTTTTCGATAAAACCAAGTTGCTGAAAGTAATCTGATCAGAATCCGAGCAATTTTCAGGTGTGTAAATAGCATCATTCAGTTCAAGTGAATAATTGCAGAAATCCTGACTGGAAGCACTGGTAACGGTTATCTCAAATGGTATGTCGGTCAAGACAACTTTTGGTGCATCCACAATAGGTTGAACCATCGCGTTTGTCGATATCCCAAATAAAAGAAAAATAAATAAAAATATTGAGTATTTATTGTTCATTGTGGATCAGTTAAAAAGTTTGCCCTCAAGCTTATAGAGCTGTCCTCCCTTAATGACAACATCAATCTTCTCCAAAGCTTGAATATTACTGATGGGATTATCTCGTAGAGCAACGATATCTGCAAAAAACCCTGGATTAATGCGACCAACTTGATTGCCCCAACCCATCACATCAGCTGCATGTATGGTCGCCGCTTGAATGGCCTCAACTGAGGTCATGCCTTGTTTAACCATGTAAGAAAATTGTTTTGCATTGTCGCCGTGTGGATACACCCCAGCATCGGTACCATAAACGATTCTTACCCCTGCTTGGTGTGCTTTGGTAAAACCACTTCTTTGTTCATCTGTTGTTTCTCGGTTTTTTCTTAAAAATTCTTCAGGCCAATTTTCCTCCTTGCCAACCGTATTAATATAATCTCCGTTGTATATATCCATCGACAAGGCAACACCATTGTCTCTCGCCAATCGGATGCCTTCATCGTCTATGAGTGATGCATGCTCAATGGAGTCAACACCGGCCAAAATAGCATCTTTGATGGACTGGGCTCCATGGGCATGGGCAGTCACCTTCATGCCGGCATTATGGCCCACAGTAACAACCACAGCGATCTCATCAGGTGTCATTTCTGGACTGCCAGGAATACTACCAAAAGCCAAAACAG
>LPaug08P121000mDRAFT_1000097_pt1 | contig 14407 bp, 12 predicted proteins | sample LinP20P121000m_3_FD_9509 | JGI IMG/M metagenome (IMG submission 9509) | reverse complement strand
ACCCGATGGCTGTAACATTTCATAAAGCAATCGATCAAACGAAAGACATATTATATGAACTAGATCGGTTATCTAGAATTCAAGAAATTTCTAGTATTCTGACATCTGGTGGAGGGAAGACTGCTTTTAAGGGCCAAACCATGTTACGGAAAATCATTGATCAATATGGTAGGCGATTTAATATAATTGTTGCGGGTTCAATAACTCATGAAAATTTTGATGAAATTCATGGATTAATTAATGCTCAAGAATATCATGGAAAAAATCTTATCGTATGAACCCTTGTCCATTAGCGGGCTTTTTTCTTTGTGGTAGTGTTGGATGTATTGCTAAAAGATTGATTGAGAAACATCAGACACCATTAAATGAATCTTTTGTATTTTTATGACATTATATACAAGGAATAAGGTATAATGAAAAAAATAATAACAGTAGTTTTTCTATGTTCGTTTTTATTGGCTAACTCCTCGATCAAAATATTTATTTCAGTTGATATGGAAGGTATTGGTGGCATAGGGACAGCTGAAATGACACGTTCAAGCGGTAAGGATTATCAACTAGGTAGAAAATTAATGACAGCGGAAGTAAATGCTGTAGTATCAGCAATTATTAAATTTAATAATGATGCTGAAATATTAGTGAATGATTCGCATGGCGATATGCAAAATTTGAACCATCAAGAACTTGACCCAAGAGTAATATATATTCAAGGTAACAAAAAGCCTTTTGGAATGGTTCAAGGATTAGATGAAAGTTATGATGCGGCAATTTTTATTGGTTATCATGCTAGAGCGGGCACAGCAAAAGGTTTTTTAGCACATACTGGTTCTGGTGCAGTAAAAGGATTATGGTTAAATGGTCGTGAGGTAGGCGAAGGTGGCCTAAATACTTATTTCTCTGGAGAAATGAATGTACCGGTCATTTTAGCTGCTGGAGATGATGTCTTTACAAAGCAGTTTGGTAAGCTTGTTGATTGTGAATTAGTGGCAACAAAGAATGCAGTAACAGCTCAGGTAGCAAAACTAAAACATGGTACAATTGTTGAAAGGGAATTATTTGATGCAACGACCCGAGCATTAAGAAATAGAAAAAGTAAAAAGCCAATCAAACTAAAAACCCCAGTTGAAATAAAATTAAAATTTTCTACACCAACCCATGCAGAAATACTTCAAGCTATACCTGGAATGGAATGGATTGACGGTTACACTGTTCAATACAAAGCTAAAAACATGGTAGAAGCATATGCGCTCATTCGTCTAATGTATAAATATGTAAAACCTTAAGTTTGTAATGACAAAACAAAAAAGGTCGGAAAAAAATGAAATGTGGGAAGACGATTTGAAAAATATTCAAGATGAAGCATCTGAATAAATGAAACGCCTCTGGCTCAAATAGCCTCCTTACGGCACTTTTAACTAAAACCAAGTTATACAATAGCAGCCTTATTATTGATTTAAGCATATGAATATGATAAGGAAGTGCTAATAGAATTTATTCTTCTTATATTTTTATATTAGCTAAACTAAGATAAGGACACTAAACATGTTAAATAAATATTCTTTGAAAAATATATTATTAGTTATTTCTTTTTCCATCTCTTATTTAATGGCTCAGGAAAAAATTGTACTTTTTAATGTTAATGTAATTGATGGTCTTAACTCAACTGTACAAGAAGATATGATGGTATTTATCTCAAATAGAAAGATTGAGTCAATAAAGAATATTGGATCAAAACCAAAAGGATATAAAGAAATTGATTTAAATGGAATGTATTTACTTCCTGGTTTTATTGATGCCCATACTCATATTAGTTCATTGGATGCTGCTAAACGCGCTTTACAATCAGGAGTAACTACAGCTCGAAGTGCAAGTACATCTAGTTTTCAGGATGTGTCCATACGTGAAATGGTTAAGGCTAGAAAATTAGTTGGGCCTGATATGATTGCTTCTGGTATTTTTGTAACACCAAATCTTGGAGAAACAATTTTGGCAGATGTACGCCTTGCTAATCTTGTAAACGGTGTTAATAAGGAAAATGAATTAAGAAAGCTTGTTCAAATTAATGCAGATAGAGGTGTTGATTTTATTAAAACAAGGGGTACTGAGCGTGCTGGCCTACCATATACAGATCCAAGAAAACAAACTTATACTGAAAAGCAATTAAGTATTATTGTCAATGAAGCAAATAAGTATAATATTCCAGTTATGGCTCATGCGCATGGAGATGAAGGAGGTTATGCTGCAGTTAAGGCAGGCGTAAGGAGTATTGAACACGGTACTTATTTATCAAAAAGAACTTTATCTCTCATGAAAGAGAAGGGCACATATCTAGTTCCAACATTTACTACTGTAGTTGACTTGACTGAACCAGGTGGAGATTATGATAATCCTGTACTTTTTATTAGGGGACAACATATGCTGCCATCTTTAGAAAGTACCGTTAAAACGGCTTATAAAATGGGAGTTAAGATTGCAACAGGTGCAGATACTCGATATGGACCAAATAGTACAACCCGAGTTGGAATGGAAATAACAAACTTTGTAGATCTTGGAATGAAACCTATAGATGCAATTAGATCAGCAACAATTATTGGTGCAGAATTATTAATGATTGCTGATAAAACTGGAACTATTGAAGTAGGAAAAGAAGCAGACCTAATTGTTGTAACCAAAAATCCATTAATAAATATTCGTACAATTCAAGATGTTGTTTTTGTTATGAGTAATGGTGAGATAGCTTTAAAAAGAATTCCTTTCAATAAGGAGTAGGTTATGAAGAGATTTAATGTACTATTTTTTCTTAATAGTTGGGTATGTTATGCCAAGTTGATCTAAATATGTGTCGTACTTACTCGGGTCATAATAGAATTTTTTCATCTCATCTCTATAATTACGCATGATCTCTTCATTTAATTCTATTGCTGGTTTGTCCGTTTTACGAATCATAGGTTGATATTTCGTTTCTTTTGTTTGATTTTTGAAATATTTTTTCGCATCTTTTACTAAACCTTTATCTGTGAAAAGATCTACGAGTGTCATAGCTGTCACTTTTGCACCTGCAACAGCTCCTTTATGAGCGATAGGGGTTGCCATAGAAATACCATTAAGCCAATTATGACCGGGAAGGCCTGGTATATTTGATGGAAAACGTAGTGTTACGGTAGGAACTGTCCAACTAATATCACCTATGTCATCTGATCCTCCACCCCAATTATTTTTACTTGAAACTGGGCCTCTTAATGAATCTAATTCTGTAGGAAGTCCTTTTATTTCTTTATTTCCAGCTTCTTTCTGAACAGCCTTTGCCAAAGCCTGATCATTCTTATCCCATGCAGGAAGGCCAACTTCTTTTATATTTGTATACATAGCACGTGCAATTGGTTCATTAAAATGCCTTGGCCAAGCAGAACCTAATATTCTTGTAGATATAAGTTCTGTGCCACTCATTTTAGCTGCGCCTTCTGCAATATCATTTGAATAATCAAAAAGTTCCATGATATGCTCATAGTCCAGTTCACGTAAATAATACCAAACTGAAGCATTTCTTGGAACAACATTTGGTTGATCTCCTCCATCAGTAATTATATAATGAATTCGATATGGTGGACGTAGGTGCTCTCTACGAAAATTCCAACCAATATTCATTAACTCTACAGCATCTAGAGCACTTTTACCTCTCCAAGGTGAGCCAGCAGAATGGGCTGTTTTACCTTTAAATGAATACTCTACCGAGAGTAATCCATTACCACCCGCCTGTCCATGTGTCACTGCCAAATTACTACTTACATGAGTAAAAATACATGCATCAACGTCTTTAAAATAACCATCTCTAACAAAATAAGCTTTTGTTGCGACCAATTCTTCAGCAACTCCTGGCCAAATTTTCAATGTTCCCTTAATTTTTTCATTAATCATAATTTCTTTCATTGCAATGGCAGCTGCTACAATTACCGCTTGACCAGAATTATGTCCTTCACCATGTCCAGGCGCACCTTCTATGATAGGCTTATGATAAGCGACACCCGGCATTTGAGATGATTTTGGTATACCATCGATATCAGAGCCCAAGGCAATCACTGGTTTACCTTTACCCCATTCTGCCATCCAAGCTGTAGGAATACCTGATATTCCACGGGTAACTTTGAAACCATTTTGTTCCAAAATCCCAATTAAATAATTAGATGTTTCAATTTCTTGAAAGCCTAACTCTCCAAAACTAAAAATCATATCTACCATTTCTTGAATAAGCTTTGACTGTGAGTCAACTTTTTGAACCGCCATCAGTTTTAATTTGTCTGAAGTGGATTTTCAGCAAACAAAAATGGTACTATTATTAAGTAAAGTAATGATTTAAGATTTATTTTATTCATGACAAAAATACCCTCTCGTTTAGTTTTAACCTCATTATAAGTTAATATTCGCAACACCATAGTTACTTTATCAAACTTTACCCTAAATGGGACACAGTAAGGGACCCCCCACCCCTTTTTACATATTGGCTCTTAAAATTTCTGTGTAATTTCCCGTATGAAACGCCTCTGGCTAATATCATTGGCACTATTAGTTTTCTCTTGCGAGGATAAAGAGGAAACACTTGACTGTGATATAAAGGCAACATTGAGGGACTATGCTGGTCTGGACGGCTGTGGATTTGTCCTCGTGCTGGAGAATGGGGGAGTACTTGAAATGGGAGATTTTGATGAGGAGCCTGACTTCAAATTCAACGATGGATTGAAGGTTAACATCTCTTTCGAAGAGATGGGAGACATGGCGAGCATCTGTATGGTGGGTCCCATCGTTAGAATTATATGTATGGAGACAATATAATGACCTTTATAAGGGAGTACACTCAATGAAACGCCTCTGGGTCAAAAAAAGGAATAGACAATGAAGATAAATAAACAACTCATTTTCTACTCTGGAATATTATTACTTATATCATGCTCAGAAGATAAAAACTCAAAAGTTTCTGTTGATTATACAACTATAAGTAAAGTAGCAGAAAGTATTTCAAATAAATCCTTTAACCCCTCGACGTTACTATGGCATAAAAAACCTGCCGAAGAGTGGGAAAATGCTTATCCAGTAGGAAACGGAAGACTAGGTGCCATGGTTTATGGTGGAATCAAAGAAGAGAAGATTCAACTAAACGAAGACACGTACTGGTCAGGAGGCCCTTATTCTACCGTAGTAAAAGGAGGGTATAAAGAATTGCCAAAAATTCAAAAACTTATTTTTGAAGGAAAGCCATTAGAAGCACACAAAATATTTGGAAGATACCTAATGGGATATCCTGTGGAACAACAAAAATATCAGTCTCTTGCCAATCTACATCTATTTTTTAATGAAGATTTAGAAGCAAAAAATTACAAAAGATGGTTGGATCTCTCTGAAGGAATTACTGGAGTAGAGTATACAATCAATGGGGTTACTTACCTACGTGAAGTATTATCATCTCATGTAGATCAGACCATTGCAATTCGTCTCACAGCAAGTAAACCAGGAATGATTAGCTTCGATACAGAGTTAAGGGGTGTAAGAAATAGTGCACACTCTAACTATGCAACCGACTATTTTCGCATGGATGGAAAAGGTGAAAATGAGTTAATTCTTACGGGAAAATCTGCAGACTATTTGGGAATAGAAGGTAAACTTAGATACGAGGCACGTGCACAAATACATTCTGACGGCGGGACAGTAGAAAGAGATGGTACTCGAATAAAGGTTGCTAACTCAAATTCTGTAACCATTTTATTTGTTGCAGCTACAAACTTTATAAATTATAAAGATGTTAGTGGAAATGAGAAAGCTGAAGTCCAGAATTATTTAGAAAATTTAGATAACAAAGATTATGCTACCATTCGAAAAAATACACTAGAAGACTATCAAAGTCTCTTTGATCGTGTAGAACTTGACCTACCATCTACAAGCACGTCTTACCTACCTACAGATGAACGCATGGTAAGCATTCAGACAGACCCAGACCCACAAATGTCTTCCCTATCATACCAATTTGGAAGGTATATATTAATCTCTTCAAGTAGACCAGGTACACAGCCTACAAACTTACAAGGCATATGGAATAAAGATATGAACCCTTCATGGGATTCTAAGTACACAACGAACATAAATACGGAGATGAATTACTGGCCTGCAGAAGCATCTAACCTATCTGAATTAACCGAGCCTTTATTTAAAATGATTGAAGAACTTACTGATCAAGGAACAGAAGTTGCTAGTGAACACTATGGTGCTAAAGGATGGGTTTTTCATCAAAATACAGATATATGGCGTGTTGCAGCACCAATGGATGGACCTACGTGGGGAACATTTACTGTTGGTGGTGCTTGGCTAACAACACATCTATGGGAACATTATCAGTTTACTCAAGATCTAAAATTTTTAGAAAAAGTGTACCCAATTATAAAAGGTTCAGTTGATTTTTTTATGGATTTTCTTGTAGAACATCCCAACGGAAAATGGTTGGTTACTAATCCATCAAACTCTCCAGAAAATCCACCTGAGGGACCTGGATATAAATACTTCTATGATGAGGTTACGGGGATGTACTATTTTACTACAATAACTGCTGGAGCTACCATGGACATACAGATACTTAAAGATCTATTTAAATATTATGGTCAGGCAACACAGATACTAGGTAGAGATAAAGAATATGCTCAGGAAGTTCTAAAAAGTAGAGAACGTTTAGTGCCCTCCCAAGTAGGAAAAGATGGAACCTTACAAGAATGGATGGAAGACTATGGACAACTAGAGGAAAAACATAGGCATTTTTCACATATGTATGGATTATTTCCAGGAAATGTCCTCTCAAAGAAAAAAACTCCAGAATTTGTTGAACCTATTAAGGCTGTCCTCGAGCAACGAGGTGATGGCGGAACAGGTTTTTCAAGGGCGTGGAAAATGGCACTTTGGGCTAGGTTATCAGATGGTGACCGTGCAAATTCAATATATAAAGGTTATCTTCAAGAGCAATGCTACCTATCTCTTTTTGCTAAGTGCTATACCCCACTACAGGTTGATGGTACTTTGGGAGTAACTGCTGCAATTTCTGAAATGCTAGTTCAGTCTCATGAAGATGGTATTGAATTATTACCTGCACTACCTAAGGTATGGGACGCTGGAAGATTTAAGGGAGTATGTACAAGAGGTGCTTTTGAACTCGACATGCAATGGGAAAATAACGCTATAAAAACAGTAGAAATACTCTCAAAAGCAGGTAAAAACTGTAAAATTAGTACAGATAAAAATGCACAAGTTTTTAGAGATGGAAACCCAGTTCAGTTTAAAGAAAATAATGGATATATAGAATTTCCAACAGAGAAAGGGAATATCTACACCTTAAAATATTAACAATGTCATTTATACAAATAAATGATAAATTAATTTTTTAATTTTATCAATATAAGCCTCCTCACGGGGTTTTTTTTGTTTATAAAAGAGACATCCACATTGCTGGGTAATTTTTGAGTAATTTCCTGTATGAAACGCCTCGGGCTTTCATAGCCTTTTAACAGTTTTTATTATACTATTATTTTATCCTGATCAAAGAGTACATTCCACTAAATCAAACTTGGAGTAAGTTATGAAGGAAAAGGAAATTGGATATGTCTCTAAATTTTTTGGACAGATATCCGTTGCTGCAATTGAAATTACTGCAGGGAAATTAAATATCGGTGATACAATCCATATTAAAGGCCATACCACCGATTTTAATGCAGAAATTGAATCCATGCAGATGGATCACGAGCCAGTGGATAGTGTCAAAAAAGGTGACAACATTGGCGTCAAGGTCGCTCACAAAACCCGCCGGCATGACAAGGTGTTTAAATTGGTCGATTGAAACCGATCCAGACCAGGACAAGTCAATGAAACGCCTCTGGCTCAAATCTATGAAACATTTTTATTTACAAAGAAACAATGGGAGGGAATCTATGTCCAGAATAATGGCCATTTTGCTTAGCTGTTTCCTTGCCGTGGGGTCTCTCTCCGCAGGTAAGCTGAATTTTGTTATAACCTATCCACAGGAAAGTGACGGAAAATTATTGGAAGGGCGGCTCCTGCTTCTGCTGACAAAGAAGGATGATCCTGAACCCCGATTTCAGATCACGTACCGGAATAATACCGGTCTGATATATGGTGTAGACGTTATAGGTCCAAGGCCTAAAAAGGGTGTAGTAATTGATGGCGCCGCACTGGGCTACCCCATTGAATCGCTCAATGATATTCCCGTTGGAGAATACTGGGTACAAGGATTGTTACATACATACGAAACGTTTAATCTGAATACGGGACAGACCGTTAAACTTCCTATGGATAATGGAGAGGGGCAAAAATGGAACCGTTCACCTGGGAATCTTTATTCCAAACCTCAGAAAATGTTTTTAGATCCAAGCAAAAGAAAAACGGTGAAAATTACCTTAGATCAGGTAATTCCAGTCATCGAGCCACCGAAGGACAGCAAGTATGTTAAGCATATACGTTTCCAAAGTAAACTGCTGACAGAATTCTGGGGTCGCCCCACCTATCTAGGTGCGCACATTTTATTACCGAAAGATTTTGATAAACATCCTACGGCAAAATACCCAGTGATGGTTTTTCATGGACATTATAATCATGATTTCAGGGGATTCAGGCCTGAACCGCCCGATCCTGATCTGGAGCCTGTATTCAGTTCTCGATTCAATTGGGAGGGGTATAATCGGACGGTTCAGGAATATGAACATCAATTCTATAAAGATTGGACAAGTGATGATTTTCCTCGTGTCCTGGTAATTGATATTCAGCACCAGAACCCATACTATGATGATTCCTATGCCGTTAATTCCGCCAATATTGGTCCCTATGGCGATGCTATTACCTATGAACTGATTCCTTATATCGAGGAGAAATTCCGTGGCATTGGTGAGGGTTGGGCTAGATTCCTTTATGGCGGTTCTACCGGAGGCTGGGAGGCGCTGGCGGCACAGGTTTTCTATCCCGAGGAATATAATGGATGTTTTGCGGCCTGCCCTGATCCCATCGATTTTCGAGCATATTGCCAAGTGAACATCTATGAGGATGAAAATGCTTACTACAAAAAGGGTCCATTTAAGCAGGTTGAAACATCGGCACACAGAAATTACCTGGGCGAAGTAAATGCCACCATGAAAGATATGAACCATTTGGAGCTGGCACTTGGAACGAATAGTCGGTCGGGCGACCAGTGGGATATCTGGCAAGCCGTTTACAGCCCCATGGGTCCGGATGGTTATCCCCAGCCGATCTGGGATAAATACACAGGAAAAATTGATAAGGATGTGGCCAATTATTGGCGTGAGAACTACGATCTCCAATACATATTGAAGCGTGACTGGTCAAAGATAGGCTCCAATTTAGAAGGTAAAATCCACATCTACTGTGGTGATATGGATAACTATTACCTTAACAACGCCGTATATTTAATGGAGGAGTTTTTAAAAGAAACCACTAAACCTTATTACAATGGAGAAGTGGATTATGGCGATCGTGCCGAACACTGTTGGAATGGTGATCACACCCGTCCCAATGCCCTTTCCCGGTTGCGATATAATCAAATGTTTATACCCAAAGCAGTTGTGCGGATGGAAAATACAGCACCACCCGGAGCAGACCTAAAAAGTTGGCGATATTGAACCAACTTCCAGGGGTTTTTTTGCTTTTTAAAAGAGACACCCACATTACTGGGAAATTTCTGTATTAAACGCCTCTGGCTCAAATAAACGAGGATGGTAATGAGAAGAAGAAGGTCACAAGCAGTATATGCTAAAAGAAGAGAGATGGTTTCAAAGTTTTGGGCTAAAATTCCACCAAAGTATCAAGGACGATTAGTAGGTTTATTTCTTTTCTTATTGGTTATTTGGAGTATGTGGAGTGTTTGGGATGTCAGTCGCCATTAAAAACCCCATTAGAATTGTATTGAGGATAATTAAATGAAACGCCTCTGGGTCATATTATTTGTACTGCCTCTCTTTGCTCAAGATGCTAATAAACATAATATCTCAATTGGGCTATGGGATGATAAAACAGTCATGCCTTTTAGCTATACTTATAATATTAATGAAGATAGTTGATATGATTTACAAAACTTTTTCTTATCGATTAATAATTGTTTCATTTGGTGTGGCTCTGGCGTCTTGCCTTCAAACTCAAAATATTGTGCTTCAACGCAATACAACAGAAAAAGAAAATATTATTGATGGTGTTGTATGGGAATCTGGAAATTGGAAACCTCATCTACCTGCAGGTGAGAAGGGCAAGTCCTGGGGCAACCACAGAGCTGTAGTCAAAATTAAATCTTATAATCGCTTTTTGGGGATTCGAATACATTGGCGTCGAAGTGACAATAATCCAAAAGATAAGGCTGTTGTTGTGATTGATGCTCAATCTGGGGAACCAATAATAAATGTTTTTCTCAAAGAGATTAATAATGAATTTGGTGAAATTATTTTTGAGCCAAATCAAGGATCAAAATTATATCATATCTATTATTTCCCATTTGAGTCCACTGGCGGTTACTATCCGAAAATAAATTATTTAGGACCAAAGAGTTCAGCTAATGAAGATTGGTTGAGATCTTTAGGTGAGATCAATGATACATTATTTAATGGGCTACCGCAGGGCGAAGTTACCCATATTCAATCTGTGGATAACTTTCATAGTTTCTATCCTATGGAAGTTATTGCCAAAAAATCAGAAATTGAGAAAATGGTTAAAGGGATTAACCAGAGCTATTATTTATTTCCTGAAGATCGAAATCATTCAATTCGAATGATTAATCACATTCCAAAACGTTGGATAAACCGAGGTTTGATTAATTCTTTTGAAGATTCAGGACAACAAGGGGAATATTTTACGTTCCAAATTGGTGTATGGGCAAAAGATCAGATGTTGGAAGATATCTCCGTGGCGTTCACTGATTTTATATCTCCAAGTGGCAGCTTTATTAAAGGATCGGAATTCACATGTTTTAATCTGGGTGGAGTGGATATAAACGGAAGTCCCTTTAATAAATCTGTTTCAGTGCAAAAAGGAAAAGTTCAGGCATTATGGTTTGGAGTTCAACTCCCAGAACAATCTGGTAAATTCAAGGGTCAAATAAATATATCTTCTAAAAATGCGTCATCCGAGAATTTATCGGTTACAATATCGATTGGGGACAGAATAGTTGCCAATCGAGGTGATGATCAACCTGAGAATATGTCCCGTTTACGTTGGCTTAATTCAACGGTTGGAAAGGACCCTGATTTTATTATACCACCTTTTACACCCGTAGAAATTCAAGGTAAAAGACTAATCATATTGGGTCGCGAAATACTCTTAAGTGAAAATGGATTACCTAACCAGATAAACAGTTTTTTTACACCAGAAATGACAGGATTTCAAGATACGCCTAATCCAATAATTAGAAATCCAATCGATTTTAAAGTAACAGTCAATGGGAAAGATGAATTGTGGAAGTCAATTCCATATGATTTAGCCAAAGATTCTCGTGGACGCTCTTTGTGGTTTGTAGAAAATGAATCAGATAATTTCAATCTTTATGTAAATGGTGTACTTGAATATGAAGGAATGTTGGATTATAAAATAAGTCTGGTTGCAAAAAACGAGGTTTTAATAAATAATATTCAAGTCCCCATTCATGTGGATAAAGATGCAGCAAAATATATATTAGGACTTGGACACAAAGGTCAAAAACGTCCGAATAAAGTTAACTGGAAATGGGATGTGACTAACCATCAGGAAGGTGTTTGGCTTGGTGGAATTAATAAAGGCCTGCAATACGTTTTGAGAGATAATAATTATGTTCGGCCGTTAAATACCAATTTTTATCAGAATCAACCGTTAGTTCTACCAAGCTCATGGGCGAATAATGGAAAAGGGGGAATCAATATAATTGACAGAGAGGACTACGTATTGGTTCAAAATTATAGTGGACCACGTATGATGAGTGTTGGGGATACTCTTCATTATAATATCCGATTTTTAATAACCCCTTTTAAACCTTTAAATTTGAAAAATCATTTTCAAACACGTTTTGTTCATAAATATGTTCCGGTGGATACTGTTCTCGCATGGGGTGGAACTGTGGTCAATATTCATCATGCTAATGCAATAAATCCGTTTATTAATTATCCTTTTTATAATCTAGATAAGCAGACGGCATATATCCAGGAAGCTCATCAGAAAAATGTGAAAGTAAAACTTTATAACACGATTCGCGAATTAACGTATAAAACACATGAGATATTTGCTATGCGCAGTTTAGGCTTTGAAATATTTAATGATGGAGTAGGTGGAGGACATTCATGGCTACAGGAACATTTGAAAGATAATTACCATTCAGCCTGGCATGCATGGCGCGTGGATGATGCTGCTATTTTAAATAAGGGAACCTCTCGTTGGACAAATTATTATATTGAAGGACTCAACTGGTTAGCAAAAAATCAAGATATTGATGGATTGTATCTAGACGATATAGCTTTTAATCGAGAAACTGTAAAACGGATAGTATCAGTATTAAATAAACATCGCCCAGAAGTTATTATTGATCTTCATTCAGCTAATCAGTTTAACTCAAGGGATGGATTTATCAATAGTGCGATGCTTTATATGGAGCATTTTCCTTTTATCTCCAGACTATGGTTTGGAGAATATTTTGAGTATGATAAGGATGAAGATTATTGGTTAACGGAAGTCTCCGGTATTCCTTTTGGACTGATGGGTGAAATGCTTCAAGGTGGCGGACATCCTTACCGTGGATTATTATATGGAATGACAACCCGTATGTATGGAGAAACTGACGTGAGGCCGATTTGGAAATTAATGAATGACTTTGGAATTGAATCGAGTGAAATAAAAGGGTATTGGCTTGAAAAACCACCAGTAATAACGAACCATGAAAAAATAATTGCGACGGCATATTTAAAACCTGAAAAAATTCTTATAGCAATAGCATCCTGGAGTGATAAGGATGAAAATGTAAGACTAGATTTTGATTGGAATCAATTTGGATTCAAGTCAGGTCGCCTTTTTTCACCAGAAGTTGATAAGTTACAACCTTATGAGGAATTCAATTTGGAAGGTCCGATCACAATCCCTCAAAATATGGGTTTGTTCTTGGTCTTAGAAAAAAAATGAGGGAAGAGTAGCCTTAAGAAATAAAGAAGGGGGTTAAGTCAGGAAAATTAAATGAAACGCCTCTGGCTCAAATAAAGGAAACAAAAATAAATCGCTTGCATTATCTTGTATAAGATAAGTAAGGTATAAAGCCTTAAAATATTGAGAGGATATAAATAATGATAACAATGATATTAAATACACTATTTAGTTTCGCACTCTTCGTTTCTGGTGGACATGTAATAGATACCAAACTCAGCTTACATCATTATAGTGATGATGATTATAAAGAAATTTTTTATCTAAAAAATAAAGCCTCAATTTCTAAGAATTGCTTAAAACATTCTGAAGTGGAGGATATTAAAAAAATCAAATCCCATCGTGATACTGAAAATGGTGGAGAGACCGTTACAAATTATAAAGTAACTAAAAATGATGCGCTTGAAAAAGTGGAGAAAAAAGAAGAAAACTAAAACTTCATCTAATTACTTATAAAGAGCCTCACCAAGCGTGGGGCTTTTTTGTTTGTAAAAGAGGCGCCCACATTAGTGTGTGTTTTTTGTAAGTTACCTACTGTGTGTGGCCATCATCTGTTCAGACACTTGACTAATCAATTTTTTCCACAGTTATTGGAGGTTCAAATGAAACAAAGATATGCAATGGGCTATCTGTGCTTTTTCTTAATAATGCCATTAATGGCAGGTGAGGATAATTTGGCGAGGAAAGCCAATTATCAATTAGCAGGAAGATTTGCACCCTATAAAATTAAAAAGCTCATGTACAGTACATCTATTAATCCCAAATGGATTGAAGGGACAGAAAATTTTTGGTACGAATGGGAGACATCTGAAGGAAAAACATTTTATGTTGTTGATCCAGTAAGGGATAAAAAGGAACAAATATTTGACAACGATAAAATAGCCGCAGAATTAACCCGAATTACACGAGACCCGTGGGATGCAAAGCATCTACCCATAGAAAAAATAAAATTCATTGATGAAAATACGCTTCAGTTTGAAGTGAAATCTTCCCAGGATGATAAAGATGATGAGGTAATTGATGAGGAGGTCGATGAACAAAAGTGGGAAATAGATAAAAAGGAAAAGGAAAAGATATACAAGAAAAAAGTTTTTCATTTTGAATACAAAATAAATACTCAAAAGCTTAGAGAATTGAAGGATTGGGAAGCGCCCGATAAACATCCAAAATGGGCTAACGTTTCACCGGATGGCGAGACGATTGTTTTTGC
>LPaug08P121000mDRAFT_1000091_pt1 | contig 14728 bp, 19 predicted proteins | sample LinP20P121000m_3_FD_9509 | JGI IMG/M metagenome (IMG submission 9509) | reverse complement strand
GCTCTGTTTTCCCTATGACCCAGGTAATTTTCGAGTGCGGTGATTGCTTTTGAATATTTTGGATGACCGCAAGTGCGTGACAGCAGTCCCCAAGTGCTGATAACCTTATTAAACAAATGTGGTCTATGGACGGTGTTTTATTCGTCTTCATGTAAATGAGTAGTCAATTATTAAAAATTAATCAGGACATCATCATATACGATGATACCGTAATCGATGAAGCAGATGAGAATCTTTTTGAGTCTGAGTATTGGCACACTCAGCCACAATCAGAAATTATAAGCAAAGGCAGAGGAGAGATTCTTCTGATCAATATTAACGGTCAATCAGCTGTTCTTAAGCACTATTATAGGGGTGGTTTGATAGCTAATGTCCTACTGGATAAGTATTTATGGACAGGTCTAGATAGTTCCCGATCCTTCGCTGAATATAAGATCTTAAGAACTATGTATAAACTTGATTTACCGGTACCTCGACCGATTGCTGCTAGAGTTAAGAAGCAAGGATTATTCTATCAAGCAGACCTTATCACTTCTCAGATTATTGGTGTGAGTTCTATGGCAGATCTTTTATTAAAGCAGCGCCTGACTTCCCAACATTGGCTAGATATAGGAGATTGTATTGGCCAATTTCATCAACTTGGTTTTTATCATGATGATCTAAATATAGAGAATATAATGATTGATCATGAAGGGAATGTTTTTTTGCTGGATTTTGACAAAGGAGTTCAGTCCCAAACAGATAACAATCATTCAACAAGCAGTTTTGATCGAATGAAAAGGTCTGTCATGAAATGGTGTTCGGTTAATCATCAATCGTTTCCTGAAAAAGATTGGGCGGAATTAATGGTCGGCCATTCTTCGAGAATGAGTCAAAATTGATAAGGGTCTTTAGTCTTATCATCATTTTTAAATCTTCGGTGAACCCAATAATACTGTTCTGGGTAGTCCATAATATGGTCCTCTAATATTTGGTAGAGTTGCTCAAGATATTCTTTAGGCTTGTTAGATTCGCTAGTCTTGATTGCAGGGTATATTGTGAGCTCATAACCTGCTCCATTGGGCAGCCTTTTTGGAAAGTAAGGGAGTACTGAGCAATCTGTAATATCAACAAACCGACAGATCGCAGAATTGGTCTGTGCGTTTTGTCCGAAGAAATTAATATCAATAGAATTTTTACCACTAAAGCTTTGATCAGCTGCATACCAAACAATTTTCTTTTCTTTGAGAGCACGGATCATATCTTTAACCTCAAACTTCGTTACTAGACTCTCCACTGATCTTAATCTTGCGTTTCGAAAAAAACGGTTAATAAAAGGGTTACTGCCAAGGCGGTACATGCCTACCACGGGCGGTAAATCTTCCACAAAATCTTGTCTCCCAATTAATGCACTGATTTCCAACAGAGTGAAATGTGCACTCATTAGAACAATGCCCTTATCTTTCTTCAAAGCTTCTTTTAGATACTTTAGACCCTCTATCTTTATAATTTTCTTTAGACTAGAGTTTGATTTCCAACGCACCATACCCACTTCAGTGAAGCCTATCCCAAGTGAAATAAAGTGTTGTCTAAGTAAAGTATTTTGTTCATTCTCTGATAATTCTGGAAAGCATAGTTCTATGTTTTTCTTCGCTATATTTGATCTCTTCGATGGAATCCAAAATAACAGTAGACCAATGAGATAACCAATCAATAAAACCAACCTGAAGGGGAGCAGAAGAATAAGTCTAGCAAACCCTAGGATGATTAGAATAATCCAGTTTTTAGGCTTAAGGTATTCAAGTAAAGAAATGTTTTGTGGGTTAGAGTTCTTCATATAAATCTCATTTCGTTTAAGTATACTCAACTTATGAAAAATAAAAAAAATCTAGGCCATTTATCACCCGACCAAATGTATGTCACTCAAGAGCAAGGAACGGAAACTCCGTTCACTGGTGACTTGTTGTATAACAAGGATACAGGAACTTACGTTTGTGTTTGCTGTGGCAATGTTCTGTTTAGTTCTGATACAAAATTTGATTCAGGAACAGGCTGGCCAAGTTTTTTTGATATCGCAAACACAGACGCAGTTACAGTAAAGGTAGATGATGCTCACGGAATGACTAGGGAAGAAGTTGTGTGTACAAAATGCAATGCTCATCTTGGACATGTTTTTTCTGATGGCCCACAACCTACAGGCTTAAGGTACTGTATTAATTCTTTATCGTTGAATTTTGACCCAGTGTCTGACTAATTAACCCACGTCAGGGTTAAGACTATACAACCCGGTTAATTCGGTTTCTGCAATGACATGTCCTTCAATCGCTTTTAGCACGTCATTCCCATTAAATATAGCTTCCACAGAACACACAGAAAAGTCACATGCAAAGAGTTTAAAACGATAGTGATGAGAAATTTCATCATTCCAGGGTGGGCACGGGCCTTCATAACCAAAGTAATTGCCTTCCATCTCTGGATCACCAGCCATAAAATTAGTGTAATCATTAATACCCTGTCTGGATCCTTCGGGCCCATTAGGATTCTGCTTGCCTTTGGGTGTAATTCCATCAGAGCATTCAGCTTCATTAACACCACCGTCTTTGGGTGGAATATCCACCATAACCCAATGCATAAAATCTACCCTTGGTAAGTTAGCGGAAACGGTTTTGCCCTCTTTATTAAAATTCTCTAGTGATGAAGGAACATCTGTATCAATGCATATAAGTACTAGTGATTGAGCTTCATTAGGGATNTNNAGCCAAGTCAGTTGAGGATTTTTATTTTGACCAAGAGCCATGTGTGTTTCCTCATCTTTAATGCCAAAAGCACACCGTTCGGGGATCCAGCCGTTGTGATTAAAAGTTTTGGAAGTCAGTTTCATTTTAAATTAGTTTATTCTGATTAATTTCTTTATGAAATCAGATTGTAGAAATAATATCAAACCCGAAAGTAAAATAGCGAAAGCCCATTCAGTTCCTGCGACCAAGATGACTTCATAGGATGTGTCCCAGCCCTTGAAGTTATAAACGATGATAATCAAGCCAATAAACATGGACCAAATCATCCACCTGATTTTTTGGCTCAGAGGCAAACCATACATCTGAGTAACAACGAAGACCCCTAGAAAGCCGAATAAGAACATGGGCCAATTATCACCATTCATCAAAGCGACTAATAGTGCATGAATTACCACCATCACTTCGACAAAGATAGTCCATTTTGGATTGAGATGAGCCCGTGTGAAAAAGAGACTACCTTGTAGTAAAATAAGAAACATATATAAAAATCCTACAATATGCCCTTGGGTTCCTACCATGGGGTGATACCAGAAGGTATAAATTGTAGCCCAAGCAAAATAATACCCATGATAAGTTCTTAGTCCTTGTGATGCTGTGGTGACAAAAGCCAACTTTTTACCAAAGAACATGCCTCGTCTTTGGTTTTCCATCATTAACACCACAACCAATAATACAATGACAGAATATTGAGCTGATATTTCAAGAACATCTTGCGCAAGTGCGTCATACCATATTCCTGTTTGCAATAGATGCAAGGTAATAAACAGAGCATTAGCCACAAGTGCTGCAATATTGAACCAATGAAGGCCGCTGGTATATTTTGGCTGCTCTTTTTGAGCAGCATAGATTAACCACCATATTGTAGATTGATGACCTAGATAGAGGATCCATGCACTGGCTCTGGAAATAAGGGTAGGTTCATTGAGTTGCCACTTATACCAAAAAGGGATGCCTTGGGGTTTGGGTAATAATTCTGGTTGTTGGAACCACAACTGTCCTGCTATCCAGATAAACCCAGAGAATAATAAGCTAAAGGCTATGCCTAGCTTAAGCGCTTTTGAAGAATCAATATTACCCACTATCAGTCCCTTTTTTATTGGAGCATTCTATGTTATTTATTGAATATATAAAACTTTTCAAACATGGTTTATTATTAAACTCTTTTTACTATTCGAATTATTAACTTATGGCGGATTTCTTTAATTTTCTTAAATCTAAAAAACCTGAAGAATCAGGAGAGCTCTCACCTAATCCTATTGAAATGGCAACCGCAGTCTTATTAATTGAAATGGCACGTGCTGATTTTGATCAAGCTGAAAATGAAAATGAACTGATTAGACAGCTACTCAAAGGCCATTTCGATCTCAATAATGAACAAACCCATGATCTTTTTCGTGAGGCGGTGACTGTAGCAGACGATGCCGTTTCACTCCATGAGTATACTCATGCATTACATAAAACCTTAACTCCAGAAGCTAAGGAAGAAATTATTGAAATGTTATGGCGATTAGCAATGTCAGATGACAACTTAGATAAACATGAGGATTATCTGGTGAGAAAAATCGCAGACTTATTGTACGTGTCTAATTCAATTGTTTTAAAAATGAGACACAAAGTTACTTCAGAATAAATTGGCTTTAATAGATTCTGAGATAGTGCTGATGCTCTCATTCATTGGGTTCACAACAGGGATCTTAAATTGTTCTTTAATTTGATTAGCATCAATATTTTGTTTTGAATTGATACAAACACCCAAGATGGTTTTGCCGTAACTTTTGATAAGGTTGATCTCGTCTTCAAGAGTTGGTAACTCACATTGAAGATCTTCAAAATTATCAAAATATTCTCTATCAAATGGATGCACTAGCACTACCCCATCTACATCTGCTGATAGAAGTAATTCAGATCCACAGGGACCAGACGGATTCCTCAATGAAGATTGACCTTCAATCAACATAAGATCAGGGTTAGTGTTTTTCGCACATTCTAAAATGGCCTTTTCCAGTTCACCTGAAACAAAATCATTCAGAGTAGCATCAAGAATAAAACCATGTCTAAATCCTTGCAAGAAGCCTGTTTGACCAGTGTAAATAATTTCAGTTTTAATATTATCAGCATTCAAATCTTGTGATAGAAACTGACACACAGTTCTTTTTCCTGTTGCACAGTCTGTTCCTAAGACAGCAATTCTAGGTGTTTTCAGTTTAAGAATATCTCCTGTCCAAAATGAGAGTTCTTCAATAGTTTTTGGTTTACGAATATCATGTATGGTGGTTCCTGTTTCAGATGCTTTAGTTTTAAATTCAAGATCTTCTGACAGGAGTTCATGGAGACCACTAACAACATCAATTTTATTTTCAAGCGATTCTTCAATAATCTTTCGATGATTATTGGGTAATTTACCACCACCAAAAGCGACACCAATGACCATAAAATCAGGTTTTTTATCCATTGCCTTTAGTGCTTGATTAAGATCTTCAAAAATAGGGACATTCTTATGACAATGACTAACGATATCGGCACTGGTTTGATTAAAATACCGTTGATCAATTAAACCCAATACGTCAAAACGTTCTGATACCCGAAGTAAACCATGAGCTGTTTTTGCATGTAAATCATCCAGCAGGCCGCCGCTATAAACTAAAGCTGTGCCTTTTAAATCATCCATACTCAACTCCAATGCCTATTTTGCTGTTCGGGCCTATAACTCCAGATTCACAAATATACCCGTCTGTAACCAAGTCCCATCCTAAGTCAAAAAAACCATCTAAATCAATATACTTTGTGTTTTTACAAGACAGCGCAGCATGCAATGCTCCAGAAATACTGACTTTGCTTTCATCAAAGCAACCCCACATTAGATCGATCCCTTCAGACTCTGCTATTGCAGCTATCTTAAGTGCTTGATAGATCCCGCCGCATTTCATCAGCTTGATATTAAAAACCCCAAATGGTTGTTGATCTGTCACTAAAGCCACTGCATCGTCATAAGTTTTCATAGATTCATCAGCCACACAGATTGCTCTTATGTCCTCAGGGAAATAGAGCATATCCTTATTATTTTTAATTTTTAAGGGTTGTTCAATAAGTTCAAGACCAAGATCTTGTGTGTTTTCATAGAACTTGATCAATTCTTTCTTGGAGTACCCTCGATTTGCATCAACTCTGATTTGAATATTCTCAGGATTTAATTCAAATAAAGTTTTCACCCTTTCTATATCTTCTTCAACACATTCACCAATTTTTATTTTCAATATAGAGAATCCATTATCAATGTGTGATTGAGCAGCTGTTATTGTTTTCTCTAATGACTCCACCCCAATGGTTATAGATGTCTTAAAAGAGTCGTGCTCTTGACCCAGGAGTTGAACTAGTGAGGTTTTATTAGTTTTTGCATATAAATCATGTAATGCAATATCAACCGCAGCTCTCAGTTCTGGGTATTCTGGAAGGTTTAAAAGCAAGCTATCATAGGTATCACTATTGTGATCTAGATTTTGACCTATGAGCGATGATGAATATTCATCTAATGTTTTAAAATAATGGTTGTAGTTTTCTTTTGAGTCGTTCATTGGTGCACAAGAACCGATTCCTGTTAGACCATTAACATCTGTAATTTTAATAAAAATATTTTCAATCGATTCATGGACATGACCTGCAATTGCCCATGGTGCCTTGAGTTGCATGTTATGTTTTTCAACTTTAGCCTGACTAATTTTCATAAGGTTGATTTTATAAGATTTGCCCTAAATTCATACACACGATGTTATCAGTGAATTCGCCAAAGGGCATGATTAAGTTGATTGATTGAATAACAACAATCGCTATAAATGGAGAAAAATCCATTCCTGCAGGGTAGGGCAATCTTTTCTGAATCGGGTGAAGTATAGGAACGACAAGTTGTCTAATAAAGTCAGAAAAACTATTGTGTTGGTTTTTCAGAATCCAACTGAAAACAGCATGAATGATGATTGCAAAAAAGAATATATTCAAAATAAATTTGAGCAAACTACTGATCGATAAACCGATGAGTTGAAAAAAGTTAGGNGCTATCAGGCAAACAAATTTTGTCATCAACCACAGNGTAAAGAATTTAATTAAAAGACAAACACCAAGAATCACATAGGTAAATGTTTTGTTATTAATGTTGGAACGCAAAGGGTTCAATATCNAGTTAGTCATCAGAATTATTGATCGATGAATCTGGTTATTGGTTGAGATCCAATAGGAAGANAATACNCTCAAAAGTAACAATAGAATTACGAAATCAACAAGTGTGGTAAATAAAAATAAGAGTAAATTACTCATGCATCTAAAAGATTAATACAATTAGTCTTTTCCAAGATCAACTGATCTTTGTCTTGCAGCATTAATGGCTTCATCCCAAATATCATCTAATTTATTTTTTTCTAAAGAATCAAAGGCTGCTTCAGTGGTCCCCCCTGGAGACATTACTTTCTTTTTGAGAGTGATGAGATCATCAGCACTATTTAATGCCAGCTGGCTAGAACCAATAGCTGTTTGAATAGATAGGGTTTCTGCAATTTCCTCAGGGATACCTGCTTTGCATGCAGCATTTTTTAGAATATGCATCATGTGAAAGAAATATGCTGGGCCACTTCCTGAGACTGCTGTTACCGTATGCATCCATTCTTCTTCTTGAATCCAGATTGTTTTTCCAACCGAGTTAAATATATAGGTGGCCATCACAATATCCGATTCATTTAGATTAGATTGAATCAATGTTGATACCCCTCTACCTACAAGACAAGGGGTATTGGGCATCACTCTACATATCTTTTTGTCTTGACCAAAAAGATCCTTCATGGTCTTCATTTGTATCCCTGCTGCAACGGAAATAATCATTGGATTGTTGGCGACTTGCTCGAGATCAATATTCGAAGCAACATCGCTAAAAATTTGTGGCTTTATTGCCATGATCATAATGTCAACTTCTGATGCAAGTGATTGATTATCTGACAAGACATTTAATTGTTTATTTAAAATAGATAAGATATCTCTCCTAGAGTCTGAAGGATCAGAAACAAAGAGTTTAGATGCGTCATGACCATGGAGTATGAGACCTCTAATGATTGCTTCAGCAACCATACCTCCTCCTATAAAACCAATTTTCTTATTTTCAGACACTGTTTCTTCCTAAATAGACCGTTCACCAAATAATGCGGTACCTATTCTAATCATATTTGAGCGATTTTGAATTGCTAAATCATAATCATCAGACATTCCCATTGAAATGGTATCCAGATCCAAGCCCTGTTTATTTAAATCATCAAACGCTTGGGTTAATTTGTTAAAGTATTTTGGCCGTTTATTTGTTGCTATATCTGGGGTAGTTATTCCCATTAAGCCTCTTAATTTAATATTGTCCAACTCTGAAATTTGATGTGCTAAATTTGGAAGATCATTAATTAAAACACTATCTCTGACATCATTCTCTTGCAGTTTTACCTGAATGCAAACATTTATGGGATCGTTCCTATAACGATTAATCTTTTCAGCAATATTAAAACGAGTTATGGTGTGAACCCACTGAAAATAATGGGCTATTTGCTTCGTTTTATTTGATTGTATTGAACCAATAAAATGCCAGTCTACAGAGTGCTGAAAAGAACTAATTTTTTTGACGGCTTCTTGAAGGTAATTTTCTCCAAAGTCTCTTAAGCCACAATCATAGGCATTTTTTATTTCAGATAGTGTTCGTGTTTTGCTAACAGCAATAATTGTAGGTGTTGCTTTTAAATCTTTATTATCACCTTGTGACTCTTGAATAACGGACAGAAGATGTTGATAGTTTTCTTCTATATTGCTCATTGGGGATAGATGCTTTTAGCATCAAACACAGGCCCATCAACACATACTCTCTTCATGGCAACATCTTTACCTGAACTGACTTTTACAGTACAACCTGCGCAGCCACCTATGGCACACGCCATAAACTCTTCAAGCGATAATTGACAATCTATTTGATGATTTCTAGCAAGTGCTGATACGGCTTCCAGCATCAGTTCTGGACCACAGGCGTATATAACTATCTTATTTTTTTCAGATTCAGATAAATTGGAAAGCCAACTATTAGCAAGTTCTGTAACATACCCCTTATAACAACCAGCAAATTCTTTAAGGCTAGCTAATCGACATGGGATACTTTTATCTTCCAGATCTTTAATGGTTTTATTATCAGCTTCATTTAGCCCATTAATTTTTAGATTAGATGTGACCACTTCAAATGGAAAAGGAATCTCAGAGCCAAAAAATGCATAAGGAGTTATGTCTTGGTTACTTTTTTTCAGATATTCAGCTAGAAATAAAACAGGAGGTATCCCCACACCACCACCAATAAAGACTGGAATTTCTTTCAATGGGTCATGATTAAATCCATTGCCAATGGGCCCCATCATTTGTACATAATCGCCTGTTGACATTTTACTCAGTGCTTCTAAGCCAGGGCCGATAATTTTATACATGAATTCGACAGTTTCTTTCTCAGGATTTGTCCTTAGATAAGATAGCGGTCTTCTTAGTAGAGTGTTTTCACCGCAATCAACAAAAGCAAATTCACCTGGTTTGGCTGCCTTAGATGCTTTGGGTGCTTTCAGAGTGATAATAAATTGGTCAGAATCATATTCTATCTGATCAATTACCTCTGATCTTTCCTCAAAGATAGCTGCCTTTTGATTAAACATAATTAACCAGCACTTTTCTCTATGATCGATAAGATCGCCATTCTCGTTGCTATTCCATTAGTGACTTGTTCAGTAATAACAGATTGAGGTCCATCCGCAACGATGTTTTCGATTTCAACACCCCGATTCATTGGTCCCGGATGCATGACAATTGCATCTTTTTTGCAGAGTTCAAGCCGTTTTGAAGTTAAACCATAGTCTTGGTAATATTGTGATAGATCAATAAATTGTGTTTCATTTTCCATGCGCTCTTTCTGTACTCTTAGGGTCACCACCACGTCCGCGTTTCTAAGAGCTGATTCTATATTATCTGTGTATCTAGCCCCTTTGAATAATGTCATATCTGGTTCATAGTCTTTTGGTGACACCAGGATAATTTCGCCTGTGTTCATTTTTTCTAAGCCCTCTGTTAAGGAGCGAGCTACTCTAGAGTGTGCAAGGTCACCTAAGATGACTGCTTTAACATTATGAAAGTCTTTTTTGTGACGCCTAATAGTTACAAGGTCTAGCAACCCTTGAGTTGGGTGCGAAATGTTTGATTCCCCAGCATTAATTAATCGAGATCTATTTTCAATATGTTCTAGAAGATCATGGAAGACCCCTGAATGTTTATTACGGATAATGAAATAATTAACTCCCATTGCTTCCAGTGTTTTTAATGTATCAATAAGAGTTTCACCTTTAGCTCTTGAGGAATGCTCTTCATCAATATTAATAACATCAGCCCCTAATTTTCTAGCTGCTATTTGAAATGAACTTCGGGTTCTGGTGCTGGGCTCGAAAAACAGATTTGCTATAGTTTTATCTTTTAATAGATTTTCTGATCCAATCGGTTGATTATCATGATCTAGAAAGTTGTCTGCGGTATCGAGAATCTGATTGATGGTCTCTTGATTTAAATCCTTAAGATAGAGAAGATGCTTCAATTATTCCTCCTCACGATTCATCCATTCCTGAAGAATTATTGTTGCAGCCATGCTATCAATTTGCCCTTTTTTTATTTGACGCAGAAGGATACCTTCTTGTCTTTGTTCTTTCAATTTATCTTTTGCTATTTTAGAAGTTAGGTGTTCATTTATAAACCTGATTGAAATTTCATATCTTTTTTCTATTTTTGAAGAGAAGTTATTAATTCTTTTAGCCAAACTATTGGCTTCGTTAATTTGTTTTTTTGGCATACCAAAAATGGCACAATTCGGTTTAAAATTTTCAAAAATGGAGTCAATGTCTTCCCAGTCAGGTTCTCCATTGTTCATCTTTAAGGACAATAGAGGCGAGGCAGTTTTTGTAATGGATTGGGCTATAGCCACTCCTGTTTTTTTTAAACCATAATCAAAGGCAATATAGACCTCATGCTTCATTTTATATAGTCAGTATCAATTCTAGGCATGACCTATTTCTTCAGAGAGATTTTCTGCTGCAATTCCTAATGAGCTAATTGATTTTTCCCACCGGTTCTGAAATGGAGTATGAAATAGAATTTCATCATTAAAAGGTATGGATAACCATGAATTTGTCCTGATCTCAGATTCTAATTGTCCAGGTCCCCAACCAGAGTATCCCAATACCAGTAGACAATTATTAGGACCGTTACCACTAGAAATTGATTCCAATATGTCTTTTGAGGTTGTGATATTTATCCAATCATTGATGCGTGAGGTATGTTTCCATGACCCTTTATTATGAATTACGAAACCGCGTTCAGTGCCTACTGGCCCGCCTTGAAGTATAGGCGTTGAATCTAGGTCTTTAAAAGTTGAGATATTAAGTTCTTTCAGTAAGTCTTCCAAATCATTATCTAATGGTCGATTCACAATCAGACCCAATGATCCGGACTCATTATGCTCGCATATGAGAGTGACTGTTTTAGAGAAATGAGGATCATTCAGACTGGGTGTAGCAATTAAGAATTGTCCAATCAGATTCTCTGATAAGCTTTCCCAGGTCATTGATCCCTCGACTCCAGGCAATCAAAAAAGAAACCTGAGATATCTTCACCAGCATAGCGTTTAATCTCTCGCATGCCAGTTGGGCTAGTAATGTTAATTTCTGTTAGATAATCGCCAATAACGTCAATGCCTGCAAAGTAAATTCCATGGTCTAAAAGAGTTGGGCCAATCGCTTCACAGATTTCCTTATCTCTTGATGACAATTCTTGAGTTTGTCCTGTGGCCCCCATGACTAAGTTTCCACGGTTATCTTGATCACTAGGTATTCTCGCTAGGGCGGTGTTGCAATGTTGACCATAAACTATATGAATTCTTTTATCACCCTGTAGAATTTCAGGGACATAGGCTTGGGCCATAACTGTGACTGAACTAAGATTTGTGATGGTTTCAAAAATTGAGTGTGCATTAAGATCATTACCGTCCACCACAAAAACTGATCTTCCTCCCATCCCATCCAAAGGTTTCACCACAATTTTTCCATGATGATCTAAAAAAACTTTAATCTCATCTATTGAAGAAGTGACAAGAGTCTGAGGGGTCATGGAGGGAAACAAAGTTATTGATACCTTTTCATTAAAATTACGCAGTGCTGATGGTTGGTTAATGACCTTCGAGCCCTGATTTTGGGCTAAATCCAATACATAGGTGCAATAAATGTATTCCAGATTAAAGGGAGGGTCTTTTCGCATAAGAATCACGTCGAAATCAGATAAACAATATTCATTGTCATTTGAAAATTGGAACCATTGTTCTATATCATCTTTAACAGTTAGTGGTCTTCCTTTACCTAAAGGACTGCCATCAATAATTCTGAGGTTTTGTTGTTCAAAATATACAAGCTCATAATTTCTATCTTGAGCAGCCAATAATAGATCCAACGTTCCATCTTTTTCTGGAATGATCTTTTCTATAGGATCCATAATTACAGCTAATTTCATTTTGAGTTGCCTGTACTTGTTTGCTATTTATTTTAAGCTAATTACTAAAATCTCCATAGAGGTATTGCAGAATACTAATTGCCATTATTGGAGCAGTTTCTGTTCTTAATAGCCTTGGGCCTGTTTTAACTACCTTATATCCCGTATCAATAGCTATTTGTTTTTCATCAACGGTAAATCCGCCTTCTGGGCCTACTACAATAGTTGTTTTAGAAATCTTTTTTGAGCTAAATCCACTGTCTCCTGTGGTGTCTAAAAAATATGATCCGGGGCTTTTGTATTCATTCAAGAGTTCTTCACTAAAGGGTATTGGTTTAATAATAGTTGGTAATTTTACACGACCTGATTGCTCTGCTGCGCTGATAATAATCTTTTTCCAATGGGCTATTTTATTCTTGAGGTTTGATTCATTTAATCTAACAACAGTGTTTTGACTTATCACTGGTATAATTTTTTTTACTCCCAACTCAGTGGCTTTTTGCATTACAAAATCCATACGCTGACTTCTGGAAATAGATTGTAGTAAGGTTATTTCTAAAGCAGACTCTGTCTTTGGTAAACACTTAGATAGCAATTCCACATCAACCTTATGTTTTGTTGCATGAATAATTTGACTATCCCATTCAGCTCCAGACCCATCAAATAAAATTAAGTTTTGCCCGCTTTTGAGTCTAAGCACACGAGTTAGATAATGCGCGCTCTCGCCTTTGAGGCTAACTATATTTTTTTTCTCACTTAGCGGCTTGTGAAAGAATCTCTGTTTACGTTTCTGTTTCATTCATTTTTTGTCTCATATGAAGTGGGTGTATAATGAGATCTCGTTTAATTCTAAACCATCGGATAAAGAGAATCCTATGAAACATAAAAATATTTTTGGACGCATTGCCTACACTTCAAAGAAACCAGATTTGATGGAGTTACATTATGATTGATTTTTATTACGCGCCCACTCCAAACGGTTGGAAAATTTCTATCATGTTAGAAGAGACTTCAATTCCTTACAAAGTCATTCCAGTTAACTTAGGTAAAGGGGATCAGTTCAAACCTGAGTTCCTGGCTATTAGCCCTAATAATCGCATGCCAGTCATTGTTGATCATGAAGGCCCAGATGGTGGACAAGTCAGTGTTTTTGAATCAGGTGCAATACTGATGTACCTGAGTGAAAAAACCGGTAAATTTTTTCCTCAAACACCCCAGGAAAAATTTCGTGTCCTTGAGTGGTTATTTTGGCAGGTGGGTGGTCTCGGTCCAATGGCTGGTCAAGTCAGTCACTTTGTCAACTACGCGCCTAATTTCCCAGGTGACCACTCTTATTCAACAGAACGTTATAAGAATGAATACGATCGCTTACTGGGGGTCATGGACACAGTTCTTAAAAATCGTGAATACCTTGCAGGAGACTATTCCATTGCTGACATGGCATCGTTCCCTTGGGTATTGATGTACAAACGATTTGATGTCAATCTAGATTCTTTTGACAACCTACGAAGGTGGTTCGATGTAATAAAAAATAGACCCGCTGTAAGAAAGGGCATTGATCTTGGGAAGGAACTCAGAAATCCCAAAGCCAATCAGTCGAAAGAAAGTCTAAAAATGATGTTTGGACAAACAGCAGCCTCGATTAAAAAAGCTACCGAAGAAAATAAATAATCAATCTGTAATCCTTGAATCTAACGAAGTGATCTAAAGTAGGTTCGGATTTCTTGCAAGTAGAGTTCGGGTTGTTCAAAGGCAGCAAAATGCCCTCCTATGTCCAATTCATTGTAGTAACAAAGGTTTGTGAATCGTTTTCGAATCCAACGCTCTGAAGGACGAAGTATTTCTTTGGGAAAAATACTGCATCCAGTTGGTATGTCGACCTCATCCTGCGGGGGATTCTTAAAGCTTTCCCAGTATAAGCGTGCTGATGAAGCTGCCGACCTGGTGAGCCAATAGATCATAACATTGTCCAATAATTCATCACGGCTGATTGCATTTTCAGGATGGCCATTGCAATCTGTCCATTGATAAAACTTTTCTATGATCCATGCGGCCTGACCAATTGGTGAATCTACTAAACCGTATCCCAGTGTTTGTGGTCTTGTGCTTTGTTGTTTGGAGTAACCTGAATCCCAGTCCTGATAAAACTTCATTGACATCAGGGATGCTTGTTCAGATGGTGTCAGCTCTGCCATCGTCTTTGAATCCGGTGTCACCATCGGCATATTAAGGTGGATTGCGTCACAGTGTTCTTTATCCTGTAAACCTATGTGAGTGGTCACCATCGCTCCCCAATCACCGCCTTGAGCAAAATAGTGGTCGTATCCAAGACGTGCCATCAATGCACCCCAAACATCTGCGATCTTTTCAATTCCCCAACC
>LPaug08P121000mDRAFT_1000084_pt1 | contig 15365 bp, 10 predicted proteins | sample LinP20P121000m_3_FD_9509 | JGI IMG/M metagenome (IMG submission 9509) | reverse complement strand
AATGGCGTAAACATTAAGTAAAGTGAGTTCTTTTTTAAGCATGCTATCCTGGAATTTTGGTTGCAACTATTACCAGTAGAATTAGACAATCACAGGTTTTTTCTTCACTTGTTGTTCTTTTACAGACTTGTGCAAAAAACAGAATTATTGAAGGAGGTGCTAATTTCCTGCTTCAATCACTTCCATATCCTGAGTGACTTTGAATTCAAAAAAATTATCTTCAAGCACAAGATTGTAGTGCATTGACTCCAGTTCGATTGTCCGGTAATTACCCTCCTGATCCATCAGTGCTATTATCTGCAAATTATATGTTACCGGATGCACCGCTAACTGGATAAATGATAAATTTGCAGCAGCTTTTTTTGGTTCCAGTTCAACAATTAAAGCATCCGGACTAGTAAGCAAAACCTGACTGATTAACCGCCTGTTAAAATCTGCCTGTAAGTCTCCCAAACCAAGTAAAAAAGAAAGTGCCGTTCCATCAGTGAGCTTTTCCAGTTTTTGTATAGTCACATTTTCCAACAATGAATCGAAGAGCCACAAAGTTTCACCATTTGTAACCAACAATTGCTCTTCAGGAACTTCATAAAGCCAACGCATTTTGCCTGGACGTTTGTAAGAAACCAAGCCCTCTGCTCTTCTGACAGTCTCAGTATTGTTCCGATAACTGGTTTGGACAAAATGTCCAGAAAAACTTTGAATACTCTGATATTGTTCCTGAATCATTTGAATTAGATCTGTTTCTTTGGAAACAGATTGTCCTGAAAAGCCAAACAATAATATGGAGATAAATAAAAATGTAAAATATTTCATACAAAAAACTTGCTAAATACCTCAGATTTCGAGTGCATGTTACTAACGCTTGAACCCGTTTTGCCAAATGAACTCAAGTGTTGAAGATATTTTGCAGATTGAGGTTGCTTTTATTCAAGCCATAAAGCCCAAAGAGCCAAATCAAAAGTGGAGGCATCCACAAAACATAAGGCTGATAGTTCATGTTCATCGTCATTTCTTTTGCGCCCATCCATAAAATGTAGTAACTCACCACCAGAATCAGCCCCGTAAATAAGCACCAGAACGCCCCTGACGTATATTGATCAGACCCAATGGAACCATTGCCACCGCAAAAGCCACACAAGCCCACGGAGTGGTGAGTCTTAAGAATAATTCCATTTTTGACGAGCGGCTTGAGTTCTGCAATAGTGCTTTAGTGGGAACACCCCAGATATGCCCACCTTTAGTAGACGGAACAATCTGAGGCGGACGGAAAATATAGTGGAACTGCTCAAATGCAATCGTACGGTAATTATCAGCAGGTCCTTGCAAATGAATTAGTCCATCTTCCAGGTTTAAAAGCAAATCACGCTCTCCTTCCCGAATTTCAATTCGTCCACGATCTGCAAGTGTTACCATTGAGTCCTGAGTCAGTTTCAGGTCGGTAATAAAAACACCGCTCAAATCTTCATTTTTATCCTTGTCCTGTACGTACAAAACCTTTCCAGGAAAATCATAATTCAAGACTAATGGTTGAATGGTTTTCGCAGTTTGTGTTTTCAACACCTTGAGTTTTTCCTGCTCAAAAGCGGCATAACCGGCAGGTTGAAGCCAGAGAGTAATGATTAAAGTAATTCCTGTTGCAACAATTCCAAACAAAAAAAACGGCCGCCCAATCTGCCAATAACTGATTCCCATCGAATTCATTGCAGAAATTTCATTGTCCGTTGAGAGACGGACCATCAACACCACGCATGAAATCACAATAGACAAGGGCAAAGTCACAGATAAAAATTGCGGCAGGCGGTAAAGCAGCATCAATCCGACACTAAAAACACTTACCCCCCGTTCCACAATCAAGTTAATCAGACGATAAACTGTTTCCATTGAAAGGATAAAAGTCAATATTCCAAGTGCCAGCAGAAACGGAACAATCAATTGTATAAATATTGAACGAAAAAGCAGCATAAAATATTTTAAAGTTGATTCTTGATTTGCCAACCCACCCGCATTGCATTCAATCCATCTTCAGCAGTAACTTTGGGATTTTTCCCTTCACGAACTGCCAACAAAAAACTTTCAATCTCTGTTAACAGGGCATCACCTTTTTCCAACTGGAAAGTCTCCGGACGGAGCGTCTCTGGGTCAACAGCAGTTCCGGGTTCTACATGTAGCTTGCGTGCCTGACCTGTTCCATAATCGAGAGATAGATACAGTCCTGACTGAAATATTCTCATTTTTCGTTCAGCTTTGTCGGATACTCGACTGGCCGTTAAATCCGCAATACAGCCAGAAGGAAAGCGCAGGCGTGCATTAGCCAAATCTACAGTGGAAGTAATGATATTTACTCCAGTACCTTCGACAGATTCCGGATATTCACCAACTACTGCTAAAACCAAATCAATGTCATGAATCATTAAATCTAGAATAACATCCACATCAGTTCCACGTTTCGGAAAAGGTGCAATGCGGATGTTTTCAATAAATTTTGGCCGATCAATTAGCTCCTGAAATTCAGTAAAAACCGGATTGAAGCGTTCCAGATGACCTATCTGCAGGCGCAGATTTTTATCCCTTGAAAGCTGTTCCAGTTCTTCTGCTTCTTCAATATTTGCCGCAAAGGGTTTTTCCAGCAAAACATGAACACCCTTTTCCATAAAGGCTTTAGCAGTTTCAAAATGATGCACAGTTGGTACAACGATGCTGACTGCATCAACCAAATCCAGTACTTCATGAAAATCATTAAAAAACGGAACTCCAATTTCATNCGCAACTTTTTGNCCCTGTACAGAATCGACATCAACTACACCAACNAGTTCTGATTCAGCAAGTGCAGCATATTTTTGTGCATGAAAGCGGCCCAGATAACCCACACCAATTACTGCTGTTTTTAACATTTTATCTTTTGTTAAGATTTTCTTTATAATTGACGAAGAATTTGTAATCAACTCACTCCACCAATTTATCTAATTCATGGATCTGCAGTTTCAAGGCTTCCAGAGTTTTTTCGGTAGACGCAACTTTTTCCCGCAATTCAATAATAACTTTTTCTGGAGCTTTGTCGAGAAATCCGGGATTTTTGAGTTTTTTAAGACTTTTTTCTACAAAACCTGATTCAGTCTTGAGTTTCTTTTGCAGGCTTTCGATTTCTTTTTTCCAATCAACCGCAGAAGCTTCGATGCTTGCAAGGGTTTCATTAAAATATACACCAAGGTTGTCCCGGGAAGAGTCCGGAGTTTTTTCATTGATTTCCAGTCACTTAAACGTGCAAGCCGGATAATTAAATTTTGATGTGTCCGGAACAATTCAGCATTTTTTTCTGAATCAAGTGTTGCACCAATTTTTTTATCCAAGCCGATATTAGCTTTTTCACGCAATGTACGAATCTGAGATATTGCCTCACGAAGAAGTTCGATCCGATTGTGAGATTCCGAGAACGAATAAGACTGTTCTTGCGGCCACTCACTGACGGCCAGCATTTTTGGCTGTTTAAATTGCTCCCACAATGCTTCGGTGACAAACGGAACATAGGGGTGCATTAGCTTCAACAAAGTCGAATAAGAATAGGCCAGTACTTGATTGTCTTCGTCGGTACGTTCCGGTTTTTTATCCATTTCCAAATACCAGTCACAAAATTCACCCCAGAAAAAACTCCGCAGTGAGTCAACAACATCTGATAAACGATGTGCTTCCAAGCCGGTTTGTGAGCGCCGGATCAAGTCATTCAATCCATGTAGAAGCCATTGTGCCAACTCGGAATGTACTTTTTCCGGAGGAGCGGTTGGTGTTCCAAGTGGAATTGTCAGCAAAATATAACGCCCTGCGTTCCATATTTTATTGGCAAAACGACGGCAGCTTTCCATTTTTTCCGGATAAAGCCGCAAATCCTGACCAGGTCCGGTACCTTGAATCAAGGCCAGCCTCAAGGCATCTGTTCCGTGCTCAGCAATACTTTCCAACGGGTCTACACAGGTTTCAGGAACTGATTTTGACATTTTCTTACCATCACGGGTTCGTACAAGCCCGTGAAGATAAACTGTCTTAAACGGCACATTCTGCAACATATAAGTCGTCATCAAAATCATCCGTGCCACCCAGAAAAACAATATATCATAACCTGTTTCCATGATGTTTGTTGGATGGAATTTCTGAAAATCTGGACTGCGCTCCAACAAATCTTCCAGAGACAAAGAGTAATTTTTTGCCAGTTCCGGATCAATCAAAGTGCTCCAGGTCCATAGTGCAGACGAAAACCAGGTATCCAGCGTGTCCGGATCTTGTTCCCAACCATCGAACTCTCCCGGCGGACGAATGCTGGCCAGTGTTTCTCCATCTTTGTAATAAACCGGAATACGGTGTCCCCACCAAATTTGCCTTGAAATACACCAATCCTGTAAATTTTCTACCCAATAAAAATAAGTGGAATCAAAGCGTTCAGGAACCAATTTAATATCGCCGGAACGAACTACATCAATCAAAACCTCTTTGAGGCTTTGCTTTTTTCCATGCCAATCGACAGCCGGTTTATTGACGTCTATAAACCATTGTTCGCGAATTTGCGGTTCAATTGCACCTCCACCGCGACTGTTGAATGATTTACTGTGCACGTATCCAGAATCTGTATTGACCAGCAGTCCTTTTTCACGAAGTTTTTCCGTAATTTTGGGGCGTGCCTCGTCAATTCCCATTCCGGCAAATTCCTGTGCAATTGGAAGTAATTTACCATCAAAATCAATTATTGGTTCTTTGTCCAAACCGTGCCGCTCCGCAATACCAAAGTCAACATGATCGTGCCATGGAGTAATTGTCATCACTCCGGTTCCAAATTCCGGATCAACGGCTTCATCTTTGATGATGCTGGCAGTGATTTTTCCATTGATCCATTCACAATCAAATGTATCGCCGTGTTTGTACTGCGTATATCGTTCATCATCAGGATGCATCACCACATATTTGTCGCCAAACTTGGTTTCCGGACGTACAGTACCAATTTGGAAAGGGCCGTATTGAAAGGTGAAAAATGGTGATTGCGTGTCTTTACGTTCTACTTCATCATCTGAAACATTGGTTTTGAGATTCGGATCCCAGTTTACAATACGTGGTCCACGATAAATCAATCCATTTTCGTACATCCGCACAAAAGTTTCATTCACACAGCGATTGAGCTGTGGATCCATCGTATATCGTTCGCGGCTCCAGTCACAACTTGATCCCAGCGCTTTTACCTGATTGCGGATGGTACCCTGGGAGCTTTCCACATATTCTGCAATACGTCGCAAAATTTCTTCACGTCCCAGTACTTCCCGTGGATCAGCAATGCCTTCCTCTTTTTTAATTTGCTGCAAAACCACATTTTCAGTGGCAATGGCTGCATGATCGGTTCCCGGTAGCCAAAGTGCTTCATGGCCCTGCATTCGGTGCCAGCGAATAAAAATATCTTCCAAAGCCAGCATCACTGCATGACCGACATGCAGTTGTCCGGTGGCATTTGGAGGCGGCATGGAAATGGTGAAAGCAGGTTTGTTGGAATGTGCATCGGCGCGAAACGCATCGCTGTTTTCCCATTGTTCTGCAATTTTGGATTCAAAAGCTTGGGGGTCGTAAGCTTTGGCTAATGAAGTCATTTACCTAATTTTAATAAAACTGGGATGAAGATTGGGAAGCTACAACTGTTAAAACAGCTGGGAGTACCTCGTTTTGAGTACAAATCAGCATCAACGTTCAGGCAATTTTTTTGGCAAGTCCACAGCACCTTTTGTATTTTTTACCACTCCGCAAGGACATGGTTCATTGCGTCCTACAGTGTACTGTGCACGGACAGGTTGTGGTTTTTTCTTTTTTGTTTCGGTTCCGTCCGGCATCTCGACTTCTCCATGTATGAATTCCACATCCTTCAGTAACGGTGCTGGTTCAGGTTCTGCAATGGGGCGGGCAATTGTTAATTTGAAAAAAGTGCTGATGGCCTCATTATCAATTCTGTTCATCAAATTAGAAAACATTTCAAAAGCCTGTTTTCTGTATTCGTCCAGCGGTTTCTTCTGAGCATAACCAACGAGGCCGATTCCTTCCCGCAAAATATCCATTGAAAGCAGGTGATCTTTCCAAAGATTATCGTTAACTTTTAACAAAATTTGTCTTTCCAGGTCAAGGATCATTTGGCCCAATATTTCTTTGCGATCTTCAGTAGAAACATCCGGCTCAAAATTAAGCTCTGCAACATTACGGAAGAACTCAATTTTTTCTTTGTACAAATCTTCAATCCAGCCATAAAATTTTTCTGAATATTCATCCGTGTTAAGTTCATCTTCAAACCATTTTTCGTTTGGAACCTTTGAAAAGACGCCTTCAAAAGCACGGTTGAATCCCTGAACATCCCATTGATCTACATATTTATCCTGACAATTCTGCTCCATCAGTTGGTCTACCACACCATCGCACATTTCTAAAATCAGATTTTGCACCTCTTCTCCAAGAATTTCTCTGCGCCTGCCATAGATGATGGATCTTTGCTTTTCCATCACATCATCATATTCAAGAACGTGCTTCCGGATATCAAAGTGATAACCTTCCACCTTCTTCTGTGCATTCCCAATAGCCTTGGTGATGAATACATGCTCAATCGGTTCATCCTCTTCAATGTTAAGCTTATCCATCAAGTTTGAAATACGTTCTCCACCAAATATCCGCAGCAAATCATCTTCAAGTGAGAGCAGGAACTGAGATGCACCTGGATCCCCCTGCCGTCCGGAACGTCCCCGGAACTGGTTGTCGATTCGGCGACTGTCATGCCTTCCTGTACCTAAAACAAACACACCACCTACTTCAAGAGTTTCAGGTGAAGGTTTTATGTCTGTACCACGACCAGCCATGTTGGTTGCAATAGTCACTGCCCCAAATTGGCCTGCATTTGAGATTATTTCCGCTTCCCTTTCATGATGTTTTGCATTAAGAACTTCGTGTTCAATACCTGATTTCTTGAGCAATTTACTGATGGCCTCAGACACCTCGATGGAAACTGTACCCACTAAAACCGGCTGCCCCTTTTCGTTAAGTACTTTGATACGATCAACAGTTGCACGATATTTTGCATCAACCGTTTTGAAAACTACATCTGAAAGATCCTTTCGAATCAACGGTTTATTTGTGGGAACTACAACAACTCCCAGGTTGTAAATTTTCTTAAATTCATTTTTTTCTGTTTCCGCAGTTCCGGTCATTCCAGAAAGTTTTTCGTACAACCGGAAATAATTTTGGAAAGTTATCGTCGCCAGTGTCTGGTTTTCACGCTCAACATTGACGCCCTCTTTTGCTTCCAGGGCCTGGTGCAGTCCGTCGCTAAAGCGCCGTCCTGGCATCAGTCGCCCGGTAAACTCATCAACAATGATTACCTGACCTTCCTGAACAACATAATCGACATCATTTTTAAACAGGTAGTGCGCTTTAAGTGCCTGGTTAACATGGTGTAAAATTTCCATGTTTTCGTAATCAAACAGACTTGTATCTTTAACCAGCTGATCCCTGAGACGCCCTTCAATTTTTACAGAACCCTGGTCTGTCAGGCTGATACTGCGGGCCCTCTCATCGAGCGCATAATCTCCATCACGCACAATATCGTGGTCTTCCAGTTCTTCCAGATTTTCGGCAATATTGTGCATTTGATCCTGAGGTAGTTTGCCCACCTCCTCCTTACGTATTTCACGACTGAGTCCGTATACGAACTTATTTATTTGATGATATTTATCTATGTTATCTTCAGTTGGTCCACTGATAATCAACGGAGTCCGTGCTTCGTCTATCAGTATACTGTCAACCTCATCTACAACTGCAAAGTTAAATTCTCGCTGAACATAATCCTCCAGGGAAAACTTCATGTTGTCGCGTAAATAATCAAAACCGAACTCGTTGTTTGTACCGTATGTAATATCTGCTTCATATGCAGCGCGGCGTTCTTCATCATAAATTCCATGCTGAATCAAGCCGACAGACAAACCAAGAAACTCAAAAATTGCTCCCATCCATTTGCTGTCACGTTTCGCCAGATAATCATTAGGCGTGATGATGTGTACACCTTTTCCAGTAAGTGCATTGAGATAAACAGGACAGGTTGAAGACAAAGTTTTTCCTTCACCGGTTGCCATTTCAGCTATGTTTCCATGATGCAGCGCCAAACCTCCCTGTAACTGAACGTCGTAATGGCGTTCTCCAATAACACGCAGTGAGGCTTCCCGAACGAGTGCAAAAGCTTCTGGAATCAGCTCATCCAGAGCTACTCCTTTTTCAAGTCGTGTTTGAAAAGCTGTAGTTTTTTTTGGAAATTCTTCATCTGCCAAGGCCTGAATTTCCGGTTCAAGCGCATTTATTTTGTCCACCACTTTCCGGTAGCCCTTCAGTGTTTTTGCGTTTTCATCGCCAAAAATATTTTTAACTTTTTTCCACATAGATTCCTTTTGCCACATTTGGCATTGTGAGGACAGAAGACGGAGTTTGTTTGATTATGTAATGAAAAGTGATAAATTTATGAAAAATAATTCTCTCATTTGCAAACTCAGTCTAACTAAAATCCAATCGTGTAAGTTTAGCAAAACCTAAGTGCAGGGTCAAGAACTACAAAGTTTTGGCAACACTGTAAATTCCTGAACAATAACTTGCAATTCTGAGGGTTTAGCTTATCTTCAAGATAGATTCAATCTATATAGAGAACCCAGAGGAATGAGATTTTTTATTCTGTATCTGCTGTTGATACTAACTTTGTCAGGAGGATGTTATCCGGAATCACTGAACTATCGCCCCGGATGGGGAACACAGTGGATTGATGGTACTTTACTGGAAGAAAACGGAAATGACCTAAAATCCAAAGGATTCGTCGTTGTTCTTGAATATTATTCGCAATTTATTCAATTTGAAAACGAATCCCCTCTTTATGCACCAAAGGCAAGGCTGGTTTTTCCGGAAGAGGATGGACGTTTTCGAATACACTTTGATCTCGAAGCTTCAGCGATTGAATTAGTTTTTGTCGCGTCCGGTTACACTATGGAGCGTTTTCGTTTTAGACGACAAATTGGAATTGGCAAACTGCACTTTGATGCAAAATTGTCACAAAGTGAAATGTGGAGGAATCAATTTCTTCTGCAAACTGGCCCATTTTTGGACAATTTCATTCTTGAACAGCGTTATCAGATGCCAGATTCTCAACAACTTTTTATCGGAGAATGGTTAGATAATGAGCGCAGCAAATATTCGGGAGGCAACTGAACTTCAAAAAATTAATCACTCAAAAAATGTTCTGATTTTTTCACCATCGTGAAATGCATAGAAAACAGTCACTCAGCGCAGCTGTTTTACCCACCTCAACGTGACCCTCCGAGTCCAGACTAATCAGCCCATATAAATAATTGAAGTCGTCACTTTCATGCATTGTTCTGGTAACTGCCTCATTCAGCAACATTCCATCCCCAACCCTGGTTACTACCTTTGCAGCAGCGGCTTGCTGGGTAATTTGTTCACCAATTCCTGTACAGGAAACACCTGCTTTTGTGGAGGCATATGTTCCGGCTACTGTTGGACTGTCACTGACACGTCCAGGAATTTCACAACCGATTCCGCCAGTTGATGTTCCGGCAAAAATATGTCCATCTTTGTCAAGCGCCACGGCTCCTACTGTTCCGTGAATTCCGGCACAATTACTTTTGTATTCGTGCAGGCGAAACTCAGTTTCCGGATTGTATTCGGGAATGCCTTTTGTTCGACAGAATTCAGTTGCCTGTGCAGAACTTAAAATAGAATGTTTTTCTCCGGACAGCAATGCTGCTGCTTCAATTGGATTGCGGATATTTTGAACATTGATCACGCCAGAAAACCGATTATTAGTGCCGTCCATTAAGGCTGCGCTCATGCGTATCTGACCGTCTGCCTGAAGCTTGGATCCAGTTCCGGCGTTGTAAACAGGATCATCCTCCAGCATCCGGACAGCATGCCGAACGGCATCTTCTGCAGAGCGTTTTTGAAGTACTTCAAATGTCTCTTCCCATATCTTACAAAGGGAATCATGCATTTTCTGAGCTTCAGTCGTTTTCCCTTCCAGACTTCCTGCTCCACCATGAATGACTAATTGCTCCATGTTTTTAAGTATTACGTCCAACCATCACAAACGCAGACCAATAAAATGGAGCACTCCACTGAACATCATCCAGCATTTCCAGACGCGCTTCACGCATTGCTTCCCGGGCTGGCATCCCAGCAAGGAATTTCATAGAATTTGGTCATCAATAATTGCGTTCCGGCATCGCTGACTTCCCAGAATGAATTGATCACGTTTTTTACTCCGGCTTCCTGAAAAGAGCGGCGTAAACCATAGACGCCTTCGCCTTCGTGAATCTCTCCCAAACCAGTTTCGCATGCAGAAAGAACAACCAATTGAGTTCCGGCTAAATCCAAACTCAAAACTTCCATAGCTGTTAAAACTCCATCGTTGTCGGTGTCAATTTCCCCAAGCATGGAAGCATTCGCGTTCAAACCGGCAAAAGCAAGTCCTGCGCGCAGCAACGGATTATCCGCAGGCGGCGGAACGCTGCTCGAGCCCCGACTTAAACCCTGCAGGCGTTTTTTCAACTTTTCGTCTTCTTTGAGAAAAAATCCATGAGTTGCAATGTGTAGAACTTCTGGAGGTGCAGACATTTCCCGGAGCAGTTTTTCTTCTGCAACTCTTTGTGAAAAGATGGCGGTGTTCCGATCCTTTGTGTCTGAAACTTCCTTGATAACTTCTCCTTCTTTTTCTGCTCCGGGCAGCGGGTCAAAATTCAGCCCGCGCAATCCGGAACCCATGCGAGCACCTCGTACAACACTTCGGGATCGTTTGTGATTTACTTCTCGAGCTGCTGGAGTTTTAAGGATTTTATCAGAATCATAGTCCGGCCCCGCAATAATCATCAAATCACCTTTTGCGGCAAGCAATGGATCGAGAGCCAAATCTCTTGCGGAACTTATGATGCGTAAATCAAAATTTTCCAGCAAATAACTGTCATCAGAATCTGTTAAAACATCAAAAGGTAAAACATTTAAGAGACTGTCTGGCGAAATAAAAATCGATGTTGTTTCTCCCAATGATTCTGTGAGTGGTTGCCAAAGAATCTCCCAAAGATCATAGGCAACGCTTTTAATGTCCTCATCTTCTGCACCCTCATCCTGAACAATTTCTCGCAATTCCATGACAATAGCACTGATCAATTCTAAATCTTCGTATTCAACAAAACTGAACTCTCCTGCATTTACTACAACTGCTAACATACGCAGTGAATCATCCTCGCCGCGAAAACTCATAAAATCAACCATTGCATTTTCTCCCATTCCCTCAACTACTTCGTCCACTGTAACTTGCTTTGTGGACTGCCGGAAACGCACACTTTGCTCTCCAAGTTTTAGTTGGAGCATGTTAACTTTTTCCTCCAAATCAAAAATGATTTTTGGAAACTCCTTCCGGTTTTCATCGGTTGGTCCGGACAATGTGAGTCCTGCTAATGTTTTACGGGTTTGGGTCAAGTCTTCCGTTATTGCCTGCAATTCAGGTGAACCAGACAGCATTATGACTTGTTGAGTTTCACTGGTAATTTTAAGTAAAATACCTTTACGCCGCAAACTCACTTCAAAAAGATCACGCGCGGTACGTTCGTCATCCAAACTCAATAGCATCCGAATCAAAGCATTTTGTTCCGGTCGGTGCAAACTGATGTAAGATTGGCGTGTATTGTCTCCCGCAACCCAAAGCACCCGATCCAAAAATGCATTTCTGCGTTCAAATCCTGTCATAAACAATTTGTATGCTTCTTCCGTTTTACCCATAATTTTGAGCAAATCTGCCAGGTTATTCAGAGTTTCAAAAGTATAAGGATGATTTTCTCCCAAAACTTCTTCTTCCAGCTTTAGCGTTTCCTGAAACATTTTAAGTGCCTCGTCCAACTTTTCCTGCACCACAAAAAGCTCACCCATATCATTCATACTGCGCAAAGTGTCGGCATGACGTTTACCAAAAACCTTGGTTCTTCCCGCCAAAGCCTCCATCAAATGTTTTTCCGCAGCTTCCAAATTTCCAAGTGATTTTTGAACACGCCCCAGGTTATTAAGGGCTTTCAAAGTATTTTGATGTTCTGCACCAAGTAATTTGCTCCATTGAGAGTGAACTTTGGTGAAGATTGGTTGGGCTTCGTTGTAACGTTCATCCCGTAAATAAAGATAGGCAAGGTTGTTTTGATTTGCAATGGTGTTTGTGTGATTTTCGCCAAATACTTCTGTGTTGAGTTGAATTACTTTTTTATAATTCAATTCAGAACGCATAAAGTCACCTTGAGATTCATTAAGAAAAGCAAGGTTGTTCAGCAAAGCCAATGAGGTTGGATGTTTCTCTCCCTGAATTTTTCCGGAAATTGCAAAGGCTTTTTTGAAAAGTGGTTCTGCTTCATCGTACAAACCCTGATTTTCCAACAACAAGGCAAGGTTGTTCATTACAGAAACTGTCTGTGGTGTTTCTTCACCAAGTGCAGCAATCATCACTTTTAAAGATTGTCTAAAAAGTTTTTCTGCTTTTTGATAATCACCCAGGCGGCGCCGAACGCTAGCCAAATTATTCAGGTCGCCGGCTGTATTTGGATGCGCCTCTCCAAGCAATGCTAAGTCGACCTCGTAAACCTGCTGATGTAAAAGCAGTGCCTTTTTTAGCTTGCCCGTATCTTCATATAACTGGGCAAGATGACTCCTGGCCTGTATAACAAGAGAATCTTCCTCACCATATTCTGCAACTGCACCCTGCATACTCTCTAAAAACAATTTTTCGGCCAGAGAAAATTTTCCTTGCTGACGATAAATTTCAGCAAGATTTTCCTTGCTCGCCAAAATCAGAAAACTCGTTTTATTCATAACCTCTAGCATTAAAGGCAATGCTGTTTCAAACAATTCCTGAGCAGGTTTTAATTTCCCCTGTGTCAGGTACAGCTGTGCTAAGTCAGCCATTGAAGATAGAGTTTCCGGAGAATTTTCGCCCAAGACCTTTTTGTAAGCTTTCAGTGCTTCACTAAGCATTCCTTCTGCTTCACCGATACGTCCCAATTCCTGTAAATTCAGACCAAGAGCTCTCAATCTGGCAGCACGTTGTGGATCATCTTCAGTGGTAAGCCTAAGAGCTTCCTGTAAAACCGGTTCTGACATTTCCGGATCAATTGATTTGAGAAATCCACCATAGTTGTCAAGAACGGAAAGTGTAGTCGCATCACTTTCACCAAAAGCAGAAACTGAAGTTTCAAGAGCTACCTGGTAAATCTGATTCGCCTCTTCAAGTTGATCTAATTCTCCATGGATTTGTGCCTGTAACAACATACTGGAAATGGTTTTTAATGCACCTGAACCAAAAGCTACTTCTGCCAGTGAAACTGATTCCTGTGCATGAATTCAAGGCTCCTTCAAGATTACCTTCCTGATAAAGCTGTTGAATTTCTGACTGACGTAAATTCCATAACTCTGCAGCCTTTTCCGGAGTTGTTTGAGAAAAGGAAGTATTATTCAGGGGAAGTATCTGAAGCAAAGTTAAGATCAACCCTAAAAAACCAAATTTAAAAATTGAATTACTCTTTCGCATGGAGACCTCTTAAGTTAATTGTATAGCCAATAATACATTATTCACATCAATTTTGCCAACAATCTAAAATCTACCTGATTGAGCAGTACAACATCGTTAACATATTTTAACCTCATTAGTAAAGCTGTTCTAAATCTTCAGCTACTAAATAAACGGCGTATGTAAAAACTGCTGGTTANTTTTTTTAAGAAATTAACCACTGAAACGTGATTGGGCAACTTCCAATTTATGTGAGGAAGTCTCCCACTGGCTGACATGTGTAGAAAGTTGAGCACTCAATTTTTCTTTTTCGGTTTGTAAATTCTGTATTTCCTCAGGCGATGCTTGCTGATAAAAATTTTCAACTCCAAATTTTGCCTCAATTGCAGAAATTTTTTGTTCCCCTTCTTCAATCAGTGTTTCAAAACGTGTAGACTGTTTTTTTAATTTTGATATTTCACTCTGAAGTTTTTTTCGTTCATCATAGCTCAATTCCTGAGTTGAAGGTGTCGCTTTTGTTTCCCGGTGTGTCGTAGAAAGAGGCTGATCCCGGCTTAGATAGTCATCACCATATTTTTCAAGGTATTCCTGATAGCTCCCGTAAAAGTCGCGGACACCATGTGGAGTTAATTCCAGGATATGAGTTGCAACTTTGGAAACAAAATGCCGATAGTGACTTACCACCAAAACAGTACCTTCAAATGCTTTCAAAGCATCACCAAGTGCCGCAACACCTTCCAGATCCATATGATTTGTAGGTTCATCGAGGATTAAGACATTCCTTTTTTCCAGCATTATTCTTGCAAATAGCAAACGGGCAGATTCTCCTCCACTCAATGCAGTAACCTGTTTAAGCGCTTCATCTCCGGACAGTAAAACTCGACCTAACAAACCACGGATGGCTCCAATCGGTTCGTGTGGTGCAGTTGCATAAAGCCAGTCGTAAGCACTGATTTTTCCACGTAAATGTTCATGGTGATCTTGGGCAAAATAAGAGGTATGAGTCTCATAACCCCACTCGAAAGTACCTTCGTCTGCAGAAAGCTGAGCAAGAATAATTTTCAGTAAAGTTGATTTTCCAATACCGTTTGGACCAATGATAGCGACTTTTTCACCCCGTTGAATTTCAAAAGATACATTTTTCAGAACCTCAGTTTTCCCAAACTTTTTNCTCACATCTTTTACAGTCAGCACAGTTTTTCCGGAGGGTCGAAACTGCTCAAAGCTNAGGTCTGGAGATATCCNNGAGGAGCGCTTTACCTCCGGCACCTCCATTTTATCGAGTTGTTTGACACGTGACTGGGCTTGCCGAGCTTTGGTAGCTTTTGCACGAAAACGATCTACAAAGGCCTGTAGTTCAGCAGTTTTGCGCTCATAGTTTTCGATTTCTTTACGTTTCTGAGTTTCAGCCAGGGTTTTTGCTTCAAGGAACTGTTCGTAATTTCCAGTGTAAAGTCGTAATTCTTCGTAATCTATATCAATAATGTANCTGGCAACCACATTGAGAAAATTTCTGTCATGTGAAATAAAAATCAGGGTTCCTTCGAACTGTNTACACAAATAGTTTTCCAGCCAGNGGATTGAAACAATGTCCAGATGGTTGGTTGGTTCATCAAGCAGCAGCACGTCGGGTTGCTGAAAAAGCAATTGAGCTAAAAGTACACGCAATTTGAAGCCGCCGGAAAGTGCACTCATAGGACCAGTGTGAAATCCTGTACCAATCCCCAATCCAGATAACAACTCTGCAGCAAAAGGTTCAGCTACATAACCG
>LPaug08P121000mDRAFT_1000074_pt1 | contig 16098 bp, 17 predicted proteins | sample LinP20P121000m_3_FD_9509 | JGI IMG/M metagenome (IMG submission 9509) | reverse complement strand
TTCAACGGTTCCCTTCTCTTCTCCTATAGCTGAAGCAATGGTGTTAATTCCAACAGGTCCTCCATTATATTTTTCTATAACAGCAAGTAAAAATTTTCTATCAAACACATCAAAACCATTATTATCGACATCCAAAAGATCCATTGCTTTAATAACAATTTCCTTTTGAATTTTACCTTCAGCTTTTACCTCTGAAAAATCTCTGACTCTTCTAAGTAAGCGATTAACTATCCTTGGAGTACCTCTGGCTCTTGAAGCAATTTCATGCGCACCTTCCTCATCAATTGATACCCCTAGAATTCCTGCAGAACGGATCACTATTTTTGTTAACTCATCGGTATTATAGAATTCTAAGCGTTGTGAAATACCGAAACGATCCCTTAAAGGTGAAGTAAGAAGACCTGCCCTGGTGGTTGCACCTATCATGGTAAAAGAAGTTAAATCCAATCTAATTGATCTTGCTGAAGGTCCTTCTCCTATGATTAGATCCAATTGATAATCTTCCAAAGCTGGATAAAGAATTTCTTCTACCACTGTGCTTAATCGGTGGATTTCATCAACAAACAGCACATCTTTTTCTTCTAAATTAGTTAAAATAGCTGCTAAATCTCCTGGTTTTTCAATCGCTGGCCCTGATGTATGTTTTAAGTTAACACCTAATTCGTTAGCAATAACATGAGCGAGGGTTGTTTTACCTAATCCTGGTGGTCCAAAAATTAAAACATGATCAAGTGATTCCTGGCGGTTCTTTGCAGCTTCAATAAATATTTCCATTTGCTGCTTAACGGGTTCTTGGCCAACGTATTCTGATAAATACTTCGGCCGTAGCATTCTATCGATAGACTCTTCTCTATCAGGGGTATCATGCGAAATGAGATTTTCTTCATTGGTCATTATTACTACCTATTCAATGATTTGAGAGCTTGTCTTAATAACTCTTCAACTGACAACCCTTTCGTATCAATATTATCTAGAATTTTTTTGGCTTCATTGTTTTTATAACCTAAGTTAACAAGTGCGTTTCTTGCCTCTATAACAGTGCTATTTTCAGAAGTTGAACTAGCTGAAGATTCAAGATTATCTGTGATTCCCTCTACTCTATCTTTCATTTCGACAATTAATCTCTCTGCTGTCTTTTTCCCAATCCCTGGAAGATGAACTAGCGTATCAATATCTTCATTTATCACAGACTGAACAAAACCATTAACATTAATTCCAGACAATATTGTTAACGCCATTTTTGCCCCTACCCCACTAATTTTAATAAGTGTTCTGAATAATTTTCTTTCCTCTTCAGTCGCAAAACCATACAGAGTNTGTTGATCTTCTCGTACAACTAAGTGAGTTAATAAATAAGCCGATTCACCATTTTTAGGTAACTGAAAACTTGTCGATAAAGGAACATGTATNTCATAACCCACACCATTAACTTCTAGCAATAGTAATGACGGTTTTTTTTCCTTTATTAGACCAATCAATGACCCGATCATTTAACGTTTTCCTTAATAATAGTATTTATTGGATGGCTATGAGCATGACATATTGCGATCGCTAGTGCATCAGATTCATCGAACTTTAATTCTTGTGTTTTAATTGCAAGAATAAGTTTAACCATATCTTGTACTTGTCCTTTCTCGGCAGCTCCCGTTCCTACAACAGCGAGCTTTACTTCTCTAGCAGAGTATTCAAAAACTGTAACACCTTTTTTAAAGGTGCCACAAATAGCAGCTGCTTTAGCCTGCCCAAGTTTTAATGCGCTATCAGCATTCCGATGCATAAATACATTTTCAATAGCCACCTCATCTGGACAATGTTGATCCATTAATTTCTCAATTTCGCTAAAAATAATCATTAATCGTTTTATGAAAGTTTTTTCTTTAGTTCGAATAACTCCAGAATCAATATATTTTAGTTTATTGCCGAGTAACTCCACAACTCCGTATCCGGTGACTATTGATCCTGGGTCAATTCCTAAAACTTTCATTAAGAGTAAATGTCCATTTAGTTAATATTTCTGAGGATATCTTCAGGTACTTCAGCATTAGAATGAACTGACTGCACATCATCAAGATCATCTAGCATATCTAATAACTTAAACAATGATTCTGAATTACTCTTATCGATAAGAACTTCGTTAGATGCCTTCATTGTAATTTCACTAATGTTAAAAAGAATATCTTTATTATTTAGTGCATCTTTAATATCCATAAAAGATGAGGGGTTTGTAATAATATCAATGGAATCATCATCATTAACTTCAATNTCTTCTGCACCACTTTCTATGGCAATTTCCATAATATTATCGGGNTCTTTAACATTGCTAAGACTCAACAATCCAATCTGTTGAAAAATATAAGCAACAGAACCTTCAGTACCAAGATTACCTCCAAATTTAGTTAAAGCATGCCTGACTTCTGCCACAGTTCTGTTACGGTTATCAGTTAAACACTCGATAAGAATAGCAACTCCTCCAGGTCCATAACCTTCATAAGTTACCTCTTCAAGGTTAGATCCCTCATCTTCTCCTGAACCTTTGGCGATCGCTCGATCAATGTTATCTTTTGGCATGCTTTGAGATTTGGCTTTCTCTACTGCTGCTCTTAGCCTTGGGTTAGAATCTTGATCTCCTCCACCAATACGGGCAGCGACTGTGATTTCGTTAATAAGCTTAGTAAAAAGTTTACCTCTTTTCTTATCTTGTCGGCCTTTCCTATGCTGGATGTTAGCCCATTTACTGTGTCCTGCCATGCTTGACTAATTTATATTTGGTGAGAGTATGAAGTAATTATATGATAAACAAGATAATGTGTAAGCAATAAGGTAAGTATTTTAATAATGAAAAAAATAATTTTAATTTTCTCAATTATTTTCTCTGCACAAATACACAGTGACGATTTATTCAAAAATCTTTTATCTAATCTTGGTGCGCCCCTTTCAGAAATAGGTTTTGTCAAAAAATCAACCACAAGTAGTGATGGGGTAGAAATAATTTACTATGAGAAAGGAGCCGGTAATAAAACGTTATTATTTATTCATGGCTACGGATGTAATAGCAAATATTGGTGGGCACAATTACAACATTTTTCTAAAAACTACAGAGTAATTTCTATTGATATAGGAGGCCATGGTCAATCTGGAACCAATAGAGATGATTACACAATGGCCAATTTTGGAGCTGATGTTGTTGCTGTGATGAACCAAGAAAATATTGAGCAGTCATACTTAATCGGACATTCAATGGGTGGCCCTGTAGCTCTTGAAGCAGCTGTGGTTCTTCAAGATAGAGTAACAGCAATCATTGGAGTGGATACTTTTCATAACATAGCTAAAGGTCCAGCCAGTCCATTTGTAAAGCTTATGGTAAATACTATGTTCAGATTTAGACAAAGTTCGTCAACAAATGACGCCGTGACAAAACAATTTAGAGAAGATGCAAATTTAGATTTAAAAAACTGGGTAAGTCAAAAGGCAGAGACAACAGATCCTAGAGCCTCAAGAGGCTCTCTCTCATCGATTATTGCTATGGATTATCCAACACAGTTAAAGAAAATTAATGTCCCAATAATCACTTTGAATTCGAGATTTTGGATGGACACTGAAGTTGAGGAAAGTCAAAAGGAATATTCAAAATATGAAGTAAGTTTTATAGATGGAGTAGGACATTATGTCATGATGGAAAAGCCCACTTACTTTAATAGGTGGCTTGATGGGGTCTTAGACGAAAGAACTATTAACTAAGAGAATCTATATATTCAGCACAAGTCTTGCTATCAATAACTTCAGCATAACGTCTTGATATATCTCTAAGATTATCTTGATGTGGTCTTTCCTCAACATCACCAACACAGTCTTCAGGAACAAACACTCTAAAGCCGTGAGAAAAAGCATCTATCACTGTTGCCCTTACACATCCACTGGTTACACAGCCAGTAATAATTACTGTATCAACATTCTCTTTGTGTAAAAAAGTTGTTAGTGGTGTTAAAAAAAACATTGAGGGGGCATTCTTACAAAAGTTAAAATCATAATCTTGATCATATATTCTTGGATCCATTGCTGTGCATGGGTGTCCATGGTAAAACTCATCTCTAACAGCTTTGACCTTCCATAGAGGCATATCTTTTAGACTGTCATAAGCTGTATAACAAGAGGCGATAGGTATATTCTTTGATCTAGCTAGTTTTAATAGCTCTGAAATTTTATTTGTGGCCTTATCAACCATTGGCATGTCGCCATTTGGAAATTTTGGGTCTGTGAAGGCTAATTGAAGGTCTACGATCAAAATAGCTGGTTTTTTACCAAAGTCTATTGTTTCTGAGGAATATCCTTTTATTTCATACTCTTTAGTCATAAAAAGTCCTTATTTATTAGAATCTAACTAAATTAGAGAATATGAGTATAAACCTATATTGTTTTTTTATAATAATGAATATCTTATTTGTTCTAATTCAATTACCTATTAAAATCGTTACTATATAATGTTATACTTTATATATATACTATATATATATGTTTTATATATATTTTTTACATATAATATATTGTTATATAGTAGGCAGTTTTTAAATGCTTTTCCATGTTATTTTGTTATTTTCCATTTCACTCAGCGTGTTTAATAAACTCAATAAAAAGTTAAATAAAGAATTGAATAAACTGGTTTTTTTTGCATTGATGTAGTTTCTTATGAAAAGAGACTAAATAATCCTTCTTTTTTTAGTACTTTTATCCAGGAATTAGAAAAAAATGACTATTAATAACAATTCTTTAACAACCTACCCTGTCTGAAAGGTCTATATACATTGATTGTTCTTCATTATTTAGGGTTAAATTATAAAAATTAAATAAATAAATTACTTTTTACTTGGAAATATTCATAAGTTATTGATATATATATATTTATAAAACTATTTCTCTCAATAACTCTAAATATCTTTCCATTTTCATACCTCTAGAACCTTTTACAAGAATCACAGAGTTGTTTTTCAGAGTATTTTTAAGAGACTCTTTTGGGAGATGAGTTCTTCTATCTAAATGATAAATAAAACTACTCTCTTTAGCCTGGGTATTTGCTTGATAGGAGATTTTGAATCGATCTCCTACCAATATCAGTAACTTCAATTTATCTAAGGCCATTAATTCATTAAGAATATTTGTATGTTCCAACACTGATGATTTACCTAATTCATACATATCACCCATAACAATTATTTGGCTATCAGGATAGTTTGCATTTGTCCTGAGTTCAGTTATTGCTGACATCATTGAAGTGGGATTGGCATTATAAGTGTCATTAATTAATATGTGATCACCTAACTTTGAGTGATAAAAACGATTTTTCTGAGGTGATACAAAACCGTCAATTTTTTGAATTACCTGTTCTGAATTACCCCACTCTTTCAATAATGCTATTGATATAACCGCGTTTGAACAATTATGTCTAATACCCAATTTCAATGAATAATTTAACCTTTCATTTTCAGATTCAGTGACTTTTTTTACGATCCCAATATTATATGAACCCAAATTAGATTCATTGATTTCTGTATTAAATATCCAGGAACATTTTAATGACAACTCACCTTCGTCCTTGGCATGATAAATATTAATTCTATTCTGATCAGAGTCTTGCTTATTATAAGATTTAGATAAATTATTAAATGCCCCTTCGATTAATAAACCCTTTGTTTTAAGTCCTTCCAGGAGCTTTAACTTTGTTTTTAATATATTCTCCTCACTATTAAAAATACCAATGTGACTATTATTGAGATTAGTAATGATCAATGCATCAAACCATAAATACCTAACAATAAGATCAAAATCGCCTGCCTTTCTTGCACCGCATTCTACAATTAAGTTCTCAGTATCTTCGTCTATTTTTAACACTGTATAAGCAATACCAAATTCATTATTTTCATTATCCTTTGTTACAACTGTTTTCTGATCAGCAAGCAGAGACCCTATCATTTCTTTCACAGTTGTTTTTCCATTACTGCCAGTGATTGCCAATGTCCTTGGCTTTACTTTATTCAATTGATACTGGGCTAATTTGAGTAATGCCAAATAAGTATCATTAACAACAATTATTCTGCCAGGGATTTCAGGATCGTCTGTTATAACAGCACAGCATCCTTTGGATAAAACTTCTGAACAAAAAATATTGCCATCAAATTTCTCTCCGTGTAGAGCGATGAAAACTGTATTCTTTTTTGTAACTCTTGAGTCGACTACAAGATATCCAAAGTTAGTATTTTCTCCCATCAGTTGTCCATCAACAACTTGGGCTAATTTCTCTAAATCATCAACACCTATAAGTTTAAACAATGCATCCCTTTTAGATTGGTGCCCCGAAGAGGATTCGAACCTCTGACCCCCGGATTAGGAATCCGATGCTCTATCCTGCTGAGCTACCGGGGCATTTCAATCAACTTTTATAAAAAATAATTAGGCTCTACTATTCTTGAATATGTTTAGCTGCCTGGTCTAAATAACTGTCAGCAATTTCTGATCTAGTTGCCAACCAAATATCTTTATGCTTTAAAACCTCTTCAATGAATTCACGCAGTGCTCTGATTCTATAAGCTCTTCCTGATACATGAGGATGAAGACCAATATTCATTATTTTTGCTGTTGATTGACTTTCTTGATGAAGCACTGAAAATTCTTCCAGTAAAATATCCCTGAATTCATCAGTGGTATGCCCTCTTCTGGTTAAAAGTGTAAAGTCATTGATCTCATTGCTATAAGGAATTGAAACAATATCACCTGCTTTAGTTTCTATCATGTAGGGTTGATCATCATTCATTGCATCACAATAATATTTTAAACCATGCTTAACTAAAATTTCAGCGGTATTAAGTGTGCCTCTTAGCGATGACGATAACCATCCTTCAGGTGTCCTGCCAGTCATTTTTTTAAAGATCTCTAGTGTTTTTGAGATTACCTCTTCTTCTTTGATTGGATCATTAAAAAAATTGGTTAATAATTCACCCTGTTCATAGTTATGAGGTATGAGTTCGCATTCTCTATTTAAGGCTGCTTGGACCATTTCAGCTCTTCTCAAACATGTCTCAGCGTTAACTGTGCAACTAGGTTTTACACCCAGATCATCAAAAAGCGAAAATAACCTCCACACTCCCACTCGTTGACCATATTCCCTCCACATATAATTTGGAAAATCAGGGACATTACCAGGGAGCAGATCAGGAAGTATTGAAGGTCCTCCTGCATAATATGGCTTATCAGTATCTTTTATAAGATCCCATGTTTCTAAATTTAATGTGAAAATCACAGCTAACCTTTTACCATCAGGCCAACTTAATTTTCCTCTATTTATTATCGGTACATAAGGGTATTTCATCTCTTAGAGGATGGCAGAGGGTCGTTTTATTTACAATAGCAAATAAATAAAAAAATCTCATTTTTGCAATAAGTCAAAATTAGTTATCTTTTATTCATCTAGTAATCAATTAGTAGGCTTCCAAAACCTTCAATTTTATCGCTAATATTATTTTCTCTTAAAGCATGCCAGTAAGTTGCAGTGTTAATTGCAATAACAGGCTTATTAAATTCTTTTTCTAATTTACTTGCCAGCTTTGCCATGGGAAGATTCGTGCCAACTTGAACCAAAGCATCTACACCACAATTATTTAACTCTTGCATTTTTCTAACCATTGTCTTTTCTGGGACTTTTGCTATATCCGTCCAGCTAGGACACTGAAGACAAAGATCCTTAACAACATCAAAACCACATTCTTCAAAGTACAAGCGAACTTGGTCATTTGCTGCTGGAAAATAAGGAGAAAGAAAACCAATTTTTTTTATTCCTCCATATTTCTTTAAGGCAGCAGCAGTTGAGTGTGAGCCAATACTTACAGAAAGATTTGATCGTTGTTCAACCTGATTTTGAAAATTATCTGCTCCAGCAATACCTCCATAAAATGTTATTGCAGACATCCCCATCACAAGATAAGTTGGTGAACAAGTCATTACGCTATCAACAGCATCTAAAACGTTTTCAGCGATTACCAAAGTAGCATTCATAAATGTTTCATTACTCACTGCTTGGGCATCTGGAGTCCAAATACGACTATAATGATTGGTAATACCTTCCGGTCTCATATCATCAAATTCAGGTTGGACTACAGTATTAGTTGAAGGTCCTAGTACGCCAAATAATGCTCTCCAACCTAAAATATCGGTCATACAATCTCTCCTTGTTTTTTGATGCTCTGTGTCATCGACTGTCTTAGCATGTATTCTTTTCTTTTTTCTTCATCACTATGAATATCTCTCATCCTATTCCACTCAGATGTTGAATTATTATCACCGGTCTCTTCAATCATTCGCTTATTTCTAATAGTTTGAGCTTGAATAAAATCATTCATTATAGTTCTTCTTTGTCGATCATAAAGATCTAGAAGATTGTGGTTAGCACAGGAATTAATAATAGCATCAAGTTTTCCTGCAAGATTCCAGGCGTCATGCAATCCCCCATTCATACCGAAACCCCCTAATGGATTGTTTATATGTGCTGAATCACCTGCCAATAAAATTCTATCGTGATTCATTTTATCAACAACACGTTGATGAACCCTGTAGATGGTTCGGTGAACTGTGGAGATTTTATTGGAGACTTTTAAAATCTTCTCAAATATCTTATCTATAAATTCGTCCGAAACAATATATTCGTCATCTAGTTCTTCATTCACAGGAACTAACATTCTCCAAGCACTAGGAGCCTTCAACAAGACAAACCATTCTTTAGGATCAGAAACATAGTTGACATAAGATAGATTATTAAAATAACCTTGAATATCATGAGTGGTACTGAGTGTTAAAAACTTTTCTTGATAAGTAAAACCACTAAATTCTAGACCTAAATTTCTTCTGACAATGCTATTAGAACCATCAGCACCAATGAAGAAATCACATTTAAACTCTTCGGAATTTTCAAAATTTTTAACATCGACATTTACACTCCCATTTTCTTGATAAAAAGAAATCACTTCATGATTAAATAAAACTTCAGCATTTTCATGATTCTCAAGTTTACTAGCAAACATTCTTGCAAATTTATGCTGTTCACATTGCAGTCTATATGGGAATTCCAAGTCTTCGTTAAGTTCTTCTAAGTTGAATTCCAACACCTCTTCAGTGGATCTAATTCTGTATTGAAAGATTGGCGCCTTTAAACCTTGACCAATAAGTTCATTTGCCAAACCTAATTTATTTAGATAAGACAATGTCGGTGGGTGAAAGGTTGATGCCCTCATATCAGTTTCACATTCTCCTGCAGCCTCTAGAAGAATTGTTTTTATTCCGTACTCTGCTAGGCAATAAGCGATGAATGTCCCAACAGGACCCCCTCCAGCGACAATAACTTGTGATTTAATCATATGATAAGCTTATATGAAAATATTATACATATAGCTACATCCATCAATAGTTGATGCATAATTATCCCAATAATGGGCAAATTAAAATCAATTAAGTAAATAAATAGTGACTGATAAAATTCATAACCATCTCCTAAAGATAAGTGCAGAACATTGCAAACCATTAGCAGCAATAATAAAAGCTAATGGAGTTATAAATATTGAGATCCCAACAGATATAGAATTATTTGATTGTCTTGCACAAACAGTTGTTGAACAGCAGTTGTCTTATAAAGCAGCAAAAAGCATTTGGAATAAAATTAAAACTAGCTCGGAAGGAAGAAACATTAAATTGATTGATTATTTTGATAGTAAATATGTAGCTCATATTAGAAAAGATGGTCTATCTGAAAATAAAATTAAAGCAATTCTTGGTGCAAAAGAAGCAGTTAATGGTGGTGAAATTACACTCAAAGGACTATCTGAAATGAATGATATAGAATTCAAAGCATCTATTACAGGCCTATGGGGATTTGGTGATTGGTCAGCTGAAATGATTGCAATCTTTTATCTTGGAAGAACTAATGTCTGGTCAGAAAAAGATTTAATCTTGAATAAAGGCATCAATCAAATTTGTGAACAATGTGAATTAACTCCACATGAACTTCTAGAAATTGTTGATCCCTATCAATCATATTTGGCTCTTCACATCTGGAGATACAAAGACTGAACATTAAGTAGTCTACAATTTAGTAAAAACAAGAGAAGCGTTTGTGCCTCCAAAACCAAAACTATTAGACATTACAGTATTCAAACCAATGCCCTCTTCCATAGCTGTCACAATTGGNACACCCTTTGCACCTTCATCAAGATTTTCAATATTCGCAGAAGCTGCAATAAAGTCTGAATCAAGCATTAAAAGTGTGTAAATTGCTTCATGGACGCCAGCCACTCCTAATGAATGCCCTGTAAGGGATTTCGTTGAAGTGAGTTTAGGTATATCCTCACCAAAAGTTTCCTTAATTGCCTCAAGTTCTCTACTATCACCAACCGGTGTGCTTGTCCCATGAGTATTTAAATAATCAATTTTACCAATATTCTGCATGGACTGCTGCATACATCTAACAGCTCCTTCTCCAGAGGGTTGAACCATATCAAAACCATCTGAAGTCGCACCATAACCAACTAGCTCAGCATAAATCTTTGCACCTCTTGAAAGGGCATGTTCATATTCTTCAACCACCACAACACCACCGCCACCAGAAATAACAAAGCCGTCTCGATCATTATCAAAAGGTCTTGAAGCACATTCAGGCGTTTCATTGTAATTTGATGACAAAGCTTTCATTCCATCAAAAAACGAAGCTAAAACCCAATGGACTTCGTCACCAGCACCGGCAAAAACAATATCTTGTTTATCAAATTGAATTAGCTCAGCAGCATTTCCTATGCAATGAGCACTGGTAGCACAAGCTGAGCTGATTGAATAATTAATCCCCTTTATTTTAAAAGCTGTGCCTAAGACACCAGAGTTACCGCTAGACATTGATCGAGTCACTAGAAACGGGCTAACTTTTCTTTTTTCCCTGAATGAATCTGCACCAAAAACAACTGATTCTGGTGAACCTCCGCCATTACCCATGATTAATCCAGTGCGAAAAGAACTGACTTGATCCTGATTAAGTTGACTGTCCTCTATCGCTTCTTTCATGGCAAGATAATTAAAAGCAATACCGTCACTCATAAAGCGTTTTAGTTTTCGATCAACGTGGTCTTCTAAATCAAGATTAATGGTTCCGGCAACCTGGCTTTTGAGACCGTAATCAGCAAACTGTTGGCAAAATTCAATACCAGATCTTCCTGTTTTCAAAGAATCAGTAACTTCTTGTTTATTATTACCGATGGCACTTAGAATACCTAAGCCAGTTATAACAACTCTTCTCATTAATTAGCCTCTGAAAGTTCAGTGAACAATCCAACACGTAAGTCCTTACCTGTGTATATCACTTTTTCATCGGCCATCAGAGTAGCGTCAGCAATTCCCATCGTGAGTTTTGAATTAATAATACGTTTGATGTGTACGTGGTATGTAATTAATTTAGTTGTGGGGGTAACCTGTCCAACGAATTTAATTTTACCACTCCCAAGAGCACGCCCTCTTCCTTGGCCGCCAATCCAACCGAGGAAAAAACCAATTAATTGCCACATAGCGTCAACGCCTAAGGAGCCAGGCATAACAGGGTCAGAAAAAAAATGGCAATCAAAAAACCAAGCGTCTTTCTTTATATCCAGTTCGGCGATAATCTCACCTTTACCATAATCACCACCTTCATCGCTTATATGCGTGATTCGATCAATCATTAACATTGGGGGTAATGGTAATCTACCGTTATCAGGACCAAAGAGCTTCTCTTTAGCACAATCCATAAGTTCTTGAAGATTGTATGCGTTCTTTCTTTTCATAGATTTTATTTTAATAGAAACCAAGTGAAATGAATAATTGTTTCTAGCTACCGTAGTGTAATTGGAGTGTTTTTACTTTACCAAGCCAAGGCACTGTTACCACAAAGAGCTGGTCTAAATCTTGTAGAGAAGCAGCTTGGATTTTTTTACTTCCCTGAAGCTCAATAATCAGTTGAGGTAAGACCTCGGGGTGTGTGACTATAAGAATAATTTTACCCTTATGATGATCCATAATATCTTTTATCAATTCTTCAACACCCTTAGGATCAACTATATTGATAGGAACATTCAAGCTTCTCGAAACAGGTTCAGCGGTTTCTTGTGTGGCCCTTAGTGGAGTAGCATAAATAGTGTCAACTCCAGCAACAACATCAATTGATAACAACATCTTTTGAAGTGATATCGCACGTTTTGTGCCAGCATCTGTTAAACCAGGATTTGATTGTAAATCGGATTTAATCTCTGTGTGGGTTGTTATCAACACCGTGGTGGTCGCTTGTGATTCAAAGAACCATGAAAGCATAACAGCAAAGCCAATAAAAACTAGGGCAAATGCGACTCGCCTTAACTGTCGTTTCTTTCGTTTATGTTTATACTCATCTATGCGATCAATCATCAGAATCCTTGTTATCTAAAATAGTGTATTCTGCATCAATTACCGTGTCATCTGTATCTAAATCTTTCTTTCTACGGTAAAAAAACCCTCTTACATAAAATCCGATTATGGCTATAACAATTAATCCAGCGAGAGTAATAAAAATAAAACCCCCAAGAACAATAGCAACAGCAAGGATGCCCAAACTAAAGACAATACCCAGTGCTCTAATAATCAATTCAAATGGTAACATTAAGACTACATCAACTATTTAAAAGGTTATTAAACTCCATATCATTTAGGTAGGCAACTATGGATATCTCATATATGAAAATATTTAATAAAAATTTAAAATATTTTGTTGAATGTTCTCTTTTTGTTCTCTATTATCTAACTGTCTAATTAATTGACTATGAGGAGTGAAATAATGCTGACACCCAGCGAAAGAAAAACATTAAAATTTATTCAAAAATATTGTATGGGGAAAGGTTACTCCCCTACTCTGACTGAAATTGCTGAGGGCATTGGCATTAAGTCAAAAGGAGTAGTTCATCGCTACTTAAAAACTCTTGAATCATTAAACATGGTGAGTATTGCATCACATCGAAAACGTGGCATTTGCTTAAATCTTGAAGCTTATGAAAACCAATCAGTTGCTCCGATTATCCCTTTACTGGGTCGTATTGCTGCAGGTCAACCTATTGAAGCTATTGAAGGAAGGGAAGAAATCAACCTAGCTGATTTTATCATGAACCCAGATCGCTATGCTCTTCAGGTAACAGGAGATTCAATGATTGAAGTAGGGATCCTAGATGGCGATACCGTCATTATCAAACATCAAAATATAGCTGATAATGGAGATATTATTGTCGCTCTTATTGATGGCATTGAGGCAACATTAAAAAGACTCAAGAAACTCCCCAATGGTATGGTTCTTTTGGTCCCAGAAAATAAATTAATGGAAGCAATTTCTTACGAAGCAGAGCGCATTCAGATACAAGGAGTGGTGGTTGGTCAACTCAGAAGTTATCAGTAACTGGTCTTGGACAAAAATGATTGCGTTGGTTGATATGGACTCATTTTTTGCGTCCATTGAACAAATGGATCAACCGGAATTATTTGGACGTCCTGTTGCTGTCACTAATGGATTACAAGGTACTTGCATTATCACCTGTTCATACGAAGCCAGATATTGGGGTATTAAAACAGGAATGCGTTTAAAAGAAGCCAGGAAATTATGCCCAGATATTATTCAAAGGCCCTCAAGGCCTAAACGATATGCAGAAATATCAACAAATATTATGCGAGCGTTAATAACCATTACCCCTGATATAGAGGTGTATTCAGTCGATGAAGCTTTCTTAGAATTAACACACTGTAAAAAAATTATTCAATCCCCAAAAAATATAGCAAATAAAATTCAGGAACTAGTTCTTGAAGTATCAGGTTTATGCTGCTCTATTGGAATCAGCGGTGATAAAACAACCGCTAAATACGCCGCAAAACAAAATAAACCGCATGGCATTACCATTATTCACCCTGAAACTTCAGAAGAAGCTTTAAGTAATGTAGCAGTTGAGGAGTTATGCGGTATCGCACAAGGCATGAAAAGATTTTTAAATGCCTATGGAGTTTATAAGTGTGGTGACATGAAGAACATACCCATTAGTGTGCTTGGAAAGCATTTTGGAAATCCAGGGCGTCGTATATGGTTAATGGCTCAAGGCAAGGATCCTGAAAATATAAACACCAAAATAGCTGCGCCAAAATCAATTGGTCATGGCAAAGTGATGCCGCCAAACACTAAAAACCTAAAAACTATCTTGATCTATTTACAACATATGAGTGAGAAAGTTGGATCTCGTCTCAGAAAATATAACTTTAAAGCATCGAGTTTTTATATTGGGATTAAATCTAGTAGGGGTTGGATTGGCGGCAAAATTAAGTCACCCTACCCTATTGATGATGGGAGGCTCATTATGAAACTTGGCCAAAAGATGATCAACTATGGTTGGAATGGTGAAGGTATTAGTCAAATACAAGTCACAGCAATTAATCCAAAAAAATTAAATCAGCAAATTGACTTTCTTGAGGACAGAGAACTGCATGCTAAGTCAAATATTAAAAATAAAGTCCTAGATATGATTAACCAAAAATATGGTGACCTGACGATAGTGCCTAGTAATTTAATTTATAGATCCAGCATGCCAGATGTAATTGCACCAGCATGGAAACCTAGCGGCCACAGAAGGACTGTTTAGATATGTGTGGTGGAGCATCATACACTCATCATGGGGAGCATATGAGGGTGTATTTTCCTAATCCAAAAGCAAAACTTCCTGTGATTGTAAAAAATAATGAAACCAAACTAATTCTGTGGGGGCGAAGGAAAAGTCAAATGGGTAAATTACCACTTGGAGGATGGGCAAGACTAGACTCTATTCATGCAGGTATTTGGGATAGATGGTTTCCCAAACCAGTGAAAATACCTGTCATAAGCTTTATGGAAAAAGATCACGAAGGTAAGAGCCATTGGTTTGATCTAGTGAAAGGTCAGTGGATACAAGGCTTGGTCGCTGTTGAAAAGCAAGAACAAAGACTATATGTCGTGACAATTGAACCCGAACTAGAGCACAATATTCATGATCGTTGGCCAAGAGTTATGAGTGGTTAATTAATACTTCCTTATATAGACTGTTATCGTGAAAAAAATTCTTTCATTACTCTTATTTATCGTATTGATCTTTTTTGTGGTTGCTCCAAGCCTGCTAGAAAAACAGTTTAATCTTATTTCAGAACATGCCCCTTTTATAGTTTCAGAAGAAGCACAAAAACTTCATAGGAATTTATTTATTGGTGATTTACATGCTGACAGTACACTTTGGGATCGTAACCTATCAAATCAACATAATTTTGGACACGTAGATATTCCTCGTTTACAGAAAGGCAATGTGGCATTGCAAATGTTTACCACTGTCTCTAAAGTGCCACAAGGTCTAAATTATGACAGAAATGAGACTTCAGCAAATGACAGAATAACTGCTTTAGCTGTGATACAAGGATGGCCAGTTAAAACTTGGAACAATTTAACAGAAAGGGTGATCTACCAAGCAAAAAAAATACAGCGAATTGCAAAAAAAGATAGTGATAATTTTATGTTAGTTTTATCCCAATCTGACCTTGAAAAGTTCATTAATAAAAGAAAGTCTAATCCAAACTTAGTAGGTGGATTGATTGGCACCGAAGGATCTCATGCACTCGAAGGTAATCTAGATAATATTCAACGCCTATACAGTGAAGGGTTTCGAATGATGAGTTTACAGCATTTTTTTGATAATAAATTAGGAGGATCGCTGCATGGAACAACTGGACAGGGCTTAACAAACTTTGGGAAAGATGCTATTAATGAAATGCTCCGTCTTAAGATTATCATTGATGTTTCTCACTCTTCTGAAAATGTTGTCAAAGATGTTCTAAAACTTACTACTCAACCCTTATTAGTAAGTCATACTGGCTTTAATGGACATTGCCCTTCACCAAGAAATATTGATGACTCTTTGATGAAGGAAATTGCTGCAAGAGGTGGCTTAATAGGAATTGGCTATTGGGATGCCGCGGTGTGTGGGAATACCCCTAGAAACATTGCGTCAGCCATCCAATTCGGTA
>LPaug08P121000mDRAFT_1000065_pt1 | contig 18000 bp, 17 predicted proteins | sample LinP20P121000m_3_FD_9509 | JGI IMG/M metagenome (IMG submission 9509) | reverse complement strand
GGCAGGGTTGACTGTTGGTTTCCATCCGGATGTAACAGACCCTAGCCATTCTCCGCCAATCAGCATAGGACGTGGGGTTTCCAGAAACCGCAAAATGCTTTTTGGCAATTGTGTCATCATGTTCTTCCTAACAAGTGAAAAAAGCAGAACTGAAACATTACTTTCAAGCCGGCCGGGCACGAGGCGTGAGGATAAACGGCCACGGAGTGGGCATGTCTTCGGTGAGAACCACCTCAATTAACGCAGGTCTGGAATCAGCAAGAGTGCTTTGCAAGACCGGGCGCAATTCATCAGGAGTTTGGACTCTGTACCCTGCCAGACCGAAGCTTTCTGCAAGTTGAACGAAGTCTGGGTTGTGCAGGTCCGAGGCAATGATCCTTCCTCCAAACCATTCCTTTTGCTGTCGTTGAACGTTGCCGAATTTGTTGTCGTTGAAGACGATCACCACCACACCCAAACCGTACTGTACAGCTGTCGCGAGTTCCTGCACGTTAAACAGAAATCCCCCGTCCCCAGCAATGGCAACGACTTTCTTGTCAGGATGCGCTGCTTGCACTCCAAGGGCGGTTGCGTAGCCATAACCAAGTGTTCCCTGATAACCTGCTGAGATGAAGTGTCGTGGGTGGTAAGTCGGGAAAGCATACCAAGAGGCGAATCCGACTTGAGTGACTTCATCCACAAAAAAACCATCTTCTGGCAACTCCTCCCGGATCACACGCAAGTAACCCATTTGGGGAGCAATCTTATCCTCAAAAGCTTCCTGGAATTCAGTTTTCAAGTAATTCAACTCCTCAGTGCGAGATGGACGTGGGATGTTGTGACTTTCGACTAGGGGAAGTAGTGCTTCTAGGGCTGTTCGGGCATCCGCGACAATCCCTATCTCTGGTGTTGAAATCCGGTTGATTTCTGTCGGATCGATGTCAATCCTCAGGATTTTCAGATTTTTGTCCAACCCCCAGTACATTTGCTGGTACTTGAGGCGGGTGCCAATGGCAAGTACGACATCTGCGTCTGCCCAAAGCCGATGACCTGCTGGAAAACTTTGACTGAGGTAGTGTCGCTCGTCGATCACCCCCTTTCCGCTCCGGAAAAACGTCACGGGTGCTTGCAGCATTTCCGCCANCCGCAAGACCTCCGAACTCGCATGTTGCGCTCCACCCCCCACCACGAANATTGGTCTTTTCGCCAAGCAAAGCTGCTTTGCGACTTGTTCGATCTGCTCGGGATCAGGAGCAAGCGCTGNATGGGACTCCGGAGGTAAGAGCGAAACTTCGCTTTGCTGCCCCATCACGTCCATCGCCATTTCCAATTCGACAGGCCGTGGACGACCGGTTTGAAGCTGCTTGAAGGCTTCCCGAACTAGATCTGGAGCTTGGGTGGGATGGTCAATCCGAGCTGCCCACTTCGTCAATTTCTGGATGAGTCCAAGTTGATCAGGAATTTCGTGTAGGTAGCCCCGCCCTGTCCCAATTCCTGCGGAGGGAATTTGTCCGGTCAGACATAAGACTGGGGCGTTGCAAGCATAAGCTGTGCAGAGGGCCGCCGTGGTATTCAAAAGCCCGGGGCCAGGTACCACTGTGTAGACTCCTAACCGTCCTGTGGAGCGTGCGTAGCCAAAAGCCATATATGCCGCCCCCTGTTCATGCCGGGAATGAATGAGTTTGATTTTTCCCTCTGTTTTGTAAATTGCATCAAAAAGATGATCGAGTTGTCCCCCCGGTAAACCAAAGATAGTGTCTACTCCATTTTGCTGGAGAGACTTTACAATTGCTTCTGCACCGGTCAAGGAAGGCATACTTGAGTTGGATTGGAGGTCATTACTTCAATAAATTTCAGCACTCTGCCACAAACTCCAAATTCAAATGGAATCATAATATTGAAAAGTGTTTTGAACAAGTAAAGTTTCGAAAAGACAAAAATATTAGTTGTGTTGTTGAACGTTTCATTTGAAGTAAAATATACCATATCCGAAAAATCCTGAATACTAAAATATATTTATTATTTTAATCTCTTGGATATACTTTGGTCTATGGAATGAGAGTTGATGCTCTTGGGAAAAGTAGATTTAGATTGATGTATTGCACCAAGGTCATTTTTCAGCTCCAATTTGGAAAAAATTTCGGTCTTTGAACGCCTTAGTTAGGTAAAAGAATGTGGAATCCCTTTAAGAATAACCTGGCGTCAACACTTTCCGCTTTCGACTGAATCATAGCCGCTTTTCAGTGGATTGGCAGAAGATAGAACAATCAGCACAGTCCATCCAGATGTGAATTTGCTCTCCGTAGACTGGTTTATCAGAAGTGTTCAAGAAACGTCCAATGAGTTGAGTGTCCTGAAATTTGCAAAGGACGCTCACGTCAGGCCCTAGGTTCTCCACATTTGTGACTCGAACGTCCATGTCCATGGAAGTGTCTTGATCTAGATCACCTGGAGTGGCATGAACGTTTTCTGGACGCACCCCTAAATACACTGGACGGCCAATGCTTGGAGGGTCCCGGAACGGATAGTGGCTTACCGGGAAGGAGGTGTTGCCGGACTGCACCCAGACCTTGCCGTCACTTTGATCTAAATTCCCAGAAATAAAATTCATGCTGGGGGAGCCAATGAACTCGGCCACAAAGCGATTTTCCGGAGTGCGGTAAACCTCATCGGGATTCCCCACTTGTTGTAGTACACCTTGGTTCAGCACCGCGATTTTTGTCGCCAGTGTCATGGCTTCAACCTGATCGTGAGTAACAAAAACGATGGTGGCATTAAGCCTGCGATGCAGGTTCTTCAGTTCAACACGCATCTCCACCCGTAGCTTCGCGTCAAGGTTGCTCATCGGCTCATCAAGGAGAAATACATCCGGCTCATGCACCAGTGCCCGTGCGATTGCTACTCGCTGGCGCTGGCCTCCAGAAAGTACTGCGGGTTTGCGATCCAACAAGTCGCTGATTTGCAGCAATTCAACGGTTTTTAGCAGGGTTTGTTCGATTTGGGCTTTGGGCACCTTACGGCATTGCAGACCGAAGGTGATGTTCTTTCGAACCGTCATGGTGGGATAGAGAGCGTAGGACTGGAAGACCATAGCAATGTTGCGGTCCCTTGGTGCTTTATCAGTGACCTCTTGACCATTGATAAGAATGCTCCCCCCATCTTCAATGGCTTCCAAGCCAGTGACACAGTTTAGCAAGGTGGACTTTCCGCACCCAGATGGACCAAGGAGAACGAGGAATTCTCCTTGCCTGATTTCCAGATTGATATTCTGCAATACTGGAATCGTGTCAAACTGCTTGCTGAGTTCCTTGATGGTCAGGGACATGGGTTTTGGCTTATCCTTTGACAGCTCCAGAAGTCAATCCACGAATGAAAAACTTACCGGCCACTAGGTAAATGAACAACGTAGGCAGGGCGGTGAGAAGCGTGGCTGCCATGTTGACGTTGTGTTCCTTCACTCCGTATGTCGAGTTCACAATGTTGTTCAGAGCAGCCATGACGGGTTGCTTGCCCACTTCGCCAAAAGTGAGGGCAAAGATGAAATCGTTGTAAATCCCGGTGAAGATGAGGATGACCGCCACCATGATGATGGACGGTGACATCGGTAAGATAATGTAGAAGAAGATTCGGAAAAAACCCGCACCGTCAATCACAGCAGCTTTCATTAATTCTGGTGGTAGAGTTACAAAGTAGTTGCGGAACAGTAGTGTTGTCAATGGTACACCATACACCGTGTGGAGCAAGATCAATCCGAATGACGTTCCGAAAATGCCAAGTTCACGCAGTGTTATTGCGATGGGGATGAGGTAAAGCTGAAAGGGCATGAAACAACCCATCAGCAGTCCGCCAAGAAGCAAGTCTGAACCCCTAAACTTCCACTGGGTTAGGGCATACCCGTTAAGGGCGCCAACCAAGACCGCCAGAATCAATCCAGGGATCGTGATTGCAAAGGTAGCCAAGAAGTGCGGCTTGACCCCGTTGCAACTGAGTCCGACACAGGCTTGATCCCACGCCTTAACCCAACCTCCAAAGAACCAGGATTGTGGTGGTAACAGCAAGTTGGACTCCCGGATTTCATCCAGTGATTTGAACGATGTCATTAGCATCACATAAAGTGGGGAGAGAAAGAACACCAGAAACGCGCTGAGGCAAAAATAAATAGCAACCCGTTCCCAAGAGAATGGTGTGACTGGTGGTCTCATTTCTCCTTCCGGAGTTCGTAGTAGAGGTAGGGCAAGATGATCAGCAGTACCGTCATTACTGTGCAAACCGCTGCGGCAGCACCTCTGGCGATGTTTGATCTCGCAAAGAAGTAATCGTAAATAAATTTTGCAGGAACATCTGAAGCGAACCCAGGGCCTCCGGAAGTCAGGGCAACCACGATATCAAAACTGCGGATGACGTTGAACATCAACAGCAAAATGGCAGCAAGCAAGATGGAGCGCAACTGAGGCAGGATGATGAACAGATAGGCCTGCCATGCAGGAATGCCCTCTACGTGGATTGATTTCCAGATGTCCTCATCAACCGCTCTCAGTCCGGCCAAGAACAACACCATGATCAGTCCAGAGCCATGCCAGACGGCTGCAAGAACTACGGCGTAAATCGCATAACGGGAGGAACCGAGCCAATTAAGGGAAAACTCGTGGAATCCCAAGTCGTGAGCAAGTTTTTGCAAGCCCAGAGTGGGATTAAGAATCCATTGCCATGCCAGTCCTGTCACCACCAATGAAAGTGACATGGGATAGAGAAAAGAGGATCGGAAAAAGTTTTCCAAGCGAATGTGTTGGTCAAGCAGAACTGCCAACAATCCTCCAACTAACACACAGAAAAATAGATAAAGCCCACCGAAGATGAACATGTTACCATAAGCGATTTTCCAGCGGTGGTTAGACCACAATAGGTCATACTGCTTGAAACCGACCCAGTTGTGACTTGGAAGGAATTTCGAGTCAGTGAAGGAAAGATAACCTGTGTAAAGTGTGAAACCCCAAAGGAAATATACCACAATGATTAAGGTGGGAACAAGGACCAGTTGGGAGGTCAGAACATGGGAACGGCTCTGTATCACAAGGCTCTCATAATACTAAGGCTTTGGTAGCATAATCTCACCACCAAAGCCTTTGTGGATAAGGGATTCAGGGAATTACAGTTGCTTGAGTCCGTCCACCAGCATCTTGCGGGCTTTTTCGGCAGACATGTCCGAATTCCAGAACTGACTGACCACGTCCTTCAGCACACCNTTGAATCCGGAGTCACGGACATTCCAGTGCAACGCAGCACTACCGCTTGCCAGCANGCTGAGGGCGTTTTGGGAGCAGTGATCGAACCCTTCTGTAGAAGCGTCTGTGCGAGCTGGNAAAGCGCCCTTGATCAATGCNGCCTTGGTTTGAACTTCCTTGTTCATCATTGCCGAGGCCAACGCNCCTTGAGTTGCCTGATCANTNGAAGATGAGGTNTTCGGGAAGGCAAAACCGTCAACTGCGGTCAGGACCATACCAGACCCCGGAGAGATTTCGCAGGAGAAATCCTTTCCGGGATTCTTTTTTGCTTGAAGGAATCCCCCCTTAGCCCAGTCGCCCATAAAAAAGTATGCTGCTTTGCCAGAGATCACGAGGTTGTTGGTGTCTCCCCAACTACGCCCAGCCTTGCCAGCGTCGGTATAGGGCGCCAAAGCCCTCATGGCTGCAAAAACCCGAGTTGTGTCATCGCTATCGATAGTGTCCATGTTTCCATCCAGCAATTCCCGGAAGTACTGTGCTCCACCCGCTCCCAAGGCAACATGGTCAAAGAGCAGAGTTTCCTGCCAGTCCTGTCCTCCCATAGCAATGGGAATATAACCGGCTTTCTGAATACGGGGCAGGGAGGTCATGAATGCTCCCCAACTCATTGGTTCATCCACACCGGCAGACTGAAGTACTGAAAGGCTGGCATATCTCCAGTTGACAGTGCTGATAAACACTGGAGCGGCAATGTACTTTCCATCCTGCTTGGAGGCAGAAGCCACCCCGTCTGGAAGCACCGCATCCCAGTTCTCGGCTTTGGCGACCGAATCAACGTCATTGAGCATTCCGCCTTTGGCCCACTCTTGGGAGGTAGCACCCACAACCATCAAGACGGCTGCCGGGGGCTTCCCTCCAATCACTCGGGATTTCACCGAAGCATGGGCTGCCTTGGAATCGCTATGAGGGGTGTCCACCCACTTACCTCCGCTACGCTCGAACTCATCGACGATCACCTTGAGCGCCTTGGATTCAGCATCTCCGACCCACCAATGCACCACGTCTCCCCCAGCCCATAGGTTGGGAGCAAAAGCCAGCATGGTTGCGGCCACCAATCCCGCAAGCGTGAACTTTGCGGATCTTTGTTGTTTCAAATTACTCATATCATTTCTCCATTATTAGAGAGTGGTCTATTCAACCCTCTCTTGATTATGTTTGTTAAAGATTAATTACGATTTGGGTATCAACTCAGATATCCCTGATTTTTAATACATAAGCCCTCCTTGGTTTAGATTTTTCCCCTGTCAGATTCACCACAGATGCTCAAGAGAAGGGGTATACTCGGGTTTTTAGTTGGCATCCGCGTCAAGTTGGTCATAAAAGCTCATTCCCACGGATCCCATTTTTGATGTCCGTTTGGGGGTTGAGTATTGGAATCTGTTGATGATTCAATCTTTCCGGGTTTTTTAGACCCAAAACAGAACCAAGGCATCAACAGCAGAAACTGCCACAACCCACCGCTCTTCAGCATCACCTTTAGTAGTTCTACTATATCGCTAGGAGCAATGTGGATGGTGGTCGGCAGGGATCGCTTCGGATCGCTGTGGACCAAAAGCACGTTGCCTTGTCGCTCAATGCGGTCAATGTGCAACTCCAGATCAACGAGTTTGCTGACGACCTTCATAGCTTAATCCTCGTCCCTGCGTAAAGCCCCAATCGACTGTGCCCGCTTGATCCGTTCCTCCAAGACTTGCGACATCTCTTCCGGAAGAATCCCGTGGGGCGGCACGAACTGTCCGCGACCGTAGAGGTTATCCATCACGGCCTTGGTGGTCTCAATCTTGTCGGCTTGGGTTTTCGGTGGATGTCCTGCCGGGAAGCGGTTGGGTGGATAGACAGAATGTTCGTAAATTTCACGGAAACCCTCCGTGCGTAAGTCAATCCACATGTTGTGGTTGATGATCGTTCGGTGTTCCCGAAGGGCTTCGATGTCGATGGTCGTGGAGATAACCTGCTCTTCGGGGTAAGGGGCTTGGCGCAGCACCATTCCTGTGTAATCGACAATCAGTGAGTGTCCGGGACAGAAACCCTTGGGGTAGTACTCGTGCTCTACTGTTCCCCAGTTGGACCCGAGAAGGTAACACATGTTGTCATGGGCACGGGTCCGACGGGTGAATGTCCAAAAGTCCCACGGCTGGCTGGTGCCCTCAACCTCCTGCATCGCGGTCGGGTGGCAGATCACCTCAACGCCGTTGAACGCAAGTGCGCGGGAGACCTCCGGAGTGGCTCCATCGTGACAGGTCATCGTCCCAAGCTTGCCAATCTCCGTGTCCACCACCGGGAAGCGTTGGCGGATGTTGTTGCCGAAAACCTTGGTATAGTCGTCAAGCATGTCGTGTGGACTGGTGCCCATGCCGATGGAGGCTGGGATGTGCCACTTGTGGTACTTGAGAATCACTTCTCCAGACGGACCAATGATGAAAGCTGTATTGAACCAGCGATCCGGAAACTCCGGGAGCAGTTCAATGACCCCACCTCCGGAGATGAACAGGTTGTACTCACGAGCCTTCTCGGCCAGCATGTCCATTTCCGGCCCGGGAATGGTGATGGCCTTGTCCATGAATTCCTTGAGTCCGGCCTCTCCCTTGCCCGGTGTAGTCACGCCTTGCAAGAAATACTCGGGCAACACTATAAGGCGCACAGGCCGCTCCCAGAAATATCCTACCCCAAAATCGATCAACTTGCACACGCGGTTCAGGTTTTTCTGGATGTCGGCCCTGTTTTTTGCAACGGTCACCGCAGGTTGGATGACCATTCCCGTGTATTTTTCAATTTTCTGGGACATTTAATTCTCTGGGCTCGTGGTTCAAAAGGCCAATTTTCTCTTGGTCAAACAGTTTCTTGATCAAAAGGAATCCATCTCTATGGTACGCTTTGATTTGTTTCTGATTTAATTTCAACGAAAATTTGTGGAAAGAGTTTGAAACATTTTTTTAACAGTACGTTCACTTCTATGATTTGCTAAGATTATTTTATGTAATTTATTTTCTTGCTTGATTTCTATCTCAGTTTTACACGGAGGATAGGGAAAAGGCAAGGCTCCGCCATTTGCGTTACATGATGTTTCGCATTAGATGTGGTTTATGTGGGAGTTAAACCCATTTAAAATAATTTAATCGTCTATGTAATAATGTTTTAAATACTATGCTGCCGAACTATAAAATCACCAGGATTTCTATAATTAGTCGGCGAGTCTGACATAAAATTCCGATTTTTGCAATAAGTTATAAATCTTGTCGTTTAAATTAAATAAATATCACTGGATATGAAAAAATGGACTTCTGTGGTTTATGAAAGTATCATTTATTGTGGAATCAAGATTTAATTTCATACAAAATGTTCTGTATCGCCTAAAGGTGATGCTCTGAAAGAAAGGAAAAGAAATGTTGCAGGAAAGGATAGAAGGCAAATGGATTGAAACATTCGCCTCGGTTTTTAAACTCTGCAGGGTAGAATCAGGCACCGTGGTCGCGATTATCTCTGAAACCCAGTCTCGTCCCGTTAATGTTCAGCTAACTGAATTGGCGCTGAACCAACTGGGTGCGAAGGCTTTTCATTTAATCATTCCAACACCAGCGCAAACAACCAACATTCCGATTCGCTCAACTGGTGCCAGTGTGGTTTTGCAGGGAATCAAACCGGTAGTGGAAGCTTTGTCAAATTCAGAACTGGTGGTGGATGTGACGGTGGAAGGATTGCTCCATGCACCCGAAGTTTCTGCTGTTTTAAAGAATGGTGTGCGTATTTTGATGGTGAGCAACGAACACCCTGACACTTTGGAGCGTCTGCTGCCTGACCCTGAATTGACCATCAAAGTGAAACTTGGTTTGAAAAAACTGAAGTCGGCAAAAAAAATGTCAGTCGCATCACGGGCCGGCACCAATCTAAACATTGATGTAACTGATGCAACTCCGGGAGCGGCATGGGGTTATGCTGACCGTCCGGGATTGATGTCACATTGGCCGGGTGGTTTGTGCCTCTGCTTTCCTCAAGAAAAAACTGTCAATGGCACACTGGTTCTCGCCCCCGGTGATGTCAATTTAACTTTCAAACGCTATATCGAAACCGCCGTTGAACTGACGATAGTAGATGACACAATCACAAAAATCAGCGGAAACGGAGTTGATGCAGAATTATTCCGGGAATACACGGCTGCCTGGAAAGATGAGGAAACCTATGCGGTTTCCCATGTCGGCTGGGGCATGAATCCTCTGGCACGCTGGGATTCGATGGCAATGTATGACAAACGGGATTTCAACGGAACAGAACTCCGGGCTTTCGCAGGAAACTTTCTATATTCCATTGGTGCCAATGAAACTGCGGGACGTTACACCCAGGGGCATTTTGATCTTCCTTTACGAAACTGTACCATTAAGCTGGATGGAGAAACAGTGGTGAAAGAAGGGGTGCTTCAGGGAGATTTGGCTTCATGAAGCCGGTTCCTTCTTGTTTAACAAACGGCCGATCTGGAGATGTGATTGTCTTTTTACATGGAATTGGAGGCAATGCAGCATACTGGAAACCACAATTGTCTTTTTTTGGGCAGTGGTTTCAAGCTGTTGCCTGGAACATGCCGGGTTATGGAACGTCTGCAGCTCTTCCCGAAATGACCTTTCCCGCACTGGCAGGATCTTTGGAGCGCCTGTTGGGCACTTTACCGGCGGAAAGGTTTCATCTCGTGGGACATTCGATGGGGGGCATGGTGGCGCAGGAATACATGTTACAGCAGGCGAACCGTATCCGTACACTGACACTTTTTGCAACCAGTTCAGCATTTGGAAAACCTGACGGAGAATGGCAGCAGAATTTCATTCGTCAACGTTTAAAACCACTCAATGATGGAGGCAATATGGAAGCAGTTGCTTCCCAAATGGTTCAGGGGCTCTTTGGAGTTAATCCCGACCCGGCGCTTGTGGAGGCGGCGTCAAGCAGCATAGCAAGTTGTCCGCCGGAGTCGTACCGTGCCGCAGTACAGTGTATGGTGAGTTTTGACCGTAGGACAGAACTTACCCGGATTCAGACACCTACACTCTTGTTGACGGGAGATCAGGACAACCTCGCCCCTCCAAGTATGATGGAAAAAATGGCTGGTAAAATAACGGATTCTCGGTTTCAATGTCTGGCAGGAGCAGGACATTTAGCCAGTTTAGAACAAACCGAAAAATTCAATGAAGTTGTTTTAGAATTTATCAGCCGGCATTCACGCACTCCAGTCACGGATCAAAATTTATGAAAGAAGCAGCTGAATTATTTAGTGATTTAAACCTGAGCGATTTGCAGAAAGGGATTATCAACATTGCGGGGNAAATAGGACGTGAAAAAATTGCTCCACGTGCCGCAGAGATAGATCGGGAAGCCCGTAATCCGCTGGAAAATTATGACGATTTGAGAAAATCTGGAATCCAAAGCATGTGTGTTCCGGAACGTTTTGGTGGACTTGGTCACGATTATGCGACGTACATGATGGTTTCTTCAGAATTGGGGCGCCACTGCGGGGCAACCGCGTTGAGTTTCAATATGCATGCTTCAACCACCTTATGGATCGGAGACATGCTGGATGGACTGGACTTGAGTCTGGAACAGAAAGAGGAAATGGAGTCCCTGCGTGCAGTCCATTACAATCGGATTGTGAACGACGGCGCGCTCTACGCACAGACTTTTTCAGAAGGAAACCTGGCTGCTGCCGGCAAGGCACCCTTTGGGACAACAGCAAAAAAAGTGGATGGCGGTTGGCTCCTGAACGGAAGGAAAATTTTTGCTTCACTCTCAGGTGCAGCCACGCACTACGGTATTTTGTGTACAGAAGAAAAACCGGAATTGCGTTCCATGGATACGATGTACATTGCGGTACCCACCAATTCGTCAGGTTTCAGCATTTCCGGGGAATGGGACCCATTGGGAATGCGCGGCACAGTTTCACGGAACCTGATAATGAAAGATGTATTTGTTCCGGACAGCGAACAACTCATGCCCAGAGGCACTTACCATTTGGCAGCCCGAAATATCCCTCACATGTTTTTGACTCTCTCTGCAACCTACGTCGGCATTGCGCAGGGGGCTTACGACTTTACGGTTCAGTATTTGCGGGGAGAAAATCCGGAAGCGCCGGGCAGCAAATCCCGACAGCATCCCGCAAAACAATACACGGTGGCGGAAATGTTTATTAAACTTGAACAGATACGTGCCTTATTCATCCGCTCAATTCATGAAATCAAAGTGAATCCGGAAAAATCCACCAGGCAACGGGCCTATGCGTCACAGTTCACCACCATGGAAGGCGCGGTTGACATTTGCCGTTTGGCGATTCGTACCTGTGGAGGACGCTCGATGCTGAAAACATTTCCGCTCGAAAGGATGTACCGCGATGCACGTTGCGGATCACTGATGTTTCCATGGACTGCTGAAACGTGCCTTGATCGTCTAGGCCGTGAAACACTGTATGAAAAAGGGGAATCCGATGACTGAATTGAAATTAAAGAAATAAAAATTCTCTCATGAAAACATTTCTACCCTCCTTTGCAAACCTGGAAGAAAGGCAGCTTAAAGGACTTCAATGGACTGTGAATCATGCGTATAATGGTTCAGCAGCATATAGTGAAAAGTTTGACGCCCTGAACCTCAAACCAAACGATATCCAAAGCCTGGAAGATCTCAGACTCCTTCCTTTTTCGAGTGCTGAGGATTTGGCTGAAGGTTATCCTTTTCCATTATTGTCAGTTCCAATTCAGGATGTGGTACGGATTCACACTTCTTCCGGTACAACAGGAAAACGGAAAGTGCTTTGTTATACACAAAAAGATATTGAGGATTGGACCCATTTTTTTGCCCGCTGTTTTGAGATGGCCGGTTTAACTGCAGAAGATCGTGTGCAGATTGCTGTGGGCTATGGACCATGGACAGCAGGAATAGGCTTTCAAACGGCATGTGAAGCCTTTGGCGCAATGTCCCTTCCTGTTGGTCCGGGCAACATTGAAACCCAAATTGAATTTCTGCTTGATTTTGAAAGCACGGTGTTCTGTTGTACCGCGTCAATGGGCTTGCTCCTGGGAGAAGAGGTTGAATGCAGGGGGATTCGGGATCAGATCAAGCTTAAAAAAATGATTTATGGTTCAGAACGAAGTTCAGATGCAATGCGGGAACAAATCAAATTGTTGTTGGGACTTGAAGAAATGTACGACATTCCCGGCATGACGGAATTGTACGGTCCGGGAACCGGTATTGAGTGTTCCGCCCACCAGGGAATGCATTATTGGTCTGATTATTATCTCCTGGAAATAATCAATCCGGACACATTGGAAGCAGCGGCCCCCGGAGAGGTTGGCGAGATGGTGGTAACAACCCTCCAAAAGGAAGCCGTTCCCTTGATCCGTTACCGCACCCATGACCTCACTTCTCTTATTCTGGAAGAATGTCCCTGCGGAAATCTTTTCCCACGGCATGACAGATTATTGGGGCGTACAGATGACATGTTTATTTTTCGGGGAGTCAATATTTATCCCGGCCAGCTTGACAATCTGCTCAGCAGCCTTCCCGGTGTCGGGAGTGAATATCAGGTTTTTCTTAATCAAGAGGAAGGCATGGACAAATGTATTCTTCGAATAGAACGCTCTCAAGACACTAAAAGTTCAGCTGATTCTCAAACCGCCGAAACCGTTAAAACTTTAATCAAACACAAAATTTTCGTCACTCCGGAAGTGGAAATTGTTGACTATGGTTCTCTTCCAAGAAGTGAAAGGAAAACAAAACGAGTGACTGACCTAAGATGAAAATAACAATTTCTTCATTACTTCACTTGAAACTCACGAAAGAACCCTGTTCGGACAGTTATACGGCTTTGGGTCTTTCAGATTGTGAAGCTAAATACAATGATTTCGAGAGGTTTTTTTGTTGCCAACAGAAATCTATTCTTCCGGAGCATCGGGCTGAGCTTCCGGAGACGCATGTCTGAATGCGTCAAGAGTCATGCAGTGATCCCAGATGGATTTAATTAGGGGATATCCGGAAAGATCACAATTGAAGCGCAGACCGTTATAAACCTGCGGGATCAAGCAGACATCCACCAGGCTCAGGGATTCTCCAAAACAAAATTGACCTTCACTGCTGTAAATTTTCAGAGTCTTTTCCAGCGGTCTAAAACCCTCCGCAATCCAGTGCTGATACCAAGAAGATTTTTTTTCTTCATTCAAACCCAACTCATTTTCCAAATACTTGAGAACGCGCAAATTATTTAAGGGGTGCATCTCCATCGCAATTTGGTGAGCCATCCCGCGGACCCGTGCTCGTTGCGCTGTACCGGACGGCAACAGTGGAGGTTCGGGATGCAGTTCATCAAGGTACTCAATGATGGCAAGGGATTGAGCAAAAAATTGGCCGCTTGACTCCAGCATCGGAACCAATCCCTGCGGGTTGTGTTGACTAAAGGATTCATTTTTTTGTTCCCCGAATAGCAAATTAACTGGAACAGATTCCCAATTCAGGGATTTGAGTTCCAAGGCAATACGCACGCGGTAGGCCGCAGATGAGCGATAATAACCATATAATTTTAGCATGTTTTACTTCTCGATGGCCTAACTGTTTTAGTTACGATATGGCTGCACTTGCTGCTTGATTTCGCCGAAAACAGACTGCCCTTTTGAGTCCAGCATTTCAATGCTCACGCAGTCACCATATTTCATAAACTCGGTTTTTGGTTTTCCGTCAGCAATAATTTCCAACATCCGGACTTCTGCGAGACAACAGGAACCACTGGAACGATCCACATTGGAAACGGTTCCGGAACCAATAATTGTGCCAGAACACAAAGCACGGCTTTTTGCTACATGAGCAATCAAACGCGGAAAATTAAAAGTCATATCAATTCCAGCATTCGGTTCGCCAATCAGCTCTTCATTGAGAGTCACACGCAAGGGTAAATGAAGTTTTCCGTCAGACCAGGCCTCCCCGAGATCATCCGGAGTAACCGCTACCGGAGAAAATGAGCTGGATGGTTTTGATTGATAGAATCCGAAACTTTTGGACAATTCTCCCGGAATTAAGTTGCGCAAAGAAACATCATTGACCAGCATCAACAATTGAATGTGCTGCGCCGCGTCTTCTTCCGAGACTCCCATTGGAACATCATCCACAATCACGGCAACTTCTGCTTCAAAATCAATTCCCCATGCTTCATCCGTAATTTTAATGTCTTCTTGCGGAGCCAAAAATGTGTCCGAACCGCCTTGATACACTAGCGGATCACTCCAAAAACTATCCGGAATTTCTGCGTTGCGGGCCTTACGCACCAGTTCCACATGATTAACATAGGCACTGCCGTCAACCCAGTGAAAAGCCCTCGGTAAAGGAGAGGCGCAGAAGGATGGATCAAATGTTTCAGACTCAATTTGATTTTCTTCAAGTGCTTGAGAGATTTTTCGCAAACTGGGCCCACAGGTGCTCCAGTTATCCAATGCATTTTGCAAAGTCGGTGCTATTTCAGTAACAGACACATAGCGGTTCATGGTTTTATTCACTACTACTAAACGTCCGTCACGTCCGCTTTTCAGGGATGCAAGTTTCATAATTATTTTTCCTGCTTGTTTTGTTCAGTTGAACCGAATGAACCGTCGTGCAGCCATGCGGCATGTTTTGGTGCTTTTTTGGTTTGACTCCACTCAGCGATCATCTCCGGAGCGACTTTGTGCAATTCCTCCAGCATTCCGGATTTTGCGGTATTTGTCGCCAATTCCAAGCGATGACCGTTTGGATCAAAGAAATAAATTGATTTAAAAATTGTGTGGTCCACCGGTCCTAGCACGTCCAAACCTTCCGCTTCTAAACGAGATTTTGCAGCTAACAAATCGTCCATATTTTCGACTTCAAAAGCAATATGCTGTACCCATTCCGGAGTGTTTGGGTCTTTCTGCATTGCCGGAGAGTTTGGTACTTCGAAAAACGCCAGCACATTCCCGTTGCCGGCATCCATGAAAACGTGCATATAAGGATCGGGTTCTTTTGTAGAAGGCACTTGGTCTTCCGCGATCGCTAACTGAAAATCCATCCCCAAGACTCTCTGATAAAACTCCACCGTTTCCCTCGCATCATTGCAGCGGTATGCCACGTGGTGTATGCGTTTAATATTCATTTTAACTCCTTAGTTTTCTTCGTTTTCAATCACACCGCGTTCCATTTGGTCGCGTTCTATGGATTCAAATAGAGCTTTGAAGTTACCCTCGCCGAACCCCTCGTCTTTCTTGCGCTGGATGAATTCAAAAAAGACGGGTCCAATCATGGTTTCAGAAAAAATTTGTAATAACAAACGGGGTGGGCCGTTTCCGGTTGAACCATCCAATAAAATTCCACGCGGNTGCAATTCATCCAGAGGTTCTCCGTGACCGGGCAAGCGNTCTTCCAGCATTTTGTAATAAGNCTCCGGCGGAGCTTTCATAAATTTTAGTCCCCGGGCTTTGAGCTTGTCCCAACTGGAAATAATGTCATCTGTTTCCAGCGCAATATGTTGAATTCCCTCGCCGTTATAGGCCATCAAATACTCTTCAATTTGCCCTGTTACTTGAGAGGCTTCCTCNTTNAGTGGAATGCGTATGCGNNCATCAGGAGCAGTCATTGCCTTTGAAAACAGNCCCGTACTNTTACCTTTAATATCAAAATAGCGTATCTGACGAAAATTAAAAAGATGTTCGTAATAATTTGCCCAGTAATTCAAACGGCCCCGGTAAACATTGTGGGTCAGATGATCAATGCTTTTTAATTCACAACCTTGCGGATGCAGGTCTGCGCCATCCAAAAAAGTGAAGTCGATGTCGTAAATTGAAGAACCATCTTTATAACGGTCGATCAAATACAAAGGTGCACCGCCGATTCCTTTTATGGCAGGCAGGCGCAGTTCCATCGGCCCAACCGGAATCTCAATCGGTTGTGCTCCCAACTCAAGGGCGCGGGCATACGCAGATTGGGAGTTTTTTACACGAAAAGCCATTCCGCAAGCCGACGGGCCATGTTCTTCCGCAAAAAAATATGCGGGACTATTTTTCTCATAATTGATAATGAAATTGATTTCGCCCTGACGATAGAGCTTCACATCTTTTGATTTATGATTAGCCACATGTGAAAATCCCAATAACTCAAACACCGACTCCAATAAACCGCTTTCCGGAGAAGCAAACTCCACAAATTCAAAACCGTCCAGACCCATCGGATTTTTAAATAAATCTCCCATTTCTATTCCTCTTTGTTTGNACTATGAACAAATTCAACTATTTGTTAAAATAGTTGCGGTTGCAACAATTTAGTTGTAATAGCAACTAATGTCAAGCAGAAATAAAAATGATATGAAAAAGAAACCTGTCTCCGAGAATGTTCAGCTGAGGCTTGAACATTTTTTACCTTATCGTTTCTCTATTTTAACTAATAAAATCAGTGCTTCGATTGCTGACACTTACAGGGGGAAATTCGGACTTTCAATTACGGAGTGGCGTATCATGGCAGTATTAGGTGAATATCCCAAAATTTCAGCGGATGAAGTTTCCATAAAAACTCAAATCGAAAAGTCGATTCTCAGTCGTGCCATCGCCAAACTTCTCCTGAGAAAACTTATCGAACGGGAATTTTCCAAAACCGACCGCCGTCGCTCGATTTTAACTCTCACAGCATCCGGAATGTCGGTTTATGACGAAGTGGTTCCGCTTGCCTTGCAATATGAAAGTCAACTGCTGAAATGTTTCAGCGGAAGTGAATATGAGCAATTCAGCAAGTTGCTGGAACGTTTGTTTCAACATGTGGGCAAAGATTCAGCTCAAATATTATAGGCTGAATAAGTGGTTAATTAAATAGATTTTGACTTCTGATTTACTTTGTTAAGGTAACAGAACGAAAGTTCTAAGGGAGTCTCTACAATTTTGGTTTTTTAGCAATGGGGAAGTTTACTTGGAGGGTGTCTGACTGTGAAGAATTAGTTGGGGCATATAGGCATAAATTCGTCTAACTACTTTATGTATCAATGGGGGGCCAGTCGAAACCGAGTATTCATTAGTGAATTCAAAACCATGCACAGTTTGGTGTCCATATAGGTGTCCATCAGTGCAAATCAATGGAGTTACTAACAGGAAACGGTGTTGGTCTTGGGGTAAAATCTTCCGACAGTACAGAGCTATATTAGCTCAACTTCAAACGTGACCAGAAACTAAGTGCGGCTAATGTTCCTGTGGCAATCATTGGCGGTATATTTAACGGGATACCACGAAATACTGTCATTGATATAATAACAGCACACATCGCAGAGGAACCTATAGCAACACCCAAAAGAATTGCCTTTTGGTTATCCACTTGCTCAACGCTTCTGGATTGAAATGCAATACACACAACCATAAATAGCATACCAGACATAATGTACCGATAAGTTATTCCTATTTCCAAAGCTAACCCTTCGGCACTAGGGTAGGACTTTAAAACAAAAAACTCTGGAATAGCAAGCAAAAGCAAGCAAAAATATTAGAGGTACTATTGCTGCTACAGACATCATTATTTTATATGGCATATAAACTCCTTAATAATTGTTGAGATTGTCGTTTCAAACACTTTTGATACAAATTTTACTCGTATTTTATAAATTGTCAACTTTAGTGGGGTTATTGTTTTATTCTTTTCCCATTCACTAATTTAAATTCGATTTTTCCATATTTGTCATACATTATTCCATTCCATCTTCTCCCATCCTTGTATTCCCCCACATACTTTTCTCCAACCT
>LPaug08P121000mDRAFT_1000057_pt1 | contig 18594 bp, 17 predicted proteins | sample LinP20P121000m_3_FD_9509 | JGI IMG/M metagenome (IMG submission 9509) | reverse complement strand
AGGCCCTCGGGGTTAGGGCAGACGGCGCCAAAACCCTGATCATTGAGCTCGAAGAGCCAACTCCTTACTTTTTGAGTTTACTGACACACTCAACTACCTATGCTGCTCACCGCCCGACTGTTGAGAGGTTTGGCGCTCAATTTACAAGACCCGGCAAGCTGGTTGGCAACGGAGCCTTTAAGCTGAAAGAGTGGAGAGTGCAATCACACATTAAACTGGTTAGAAGCACTGAGTATTGGGACAACGAAAACACCGTCCTAGAAGAGGTTTATTATTATCCCCTTGATGACACAAACTCTTCTTTTAGAAGATACAGGGCCCAAGAGTTAGATTTTACAGAAACCGTTCTGGCAGAACAACTGCCTTGGATACGAGAATGTTTGCCCAACGACCTAAAAATCTCTCCCTACTTTGGCAGTTATTATTACGGTTTTAATAATGCGAAACCACCCTTCAAAAACAAACCAAAACTGAGAATGGCGCTTTCAATGGCAATAGACAGAAAAGTTATCACAGAGATAATTCTCGGGGCGGGACAGATTCCTGCTTACAGCCTTGTTCCTCCGGTTAAGACATTCAAGGCAGTGCCTGCCAACTGGGCCGAATGGACCCAAGAGCAAAGAAACCAAGAGGCTCAAAGGCTCTATAGTGAAGCAGGCTTTAGCAAAGAAAAACCATTGGAAGTAGAGATCCTCTATAACACCAGCGAGAACCATAAAAGAGTAGCTCTTGCTGTTGCTTCCATGTGGAAACAGGCCCTTGGCGTCAAAACAACACTAAGAAACCAAGAATGGAAAGTGTTTTTAGAGACCAGAAGAATGAAACAAGAAACACAGGTCTACAGGGCCGGCTGGATTGGTGATTACGATGACCCATACACTTTTTCGCAACTGCTGCACTCGGAAAACGAAATGAACCACCCCGGATACTCCAACAAAGAATACGACGGACTCATTAATCTTGCGGCAATAAAAAACGCTGGAGAAGAAAGACTGGAGATCCTGAGAGAGGCAGAAAGACTTATGCTTGAAGACATGCCCATTATCCCTCTTTATTTTTATGTCAGCCAACACTTAATTAAACCTTGGGTTTCAGGCCTAGAGGGCAACGTGATGGACCATCACTATTCAAAATATGTGAGAATTTTAAAAACAGAAACCGCGAACAACAATGGGCAGCCTTAAGTTTGTAGTTTCTCGTTTGTTGGGCGCCATCCCTACTCTGTTGGCTTTAGTTTGTTTGGCCTTTTTTCTGATCAAGGCAGCACCCGGCGGGCCCTTTGACATGGAGCGATCTTTGCCCGTAGAGGTTGAGGCAAATCTTCGAGCAGCCTATAACCTTGATGATCCACTGCCCAAGCAGCTGTTTAAGTACATAGGGGATATCCTGCAGGGTGATTTTGGGCCATCTTTCCAGTATCGAGATTTTAATGTTACGGAGTTAATCATGAGCGGCTTTCCCGTCTCACTAAGACTGGGCGCGGCCGCTATCTTGGTGGCGCTTTTTTTTGGCGCCCTTATAGGAACCCTTGCTGCCCTTAACCAAAACACCAAAACCGATTATTTAATTATGTTTTTTGGCATGACTGGCATTTCAATACCAAACTTTGTAATGGCGCCCTTGTTGATTTTGTTGTTTTCCATTGTTCTAAAGCTGCTTCCAGCAGGGGGGTTGGGTGATGGCGGTATCAACAACATGATTTTACCGATTACAGCGCTTGCTTTCCCCCAGGTTGCCTACATTGCCAGACTGACCCGAGGATCAATGATAGAGGTTCTTAGCAGCAACTTTGTTCGCACAGCCAAGGCACAAGGTATTCCCATGAAATATATCGTTCTTCGGCACGTTTTAAAACCAACCTTTCTTCCTATTGTTTCTTATCTGGGCCCGGCAACAGCTGCAATCATCACTGGGTCTGTTGTGGTCGAGCAGATTTTTGGGCTCCCAGGCCTTGGTAGGTATTTTGTCCAAGGAGCCCTTAATCGAGACTACACCCTTGTGCTCGGTGTGGTGGTTTTTTATGGTTGCTTGATTATTTTCTTTAACCTCCTTGTTGATATTCTTTATGGGTTTATCGACCCAAAAATAAGAACCAACAGATGAATCCAGGCAAAGAAAATAAAAGCAACTCTTTGTTGGGTGATGCCTGGAGGGTGTTGAAGAAAAACAAAGCCGCCGCAACCTCTGCTTGGGTAATGGTTGTTATGGGCCTGATGGTTATCATCGGGCCTTTGGTAAGCCCTTTTGCCTTAGATCAAACAGATTGGTACCAAATCTCGGCCAGGCCAGACCTAGCTAGCGGGCATATTTTTGGGACCGACAACCTAGGAAGAGACTTGTTTGTGCGGGTTATGCACGGGGGAAGGGTTTCCTTGATGGTGGGCTTGGTGGCAACCATGGTTAGCGTGATAATTGGTGTTTCTTACGGCTCTATATCCGGGTTTATCGGTGGAAAAACAGACGCAATCATGATGCGGGTGGTTGACGTTCTTTACGCAATGCCCTTTTTGTTTTTTGTGATTTTGTTAATGGTTTTTTTTGGACGAAGTATTTTTTTAATTTTTGTAGCTATCGGCGCAGTTAATTGGCTGGACATCGCCAGAATTGTTCGAGGACAAACCCTCAACCTTAAAGGGAAAGAGTTTGTTGATGCTGCCAGAGCTGGCGGCGCAACAACAACAAGAATCGTCTTTAAACATATAGTGCCAAATCTGCTTGGCTTGGTTGTTGTGTATGTGGCCCTTACTGTTCCCCAGGTCATTTTGGTGGAGTCTTTTTTAAGTTTTTTGGGCCTGGGCGTTCAAGAGCCCATGACCTCTTGGGGGGCCCTGGTTAATCAAGGGGCCAGACAAATGGAAACCTCTCCATGGATGCTTTTGTTCCCAGGAATGTTTTTGGCCGCAACACTGTTTTGTTTTAATTTTATTGGCGACGGGCTAAGGGATGCCTTGGACCCCAAGGACAGGACCAGAGAGAGTGGATAAAATTCTTTCAGTAGATAGGCTAAATGTGTCTTTCAACACAAGGGGCACAATAATTAAGGCTGTTAATAACCTTAGTTTTGGCCTTCAAAAAAACGAAGTTTTAGGAATAGTTGGCGAATCAGGCTCGGGCAAAAGCCAAACCGTGCTTTCCCTAATGGGCCTGCTGGAACCAAATGGCGTGGCAACAGGCAGCGCAATCTTTAAAAACAAAGAAATACTCGGGCTTCCCGATAAGGAGCTGAACAAAATTAGGGGCAACGAGGTTGCCATGATATTCCAGGATCCAATGAGCTCACTGAACCCATACATTACTATAGGGGAGCAAATGTCTGGGGTCTTAAGGCAACACAGCAAACTAAACAAAAAGGAAGCAAGAGAACGCTGTATTGAAATGTTGCGCGCGGTTAAGGTCCCAAGCCCAGGCAAAAGAATAGATGGATACTCTTTTGAGCTTTCCGGTGGCATGAGGCAGCGAGCAATGATCGCAACAGCCTTGCTCACAAACCCCGACCTGTTGATTGCTGACGAGCCAACCACGGCCCTAGACGTTACGGTGCAAGAACAAATCCTAGATTTGATATTAGAGGTAAAAGAAAGGTTTTTAATGTCGGTTATTCTTATCACGCACGATCTCGGGGTTGTGGCACGAACATGTGACAATGTTCTGGTTTTAAAAGACGGCATTAAGCAAGAGTATGGGGACACGGAGCAGATTTTTTATTCTCCCCAAGCAGAGCACACACAAGAACTTCTTTTTAAATCAAGAGAACTTGATAAGCCGCTGCAAAAAACAAAACCACACGCGAAACCACAAACCAGCGCGAGCATCAAAAAACTCTCTGTTTTTTTTCCTATGCCTAAAAACAACTTTTTTTCAAAAACAGAACACTTAAAAGCAGTGAACAATTTAAGCTTTGATATAAAAGAGGGAGAGATTTTGGGTGTAGTTGGCGAGTCTGGAAGCGGCAAGTCAACTTTAGCCAGAAGTATTTTAAAACTTCAAAAACCCACAGGCGGAAGTATTTCTGTTTTTGGTGAGAATATTTTGAGGATGAACAATAAACAGACAAAAAAATTCAGAAAAAATACCCAGATTGTTTTTCAGGATCCCTTCTCTTCCTTAAACCCAAGAATGACAGTCTCAGAAATACTAGCAGAGCCACTTCATTCGTTTTTCCCAAAAACAACAAAAAGCGCTGCAACACAAATAATTACCACGGGCCTCGGTGACGTCGGCTTGGAAGCTAGTTTCTTAGGCAGATATCCTCACGAATTGTCGGGAGGGCAGTGTCAGAGGGTTGCCATTGCTAGGGCCTTGATTAGCAAACCAAAACTTCTGGTTTGTGATGAAGCAGTGAGCGCTCTGGACGCCTCAATAAGGGCTGAAATTATTGAGTTATTGCTCAAACTAAAACAAGACAAAAAACTGACAATGGTTTTTATTGCCCACGACTTGGCGGTGGTAAGGAAGATTTGCGACCGGGTGCTTGTTATGAAAAAAGGCGCTTTAATAGAACAAGGCAAAACAAGTACAGTTTTTCAAAACCCAGCAAACCAATACACCCAAGACCTGCTCGACTCCGTCCCCGTCCCTGACCCCAGGCTTGAAAAAGAAAAACACCGCAAACGATTGAGCAACATAAATTAAAATTTTTGATAACATTACCAGCCTTAAGAGCCACAAGAATTAAAGGAGAAAAAAATGGGCATAAAACCGCTTTATGATCTTGGGGAAACGCCCCCCTTAGGAGCCGTTCCAGAAAAAATGCATGCTTTTACAGTCAGGCAAGACAGATTTGGAGAACCAACAAAAGCATGGCAGCGAGAAGTAATAAATACGCCATCAATTGGGCCCAAAGATGTGCTGGTTTATGTTATGGCTACAGGCATTAATTATAACAACGTATGGGCAGGGCTGGGGGTTCCAGTAGACGTAATAGCGGATCGACAGAAAAAAGGCGAAGAAGAAGAGTTTCACGCGGGCGGGTCGGACGCCGCCGGTATAGTGTGGGTTGTTGGTGAAGATGTAAGCGATGTTAAAGTTGGCGACGAAGTAGTAGTTCATTCTGGTTGGTGGGAGCCCGAAGATCCTTGGGTTCTTTCAGGAAGAGACCCGATGTTAGCGCCCAGTGTGCGCATTTGGGGATATCAAACTAACTACGGTTCTTATTGTCAATTTGCCCGAGCGCAATCGCATCAAATTAAACAGAAGCCTAAACACTTAACATGGGAAGAGGCTGGCTGTTATATGCTTTGTGCTTCAACAGCCTATAGGCAATTAATGGGCTGGGCTCCACATACAGTGGAAAAAGATGATGTTGTATTGGTTTGGGGCGCAGCTGGAGGCTTAGGGGCAATGGCTTTGCAAATCGTTTCAGCAGCAGGCGGAAAAGCGGTTGCAGTAATATCTGATGAAGACAAACGACAGTTTTGTTTGGACAAAGGAGCAGTGGGTGTAATAAATCGAAAGGAATTCACTCATTGGGGGCCCATGCCGGATACTAATTCAGCAGATTATAAGGCCTGGGTGGGTGGCGTTAGAAGTTTTGGAAAAGCAATTTGGGATGCGGTTGGAGAAAGAAAAAACCCTAAAATCGTTTTTGAACATCCTGGCGAAGCTACCCTGCCCACTTCTGGATTTGTATGCGATATTGGCGGGATGGTTGTGATATGTGCTGGGACTTCAGGATATAATATCACGATGGATCTTAGGTACCATTGGATGATGCAAAAACGTTTACAGGGCTCACATCTTGCAAATGACGTTCAGGCGGAAGCACTAAATCAACTAGTCTTGGCGGGAAAAGTGGACCCCTGTTTATCTGGAACATATTCTTTTGATGAAATTGGTTATGCACACCAATTGATGTATGAAAACAAACACCCCTATGGAAACATGGCCTGTTTAGTAAATGCTACCGAAAAAGGTCAGGGCAACAGCTAGAAGACCAACGCCAAATCAAGTGACCAGACAAGAGGATTTGTTAAGGCGAGGCCTGCGACAAATGGAGCTTCTTGCAGAAGAGCACAGCGTGAATTTGTTGATCGCGTATATCAATTTGTTGTTACAACAAAACCGGACACTTAACTTAACCGCAATTATTGACCCATTGGAAGCGGTTACCAAACACCTGTTGGACTCTTTGAGCGTAGCGCAAGATGTTCCGGGCGGCAAAGTTGTAGATGTTGGAAGCGGCGGCGGCTGCCCGGGCATACCGCTGGCAATAATTAGGCCTGAAAACCAATTTATTTTAGTGGAATCAAAAAACAAAAAGGCCGATTTTTTGAATACAACAATTCAGGCTCTCAAGCTCAAAAACACCAAAGTTATTTGCCAAAGAGCAGAGAATATTGAACTTACAAAAAAAGCTGATGCCATAGTCTGCAGGGCGCTGGGAAGCATTCCTTATTTTATTTCAGTTGCAGGCCATATGTTAAAAAAACAAGGAAGGCTGCTTGCAATGAAAGGGAAAATCCCTCACTCTGAGATAAGCAAGATCCCATTGGGGTGGGAGGCTTTAGAAACAAAAAAAATACATGTACCTCACCTACAGGCAGAACGACATTTAATAACGGCGCGTAAGTCAACTTAAGATGCCAGAAATCATTGCAATCGCAAACCAAAAAGGCGGCGTTGGAAAAACAACTACCTCGGTAAACCTTGCTGCCGCTCTCCATGCAACAGGCAAAAAAACACTTTTGGTTGATTTGGACACACAAGGCAACGCCACCACTGCTTGTGGCATAGATAAAAGCAATTTAGAGGTTTCAGTTTACGACCTTTTTGTGGGTGCGGCCACAGCGGATGCTGTTTTGGTACACCCGGAAGCAAATGGTTTTTGGGTTTTGCCCGCCAACAAAGACTTAATGGCGGCAGAAATCCAGTTGCTTGAGTTTAGAGAGAGGGAGTTCCAGCTCAAACAAATTTTGGCAGGAATAAGCCCACGCTTCGATTATGTTTTGATTGATACACCACCATCAATGAATATTTTAACCATCAATGCTTTGGCTGCTGCCGACGGCGTTATTATTCCTGTGCAATGCGAATATTATGCGTTAGAAGGCTTAACTGGCCTGCTTGAAACAATTAACAAAATTCAAGAAAAAATTAACCCAAAGCTCACGATCAAAGGGGTGCTTAGGACCATGTTTGATGTTAGAAACAGTCTTGCTGGGGAAGTTGCAGGACAGCTCAAAAGGCATTTTGGCAACAAACTGTTTTGGACGTTTATTCCAAGGAATGTTCGGTTGGCGGAGGCCCCGAGTTTTGGGTTGTCGGCATTGGCGTATGATGGCAATTGTTTAGGCGCCAAGGCCTATGTGTCTTTGGCAAAAGAAATTACCAAAAAAACCATGGAATGATTTCCTTAACCCGTTAAACTGAGGGTCGAAATGCAAGAAAAAAAGAAAAGCCTAGGACGAGGACTCGAGGCTTTACTTGGCGCCTCAGAGCCCGCACAACGAACCCTTAAACCAGACGAAGCCATTCACCAATTAGCTATTGAAAAAATAGGACCAGGACCATTTCAACCAAGACGAACCATTGGAGAAGAGCGGCTGAAAGAGCTGGCATTGTCCATTGAGGGACAAGGAATTATTCAGCCAATTGTAGTTAGGGAGCGTGCAGTTGTTGATTCACAAACAGGTGTTCGTTATGAAATTATAGCCGGAGAACGGAGGTGGAGAGCAGCACAATTGGCCAACCTTGGTGCAGTGCCAGCTGTTATCAGAGCAATGTCAGACGCATCGGCGGTGGCAATAGCGCTGATTGAAAANATCCAGCGCGAAAACCTTAACCCTTTAGAAGAAGCGGGAGCATTTCAAAAACTGATCATAGAGTATGAAATGACCCACCAAGAAGTCGCCAACGCGGTGGGAAGAGCAAGGGCGAGCATCACCAACACATTAAGACTGTTGGACCTAAGCGCGGGGGTTCAGGAGCTTTTAAATGCTGTAAAAATAAACATGGGCCATGCAAGAGCTCTGTTGTCTTTAACTGACCCATCCATGCAGCTAGAAGTAGCAAACCTTGTCGTTGACAAAAAACTGTCTGTTAGAGACACAGAAAACCTGGTGCGAAGCATACTCAAAGGGACAACGAAACAAAAAACAGAAAAACAACCGGAAGATCCAGATATTAAAAGACTTGAAGACAGCTTAACCCAGAAACTGGGGGCAAGGGTTTCGATCAAACACACAAAGTCCGGCAAAGGCAAGCTGGTGATCGCATACACCAACTCGGATGAGCTTCAAGGGATTTTAGACAGAATTCGCTAGGATAAAAAAACAACAATCAAGCCAAAAACACAACACTGTAAATTTCTCAAGCATGCCAATTGAGCCACTTAGTGCAAAAACGACCGCGATCGGAATTCTTTCCGCACAAACCCTCTTAGGCCTTACAACGGCGGCGATTTTTTGGTTTTTCTTGAGTTTTGAGAGCGCAAAATCATCAATTGCTGGCAGCATGGTGGCTGTTTTTTCGTCGGTTCATTTGCTCAGGCTTGTTTTCACAAGCAGCCCCCAAAGCCCAAAAAAGATCGCAAACACACTGTATATTATGGAGGCCTTAAAATTTCTTGTTACTGGGGCATTATTTGGTGTCGCGGTTATCTTGTTAAAAGCCATGTTTTTCCCATTAATAATAGGTTATATTGTTGCCGTTTTTGTCTATTGGTTGTCCTTATTGGCGGTATAAAAAAGCAGATACAATGAAGAAGATTAGCTTGCTAAAAACACTGCTCTTGGCCTGTGTTTTATTGACGACTGCGAATGCTTTTTCCAGTGGCGAGAGCGGTTGCACGACAGAACCCAGCCAGAACGAAGAATTTTCATACCGCAGCTATGTTTCACACCACCTTGTTAACTGTTCTGAGACAATTCTTCCCGGCCAAGATGAGGGATTTTGGACCCTGCACCTGGATAGCGTTTTTTACTCGATTTTTATGGCATTTGTATTTTCTTTTTCTTTTTATCTGGCCGCGAGAAAAGCAACAGTCAGCGCGCCCACAGGATGGCAGGGTTTTGTCGAGATGGTCGTTGTGTTTGTTGATGAACAGGTGAGAGACACCTATCACGGCACAAGCAAACTCATAGCCCCACTTGCCCTTACAATTTTTTGTTGGGTATTTTTGATGAATTTCATGGACCTGTTGCCCGTCGATTTATTGCCGGCTCTTGGTCAGAGTGTTGGTATTGAGTATATGCGAGTGGTACCCAGCGCTGACCTAAACATAACATTTGGCCTCTCTTTAACGGTTTTTCTTTTAATTATTTACTTCAGCATTAAAATAAAAGGCCTGAAGGGTTATGCAAAGGAGCTGGCCTTTCAACCTTTTGGGAAATGGATGTTGCCCTTCAATCTAATGTTGAAACTAATTGAAGAGATCGCAAAACCGCTTTCTTTAGGCCTTCGTTTGTTTGGTAATTTGTACGCAGGCGAATTGATTTTTTTGATTATCGCTCTATTTACAATACGAGCAGCAACAGACCAGTTTACTGTCGGCGACTCAGGGTATATAGTCATGCAGTTTGTTTTAGGCTTGGTGTGGGCGCTTTTTCATTTATTTATAATTTTATTACAGTCTTTTATCTTTATGATGCTCACCATAGTCTACCTAAGCATGGCGCATGAAGAGCATTAGAAACAATTGAGCAAAACTATAACAGGAGAAAAAAAATGGAATCTGACTTTATTTTAGGAATGACAGCAATTGCTGCGAGCATCCTTATAGGAATGGGCGCAATGGGCACAGCAATCGGTTTTGGTTTGTTGGGCGGGCGCTTTCTAGAAGGTGCTGCGAGACAGCCAGAAATGGCCCAAATGTTGCAGATCAAGTTATTTATTGTTGCTGGGCTATTGGATGCGGTGCCTATGATTGGTGTTGGTATTGCTTTGTTTTTTGTCTTTGCCAATCCCTTTATTGGATGACCTAGATTGATGGATCAAAGCCATTGATTTGGAGGCTAAGAAATGAACATTAATGTCACGCTTATAGTTCAAATGATTGTTTTTGCCACGGTCGTTTGGATTAGCATGAAGTTTATCTGGCCAATGATTATGGAGGCGATAGAGGAACGCAACAAAACAATATCAGAGGGCTTAGCGGCAGCAGAACAAGGACAAAAAAAATTGATTGATGCCGAATCAGAAGTCACAGTGTTAATTTCGAAAGCCCGAAAACAGGCTTCCTCCATTCTCGATCAAGCGAACAGTCGTGCTACCTCAATTATGGAAGATGCAAAATCAGACGGAGAGAAAAAACGAGCAAGAATTTTAACCACAGCTCAAGAAGAAGCAGAACAAGAAGCAATCAAACTAAAAGAAGGCCTTAAGGCAGAGGTTGCAAGCCTAGCAATTGCTGGCGCAGAGAAAATTTTAACTAGGGAGATCAAAGCTTCTGACCACGAAACTCTCTTAAAGAAACTTGCTAAGAAAATTAAGTGACATGGATGAATTAAGAACAATCGCCAGACCTTATGCAAAAGCAGTGTTTGATGTTGCTGCTGCATCTTCATCTCTAACAGAATGGTCTGATTTTCTAAAACAATGCTCTAGTTTGCTGGAAAACAATGAAATCAAAGCCTTGATAAAAGCACCCGGACTAAATAAAAAAAAGGTCGCAGAAGTTTTTTATGACAGCGCCATCCTTGGGCTCGAGGCCAATGATGCAAGCCAAAAACATTTTTTGAACCTGATCCAAACACTGTCTATAAACCGCCGTCTCCATATTATCAAAGAGCTACATAAACAATATGACCAGAAAAAAAGAGAGTTAGAAAAAACAACCGAGGTTACATTAACCGCAGCAGCACCAGTAGAGGAGAAAGAGCTCAAAACCATAATCCGCGCACTTGAAAAAAGCTTAGGAACCAAGGTTGATGTGACAGTAACAATCGATGAAGCGCTCATCGGCGGCGCTGTTATTCAAACAGGCGACCACATGATTGATGGAACAGTGAGCTCTCAGTTAAAAAACCTAACTAGATTTTTAGTTAACTAAAAAGGAAAACAGATGACGATTAAAGCCTCCGAAATAAGCGAGTTAATTAAGAAAAAAATCGAAGACTTCGAAGGAGATGCTCAAGCGTCTGATATTGGCACGGTGGTTTCTGTTACCGATGGAATTACCAGAATTCATGGTCTGAGCGATGTCCAATACGGAGAAATGATTGAATTTCCGGGAGCAACATTTGGGCTGGCGCTTAATTTGGAGCAAGACTCTGTTGGTGCCGTAGTCCTTGGCGATTACACGCATATTTCAGAAGGCGATACGGTTAAAACAACCAACAGAATACTTGAGGTACCGGTGGGAGATGTGTTGTTGGGCAGGGTGGTTAACTCGCTTGGCGAACCATTGGATGGCAAGGGACCTATTGAGGCAGCAACAAGCGCCCCCATTGAAAAAATCGCCCCAGGCGTTATTGCTCGTCAATCGGTCAGCCAACCCATCCAAACAGGGCTAAAATCGATTGACTCCATGGTCCCTATTGGCAGGGGCCAGAGGGAGCTGATAATCGGGGATCGTCAAACAGGAAAAACAGCAGTCGCTGTGGATACGATTATTAACCAAAAAGGAACCGGGATTAAATGTATTTATGTTGCTATAGGACAAAAAAATTCTTCTATTGCTGGCGTGGTCAGAAAGCTAGAAGAACACGGAGCAATGGAACACACCATCGTTGTTGCCGCGGCCGCCTCTGACTCTGCAGCAATGCAATACATTGCCCCGTATTCTGGTTGCGCTATGGGTGAGCACTTTATGAACCAAGGCGAGGATGCTCTCATTATTTACGACGACCTTACCAAACAGGCTTGGGCATATAGACAGGTATCACTGCTGTTAAGAAGACCCCCTGGCAGAGAAGCTTATCCGGGCGATGTGTTTTATCTTCATTCTCGCCTTTTGGAAAGAGCTGCAAGAGTAAGCGCAGAATACATTGAAAAAATAACCAAAGGGAAAATCAAGGGCAAAACCGGATCACTTACTGCATTGCCCATCATTGAAACTCAGGCAGGCGACGTCTCTGCATTTGTTCCCACAAATGTTATTTCAATTACTGACGGACAAATTTACTTTGAAAGCGATTTATTTAATGCAGGCATCCGGCCTGCAATAAACGCCGGGCTCTCTGTTTCAAGGGTTGGCGGCGCAGCACAAACCAAGATTATTCAAAAACTTGGGGGTGGCATACGATTGGCCTTAGCCCAATATAGGGAATTAGCCGCCTTTGCTCAATTTGCCTCCGACCTTGATGAAACCACCCGGAAGCAAATAGAAAGAGGCCAGAGAGTGACAGAGCTTATGAAACAAAAACAATACTCACCCCTGTCAATCGCAGAAATGGCAATATCTTTATACGCTGCCAACGCTGGCTATCTAGATGATGTTGATGTTGACAAAGTGGTTGGCTTTGAGTCTGGGTTGCACGCCAGTTTCAGAGACAACCACGAAGCTTTAATGAACCAAATTAATGACTCTGGAGATTACACCGACAAGATAGAGGCAGGGCTTAAACAAGCGGTCGAAGAATTTAAACAAACTGGAACGTTTTAACAGGCAACCAGCACGTGGCAAACGAGAAAGAAATTCGGACAAAAATTGGGAGTGTTAAAAACACTCAAAAAATTACCAAAGCGATGGAAATGGTCGCGGCCAGTAAAATGAGGCGCACCCAACAAACAATGCAGTCGGCACTCCCTTATGCAGACAAAATAAAAAATGTTATTGGGCATTTATTTAAAGCCAATCCCGATTATAAACACCCATTTTTAACTGAGCGGGAAGTCTCTAGAGTTGGTTACATCGTTGTAAGCACAGACCGGGGTCTTTGTGGGGGGTTAAATGTAAATATGTTTAGGGCTCTTTTGGCAGAGTTAAAGCAATGGCGAGATAAAGGCATTGAAACCAATCTCTGTCTGGTTGGAGCAAAAGGAATGCAGTTCTTTCGCTCAATAAATGTCAATATTGTTGGCGCAACAAGCCATTTGGGCGAAGATCCAAATGTTGCAGATCTGGTTGGGGCGATAACCATCATGTTGGATGAATACAGTGACCAAAAAATTGACAGGCTTTTTTTGGTTCACAACAACTTCATCAACACAATGTCACAAAAACCAGAGATTAAAACACTCTTNCCGGTGGAGGCAATTGACAAAGACAACTTGCAAAAACACTGGGATTATATTTATGAGCCTGGCTCAAGAGAATTGCTCGATCAAGTTTTGACCCGGTACATAGAATCACAAGTATACCGAGCGGTTGTTGAAAACGTAGCGTGTGAAATGGCAGCAAAAATGGTTGCTATGAAGAGCGCGACAGACAACGCTGGAGAATTAATTGAACAATTGAAGCTTGATTATAACAAGGCAAGACAAGCATCTATTACACAAGAGATTTCAGAAATTGTAGGCGGCGCTGCCGCCGTATAATCAAACATGAGGATAGTGACATGAGCACCGGAAATATAGTGCAGATAATTGGGACAGTGGTGGATGTAGAGTTTCCAAGAGAAAGCATCCCAAAGGTATACGAGGCATTAACCCTAAAAGGCGGGAAACTGGTTTTTGAAGTCCAACAACAGTTGGGAGATGGCGTCGTGCGAACCATTGCTATGGGCTCCAGCGAAGGCTTAAAAAGAGGCCTAGAAGTAGAAAACACAGGAGCACCGATAACTGTTCCTGTTGGGGAAAAAACACTCGGGAGGCTTTTGGATGTGCTGGGAAACCCAGTGGATGAAGCTGGGCCCATTGATGCTTCTGAAACAAGACCTATTCATGCCAAAGCACCAACTTTTGATGAACAAGCTAGCAGCTCAGAGCTTCTTGAAACTGGAATTAAAGTCATTGATTTGCTTTGCCCTTTTGTCAAAGGTGGAAAAGCGGGCTTGTTTGGCGGGGCAGGCGTGGGCAAGACCGTTATAGTTATGGAGCTGATCCGCAACATCGCCATTGAGCACACAGGGTACTCCGTCTTTGCCGGGGTGGGCGAACGGACCAGAGAGGGCAACGATTTGTATCATGAAATGAAAGAATCAAAGGTGCTTGACAAAGTAGCCTTGGTTTTTGGGCAAATGAATGAGCCGCCAGGCAACAGACTGCGAGTTGGGTTGACCGGGCTTACCATTGCTGAAAGCTTTCGTGATGCAGGCAAAGATGTCTTGATGTTTATTGATAACATCTATCGATATACATTGGCCGGCGTGGAGGTTTCTGCCCTACTGGGCAGAATGCCATCGGCCGTTGGTTACCAACCCACGCTGGCCGAAGAGATGGGCATTTTACAAGAGAGAATCACCTCAACAAAAACAGGATCAATAACCTCCATACAGGCAGTTTATGTACCCGCTGATGACCTAACTGACCCATCACCAGCAACGACATTTGCCCATTTGGATGCAACTGTTGTGCTGTCGCGATCGATTTCAGAACTTGGTATATACCCTGCTGTGGACCCATTGGATTCAACCAGCAGGCAACTAGACCCGTTAATTGTTGGCCAAGAACACTACGAGACAACACGTGCTGTACAACAAGTTTTACAACGCTACAAAGAGCTACAAGACATCATTGCTATTTTAGGAATGGATGAGCTATCGGAGGAAGATAAATTAACCGTTCGAAGGGCAAGAAAAATTCAACGCTATTTGTCCCAGCCATTTTTTGTAGCAGAAGTTTTCACTGGAACACCGGGCCAATACGTCGCACTGAAAGACACAATTAAAGCCTTTCAAGGTATTGTCGCAGGCGATTATGATGATCTTCCAGAACAGGCTTTTTACATGGTCGGGACAATAGATGAAGCCGTTAAGAAAGCGAAAACAATGTAAAGAACCAATTTAATATGAACACAATTCAAGTCGAAATAGTTAGTGCTGAAAGAGATATTTTCTCAGGTGACGCAACAATGGTTATTGCCCCTGGAGGGGCGGGCGATTTGGGCATTGCACCGCGACATACGCCGCTTCTAACTAGTCTTAGACCTGGCGATATTGAAGTACATAGACCCGGAGGGGAAAAAGAATTTTTTTATGTCACCGGCGGGATTTTAGAGGTTCAACCCCATTTGATTACTGTGCTGGCAGATTCAGCACTCCACGCTGCTGAGCTAGATGAAGGGGCTGCTTTAGAGGCAAAAAATAAAGCCGAAGAAGCCCTTAGAGGGGCAACCCAAAAAGAAGATTTTGAGCACGCCCAGGCTGTCTTAGCAGAAGCGGCTGCCAGATACAATGCCGTGAAAAAACTGAAAGGCAAAAAGTAACTCCCACCAATATTTTGATCGCAACACTAGGCATTTGCCAAAACTTCTTTGTAAACTAGTCTATCTTTAGGCTTGTTTAATGATGAGATGAAAACATCAGTAGTAATTTTAGCAGCAGGAGAAGGAACTAGAATGAAATCTAGTCTTCCAAAAGCACTGCAATTTCTTGCTGGCAAATCCATCCTGGAGCATGTCAAGCACGCAACAATACCCCTGGCTGCTGATCAAACGGTAGTGGTTTGTGCGCCTGGTGCACAAGAGCGAATACAAAAAACCAACACCGCTTCTGGTGAGGGGGTAATCTGTGTTCAGCAAGAGGGGGCTTTCGGCACCGGACATGCTTTAAAATGTGCTTTATCCAAAATCAACCAAGACAATGTTGTTTTGGTTTTATTGGGCGATGTGCCTTTGCTCCGGCCCTCAACCCTACAAAAACTAGTCGCATCGGCATCCAAAAATACATTGGCATTACTAACAGCCAACATTGCCAATCCAAAAGGCTATGGAAGGATTGTCAGAAACACCAACAATGAAATCATTGCGATACTGGAAGACGATGAATGTACAGAAAAGCAGAGAAACATCAAAGAGGTCAATTCAGGCGTAATGGCGTTCCCACCCAACAGAATAGGCCAGTGGCTTGATAGGCTGAGTGCGAATAACAAAAAAGGAGAGTATTATTTAACCGATGTGATAGGACTTGCTTCGGAGGATGGGGTGTTAATTGATTCCATCAAGCCACAAACAACCGAGGAAATTTTTGGAGTGAACGACAAAACACAATTAGCAGAGGCAGAAAAACACAAACGCAAACAAGCAGCCGATAGATTGCTCCAAGACGGGGTAACCCTAGCCGATCCTGAGCGCATAGATGTTAGGGGCGAATTAATCTGCGGTAAAGATGTTTTTATTGATGTCAATGTCGTTTTTGAGGGAAACGTAAAAATTTCAGAAGGATCAAGCATAGGCCCGCATTCAGTAATATCAAACACCACAATAGGAAAGCACACAAAAATACTCTCTCACTGCAACCTTGAGCATGCAATTGTTGGAAATGACTGTTCGGTGGGGCCTTTTGCCAGATTGCGACCAGGAACAGAATTGATGGATTCAGCCAGGGCAGGGAATTTTGTTGAGATTAAAAAAAGCCAAATTGGGCAGCAATCAAAAGTGAACCATTTATCCTATATCGGTGACGCTGTGGTTGGAAAAGAGGTAAACATTGGGGCAGGCACAATTACATGTAATTACGACGGCGCCAATAAACACCAAACCATTATTGAAGACAATGTGCACATAGGTTCAGGGGTTGAACTCGTGGCACCAGTTGCGGTTAAAGAAGGCGCAACCATTGGTGCTGGGTCAACCATTACAAAACATGCGCCTAAAAATAAACTGACTTTAGAAAGAGCGCACCAGAAGACAATACCCAACTGGCAAAGACCAAAAAAGAAAACAACATAAACCAAAACAATGTGTGGAATAGTAGCAGCCGCCAGTAATCGTAACGTTGTGCCAATCCTCTTGGATGGCCTGGTCAGGCTTGAATACCGTGGTTATGATTCGGCGGGCATCGCATTGGCTGACAACAACAAAGTTATAAGAATCCGCAAACAAGGCAAAGTTGCTGAGCTGCACAAAGAAATAAAAAAGCAGCAAAATTTCAAAAGTTCTACAGGGGTTGCACATACACGATGGGCAACGCACGGTGAACCCAGCGAAATAAACGCACACCCGCACATTTCAGTCGATGATTATTCAAACAATGAAATTGCTTTGGTTCACAACGGCATCATTGAGAATTTTGCAGACATTAGAGACAGCCTTACGGCTAAAGGCTATGTTTTTTCAAGCAAAACGGATTCAGAGGTTATTGTTCATTTAATACATTTTTATAGAAAAAACCATGATTTGATTGGCGCCGTTGCCCGCGCAACGGCTGATTTGGTGGGGGATTTCGCAATTACAGTGTTAGAGGCGAGCAACCCAAACAAAATTGTAGGCGCGAGGCAGGGCTGTCCTTTAATTATTGGGTTAGGACTAGATGAAAACTATTTTGCTTCCGATGCTGGAGCCCTGATCGCACTTACAAGCCGTTTTGTTGTTTTAAAAGATGGCGATGTTGCTCAAATATCTTCAGATCAGTTTTCTATTTTCAACCAAGAACTGGATGCGGTAGACAGGAAAATAACAACATCCAATATGACGGCAAGCAGTTTTTCTAAAGAAGGCTATCGCCATTTTATGGAAAAAGAAATTTTTGAGCAGCCCGAAGTGGTCCGGAGAGCATATGGCGATTATGTCACAGGAGCGATAAAAGGAGCCTTGTTTGAAAAGAGCGACATCATTGATTTGGGCGACATAAAACACATCCAAATATGTGCTTGCGGGACAAGTTATTATGCAGCAATGATTGCCAAGCTTTGGGTAGAGCATTTCACACGCATACCAACATCGGTGGACATAGGAAGTGAATACAGATACAACACAATAGCAAGACAAGAGGGCTCCTTGTTTATCGCTATTTCACAGTCAGGGGAAACAGCAGACACACTTGCTGCTTTAAGAAAAGCCAAACAGCAAAACTACATTGGGACCATTGCTATTTGCAACGTTATAGAGAGCTCTTTAGCGAGAGAAGCAGACCGGTGTTTGCCGACAAGCGCAGGTCCAGAAATTGGCGTAGCCTCCACCAAAGCATTTGTTAGCCAGTTGGTCTCTGTTGCCCTTTTGGGACTAACGCTTGGCGACAAGGTTGGTTTTTCCAAAGAAGCAAAACAACAAGTGCTCTCTGAAATAAAGCAGCTTCCTGAGCTGATTGAAGCTGTGTTAGAGATGTCGGAGCAAATTGAAGAGCTGGCATGGGCCCTAGATGGAAAAGACCATATCCTGTTTTTAGGCCGGGGGCTGCATTACCCGATAGCATTAGAAGGCGCTTTAAAAATGAAAGAAATTTCTTATGTTCATGCAGAGGCTTATCCAGCAGGAGAGCTAAAACATGGGCCGCTGGCTCTTGTTGATGAAAATATGCCGGTTATAGCAATAGCACCTTCAGGCCAACTCTTGCAAAAAATCATGAGCAACATAGAAGAGGTTCGAGCAAGGGGCGGAAAACTGTTTGTTTTGGCTGATGATGAAAGCATCACAAAAAATGGATTTGAAAAGTCGTTAATCTTACCTTCTGGTTTGACCATGCTACAAAGCCCAGTAGTTTATACAATACCACTCCAATTGCTGGCATATTATGTTGCTCTACACAAAGGCAACGATGTTGACCAACCCAGAAATTTAGCCAAGTCTGTCACTGTCGAGTAAGTTAGATGTATGGGTAAGAAAAACCCCTTTTTGTT